>QQTW01000018.1_pt1 | contig 180018 bp, 183 predicted proteins | sample 1904831 | NCBI WGS metagenome assembly QQTW01 (sample SAMN09435610, study PRJNA476489) | Subsurface metagenome, whole genome shotgun sequencing project. | reverse complement strand
TCCCTCGGGAAGCGAGAGACACCCAAAGAATCCAGTTCCAACCGCTTGGCAACACCCCTCCATCGCCATATGCGATTCCCCTACCCTTGCGGGGGAGGGCAGGGAGAGGGGTGAGCCACAAGCTCCGCTCCCTAATACTCCGCCGCAAAAAAGCTGCGCAATCGCCGGAACAAATTCCGACTTTGACGATTAGCAACCTTTGGTGCCGCCAAAGACCGCCGGGTGGCGTCGTCGTTAATGTTGCCGACCGGCTCCTGTTGCGTACCGATGATCGCTATTCCATATTCCTTTGCGGCCGGCCGTCATCACACCCTGATTTGTCGCCGCCCCCGCAGAAGCCAGATGCCTACCGTCCCCTTTCGCCACCCCCTGATTGCCGAGTAAGCGTGTGGTTCGACTGGGCTTCATCGTTGCATTGATTGCTCTGATCGGAGTTCTGCTCTCCGGTCTTGCCGCCTATCGAGTGCACGATCAGGAGCTCGCGATCGACGGTATCGCGCTGGCGCGGGCGATCGACGTCCATGCCAGCCTGGTGCAGGACCGCCTGACCGAGCGCGAGCTGCTGGCGCGGGTGGCCTCGGGGCTGTTCCGGACGCCGTCGATGGTGAAGGCCAACATGCTGCAGCCGCTGCGCTCGGCGATCTATGCCTTCAAGACCGATTTCGTCTTCGCGGCCTGGATCGCTCGTCTCAGGCCGAATGAGCTTGCCGCGGCGGAGGCCGAGCTGAAGGCCAACGGCTTCACCAATCCGACGATCCGGGATTTCGACGACCAGGCGCTCGACCTCAAGGCGCTCGACAAGCCGATCAACGTGCTGATGGACGTCGAGCCGCGCAATCCGGAGACCTTGAGCATCCCGGGGCGCGCCTTCGATCGTCACTCGGTGGTCGGTCCGATGCTGGCGCGGGCGATGGCGAGCGGCAAGCCGGTGGCCTCGGACCCGGTGCCGCTGCTCCGGCTGAACGGCCCGGTCGGGGTCGTGCTCGCCGCGCCGGTGTTCCCGGAGGGCGCCTCCGAGCCCGCCGGCTTCATCACCTTCTCGTATGAATTGTCGGCGCTGATGCTGACCAACGACGATTCCTCGCTGTTCGCGGTAGCCTTAAAGGACCCGCGCGATTCCAACGACGAGTTCACCGCCAACGAGCAGGGCTTCGTCACCTCGCGCGCGGTGCGCCAGGACGGCCCGATGCCGTCGATGGTCCGCACGGTGACGTTCGGCGGCCGCGACTGGTCGCTCGACTATTACGCCAAGAGCAATGCCACGGTGCGCGCGCAGCAGACCGCGACCATCGTCGCGGCGATCGGGCTCGCGCTGACCGGGATCGTCTGCGGCCTGTTCGGTTATGTCGCCTACAACAATCTGCGCCTCAGCCGCGAGATCGAGGTCCGGATCGGCTTCGAGCGCCGGCTGACCGCCGTGATCGACGAGCTCAACCACCGGGTCAAGAACATCCTCGCGGTGATCCAGTCGATCGTCACCCGCACGCTGCGGCACGGCGCCGACATCGACGTCGCGCGCGAGCTGCTGATCGGGCGCATCCACGCGATGTCGAATGTCGTCACGTTGCTCAGCGAGAGCCAGTGGCAGGGCGTCAAGCTGAAGGGCCTGTTCGAATCGCGCGCGATCCCGCATGCCGACCGGATCGCGGTGAACGGTCCCGACATCACCGTCAGCGCCCGTGCCGCGCAATCGCTGTCGCTGCTGTTCTTCGAGCTCGCCTCGCACTCCGACGAAGGGTTGTCGCTGGTCGGCAAGCACCCGCATATCGTCGCCAATTGGGAAGTCACGGGCGAGGATGCCGACGCGGTCTTCCATTTCCGCTGGGAGGAGTTCAACACCAGCCAGGCGACGCGGCGGGCCGACAGCGACTTCGGCCTGATCCTGCTCGACCGTGTCGCGCCCGAGGCGCTCGGCGGCACCGCGAAGCGCTACTTCACCGACGTCTCCTATGTCTACGAGCTCACCGCGCCGATGGACACGGTCGTCGACATGACCGAGCGCGACCGCACCGAGCAGTTCTCGGCCCCGGTTCGTCCGGGGAAGAAATAGAGCCGCTGCAGCCGCTCCAGGTTGTGTCGCTCGCGTGCTGCCCGGATTGATCGAAATCAGGCGCACGGGACGACGCTGCTTCATCTGTGACGACGTCCCGCATCCGTATTTGCCCGCGACCGAGTGTTAAAACTTCGTTGAACATGCTTGGGCATATACCGAGCAGGATACCGTCTGAGGACCCCGATGAGGCTTTGGGTCAGCCTGACCTTGCTCGCGGCAGTTTTGCCCGTAGGGCTGTCGCTTGCCTTGACCCCGGCGACGACGCCCCGCGACCCTGCGGCAATCCGCGCCAGCTATCGCCGGCCGGACGTCGTTCCCTTCCCGAGCAGCAATCCCTATTCCGAGGCGAAATCCGCGCTGGGGCAGATGCTGTTCTTCGATCCGTTGCTGTCGCGATCAAAGACGCATTCCTGCGCGAGCTGCCACAAGCCGAGCCTGTCATGGGCCGACGGCCTTCCGCGCGGCATCGGCGAGGATCCGAAGGGGCTGCCGATCCGTTCGCCGACGCTGATCGACGTGGCTTTCTTCGAGCCGTTGGGCTGGGACGGCAAGTTCAAGGACCTCGAATCCGTTGCATTCGGGCCGATCCTCAGTCCGATGAACCTGAACATGACCGAGGCGGAATTGATCGCGCGTCTGTCGGCGATCCCGGGCTACGTCGACGCTTTCGCCCACGCGTTCGGAGACGGCGCGATCACCCGGCCGAGGATCGAGCAGTCGCTGGCGACCTTCGAGCGCTCGATCGTTGCCGGCGAGGCACCGTTCGACCGCTGGATCAAGGGCGACGATGGCGCGATCAGCGCGTCGGCCAAGCAGGGCTTCGAGCTGTTCAACGGCAAGGGACGTTGTTCGTCCTGCCACAGCGGTCCGTCCTTCTCAGACGGATCGTTCCAGGATATCGGCACTGCGAGGGGCCATGACATCGGGCGCGGCCATTTCTTTCCGACGTCGGTGAAGCTGAAATATGCGTTCAAGACCCCGACACTGCGCGACGTCGCGCGCCGCGCGCCCTATATGCACGACGGATCGGTCGCAACGCTGGAAGATGTCATCGAGCTGTACAACAAGGGCGGGATCGAGCGGCCGAGCCGGTCGCCCGACATCAAGCCGTTGTCTCTGACGGCAGGCGAGAAGAAGGACCTGATCGCCTTCCTGCAGACCCTGACCGCAACGGCCCCACCGGTGGCGGGGATCCCCAAACTGCCGCGCTGAGCACTGCAGAGGGCATAGGAGGCGGCTCGTCAGGCGAGGTGCGGCAGTGCGGCCCCAAGCAGGCCGAGCCCTGCGATCAGCAGCGCGCCCGCGCAGGTCTCCAGCGTCGCCGCGCGCGCAGCGGACGGCTTTGTCAGATAGGCGAGGGCCGACCCCACCCCGATACTCACGGCACTCAAAACACCGAACATTTAACCGGCCTCCCGATCCGATTTGTTCGGGTTTCACTACGACAGTTGAATTGAGCTCCCGTGCCGGAATTAGCTAAAATTCGATGGAACCGGCCGGAAAACACTGCACTTGGGACGGGTCGGGACTTGCCTGCCGCAATTAACCACAATGCAACCAGCGGATGTCACGGGCAGGCGCAAAGCGTAAAATTTGATATAAGTTAAACAAGTCCTTAAGTGTGCATGTGTGGGCGGTCGGTTCGATGTTTAGTGGGCAGGAGCGTGATGCCGGCTCGGCTGTGCGCTCCTATTTCGCCACGTGCCTTGCAGCGGTCTTGTTTTGCGTGACAGCCGCGCGCAGTGCCGAGGCACATGTCAAATGGTTCTGCGCCTACGATGTCGCCGGGCAGCCCCGGGGACTCGAGAACGTCCTTTGCCTCGACTTTGAACTGCTGCTCGGCGTCGCCGTCTTCTGGTTGTTTGCGGGCTGCCTGATCGAGCCCACGTCGGTGGGGGATGCGACGATCCGGGTGCTCGACCGCGTCACCGAGGCATTGCGGTCGCGCACCGAGTTGATGATGCGCGCGGTCTGCGCCTTCTTTTTCATCTCGATCTGGGCCGTGGGCGGAATCCTGCTGACCCCCGAATTGAAGACGACGTCGCCTTTCGTGGGCGCGCTGCAGCTCGGCATCGCCGCCGGCATGCTGTCGCGGCGCACGCTGCCGCTGTCGGCGGTCGGCATGGCGATCCTGTTCGGGATCGGTGTCCGCGACTACGGCATCTTCCATCTCGCCGATTACCCGATTTTTCTCGGCGTCGCCGCCTATTTTGCGCTCATCGGGCTGAACAAGGACCTGTTCGGCATCCGGCCGATCGACGTGATGCGGTACGCTGCGGCGGTGACGTTGATGTGGGCCTCGGTCGAGAAATGGGCCTATCCGGAGTGGAGCTTCCCGCTCCTGATCGAACACGCCGGGATGGCCCTCGGCTTCGACAACGAGTTCTACATGCGCGCCGCCGGCATGGTGGAATTCGCGCTGGCCTTTGCCCTGATCTGGACGCCGCTGATCCGGCGTTGCGCTGCGACCGTGCTGGCGGGGATGTTCATCAGCGCATGCTTCGAATTCGGCAAGATCGACACGATCGGACACTCGGCGATCATCGCCGTGCTGTTTGCGATCATCGCCGACAACAAGGTGCTGCCGCGCGATCGTCGCGCGCCATGGCTTGCCCCGGTCGCGCTTTGCGCCGCGCTGTCACTGACGTTGTTCGTCTACTATTTCGGCCATGCCGCGATCTTCAAGACCTCGATCCTGTAGATCGACACCGCCCGATGGGGCTATTTGGCGACGTGGACGGCCAGCTTCATCTTCGGATGAATGCCGCACAGCACGGTGTAGTCGCCGGGCACGGAGAAGGTGACGTCGAATTTGCTGCCCGGCTGCTGATCGCCCGAGTCGAAACTGAACGTATCGCTGCTCAAATAAGCGTGATGCAGCAGCTCGCCGTCATCGTTAATGAATCGTAAAATCTCGCCGCGTTTGATCGAGATCTCGGCGGGCTTGAATTCACGATCCTTCTGCGAGATGACATAGGGCCCTGCGCCCAAAGCTGCTCCGGCCAGCGCTCCGGTGACGATCGCTGCCGCAAATGGCGCGCGGCCGAACCGGCCCAGGCGCAAGGCGCGCAACAAGCCCAACTGCATGAAACCCCCGCTTGAACCTCGAACACCCGACATCGGCTACTCCAGGGTGCATGTGGTGCCTCCCGGATTTACCTATGACCGTGATTATCGCCAGCCGATCTTAACGATTTCAGCATCAGTTCCGGTCACTACTAAGGCAATTTTGATCAGACAATTATACTTCCGCAGCGCTGCGCGTTTCTGCGTAGCTTGAACATCGAGCACTACGGCGAAACGCGGGTATGGACAGCCTATTAGGCAACCTCAAGGTGAAGAGCGCTGCGGCCTTTCGGTTCGCAACCGGCCGCCTGTCGCGCCTTGCGCTGACCAAGGGTTCGATCCGCGCCCAGATTCTGATTTTTTGCCTCGCGATGAGCGCTGTTGCCGTCGCGCTCGGCGGATACTCCATCCTGGGGATCCGCCACGCCGGCGATCTGGTGGCCAAGACGTTCGATGAATCCCTGATGTCGATCAATTACGCCCGTGCCGCCGGTGCGGACTTCGCCTCGATGCGGGTCGCCTCGTCACAGCGCCTGCTGACCACGGATCCGGATATCCGTGCCGGCCTCGACAGCCAGATCGAGAAACTCGCGAAGACGCTCTCCGAGGATCTGACGATCGCGGCCGACCGGTCGCAGTCCTCGCGGGCTGCGCAAGCCGCCGCAAAGGTCCAGGAAGCTGCCGACGCCTGGATGGCGCTGCATCGCCGCGCGATCGCATCGTCGGTGGAGGGAAATTCGGCCGTCGATCCGCATGCATCGGGCACCACGGTCGGCGACGTCGATCGCTACTCCAGGATCGTCAGCCAGCAGGTCGAGCTGCTGGTGAACTATACCGCCGGCGACGGCTTTCTGTTCCGGCAGAAGGCGCTCTCGACGATCAAGCGGGACCTGCAGCTCAACGTCGCCGGGCTGACGGTCGCGCTGTTCCTGTCGGCGCTGTTCTCGTGGTTGTTGGCCCGCCGCATCATCGGTCCTGTCGCCATTGCATCGCGGGCCGCTCGCAGCATCGCCGGCGGCGACCTCGATGCGACCGTCCCCAAGGGCGGTACCGACGAACTGGGTACGCTGCTGACCGCCATGGAAACCATGCGCGACAACATCAGGCGGATGGTCGATCGGGAGGTGTCGCAACGCCGCTCCGCGCAGGCGCGGCTTTCCGACGCGCTTGAAACGTCGCCGGAAGGCGTCGTGCTGCTCGATGCGGATGGCCAGATCGCGCTGGCCAATTCGCGGGCGAGCGAATTCATCCGCCTCTCGCCGCAGCTTCTGCAATCGGATCGGCTCGATGCCCCGAGCCTGGCGCCGGCCGACGGTGACAACGATGGTTTTGCGAGCGAAGCGCGGCTGTCGGACGGACGCTGGCTGCGTGTCAGCCGCAGCGAGACGCAGGAGGGCGGCGTCGTCCTGGTCTACAGCGATATCTCCACGTTGAAGCAGCAGAAGGCGGAGCTGCACGAGACCAATCTGCGGCTCGATGCGGCGCTCACGCACATGTCGCAGGGGCTGTGCCTCTACAACAGCGAGGCGCGGCTGCAGGTCGCCAATCGCCGGTTCTGCGAAATCTTCGATATTTCGCCGGAGCTCGTCGTCCCCGGGATGACCATGGAGGACGTGCTCGGGCTCAGCGTCGCCGCGGGCAATCATGCGGACCGAACCGTCGCCGACCTGTTGGCGGAGCGCGAGCGCTCGATGGCCCAGCACGACGGCAACTATCTGCAGCATCTTGCCGATGGGCGGATCATCGCCATCGCGCAGCGGCCGACAACCGACGGCGGCTGGCTCGTCACCTGCGAGGATGTCACCGAACAGCAGCGGGCCGAGTCGCAGATCGCGTTCATGGCGCGGCACGATGCCCTGACCAAGCTGCCGAACCGCACGCTGCTGGCCGAACGGATCGAGCTGGCGGTCGCGCAGGTCGGCCGCGGATCCGGCTTCGCGGTGTTCTGCCTCGATCTCGACAATTTCAAACAGGTCAACGACACGCTCGGGCACCCGGTCGGCGACGAACTGCTCTGTGCGGTCGCGGACCGGCTCAACGCCTGCGTCCGCGAGGTCGATACCGTTGCCCGTTTGGGCGGCGACGAGTTCGCGGTCATTCAGTGTGGCGTGCAGGGCGGCGAGGAGGCCGAACGCCTGGCCCGCCGCATCGTGGAATGCGTCGGCGCCCCCTATGAGCTGAACGGGCATCGCGTCGTGGTCGGCTGCAGCGTCGGCATCTCGATGTCGCCGGGCGACGGCACCACCGGCGAGAAGCTGCTGAAGAATGCCGACGTCGCCCTGTACCGCGCCAAGATGGAAGGCCGCGGCACCTGGCGCTTCTTCGAGCCTGCGATGGACGCCAGCCTGCAGCGGCGTAGGGCGATCGAGCTCGACCTTCGCGAGGCGATGCTCAAGGACGAGTTCTCGCTGTTCTACCAGCCGCTCTACGATCTCCATCTCGACCGCATCTGCGGCTTCGAGGCGCTGCTGCGCTGGCATCATCCGAAGCGCGGATTGGTGCCGCCGGACCAGTTCATTCCGATCGCGGAGGAGATCGGCCTGATCGGTCCACTGGGCGAATGGGTGCTCGGCCGCGCTTGCGAACAGGCCGTCACCTGGCCGAGCGAGATGAAGCTCGCGGTCAACGTCTCCGCGGTGCAGTTTCGCGATCCCGACTTCACCGACGTCGTCGTCAACGCGCTCGCGGCGTCGAAATTGTCGCCGCGCCGGCTGGAGCTCGAAATCACCGAGTCGGTGTTCCTCGTCAACAGCAGCGAGACGCTTGCAACGCTGCACAAGCTGAAAGCCCAGGGCGTGCGCATTGCGCTCGACGATTTCGGCACCGGTTACTCGTCGCTGAGCTATCTGCGCAGCTTCCCGTTCGACAAGCTCAAGATCGACAAATCCTTCGTGCGCGACGCGACCGCGACGCATGGATCGAAATCGATCGTGCGCGCGGTCATCAGCCTGGGCAGGAGCCTCGGCATGACCACGATCGCCGAAGGCATCGAGACCGTCGAGCAGCTCGACCACATGCGGGCCGAGGGCTGCAACGAGGCCCAGGGCTTCCTGTTCAGCCATCCGGTCCCGGTGACCGAGATCGCGGCCAAGATCCTCGAACTGAGGAGCGGCTTCAAGCCGGCCGCGGTCAAGAAGGCGATGGCGAGCTAGGTTCCCGTATCCCTTGCAAAACAAAAGGCGGCCCGATCGGGCCGCCTTTCCGTTTCAGCATCGCGCTCTTTTATCCGCCATTGCCGCCGATCACGGCGCGCACGGTGTTGTCGGGACCGAAATCCTCGGCGCTGTCGACATAGAGCAGCGCGGAGAGCTTCGAGCGCGCGCGGTTGACGCGGCTCTTGATAGTGCCGACCGCGCAGCCGCAGATCGCCGCGGCATCCTCGTAGGAGAAGCCGGATGCGCCCACCAGGATCAACGCTTCGCGCTGGTCCTGCGGCAGCTTTTCCAGCGCCGCGCGGAATTCCTCGAACTCCAGATGCGCGGCCTGCGACGGCTGGCTCTTCAGCGTCTTGGCATAGTTGCCCTCGGCATCCTCGACTTCGCGGCGCCGTTTGCGGTAGTCGGAGCGAAACAGGTTGCGCAGGATGGTGAACAACCACGCGGGAAGGTTGGAGCCGGGCTGGAACGAGTCGATGTTGGCGATCGCGCGCAGCAGCGTCTCCTGCACCAGATCGTCGGCGCGGTCACCATTACCGGATAGCGAGATCGCGAACGCGCGCAGGCTCGGGACCGACGCCAGGATGTCGTCGCGAAGTTCATTCGTGAGAGGCATTAGTCCCCTCCATTGTTCTTGTCGGGATCGCCCCCGGCCACGGCCGCAGCGGCAGCCTCGGGTCCGTCGAGTTTGCGGATCAGCTCCGCAAAGCGGTCGGGCACCCCCTGCCGCACCACGTCGTCGTACATGGCGCGCAGCTGGTGGCCGATTCTCGACTGAATCTCGGCGTTGAGACCGCCCTGCTTCTTTACTTCCTTCATGATCTGATCCACGCTTCCCCGGGAGTTAAGTCTCTGATTTCCAAGATGTTTCCTCGAAGAAAGAGGCTGGCCGCGTTGCCTCGTCGGTCAGGAGCTAATGCGAAGTTGCGCAGAAAGTTCCGGAAGGCTGGAACTATTTCGTGGAACTTTTCCGGCTTTCGCGCGTAGTCGGGCATGCAGGGGAACCGGGGTCGCCCCGGAAAATGGATTCTCGGAGCTGGGTTCTGTCGTCCCCAGACAACGGGTTTCGGGCCGCCAGGCCCAACGACCCAGGCTTAAGAACAAGGATGGAGTGGGAATGTCCCGATCGCAGATCGTTGCCGAACACCTTCCGCTGCTGCGCCGTTACGCACGCGCGCTGACCGGAAACCAGGCGTCGGGGGACGCCTATGTCGGGGCCATGCTCGAGGCCCTGCTGCAGGATGGATCATTGCTGGACCAGGCGCATGGCCCGCGCGCCGGCCTGTTTCGGCTGTTCACCCAGATCTGGAATTCGGTGTCGGTGAACAACAACGACAATGAAGACGTGGCGACGCTGTCTCTGCCGCCGGAGCGCCGGCTTTCCAACATCACGCCGCTGCCGCGGCAGGCCTTCCTGCTGCTGTCGCTGGAAGGCTTTTCGGAGGAGGAGGTCGGCTACATTCTCGGCACCGATATCGCCGAGACGCGCAAGCTGACCGATGCCGCCGGCCGCGAGATGGCCGCCGAGATCGCCACCGATGTCCTGATCATCGAGGACGAGACGTTCATCGCGATGGATCTCGAGAGTCTGGTGAAGAATCTCGGCCACAACGTTATCGGCGTCGCGCGCACCCACTCCGACGCGGTGGCGCTCGCCACGAACAAGAAGCCCGGCCTGATCCTCGCCGACATCCAGCTCGCCGACGGCTCGTCGGGCCTCGATGCGGTGAACGAGCTGCTGCGCACCTTCGAGGTGCCGGTGGTGTTCATCACGGCCTATCCGGAGCGCTTCCTGACCGGCGAACGGCCGGAGCCGGCATTCCTGATCTCGAAACCGTTCCAGCCGGCGATGGTGTCGGCGGTGGCGAGCCAGGCGCTGTTCTTCCAGCGCAACTCGCGCAACCGCACGCCGCGTGCGGCGTCGGCATGACCTGAAATTACGCAAGAGGCAAAATCCAGCCGGCGTACCGAAAGGTACGCCGGTTTTTTCGTTTGGGTCGTTCAACCCGGGCGGGTGCGCCTCCCCTGTTGCGGAACAGAGATCATCGACACGAGTTTGCTTCTTATTGCCTGGGCTTGGCGGAGTCATTGTGTCGATATTGCAAACCCCGATAGCTGATCGTGGTGAACTCACCGAACGCCTCTTCATCGGCCGCAGCGAGCTTGCGGGACTCATCAAGAATCTGGATTGGGCAAGCACATCGTTAGGCTCGCCCGAGGCGTGGCCGGACAGCCTGAAGACTGCCGTGCGCATCATGCTCACATCGCAGCAGCCGATCTGGATCGGCTGGGGTGACGATCTGACGTTCCTCTACAACGATCCCTACAAATCGATCATCGGCGGCAAGCATCCGCGCGCGCTCGGCGAGCCGACCCGCGTGGTCTGGCACGAGATCTGGGACGACATCGCGCCGCTCCTCACCAAGGCGATGAGCGGGAGCGAGGGCACCTATGTCGAGGCCCAGCTGCTGATCATGGAGCGCAACGGCTTCCCTGAAGAGACCTACTACACGTTTTCCTACAGCCCGATTCCCGATGCCGACGGTCTGCCCGCCGGAATTTTCTGTGCCAATACGGACGATACGCAGCGTGTCATTAGCGAGCGCCAGCTTTTGCTTCTGCGCGAGCTTGCCAGCCGTGCGGCCGAGGCGCGAAACGTCGGCGAGGCCTGCGAGCGCAGCGCCGAGGCCCTTGCGACCGATCCACAGGATTTGCCCTTTGCGATGATCTATCTGATCGATCCAGAGGAGCAGGTTGCGCGGCTGGCCGCAACCAGCGGCATCGACCGGCATCATAGCGGGGTAAAGCCGCAGCTGGCGCTCGACGGCAGCGAAGTGTGGCCGATCGCCGACGTGTTGGCGGGCCGCGACGGAGTGCTGGTGCAGAACCTGAAATCTCTGTTCGATCTCGATTTCCCTTCCGGTGGCTGGCGCCAGGCGCCGCAGCAGGCCGTCGTGCTTCCGGTACTTGCCGCCGGCGATGCGGTGGCGGGCGTCCTGATTGCTGGGCTCAACCCATTCCGCCTCTTCGACGAACGCTATACGAGCTTTCTCGGATTGGTATCGACGCAGATCGCCGCCGTCATCAGCAACGCCCAGGCCTACGAGGAGGAACGCCGCCGCGCTGAGGCGCTGGCCGAAATCGATCGCGCCAAGACCACCTTCTTCTCCAATGTCAGCCATGAATTCCGTACCCCGTTGACCTTGATGCTGAGCCCGCTCGAGGAATTGCTGTCCGGAGGGGAGGGCCACCTGCTGCCCGCGCAGCGCTCGTTGGCGGAAATCGCGCACCGCAACGGACAACGCCTGTTGAAGCTGGTCAACACTTTGCTCGACTTTGCGCGGATCGAGGCGGGTCGCGCCACCGCCAGCTTCGAGCCCGTCGACCTTGCGGCGCTGACGTCGGATCTCGCATCTAACTTCCGCTCCGCGGTCGAGAAAGCGGGTCTGCGCCTTGCGATCAGGACGCAACCGCTGCCCGAGCCGGTCTATGTCGATCGCGACATGTGGGAAAAGATCGTTCTCAATCTGCTGTCGAACGCGTTCAAGTTCACGTTCGAGGGCGAGATCGCGGTCGTGGTCAAGGCCTCGCCCGATGGCGCTGAAGTCACGGTCAGCGACACCGGGACCGGCATCCCCGCGGCGGCGCTGTCGCATGTGTTCGAGCGCTTTCACCGTGTCGAGAGCGCACGGGGCCGCTCCTTCGAGGGCAGCGGCATCGGTCTTGCGCTGGTGCGGGAGCTCGTGAAGCAGCATGGCGGCCAGATAAGGGTCGAGAGCGAGATTGATCGCGGCACCTCGTTCACCATCACGCTCCCGTTCGGAACGGATCATCTTCCCGCCGATCAGATCAACGCGATCGCGCCGGCCGAACGGAGCAGCGTCCGTGCCCAGGCCTATCTCGACGAGGCGTTCGGATGGCTGGAAGGGAGCGAGACCGACGATCGGCCCGATCCGTCCTCGCCCGAGGATCTCGGTTTGGCCGCGCCTGCCGCCTCCGGGCCCCGCCACCGCATTCTGCTCGCGGACGACAATGCCGACATGCGGGAATATGTACGTCGTTTGCTGGCGCCGCTCTATGACGTCGAGGCGGTCGAAGACGGCAAGGCCGCGCTGGAGGCGGTATGGCGGCGGCGCCCCGATCTCGTCCTGAGCGACATCATGATGCCGCGGCTCGACGGCATCAGTCTTCTCAATGCGCTTCGCGCTGATGCGGACCTCAAAGGGCTGCCCGTCATCTTCCTGTCGGCGCGGGCGGGCGAAGAGGCGAAGGTCGAAGGCCTGCAGATCGGCGCCGATGACTATCTCGTCAAGCCGTTCAGCGCACGCGAGCTGCTCGCGCGGGTTGCCGCCAATCTCGAACTGTCGGCCACACGGTCTGAGCGCGCGGTGCGGCTTGAAGAGGAGGCTCACGTGCTCGAGCTCCTGAACAAGGTTGGCAGCACAGTCGCCGGCGAGCTCAATCTGGATCGGGCCGTCCAGATCGTCACCGATGCCGCGACCGAATTGACCGGTGCCGCCTTCGGCTCGTTTTTCTACAATGTGATCAACGACAAGGGCGAGAGCTACATGCTCTACACCCTGTCCGGCGTACCGCGCGAGGCGTTCTCGCGGTTTCCGATGCCGCGCAACACGGCGGTATTCGCGCCGACCTTCAACGGCGATGCGATCGTGCGGTCCGACGACATCCTGAAGGATCCGCGCTACGGCAAGAACCATCCGCATTACGGGATGCCGAAGGGGCATCTGCCGGTGCGGAGCTATCTCGCTGCGCCCGTGGTGTCGCGGTCCGGCGAAGTGCTGGGCGGCCTGTTCTTCGGCCACCCTGAGCCGGGTGTGTTCGGCGATCGTGCAGAGCGGTTGATCGCCGGTATCGCCGCGCAGGCGGCGACAGCGATCGACACTGCGCGGCTATTCCAGGCCGCCGAGCGCGAGGTCGCCGAGCGCCGTCGCGCCGAAGCCGCATTGCAGATCCTCAACACGACGCTGGAGCAGCGCGTCTTGGAAGAGGTGCAGGAGCGGACCAAGGCCGAAGAGCAGCTGCGTCAGATTCAGAAGATGGAAGCCGTCGGCCAGCTGACCGGCGGCATCGCGCACGACTTTAACAACATGCTGGCGGTGATTATCGCCGGTCTCAATCTGATCCAGCGCAAACTCGACAGGGGAGAAACCGATGTCGAGCGCTTCGTGGGAGCCGCGATCGACGGCGCGCAGCGCGCCGCGGGTCTGACGCAGCGCCTGCTTGCGTTCTCGCGTCAACAGCCGCTCGCGCCGGTGACGCTCGATGGCAACAAAATGATTTCCGGCATGGCCGACCTGCTGGCCCGCACGCTTGGCGAGACCATCAGTCTCGAAACCGTGTTGGCCGCGGGCCTGTGGCGGGTCCGTGCGGACCCGGGCCAGCTCGAAAATGCCGTTCTCAACCTCTGCGTCAACGGCCGGGATGCGATGCCGGACGGCGGCAAGCTGACACTCGAGACCGCCAACAGCTATGTCGATGAGGTTGCGGCAAAGGCATACTCGATTCCGTCAGGGCAATATGTGATGATCGCCGTTGCCGATAACGGCGTCGGCATGAGCGCAGACGTCATCGCCAAGGCGTTTGATCCGTTCTTCACCACCAAGGGCGTCGGCAAGGGAACCGGCCTCGGCCTCAGCCAGGTCTATGGCTTCGTGCGCCAGTCGGGTGGCCACGTGAAGATTTATTCGGAGATTGGCGTCGGTACCACCGTCAAGATATATCTGCCGCGGCATCTTGGCGAAGCCGGTCCGGAGTTTGTCCGGCGTGTGCCGATGGCCTCATATCGCGGGCGGACGAACGAGGTCATCCTGGTGGTCGAGGATGAGGATCGCGTGCGCGGCGTTTCGGTCGAGGCGCTGCGGGAACTCGGCTACACCGTGGTCAGCGCAGCCAATCCCCACGAAGCCCTGAAACTTCTCGATGGCGGGCTTTCGGTGGCGTTACTGTTCACTGACGTGGTGATGCCGAGCATGTCCGGTCGCGAACTCGCCGTGCAGGCACGCGACCGCATTCCGGGCCTCAAGGTGCTTTACACCACGGGCTACACCCGCAACGCGATCATCCATAACGGCATTCTCGATCCCGGCACCAATCTGCTGCCGAAACCGTTTTCGATCGACGAACTGGCGACCAAAGTCCGCGAGGTCCTCGACGGAATCTAAAGCATGATCCGGAAAAGTGCGAAGCGGTTTTCCGAAAAGATCATGCTCAAACAAAGCGCCAAAACGTGATGACGATTCAACCAAATCTCATCGCGCTTTAGCGACCGATCGGTTCGAAGCTACTTGCGCGTGACGCGGACCGGCATCGTGCTGAGCGCCCGCAGGCCCGAGCTGTCGCGGAAGGCGACCGGGCCTGCAATGTCGAACTGCTTCACGCGGCTGGCGAGTGCTGCGATCACGGCCTCCGCCTCCAGCCGCGCCACCATCTGTCCGACGCAGCCGTGGATGCCGACGCCGAAGCCCATGTGCCCGGACAGCCGCCGCCTGACGTCGAACTGGTCGGCATGCTCCCAGCGCGTCTCGTCGCGGTTGGCGGAGGCGAGCAGCAGCAGCACCTTCTCGTGCTTGCCGATCACAACGCCCGCGATCTCGGTCTCGTGCGGCGTGGTGCGGAACACGAACGGCGCCGGCGAATCGAACCGCAATGTCTCGTCGAACGCCGCGCGCGACAGCGACGGGTCGGCGGCGAGCAACGCCCATTGTTCGGGATGCCGCGCCAGCGTGTACAGCGCCATGCCGATCGCGCTGATCGTGGTGTCGAGCCCGGCCGAGAGCAGCGAGCGCACCAGCAGCGGTGCTTCCTCGGCGCTGATCTCGCCGGTGTCGGCCGCCTCGAAGACCTGCGCGCCGAAGCTGCCCGGCCGCAGCGCCTCGCGCTGGCAGCGCGCAGCGACCCAGGGCAGCACGCGCGGCGCCTGCTGCATCAGCTCGCGAAAATAGTCGTTTTCCGGCCCGAAGCCGGCGAACACCATCGCGCCATAGGTCAGGAAGTTCTCGCGGCCCTCCTGGTCGATGCCGAGCGCGTCGGGAAACACGCTGACCGGAAACACCTCCGCGATGTCCTTGATGGCGTCGAACGATCCGCGCTCGACCAGCCCGTCGACGAGCATTGCGGCCTTTGCCTTGAAATCATCGGCGAGCCGCCGCATCGCACCGGGCGACAGGATCCGCGCCAGCACCGCACGGGTCCTTGTATGCAGCGGCGGATCGGCTTCCAGCACGATGCTCGGCGGCCGCCACGGCTTTTCCTTGAAGTGATTCGCAAGCCCGGCGCCGCCGGCGTTGCTGAAGTTGAGATGGTCTCCGAAGATTGTCTTGACCTCGGCAAAGCGCGGCACGGCCCAGATGTCGTATCTGGTCAGGCGAATGACCGGCGCTGCGGCACGCAGCTCGGCATAGGTGCCGTAGGGATCGGCCCGCGTCGCCGGGCTGAACGGATCGAAATCACTGCGGATAGTTTCGCCGGCAAGGGGACTCACAGCGGTGCTCATCGGATCCTCCCATCCTGTGACCAGTTAATTGACCGTAGTCAATTAACTGGAGTATGGCAAGTGGGCACGACCTCGTTTCGATTCCATCGGACCGGAAAAGGCTCTAGGAGACGGTAATGTCGATCGAGGAGCGACCCAGCAGGGGTGCGCGGCGCTTTCAGCGCCGGGCGCGCCAGGAGGCGGACAAGGAGGCGCTGAAGGCGCTGATCCTTCAGACCGCGCGCAAGGAGTTCGCCGCCGGCACGCTCGAGACCGTCTCGATCCAGAAGATCGCCGACGCGATCGGCTATTCGAAGGGCACCGTCCTCAAATACTACCCGACCAAGCTGTTGCTGCTGCTCGCGGTGAAGCAGCAGAACCTCGAGGCGGTTGCCGCAGCGCTCGAGCGGGTCCGCGCGCAGACTGCCGACAGCGATCTGCGGCTGCGGCGGGTGATGGAAACCTACCTCGACTACTGGGCCGACAATCCCGATCACTTCCGATCGCTGTTCTCGATGTCCGGCACGGTCGAGGACCGCCGGTTTCCTGACGGCGTCTATTTCGGCGAGACGGAGATCGCGCGCCGTAGCTACGAGCTGTTCGTGGTCTCGGTGCGGGAATTTCTCGCCGCGCATGGCGCCGAGCCGGGGCCGGGCCTGCCGCAACGGCTGGCGACCGCGCTACTCGCGGCGACCCATGGCGTGGTCGCGCTGACCCTCGGCACGCCGACCATGAAGCTTCCCGACATGCGCGGCACCGGCCGTCTCCTGATCGCGAGCCTGATCGATGCCTGGACGGCCAGACTTGCCGTCGCGCGGAAAAGCGAGGGCTGGCCGCGGATCTCGACCGGCACCTTCGCCTGATGGTGGTATTCGCGCGTGCATGCGTGGTGTGGTGTCCCTCGTCATTCCGGGGCGCGCAAAGCGCGAGCCCGGAATCCATTTCGCCACAGAACCTGCAGCCTGATGGATTCCGGGCTCTCGCTTCGCTAGCCCCGGAGTGACGAATGGACGACGCGACGCACGGCGGCATACGCGAAGCGAAGTGGAATCGCATGGCTCGCCCTGCTAAGCGCGGCCCATGGACACGACGCAACGCGACCGGACGGTCGGCTTTCTTTGCCTGGAGGTGACGGCGTTCGGCTGGGCGCTGAACTGGCCGCTGATGAAGCTGCTGCTGCAACAATGGCCGCGGCTGTTCGCCCGCGAGCTCGCCGGCACTTGCGCGGCGGCGATCCTGGGCACGCTGGCGCTGGTCCGCGGCCAGTCGCTCGCGGTGCCGCGTGAGGCGATCCCGCGGCTGCTTTTCGCCTCCTTCACCAACGTCTTTGCCTGGATGGGCTTCGGCACCATCGCGATGAAGTTCGTCACGGTCGGCGAGGGCGCGCTGCTTGCGATTGAACACGTCGGGGCACGCCTGGCAGCATAACTATTGACCCGGCGCTTTCCAGCTCAGGGGTCTTTTCTTTGGTGCTTTCAGGAAATCCCTGCAAATAATTCGAGCGCGATTCACACATGTGATTTCTGGAACAGGCGCCCATGGCCAATCATCCCGGTCACTGGGCAGGGCTGTTTCATTAAGATCAAAATACAAGCCCAGAAGGGGCCGCCAATTTTCGGCAAGTGGCGGTTCGGCGTGAGAATGGGAATACGAAACGGCCTCAGCTAGCGCCTGCTAGCTGGGGCCGTTTTTCATCTAGGAACGAGCGCGGCGCGCCGAGTTGTTCTTGCGTCCGGGTGCTGCACCCTGCCGGGCAGTATCAGGACGACCAAAGTGCAACTGCGCGGCCTCAGCCTGTGCCCCCTCGCTGGGGCCGTTTCTTTGGGAGGCTCGGAGCTATTGCTTCGTCTCTTGCGAGGGGCTGACTTTGCCGAAGCTTTGATGAAATCAAAGTGGCTGCCGAGCACGCCAACTAGATCGGAATGACGTTAGGTTGAATCGGTTTGGCCACGAACACGATTCACCTCTCCCCGGCGGGGAGAGGTGAACTTCCGATGCCGTTCCAGCTCAACCTAATCCCATCCCGCTCTAGTCTAGAAAGGCACGCGGGCGTTTTCGGGAGGCCGGTGTCCGGTCGGTACGGAGGCCGAAGGAACGGACATCGGCACATCGCGTTCTCCTGAAAAGGGAGCTTGGCCATGCGCAAGGCGATCGCGCGGCTTGATGCGGAGCAGAAGGCGCAGCTGCTTTATCTGGCGGACCTCGGCACGGCGATGTTCACGTCCGCACTCGTGGTCTGCACCCTGAAAGCGGCCGTTGACCTCTTCGTCGGCAGCTGAATGCCGCCTGTGAATGCGCGCCGTCACGCGTCGCTTGGCGCATCCTCTCCCTGCGTGTGGCCGTCAGGCCCTCGATCGAACACCCCGTAGTCGCTGGATTTCACTCCGGCTGAACCGTCGACGCCAACGCCGGCCAGACCGAGCCTGAGCAGCTCGCGGACCGCTGCGGCGCGGGTCGGCATGCGATGCTTGAAGCGGAAATCATCGAGGGCAGCCAATTCCTCAGGCGACAACATCACTTGCAGTCGCTCGGCGCGCAACTCGTTCATCGCAAGATACCCAGACTTAGCTGTTTGAGTAACTTGCTAAACGAGCAAACTTTCCGTGAGTTCCCACGCTTTAGACAAAAGCATCAAATTAGCAAAATTATCAAGCAAAATCAATATCTTATGTAAAAAATTGGGAACGGTCCGGCGGTCTGCTTCGTTGTGTTGCGGGAGTGATGCCATGACCAACGACGTCAAGCTGCCCCGCAAGCTATCCGAGGAGCCGGGAGCGCCGGAACCGCGGCGCCCGAGCCACGCTCGGATCATCGATCAACTCGACCGTTGGGCCAATAGCCCCGGTCTGCAACCGCCAAGGATGGACGATGGAGAGGATGATTCAACGACGGAAGCGATCTGAGCCCCACACATTCGAGCAGCGCCTCGAGGAACACCGCGTGCGGCTAGAAAACTTGCTCGCTCAGTTGCCCCCCGGCGCCGAGCGCGAGCAGATCATTGCGCGCATCGATCAACTGAAGACGGCGGTGGAGCTCAACGCGATGCTCTCGACGACCGCATAGACGGATCGCGGCCACGCCGCGCGGCGGGCCGCTCAGCATCCTCGGCAGACCGAATTCAGCTTTGCCTTGAGGGCGGGACCGTCCCCCAGTGCGACGGCATCGAAGGTCATCGGCAAGATAAACTGGAAGTCTTCGCCCGCCGTGTCCGCAGGGAATGGCGGGCGGGGCGCGGGCCTGGAGCAGACGGTTGGAAAAATCCTGTCTCCATGCTGCGGCTGAAGGGGTGACTTTTGGGGCTGCGCTGCTCTCGGCGAGTGTGGGAGCCGTGGCAGCAAAGAGCAAAGCAATACAAATGAACGCCGGCGCCGGCCACTTTGCATGGGGTTGTTTTCGATATTTCGGCCTGTGCGGGTACCGTTCCAAAAAGTGAAGGGCCGGAGGTATCCTCTGCCGCCGGAATCCTTGGCGCGCGCGGGGCCAGCCGGTAGGATGGAACCCGGACGTGGCCAGGGACCAGGGGAAGACCGTAGAATGAAGCATGTCGACGTCGCGGTGATTGCTGCCACGCTGTGGCTGCTGGCGTCGATGGTGCTGGACATCCTGACGCCGAAGTCGATCACCGTGTTCATGATCGCAGCCGCGCTCGCCCCGCCGTTCCTGATCGGGATCGCCATCCATTTCGCGCGCGAATATTTCAAGGCCAAGCGGCGCAGCTACCAGCCGCCGCAATGGGACGAACGCTTCAGGAACTAAGCGGGGCAGGGCTGCAAGAAGCGCTGCGTCAGCCGCATTGAACTGCGTCCATGGCTTGCTAAGCTTGCGCCATGACCGAGCAACTCACCGACACGATCAGCCGCCTCTACACCGACCCCGGCGAATATGTCGACAGCGACCATCCCGCCGTCGAGGCGTTCGCCCGCGCCGCCGTTCCACGCGGGGCCAGCACCCGCGAGATCGCGAGCCGGCTCTACACCGCGGTGCGCGACGGCATCCGCTACAACCCCTATGTCAGCATGCGTTCGCCGGAGAGCTATCGCGCCTCCAGCGTGCTCGCCGCCGGCAACGGCTATTGCGTCGGCAAGGCGGCGCTCTATGCGGCGGCCTGCCGGGTCCACGGCATCCCGGCCCTGGTCGGCTTCGCCGATGTCCGCAACCATCTCACCACCGAGAAGCTGCGCCAGAGCATGGGCTCGGACCTGTTCACCTGGCATGGCTTCACCGAAGTGTTCGTCGACGGCGCCTGGCGCAAGGCGACCCCGACCTTCAACGACACGCTGTGCGCCAAGCTCGGCGTCAAGCCGCTCGACTTCGACGGCCATTCCGACGCGCTGCTGCATCCCTTCGATGGTGAGGGCCGTGCCTACATGCAATACGTCAACGATCACGGCAGCTATCACGACGTTCCCGCCAAGTTCCTGATGCGCGAGATGGCGCGCGAATACGCCAACATGCAGGGCGAGGACATGTCCGGCCGCGACATGGAGCGCGAGGCCGCGGAACAATAATAGCGGGCGCGGGCCTGCGCACCGGCTGAGGGGGCGGTGTCATGGATGCGGAGCTGCCGAAAGCGCCGGTCGGCCGCCCGGCCACCGGTTGGGACGGCGCGATCGCACTGATCGGCTTCATGCTGGTCGCGGTCGCGCAGGCCTCCAACCAGGTTCTGGCGCGCGGCCTTGCAGGCTCGGTGCCGCCGTTCTCGCTGGCCTTCTTCCGCTGGAGCATCATCGCGATCGGGCTGGCGCCGTTCGCGGTCGCGGCGATCCGCGACGGCAAGATCCCGCTGGCGCAGAACCTCTGGCCGATCCTCGCCGCCGGCTTCCTCGGCATGTTCCTGTGCGGCGGCCCGGTCTACATCGCGGGCATCACCACCACCGCGATCCACATCGCGCTGATCTTCGCGCTGTCGCCGATCATGGTGCTGTTGATTTCGGCCGCGCTCGGCATCGAGCATATCGGTCCGCTGCAATGGCTCGGCACGGCGCTGGCGCTCGCCGGCGCGCTCTTGATCGTCTCCGGCGGTCACCTCGAAACGCTGACGCAATCGAGCGCGGCCTGGGGCGATCTGCTGGTGGTGGGTGCGATGCTCGGCTGGTCGGGCTACACGCTGGTGCAATCGCGCGTCGCGCCGCGCGCCTCGCTGCTGGCGCGGGTCAGCCTGTTCTCGGCGGCGGGCGCGCTGTGCTCGCTGCCGCCGGCGCTGCAGGAGATGTGGGCGACGCCGGCTGCGGTGTTCAACGCGAGGGCGTTCGAGGCCTATGTGTTCGCCGGTCTGGTGCCCGGCCTGATCGCCTATGCCGGCTTCGCCTGGCTCGGCGCCCGGTTCGGCTCGGTGCGGACGTCGCTGGTGCTGTACGTCGCGCCGATCGCGAGCGCGCTGTTGTCGTGGATCATCCTCGGCGAGCCGCCGAAGCCGATCCATCTGGTCGGCGGCTTGCTGATCCTCGGCGGTGTCTGGGCCAGCCTGCGCAAATAGGCCAGCTCCCCGCCATTGCAACTTTTCCCGGCCTCGTGCGTTGAATCCAGCGTTGATTCAAGAACTTAGTTGGAGGCCGCATGAATCTCACTCCCCAGCAACGGAAAGAGCGTGATGCGCAGCGTCAGCAAGAGGCGTCGCAGGCGATGAAGGAGCATCGCGCCAACGAGAAGGCCTTCTACGACAATTTCCAGCGCCTCAAGGCCGAGCGGCAGGCGCGCGAAGCGGCGGGATCAGGGACGTCGGCGCAGCCCGGTTCGAAATAACACCGGCAACCGACCTCATCATGCAATCAAAGATGCAATCGCGCGACGTACCGCCCAAAAAAGAGCAGGGCGCGACCGGCATCACCACGGTCGCGCCCTACGTCGCCGGTCAATGGGGCAGGGGGAATAACCGGCTCTTGCAATGACGCGCAGACCCCGGAGTCGTTCCGCGCCAATCGAAATTTTTTCGTACACGGTTAAGTGATGGTCGGACGCGAGAACCGCACAGGTTTAGTTCGCGTTGTGTCCGTGATCGCCGAGGGATTGCTGAGCGAATTTCCATGGGGCGAGGGACATCACCATGTCAAAGATTCAAAAGGGAATTTTCGCTGCGTTGGCGGTCGGACTGACGCTCGGCGCGGTCCAGCTCGCATCCGGACACGATCTCATTGGCAGTCAGCAGGTCACCACCGCATTGGCGCCGGAGAGCGCCGTCAATCGTGCCGCCAAAACCGACCGTGCCGCGGTTCCATCGAGCAACCTGCCGAGCCGGACCGTTGCACTGAAGCTCGACCGGTTGCCGGACACGTCGGTGCTGGTCCGCGTCCCCATGGCGCGGGAAGAGGCCCGCAATCACTCCGCAGCGCCTGCCCGGGCCCGGCCCGGCGATACCCGCAAGGTCGCCTGCGAGCCGGTGGTCAGCGTCCTGACCGAAGTGGCCAAGCTGCTGCAGCCCGGCCGCTGCGTGACCTGACGGGCGAACGCCAACTCAGCAGGCAACACTGTCATCGCCCGGCTTGACCGGGCGATCCAGTATTCCAGAGACAGTTGTAACTATGCGGATGAGCCGCAGCGTACTGGATCGCCCGGTCAAGCCGGGCGATGACATGGTGGGTGCGGCTTGCACCTTGCCGGGTACGCAGGCTATTCTTCCTCTTCCGCCTCAGCACCACTCGCGGCACTGCGGCTTGCCATCAGGCCGAGCGCGAGGCCGCCGACCACCAGGATCGGGATCAGTCGCTTGACGCCGACGGCGCGGACAATCTGCAGACCGGTGGCGATCAAGGCGGGATCGGCGAACATGGTTGCCGCGGCCGATTTCGCGGCCTTGGCCGCCTTCTCTGCGCGCCGCTGCATCTCACGCTTGTGCGCCACGTACACGGCAACGACGATCAAGGTGACGACCAGGAACAGGGCGGCGCCGGCGAGGCACGCCTCCACCGGTCCGTAGTGCTGCAGCACATACACGAAGGCCGCCGCACAGAGGAAGGCGAGGGTGATGAACAGCGCGATCGCGGCGGCCGCGGCCAGCGACGTCAGCCGCAGCGCGCTGCCGGTGGATTGCTTGACGTCATCGATCAGCCGCTGAAGCATTGACCAGCCTTGTCTTCGACCTTGCCGTGAAAAGCGCATCGACAAACGAGGCGGCGGCGCGCCACCGCTGCCATCTCGTCCAGAATGGTGGTTTGCGCATGACCACCATCGGGTTGAATCGGATCTAGCGCCGCCAGGTGACGCCGATCAAAAAGCCGATGCCGAGCGCCAGGCCAACGGTCGCCAGCGGCCGCTGCGTGATCACCTCTTCCAGCGACTCCTCGATCGAGGAGGCAGCTTCCTGCGCTGCGCCCATCATCGCGCTGCCGCGCTCCGACATGTCGTCGAGCGCATCTTCCGCGTTGGCGCGCGCATCCTTGTAGCGGCGGCGAGCCTGCTTCCCCGCGTTGTTGGCAAATGAGTTGAGCGCGTCGGTGATCTGTTCGGTGAGGGCTGCAATGTCGTTCTTCACGGCGGTGACATCCTTTTCCAGGCGTTCGTAGGTCGCTTTGTCGGTCATGTTCTTGATCCCAAATACGCTGTCCGTGTTCGACATCGGAGGCTCCCGCTTCATTCGCGTATTGCGAGAAAAACGCCGCGCATCACGCAAAGTTCCATATGCGAAACTGTAGCTTCTTGTTCGTGCGCCTTATTCACGCGAACCGCTGCCCACTTCGCTTGAAAACGCTTTGCTATCCTTCGGGCAACTGCGGCGAATTGACCGGCATCAAATGCTCCTTGACGATCAATGCCACGATCAGCAGCGGCGACGACAGGAAGGCGCCCATCGGGCCCCACAACCAGGTCCAGAACGCAAGGGCGAGAAAGACGGCGAGCGCATTCAGCGACAGCCTGCGGCCGACGATCGTCGGTGTCACGAAATGCCCTTCCATGAAGGTCACGACGGCAAAGCAGGCCGGTGCGATCAGTCCGGCGCCGATGGCCGGCGCGGAGATGATGCCGACCACGACCAGCACCACGAACATCGCGACCGGGCCGATGATCGGGATGAAGTTCAGCGTCGCGGCGAGCGCGCCGAGCCCGGCCGGATTGGGCATGCCGGTCGCCGCGCAGATCGCGCCGGTGACGATGCCGACGCCGACATTGATCATCGTCACCGTCAGCAGATAATTGCCGAGATGGGTTTCGAGCTCGTTGAGGATGCGCAGCGTACGTAGCCGCGCTTCGCGTTCGCTGAAGGTCATCACCAGCGCGCGGCGCAGGTCCTTCCAGCTCGCGATGAACAGGATCAGGGTGGCGACGAACAGCAGGAATTCGGCGAAGGTCGGCGACAGGAATTCCAGCGTCGGCTGCACCCATTCGAATTTCGGCATCTGGAAGCTGGCCAGCGTGTCGGAGCCGCCGACCATGCTCTGCAATTCCTGCCACAGCGCAAGCGGCCGGTCGAACACGTGCAGCTTCTGCCTCAGGATCGCGCCGAGCTCGGGCAGACGCGAACTCCATTCCATCACTGGTGAGGCGATCAACCCGACCATGAAGGCAACGGCAGTGCCGACCGCGATCACGATCAGCACGGCGCCGAGCGCGCGCGGGATCCGGTAGCGCTCGAGCCGGCCTGCCGCCGGCGACAGCATGGTCCCGACAATGAAAGCCATGGTGATCGGAAGGAAGAAGGCGCGCGCCAAATAGAGCACCCCAACGATGACAATGATCAGCAGGGCGACCAGCGCGAAGGCGACGACCTCGGCGCGGCTGATCAGCGGCGGCAGTTCAGCCTTGCTGTCGGGGAGGGGCGTGCCTTCGGGGGCGTTGCCAAGCAGACGTTCACCCGGAAAGGCGCGCACCAGTTTCCTCCCGCACGAGGACACATGAATTTCGTATCAAATTGCGCGTGACAACGACCGCGCCCGGCAGAAGTTCCATCGCGGGTTCGTGAGATACGGCGGGTTGACAATCGCGGCTTCGCGACGATTCGGCCGGAACTCTGTGGCGGCCACGCGCGTTGGCTTGGCATCGCATCACCACGATGCGCATCCCGTCCAGGGGCAGCACATGACACAGCAGTCTTTCTCCAGCCGCCGGCTTGCGTCGCGCGCCGCGCGCACCTTTGCTTTCGCCGGCGTCCTGTTCGTGACGCCATTCATTGTCACCACTTCGGCCAACGCCCAAGCGCTCGGCTATGCGTCGACGCAGCCGGGCGCATTCCCGTCCGACCAGGCGATGACCGATCCTTCGACCGAGGCCACCGAGGACGGCGTGCTGCCGGAGCGGCTGCGCCGCACCACCGTCGCGCTCAACACGTCAGAGGCGCCGGGCACGATCATTATCGATACCGGCAACACCGCGCTGTATTACGTGCTCGGCGGCGGCCGTGCGATCCGTTATGGCGTCGGCGTCGGCCGCGAGGGCTTCACCTGGGCCGGCACCCAGACCATCAGCCGCAAGGCGGAGTGGCCGGACTGGCATCCGCCGGCCGAGATGATCAAGCGCCAGCCCTATCTGCCGCGCTTCATGGCCGGCGGGCCGGGCAACCCGCTCGGTGCCCGCGCGATGTATCTCGGCTCCAGCGAGTACCGCATCCACGGCACCAACGATCCCTCGACGATCGGCAAGTTCGTCTCGTCGGGCTGCATCCGCCTGACCAATGAGGACGTCTCCGACCTGTTCAGCCGGGTCGATGTCGGCACCAAGGTCGTGGTGCTGCCGAAGAACGCACCGCACCTTGCCGCGCGTGAGCTCGGCCCATCCACGACGCAGATCTCGGTCCGGCCGGCGCCGGTGCAGCCGCGCCCCGCGGTCATGACGCTGCCGTCCGGCCGTCAGGCGATGAACATCCCGGCGACTTCGTCGTTGTACTGAGCATCGGCGTTGGACCGGGGATCGGTATGATGAAGCTCAATTCCAGGCGGTGGGCGTTCGGGACGGCGGCCTTGCTCGGCCTGTCCCTTGCGCCCGCGGCACAAGCCCAGGATTTCTTCTCACAATTGTTCGGCGGCTTCATGCAGGGCCGTCCGCCGGTGATCCGGATGCCGTTCGACGACGGTCCGGCGCCTGTGCCGCGGGCCGAGCGACGTGCGCGCTATGACGGCGGGCAGGCCTATTGCGTGCGCACCTGCGATGGCCGCTATTTTCCGCTGGCTGCGACCGGCAACCAGAGCAAGGCCGAGAGCTGCAACAGCTTCTGCCCGGCGAGCGCGACCGAAGTGGTCTATGGCGGCAACATCGACAATTCCGCGACGGAAGACGGCAAGCCTTATTCCGAGTTGCCGAACGCATTCCGCTATCGCGACGAGATCGTCTCCGGCTGCACCTGCAACGGCAAGGATCCCGTCGGGCTCGCTGCAGTGAAGATCGAGGACGATCCGACCTTGCGCAAGGGCGACATCGTCGCCGGCAAGGATGGGCTGATGTCGGTCAGCCGCCCCGACCGTCGCGGAGCCTCGCTCAACTTCACGCCGGCGCCGGAACGCATCCGCGCCAAGTATGAGCGCGCGCCGGTGCTGGCGCGCGAATAACGCCGCTCGGATCAGTCCAGCGAGATCCGGTTCCGGCGTAAGGAACCGGACTTCCTCTCGCACGTTAGGTCAGTGCGAACAGCACATTCATCGATGCCACCAGGGGGCCCGCATGCTCGTCGGCGTACTCGTCACTTTCCTTGTCATTATTCTCGTTCTTTATCTGATCAACATGCTGCCGCTCGACGGCCGCGCCAAGCAGATCGCGCGCGTCGTCGTCATCATCATCGGCATCGTCTCGCTGCTGAAATATCTCGCGGTGTTCTAGCGCCGTCAGCGGCGCTAACAAAAAAGCCCCGGCTCATCGCCGGGGCTTTTACGTGTCGTCGCGATCCTGAGATCAGCCGGCGGCCTTGGCCTCGCGGCGGCGCGCGGTGAGGATGTATTCCGTGTAGCCGTTCGGCTGGGTGCGGCCCTCGAACACGAGGTCGCAGGCCGCCTTGAAGGCGACGCCGTCGAACGCCGGCGCCATTGGCTTGTAGAGGGGATCGCCGGCGTTCTGCTTGTCGACCACGACAGCCATGCGCTTCAGCGATTCCATCACCTGGTCTTTGGTGATGACGCCCTGATGCAGCCAGTTGGCCAGATGCTGGCTCGAGATGCGGAGCGTGGCACGGTCTTCCATCAGGCCGACATCGTGGATGTCGGGCACCTTGGAGCAGCCGACGCCCTGGTCGATCCAGCGCACGACGTAACCCAAAATGCCCTGGCAGTTGTTGTCGATCTCCTGTTTCAGGTCGTCAGGCGCCCAGTTCGACTGCGACACCGGAATGGTGAGGATGTCGGACAGCTTGGCGCGCGGGCCGCCCTTGGCGAGCTCCTGCTGCCGCGCTGTTACGTTGACCTGGTGATAGTGCAGCGCGTGCAGCGTTGCGGCGGTCGGCGACGGCACCCAGGCGGTGGTGGCGCCGGCCTGCGGATGGCCGATCTTCTGCGCCAGCATGTCCGCCATCTTGTCGGGTGCGGCCCACATGCCCTTGCCGATCTGGGCATGGCCGGGCAGGCCGCAGGTCAGGCCGTTGTCGACGTTCCAGTCCTCATAGGCCTTGATCCACGGCTGGGCCTTCATGTCGTTCTTGCGGATCATCGGACCCGCTTCCATCGAGGTGTGGATCTCGTCGCCGGTGCGGTCGAGGAAGCCGGTGTTGATGAACATGATGCGCTTGGAGGCGCGCTGGATGCAGGCCTTGAGGTTGACCGTGGTGCGGCGCTCCTCATCCATGATGCCGACCTTCAGCGTGTTCTCCGGAAGGCCCAGCATCTTCTCGACTTCGGCGAACAGGTCGCAGGTCAGCGTCACCTCGTCGGGGCCGTGCATCTTCGGCTTGACGATATAGGCCGAGCCGGTGCGGCTGTTCTTGACCTTGGAATTGCCCTTGAGGTCGTGGATCGCCAGCAGGCCGGCGACCGCGGCGTCGAGCAGGCCTTCCGGGATCTCCTCACCCTTGGCGTCGAGCACTGCGTCGGTGAACATGTGGTGGCCGACATTGCGCATCAGCAGCAGGCTGCGGCCGTGCAGCTTCAGCTCGCTGCCGTCGGGCTTCTTGTAGACGCGGTCGGCGTTGAGCGAACGCGTCAGCGTCTTGCCGCCCTTGTCGAAATCGGCCGACAGCGTGCCGTTCATCAGGCCGAGCGTGTTGCGATAGACCAGCACCTTGTCTTCGGCGTCGACCGCGGCAACCGAGTCTTCCATGTCGAGAATGGTGGAGACCGCCGATTCCAGGATCATGTCGGCGACACCGGCCGGATCGTCCTTGCCGATGACGTTGCTGCGGTCGATCTTGACCTCGACATGCATGCCGTTGTTGACGAGCAGGATCGCGGTGGGCTGGGCGGCATCGCCCAGATAGCCGGCGAACTGGGCGGCGTTCTTCAGCGCTGTCGCATTGCCGCTCTTCAGCTTGACCGAGAGCTGGCCCGCGATCACGGCGTAGGAGGTGACGTCGGTGTGGCTTCCGGTCGCGAGCGGCACGGCGACGTCGAGGAACGCCTTCGCCTTGGCGATCACCTTGTCGCCGCGGGCCTTGTTGTAACCCTTGCCAGACTCGCTCGGATCATGCGGGATCGCGTCGGTGCCGTAGAAGGCGTCGTACAGCGAGCCCCAGCGCGCGTTGGCGGCGTTCAGCGCGTAGCGGGCGTTGGTCAGCGGCACCACCAGCTGCGGGCCGCAGATCTTGCCGATCTCTTCGTCGACATTTGCGGTCTCGACCTTGTGGGTCGCGGGCTCCGGCAGCAGATAGCCGATCTCCTTGAGGAAGGCGGTGTAGGCATCGATGTCGAACGCCTTGCCCTTGTGGGCGCGATGCCAGTCGTCGATCTTGGCCTGCAAGGTGTCGCGGACCGCGAGCAGCTCGCGGTTCTTCGGGCCGAGCTTCTGGATGATGGCGGCGAGTCCTGCCCAGAACGCGTCCGGCGCGATCCCGGTTTTCGGTGTCGCCTCCTTGGCGATGAAATCGAACAGGACAGGGGCGATCTTCAATCCATGGGCATCGACACGAGTCATGATGGGCTTTCTCAAAGAAATGGGCGTTTAGGCGCTGCTTTCGTAAGAAATCAGCAAAAAACGCGCCAAAGGGCCGCGTTCACGGCCCTTTTAGCCCTAAAGCCACGGCTCTGAGAAGGCCCCTTTCCAGCCGCACGCTCCCGCTCAAGGCGCCGTGGTCCGGACCTTGGTGGCGATCAGCAATGCGGCGAGTACCAGGGGAATTGCGCCCGCTACGAACACCGCCGACGCGCCCATCGCATCAAGGACGATCCCGCCGCCGGCCGCGCCCATCGTGATGCCGAGGAAAATCGAGGCCACCGTCAGCCCGGTGCCGCTTTCGGTCTCGTCGGGCACCATGCGGGTGATCCAGGTCGTCGTCGCCACCGGCACGCCGCTGAAGGCGAATCCCCATAGTGCGACCAGCGCGAGCGCGGGAACGAGGTCCTTGCCATAGAGCGAGAGCAACAGGCCGAGCACGCCGATCGCCAGCGGCATCGCGATCAGCGTGAGCTTGAGCTTGCGCTCGGCCATCAGCCCGCTGGCGAAAGAGCCGACATAGTTGGCGACGCCGAACGCCAGCAACGTCGCTGCGACGCCGGCAGCGCCAAGCCCGGTCACGCTTTCAAGGAAGGGGCGGATATAGCCGAAATAGCCGAAATGTCCGGTGAAGACCAAGGTTGCCGCGAATATGCCGGCGCCGATACCGGGCCGGGTCAGGATCTCGAACAGGGTGTCGAGCCCGGCTTCGCCTCTCGGCGCCAAACGCGGCAAGGCCAGCGCCTGGATGACGAACACCGCTGCGCCCAATGCCGTGGCCAGCAGGAACACGATGCGCCAGCTCGCCACCTCGCCGAGATAGCTGCCGAGCGGAACGGCGATGATCATCGCGGCGGGAATGCCGCTCATCACGATCGACAAGGCCCGCGCAACCAGCGAGGGCGGCACCAGCCTGATCGTCGTCGCTGCCGCCATCGCCCAGAAGCCGCCGATGGCGAGGCCGAGCACGATCCGCGCGGCGAGCAGGAACGTGATGTTCGGCGCCAATGCCACCAGCAGGTTGGAGATCACTAGCAGAATCGAAAAGCTCAGCAGCACCGGCTTTCGATTGAAGCTGCGCGTCAGCCTCGGCGTGAACAACGCGCCGACCAGACCGGCCAGCGAGGTCGCGGTCACCGCCTGTCCGGCGAGGCCCGGACTGACTCCGAGGTCCCTTGCCATCGGTGTCAGCACGCCGGACGGCAGGAACTCCGCCGTCAGAAGGGCGGTGACGCCGAGCATCATGGCGACGACGGCGCCCCAGGCCGGCGCGATCTGCTCGTCACCAAATTTGAGGGCGGCGTCGCCCGGCGTCAGCGCAACGGCATCGGCGTGCGCCAGGGCGGGGTCCAGTTCTTGATCCATCGACCGAAACTTCCATCTTATGTTGCAGCGCCGCAGACATAGGCTGGAGGTTTTGGACAATCTATGCCAGATTCGCGCTAATGTTTGATCATTCGTCCAGATCGTCCGCCGCCGATACGACCGACGCCGCCGTCGATCTGGTGAGCGAATTGCTGCTCGGCATGCGGCTCGAGGGTGTTCACTACCGTCGGGTCGAGACGCGGGCGCCGTTCGGGTTTCGGTTCGAGACGCCGTATGGACGCGCGCAATTCCACTTCGTCGCCCATGGCACGGCGCTGCTGCGCTACGCCGATGCGACCTTGCATCCCCTCGGATGCGGTGACGCGATTTTCCTGCCGCGCGGCGGCGCGCATGATCTCGTCTCGGCCCCTGACGAGCCGAGTTGCGACGTCGAGCGTTTCGCGACCGAGACGCTCTGCGGCAACGTCGATGTGACGTCGGCCTGTCCTGAAGGATGCCCGCAGGACGATCAGGTCCTGGTGTTCAGCGCCTGCATGAATTTCGATCTTGGCGGGATGCGTCCGCTGATCGCCCTGATGCCGGAAGTGATGCGGGCCGATACGTTGCTGGCGCGCCAGCCGGAAATCGAACCGATGCTGAAGGCCATGGAGCGGGAGACCTGCACGCCGCGGGCCGGCTCGGTCGGTGTGATGGCGCGGCTCGCCGACGTTCTTGCCGCATCGATCGTGCGCGGCTGGGTCGAATGCGGCGGCGACAACGCCATGGGCTGGTTCGAGGCCTTGCGTGATCCGCGTCTCGGCCGCGCGATCGGTGCGCTGCATCGCGCGCCCGGCCGCAACTGGACGGTCGCCGAATTGGCGGCGGAGGCGGGCTGCTCGCGCTCGCTGTTCGCCGACCGCTTCCAGTCGATGACCGGGCTATCGCCCGCGCGCTATCTCGCCGAGTTGCGTATGCGGCTGGCGTCACAATGGATCGAGCATGAGCGGCAGCCGATCGACGTGATCGCGCAACGGCTGGGCTATGCGTCACAGGCGGCCTTCAGCCGCGCGTTCAAGCGCATCACCGGGCAATCGCCGGGGATGGTGCGGCACGCGGCCGGAAGCCGCCGCGCGGCGGCGGAATAGCTGCGCGCGGAGCGGTCGAATGACAGCGCGCCGCTCGTCTCTCACACCGCCGTCATGCCCCGCTTCAAGCGGGGCATCCAGTACGCCGGGGCCTATCGGCTCGACAATTGCTGTCTCTGGAATACTGGATCGCCCGGTCGAGCCGGGCGATGACAGGTGAGCAAGATCAGATATTCGCCGCGAGGTCGGCCGGCTCGTCGAACAGGATGCCGGTCGCGGCCAGCATCCGCTCGATCTCGTCGGTCGCATCGCTGACCGAGCGGTTCGAGGTGTCGATGGTCAGTTCATTGCCGGCCGGCGCCTGGTAGTCGTTGGTGATGCCGGTGAACGACGGCAATCCGCCGGCGCGCGCCTTGGCGTAATGGCCCTTGGGATCGCGGGTCTCGCAAACCTCGGCCGGGGTCGCGACATAGACTTCGCGGAATGCGCTGTCGGCGATACGGCGCGCGGCTGCGCGGTCGGCCGCCGACGGCGACACCGCGGCGACGATCGCGATATGGCCGTTGCGCGCCAGATGGGTCGCGACCTCGGCGAGGCGGCGGATGTTCTCGGTGCGATCCTGCGGCGAGAAGCCGAGGTCGCTGTTGAGCCCGGCGCGGAAGGTGTCGCCATCGAGCAGAATCGGCGAGCCGCCGTTGCTGAACAGGCGCCGCTCCAGCGCCCGCGCCAGCGTCGATTTGCCGGAGCCGGGCAGGCCGGTCAGCCAGACCACCGCGCCATTGTGGTGGTAGCGCGCCGAGCGCTCGTCGGGCCGCAGCGCAGACTCCACCGGCACGATATCGATCGGCACTGCAGGGCGGCCGGTGTCGACCGACAGCACGAGGCCGCCGCCGGCGATGCGGCCGTTGACCTCGATCACGAGGCGGCCGGTGCGGGGATTGTCGGTGTAGGGATCGGTCGCAACCGGCTGCGCCAGCGAGATGTCGATCTCGCCGACATGGTTGCGCGCGATCGCTGAGTTCTCTTCGTTGGACAGTGCGCCGGGATCGATCGCCTTCTCGATCGCGACCACGGTGGCGCGGCTTTCCTTGGTGCCGAGCCGGATCAGGATCTGCTCGCCCTTGGTCAGCGGCTTGTCGTGCAGCCAGAAGATCCGGGCGCGGATGCGGCGGGTGTCGCGCGGGCTCTGCCCGGAATGCCCGATGATGTCGCCGCGCTCGAGGAACAATTCGCGGTCGAGCGTAATGCCGACCGAGCGGCCGGCGCCTTGCGGGCCTCCGACCGGCGTCACCGGCCAGCTCTCGACCGTCTTGATCTTCGCGATCTTGCCGGTCGGCATGATGACGATCTCGTCGCCGGCCTTCAGGCTGCCGGACTCGACGCGGCCCGCCACGATGCGGCGGTCGTCGAACTTGTAGATCGCCTGCACCGGCAGCCGCAGCGGCAGCTCCGCCAGCGGCCTTGCCGGCTCGAGCGCGTCCAGCGCCTCGACCACGGTCGGTCCGTTGTACCATTCGATCCGCGGGGTGTGCTCGGCGACGCCGTCGCCATCGCGCGCGGAGATCGGGACAACTGCGGTCGGCGTCACGCCGAGGCCGATCAGATGCGCCGAAATTTCCGCACTGATCTCGTTGAATCGCGCAGCGCTGAAATCGACCCGGTCCATCTTGTTGACGACCACCGCGACCTGCTTCACGCCGAGCAGGTGCAAGAGATAGCCGTGCCGGCGGGTCTGCGAGCGGACGCCTTCGAGCGCGTCGATGATCAACACCGCGCCATCGGCCTGCGAGGCGCCGGTGATCATGTTGCGCAAGAACTCGGCGTGGCCCGGCGCGTCGATCAGCACGACGTCGCGCGAGCGGGTGCGGAAGCGGATCTGGGTGGTGTCGATGGTGATGCCCTGGTCGCGCTCGGTCTGCAGCGCGTCGAGCAGGAACGACCATTCGAACGGCATGCCGCGCCGCGCGCTGACCGCCTTCAGCATCTCCAGCTTGCCGTCCGGCAGGCTGCCGGTCTCGTGCAGCAGTCGGCCGACCAAAGTGGACTTGCCGTGGTCGACATGGCCGACGATGACGATGCGCACCTGGGGACGGGTGGTGCCGTTGGGGGTCGCCGAGATCGAAGCGGAGGGAAGGATCATGTTCATCAAAGCACTCAAGCCAGACGGGGATCAGAGATAGCCGGCGACGCGCAGCCGCTCGAACGCATCCTCGGTTTCGTGATCGAGCGCGCGGCCGGCGCGCTCCGGGATCTTGGTGGCGTCGAGCTCGGCGAGGATCTCGTCGATGTTGGATGCGGTGGATGCAACCGGGTTGGTGATGTCCTGATCCCCCAGCGAGCGGTAACGCTTGCCGTCCTTGGCGAGATAGAGCGGGATGATCGGAATGCCTTCGCGCTTGGTGTAGGCCCAGATGTCGGCCTCGGTCCAATGCAGGATCGGATGGATGCGCAGATGCGCGCCTTGCGGCGGCGAGGCGTTGAAGTGATCCCAGAACTCCGGCGGCTGGTCGCGGACGTCCCATTCGCCTTCGGTGCCGCGCGGCGAGAACACGCGTTCCTTGGCGCGGGTCGCCTCTTCGTCGCGGCGGATGCCGGCGATCAGCCCGTCGAAGCCATACTTATTAAGTGCAAGCTTCAGACCCTCGGTCTTGCGCGCGGCGGAACGTGCGGCCGGCGGCAGGGTCGGGTCGACGCTGTCGATCGGCGGGCAGGGCTCGACGCGGAGGTCGAGGTCCCATTCCTTCGCGAAACGGTCGCGGAACGCATACATCTCGGGAAACTTCTTACCCGTATCGACATGCATTGCCGGGAACGGAACGCGGCCGAAAAACGCCTTGCGCGCCAGCCAGATCATCACGTTGGAATCTTTGCCGAGCGACCACAGCAGCGCCAGCTTCTTCAGCCGGGCGAACGCCTCGCGCAGGATGTAGATGCTCTGGGCTTCCAGCTCGTCGAGATGGTCCATCGACGAGGGTGCCCGATCAGGTTCCGGCACGGAAGATGCTTTAATAGAGCCTGCGGCAGCGCTTGTTTGCGGCAGCCTGTCCACGCCGGATTCATTGTCGAGAAGATGCATCTATCGGCCTTGGCTTGCGGAGGTGAAAATTCTACAGTTGCGCCGCAATATAGAAGAAATAATTTTCTATTTTTCGGCCTTGATCGACAGATAAATAGAAAATAATTTCAGTCAACCCCTAAGTTGGGGAAGCGAGTAACTGATGCGATACCTGCCCGTATTTCTGGACCTCCAAAGCGGCAAGGTGCTCCTGATTGGCGCCGGCGAGCTTGTGCGCGCCAAGTTGCGGCTGCTTGCAGCAGCAGGCGCGCGGGTCCGTTGGTATGCGACCGACGGCGATCATGATCTCGCCGGCATCGCGGTGGAGGACGCTGCCCGCATCGAACGTGCCGAGGGAGATCCGCTTGCGGCCGATCTCTCTGACGTCATTGCGATTCTCTGTGCGGGGGCAGGCGACATCGGCGTTCCGATGTCGGTGCGCGCGAGAGCGGTCGGCCTGCCGGTCAACGTGATGGACGACCTTGTGCACTCCACCTTCATCATGCCGGCGATCGTCGATCGCGGTGATGTGGTGGTCGCGGTCGGCACTGGCGGCACGTCGCCGGTGGTGGCTCGCCGCATCCGCGAGAAGATCGAGGCGGCGCTGCCGGCACGGATCGGCGATCTCGCCGGCTTCATCGGCCGCGTCCGCAAATCAATGCATGCCCGCATCGACGAGTTTCCGCTGCGCCGCCGCTTCTGGGAGCGCATCATTGACGGTCCGATCGGTGCGCTGGTGCTGGCCGGCCGCAACGATGATGCCGAGCAGGCGCTGAAGGCGATCGAAGATCCTGCCGCATTTGCTGGCGCCGATACGGAAGGCAAGGCTGTCGGTCATGTGACGCTGGTCGGCGCCGGTCCCGGCGATCCGGATCTGCTGACAGTGAAAGCGCTGCGCGCGCTGCAGGATGCCGACGTCGTGTTCTATGACGAATTGGTGTCAGTTGAAATTCTGGACCGCGTCAGGCGCGATGCCGCGCGGATTCCGGTCGGTCGCCGTGTCGGCAAGCCCGGCATCGGCCAGGACGCCACCAACCGCCTGATCATCGAGGCGGCGCAGTCGGGGCAGCGCGCGGTGCGGCTGAAGGGCGGCGATCCCTTTATCTTCGGCCGCGGCGGCGAGGAAGTCGAAGCGCTGCGCGACGCCGGCGTCGCCTACTCGATTATTCCTGGCGTCTCCGCCGGTCTCGGCGCAGCCGCGCAATTCGAGGTGCCGCTGACCTTCCGGCACGAGGCGCTGCGCATCACCTTCCTGACCGCGCACAAGGCGCGCGATGCCGAGGTCGTCGACTGGTCCGTGCTGACCGACACCAAGATGACCGTCGTGGTCTATATGGGCATGACCGCCGCGCCCGCGATCCGCGAAGGCCTGCTCGCCGCCGGCCGCTCGCCGGAGACGCCGGTCGGCGTGTTCGCGCGCGTGACGCGGCCCGACGCCAAGGCTGCCGTCGGCACGTTGGCGCGGCTGCCAGAACTCGTCAAACAGGTCGACGGCGGTCCCGCCGTCCTCATCATCGGCGATGTGGTCGCGCATTCCGCGCCGTGGAGCCGATCCAACGTCACCCAACTGTTCTCCAACCAGATGTTCTCCGAACTGCTGAAAGCTGCCGAATGACCTCTCCGCTTGAACAGAAGAAAATCAAGATCACGGGCCCCTCGATGGTCACCGCCAACCGGACCTGGGACGGTGCCGTGGTGTACCGAACCGCCAAGCAGGGCTGGTCCACCGAACTCGCCGACTCCGCGATCGTGACCACGTCCGACGAGGCCCGCGCGCTGCTGGCCGAAGCCACCGCCGACGACGTCGGCGCGGTGGGTCCCTACATTGCACCGGTCGAGCTGAAGGACGGCGGCAAGGTCAAGCCCGGCAATCTCCGCGAACATATCCGCGCCAAGGGCGTCACCATCGATCTCCAGGTTCCCGCGTAAGGCGCGCCGCGTTAAGGCTTATCGAACATGTATGCTTATGACGAACTCGACCGCACGCTGATCAACGAGCGTGTTTCGGAATTCCGCGACCAGGTGAAGCGCCGCCTTTCCGGCGAGCTCACCGAGGATGAATTCAAGATCCTGCGCCTGCAGAACGGCGTGTATCTGCAGCTGCACGCCTACATGTTCCGGGTCGCGATCCCCTACGGCACGCTGTCGTCGAAGCAGCTGCGCCGGCTCGCCCATGTCGCGCGCCGCTACGACCGCGGCTACGGCCACTTCACCACCCGGCAGAACATCCAGTTCAACTGGATCAAGCTCGCCGAGCTGCCGGACGCGCTGGCCGATCTCGCCGAGGTCGGCATCCACGCGATGCAGACCTCCGGCAACAACATGCGCAACGTCACCTCGGACCAGTGGGCCGGGGTCGCGCCGGGTGAGATCGAGGATCCGCGGATCTGGTCGGAGATCATCCGCCAGCACACCACGCTGCATCCGGAATTCTCGTTCCTGCCGCGCAAGTTCAAGATCGCGATCACCGCGTCCGAGCACGACCGCGCGGCGATCAAGGTCCACGACATCGGCTTGCGCCTGCACAAGAATGCCGACGGCGAGACCGGCTTCGAGGTGCTGGTCGGCGGCGGTCTCGGCCGCACGCCGTTCATCGCCAAGACCATCAAGCCGTTCGTTTCCGGCCGCGATATCCTGAGCTACATCGAGGCGATCCTGCGGGTCTACAACCAGTACGGCCGCCGCGACAACATCTACAAGGCGCGGATCAAGATCCTGGTGCACGAGCTCGGCATCGAGAAATTCGCCAAGGAAGTCGACGAGGAATGGAAGGCGATGGGCGATGTCGGGCTGACGCTCGACCACGCCGCCATCGAGGAGGTCCGCTCGCGCTTCTCCTATCCGGCTTACGAAAAGCTGCCGCACATGCCGGACGAGCTGAAGCAGGCCGCGAATGATCCGCTGTTCGAGCGCTGGCGCAAGAACTCGGTATTTCCGCACAAGGTGCAGGGCTATTCGATCGTGGTGCTGTCGCTGAAGCCGGTCGGCGGCCCTCCGGGCGATGCCACCGCCGAGCAGATGGATGCGGTCGCCGACCTCGCCGACAAATATTCGTTCGGAGAGATCCGCGTCGGCCACGAGCAGAACCTGGCGCTGCCGCATGTCGCCAAGCGCGACCTGCCGGCGCTGTTCAAGGCGCTCGACCGGCTTGGGCTCGCGACGCCGAACGTCAATCTGGTGACCGACATCATCGCCTGCCCGGGGCTGGATTACTGCTCGCTGGCCAATGCGCGCTCGATCCCGATCGCGCAGGAGCTGACGCGGCGTTTCGCCAACCACGACACCGCCGACCTGATCGGCCGGCTGCACATCAATATCTCCGGCTGCATCAATGCCTGCGGCCATCACCATGTCGGCCACATCGGCATTCTCGGCGTCGAGAAGAATGGTGAGGAATTCTACCAGATCACGATCGGCGGCCGCGCCGACGAGAACGCGCAGTTGGGTACCTTGATTGGCCCGGCCGTTCCCTATGCGGAAGTCGCCGACGTGATCGAAGACATTGTCGAAGCCTATCTCGCGCTGCGCGACCGTCCCGAGGAATTGTTCGTCGACACGGTGAAGCGTCTGGGTGTCGAGCCGATCAGGGAGCGCGTCTATGCCACTCGTTAAGCAGGGAAGAATCACGACCGATCCGTTCGTGCGTGTCGCCGACGGTGCCGAACTGCCGGGTGACGGCGCGGTGCTGGTCACGGCCGAACGCTTTCTCGCCGATCCCGAGGCGCTGCTGCGCCGTTCCGGCAAGCTCGGGGTGATCTGGCCGAACAACCGCAGTCTCGAGGATCTCGTGCCGCATCTCGATCGTCTCGCTTCGGTCGCGTTGGTGTTTCCGACCTTCCGCGACGGCCGCGCCTACAGCCAGGCGCGCCTGCTGCGCGAACGTCATGGCTATGACCGCGAGCTGCGCGCCATCGGGCAGATTCTACGCGACCAGTTCGTGTTCATGACACGTGCCGGCTTCGACGCCTTCGAGGTCAAGAAAGATGCCGATGCCGATGCGTTCGCCGCGACCATGAAGCGCTATTCGGTGTTCTACCAGCCGACCGGCGACGGCCGCGTCACCGCACTCAATCGCCGCATGCAGCTGCGTCACTCGGAGAGCGCGAGCCAGTGAGCACGCTTGCACCAGAGCTCGCTGCGACGCCGGCCGCATTGCCCGCAGCCGATGTGCTCGATCGCGCGCTACGCACGGCTTCGCCCGCCGAGGTGATCGCTGCCGCCTTGCGGATAGTCGGCCGCGAGAAGTTGGCGCTGGTGTCGTCGTTCGGCACCGAGTCCGCGGCACTGCTCAAGGTGATGGCGGACGTCGATCCTTCGATCCCTGTAGTCTTTCTCGATACCGGCTGGCTGTTCGAGGAGACGCTGGCCTATCGCGATACGCTGATCGAGACGCTCGGCCTTACCGACGTGCGCTCGATCAAGCCGGATGAAGCAGCGTTGTCGCGCCAGGATCCGGACCGCGAATTGTGGTTCACCGATCCCGACGCCTGCTGCCGGATCCGCAAAGTGGAGCCGTTGGCGCGGGCGCTGAAGCCGTTCGCCGGCTGGATCAACGGCCGCAAGCGTTTCCAGGGCGGCGCCCGCACCGACATCCCGGTTGTCGAGGACGATGGCGTCAGGCTCAAATTCAATCCGTTCGCCAACGTCTCCCGCGAGGAGATCGAGGCGATCTACACCCTCGGCAAGCTGCCGCCGCATCCACTTGTCGCATCGGGATATCAGTCGGTCGGGTGTATGCCTTGCTCGAGCCGGTCCGCTGCCGGCGAGGATGCACGCGACGGCCGCTGGCGTGGCCGGGCGAAGACGGAATGCGGCATCCACACGATGAAGATGTCGTAGGGCCTGATTCGGAAAGTGCGCAGCGGTTTTCCTGCGACAAACGTGAAGCGTTTGCGCGGGGATCATGCTCGAAAATGCCTTCGATCGCGATGATCTTTCATCGCGATTTGGGGACGCGACAAAGCCTTCGCAGCGTGGCGACTTCGTAGCACAAGCGCGCTGCGCCGCTGAAAACAAAGAAAACCGGTTTTGTTGACTTAGGGGCGCTTCACCGTGAGTTATGTCTTGGGTGTTCCCTGACATTCTCAGGTTGAATGGAGACAGAAATGATCCGTCGTATGCTGCCGCTGGTCGCGGGATTGTTGTGGGCGAGCTCGGCCTTCGCGGCAGACTATTCGCTGCTCAACGTGTCCTACGATCCGACGCGCGAGCTCTATGTCGATTTCAACAAGGCGTTCGCCGCGGCCTATCAGAAGGATACCGGCAAGAGCGTCGAGATCAAGCAGTCGCACGGCGGCTCGGGCTCGCAGGCGCGCTCGGTGATCGACGGATTGCAGGCCGATGTCGTCACGCTGGCGCTGGCCTATGACATCGATGCGATCGCGGGCAAGGGCCTGCTCGCTGCGGACTGGCAGAAGCGGCTGCCGCTCAACGCCTCGCCCTATACCTCGACCATCGTGTTCCTGGTGCGCAAGGGCAATCCCAAGGGCATCAAGGATTGGGACGATCTGATCAAGCCCGGCGTCGCCGTGATCACGCCGAACCCGAAGACCTCGGGCGGTGCGCGCTGGAACTATCTCGCCGCCTGGGGCTATGCGCAGAAGAAGTTCGGCTCGGCCGATAAGGCGAAGAAATTCGTCGCCGACCTCTACCAGAACGTCCCGGTGCTCGACACCGGCGCGCGCGGCTCGACCGTGACCTTCGTCGAGCGCGGCGTCGGCGACGTGCTGCTCGCCTGGGAGAACGAAGCCTTCCTGGCGTTGCGCGAATTCGGCCCGGACAAGTTCGAGATCGTGGCGCCGCCGCAGTCGATCCTCGCCGAACCACCGGTTGCGGTGGTCGACAAGGTTGTCGATCAAAAGGGCACCCGCGCGGTCGCCGAAGCCTATCTGAAGTACTGGTACACCAAGGAAGGCCAGGAGATCGCCGCGCGCAACTCCTACCGGCCGCGCGATCCCGAGATCGCCAAGGAGTACGAAAAATCCTTCGCCAAGGTTGAACTTTTCACCATCGACGACGTTTTCGGTGGTTGGACCAAGGCGCAGAAGGAGCACTTCGCCGAGGGCGGCATCTTCGATCAGATCTACAAGAACTGATCGAGATATGGCCCGGGTCGAACAGGGGGATATGTGAGCACAGCGGTTGCACGACGCAGTACCCTGCCGGGGTTCGGTCTCACCATGGGACTGACCCTGACATGGCTCTCCGTCATCATCCTGATTCCGCTGGCCGCGCTGTTCCTCAAGACGTTTGAGCTCAGCCTCGATCAGTTCTGGGGCATCGTCACCAGCCGCCGCACCTTGAACGCCCTGAAGATTTCGTTCGGGCTTTCGTTTGCGGCCGCCTGCGTCAATCTGGTGATGGGCACCATCATCGTCTGGGCGCTGGTGCGCTACCGCTTTCCGGGCCGGCGGCTGTTCGACGCCATCGTCGATATTCCGTTTGCCTTGCCGACCGCGGTCGCAGGCGTGGCGCTGACGCAGCTGTTTGCCCAAAAGGGCTGGCTGGGCGCGCCGCTCGCCGAGCTCGGCATCAAGGTCGCGTTCACGCCGATCGGCATCTTCATCGCGATGATCTTCATCGGCATCCCCTTCGTGGTCCGCACGGTGCAGCCGGTGCTGATCGATCTCGATCCCGAGATCGAGGAGGCGGCCGCGAGCTTAGGGGCCAATCGCTGGCACACCGTGTTTCGCGTCATCCTGCCGAGCCTGATCCCGGCGCTGCTCACCGGGTTCGCGCTCGCCTTCGCCCGCGCCATCGGTGAATACGGCTCGGTGATCTTCATCGCCGGCAATCTGCCCAACGTCTCGGAGATCGCGCCGCTCCTGATCGTGATCCGGCTGTCCGAATTCCGCTACGCCGATGCCACCGCGATCGCGGTGGTGATGCTGGTGGCCTCGTTCCTGATCATCTTCCTGATCAACCGGCTGCAGCGCTGGGCGCAAGCCCGCATTCCCGTGCATTGAGGTCCGAGATGTCGATGCAGACGGGATTGGCGACCTCGACTACGCAGCTGCGGAGCTACGCGCCCGCGACCGATGTCAGCGTCGCGGCCCCTGCACCGCAGCTCGATATCGCGCGCGCTGGGCCGGTCGCCGCGGGACGCAACCCGCGCACCGAGCCGGGGCCGATCCGCTTCATCATCATCGCGCTGGCGATCGCCTTCCTCAGCATCTTCGTCGTGCTGCCGCTGGTGGTCGTGTTCGCCTCGGCCTTCTCGAAAGGCATCGTCGCCTATCTCGCGGCGCTGGCCGAGCCTGAGGCGCTCGCCGCGATCAAGCTGACGCTGCTGGTCGCTGCGATCTCGGTCACGCTCAACCTCGTGTTCGGCGTGGTCGCGGCCTGGGCCATCTCGAAATTCGAGTTCACCGGCAAGACCTTTCTGATCACGCTGATCGACCTGCCGTTCTCGATCTCGCCTGTCATCTCGGGCCTGGTCTTCGTGCTGCTGTTCGGCGCACAGGGCTATTTCGGGCCGTGGCTGCAGGCGCACAACGTCCACATCCTGTTCGCGGTACCCGGCATCGCACTGGCGACGATCTTCGTCACCTTTCCGTTCGTGGCGCGCGCGCTGATCCCGCTGATGCAGGAGCAGGGCTCCCAGGAGGAGGAAGCGGCGATCTCGCTCGGCGCCTCGGGCCTGCAAACCTTCTTCCGCGTCACGCTGCCCAACATCAAATGGGGCCTGCTCTACGGCGTCCTGCTCTGCAACGCGCGCGCGATGGGCGAGTTCGGCGCGGTGTCCGTCGTCTCCGGCCATATCCGCGGCGAGACCAACACGATGCCGCTGCTGGTCGAGATTCTCTACAACGAATACCAGTTCGTCGCGTCGTTCGCGATCGCCTCGCTGCTCGCGATGCTGGCGCTGATCACGCTGGTGGCGAAAACTATTCTTGAGCGGCGGCTCGACGAGGCTGAGGTGCCCGATGGCGATTGAAGTCAGGAATATCGTAAAGCGGTTCGGCAGCTTTGCCGCGCTCGACAATGTCGATCTCAAGGTTGCCGATGGCGAGCTGCTGGCGCTGCTCGGCCCGTCCGGCTCCGGCAAGACCACGCTGCTGCGGATCATCGCAGGGCTGGATTGGCCCGACTCCGGCGAGGTCGCGATCGATGGAGAGAACGCGCTCTCGCGCGGCGCCAGCGAGCGTCAGGTCGGCTTCGTGTTCCAGCACTACGCGCTGTTCCGCCACATGACGGTGTTCGAGAACGTCGCCTTCGGCCTGCGCGTGCAGCCGCGCGCGATCCGCAAGGATGAGGCGACGATCCGCGCACGCGTCAAGAACCTGCTCGATCTGGTGCAGCTCGACTGGCTCGCCAACCGCTATCCCAGCCAGCTGTCCGGCGGCCAGCGGCAGCGCATCGCGCTGGCGCGCGCGCTCGCGATCGAGCCGCGCATCCTGCTGCTCGACGAGCCGTTCGGCGCGCTCGATGCCAAAGTGCGCAAGGAGCTGCGGCAATGGCTGCGCTCGCTGCACAGCGAGATCCACGTCACCTCGATCTTCGTCACCCACGACCAGGAGGAGGCGCTCGAGGTCGCCAACCGCGTCGTGGTGATGGACAAGGGCAGGATCGAGCAGATCGGCTCGCCCGGCGAGGTCTATGACAATCCGGCGACCGCCTTCGTGCACGGCTTCATCGGCGAATCCATCGTGCTGCCGGTCGACGTGGCCGGCGATGCGGTGCGGCTCGACGGCCGTCCGCTGAACATTCCGGCGCTGGGCGCGGCGTCCGGCGCGGCCAAGCTGTTCGTCCGCCGCCACGACATGGCGGTCGGTCCGGCCGGAACCGGCGCACTGGAAGGCGCCATCCGCCACGTCCGCTCGTTCGGCCCGATCCAGCGCGCCGAGGTCGCCCTGGCCGGCAGTGAGGGCAAGACCGTGATCGAGATCGATGCGCCCCGCGACCGCGAGCTGCAGGCCGGCGAAATCGTCTCGCTGCAGCCCCGCCGCTACCGGATCTTCGCCGCGCAGTAGCTGCCGCGGGTCCAAACCTCTCCTTGAAAAGGGGAGGTCGCCTTGCTCGTCAGAGCAAGGCGGGTCTGTCTCCACGATAACCGCTATCGCCTGTGGCTGACCCCCCATCCCGACCTTCGCCCTTTCGGCGGGAAGGAGAACCCCATATCCGTCGTCGTTCCGGGTTCGCTTCGCGCCCCGGAATGACGGCGTTTTGTGTGGTCAAAAGTTAGCCCCTGTTCACCATTCAGCCACGGTTGGTATGCAACAACGGCCAGCCAACCTTGGGGGTTTTCTGAAGTGAAACGGACGACGGTCGCCCTGTTCGGGCTTCTGGTGCTTGCCGGCTGCGCCGCGGACACCAAAATCCCGGAAGAACCGGCGATGTATCTCAACATGGCGCAGCCCGGCGCCGTCCTGGACAGCCAGGCCGCCGCGATCCTGTTTTCCCAGTACCGCCAGAACAATGGTCTCGGCACCGTCGTGGTCGATCCTGACCTGACCAGGCTCGCCGAGCAGCAGTCGCAGGCGATGGCCGCCCGCAACAAGATGGACCACGACGTGAAGGCCCCGCTCGGCAAGCGGCTGGAGGCCGGCGGCTACCCGGCGACCGTGGCGGTCGAGAACATCTCGGCCGGCTATCACACGCTCGCGGAAGCCTTTTCCGGCTGGCGCGATTCTCCGCCGCACAAGGCCAACATGCTGAAAAGCGGTGTCACAAAAATGGGCATCGCGGCCGTTTATGCCCCCAACACCAAGTACAAGGTGTTCTGGACGCTCATTCTGGCGGCAACCTGATTTCGATAAATTCCGCGTGATCTAACCCTCCCATCTCGCAGATTGACGCGGCGGCCAACAGCGGCCACCGTTGTGGTCCAGGTCGTTTTTGAGCGAACGGTTACGAATGGATACTTCGGATTCCGCGCCGGCCTCGACGCCCGCGCAAGCGAGGCGGGTGCTGGTTCTTCAGGGCGGCGGCGCGCTTGGCTCGTACCAGGCCGGCGCCTTTCAGGCGCTCTGTCATGCAGGCTTCGAGCCGGAATGGATCGCCGGCATCTCGATCGGCGCCATCAATGCCGCGATCATCGCCGGCAACGAGCCGGACAAGCGGGTGCCTAGGCTGAAGGAATTCTGGGAGATGGTGTCGGCGCCGGTGCCGTGGAATCCGGTTTCCAAGCATGAGCGCGCCCGCTCGCTGTTCAACGAGACCTCTGCCGCCATCATCGCGACCTTCGGCGTGCCCGGCTTCTTCACGCCGCGGATCCCGCCGGCGCCGCTGTGGCCGCCCGGCAGCTCGCAGTCGCTGAGCTATTACGACACCGCGCCGCTGAAGAAGACGCTGGAGCGCCTGGTCGATTTCGATCGCATCAACGACCTGAAGACGCGGCTGTCGGTCGGCGCGGTCGGCGTCACCTCGGGCAATTTCTGCTATTTCGACAACTACGAATTCAAGAAGCGCGGCAAGACAATCGGCCCCGAGCACATCATGGCCTCCGGCGCCCTGCCGCCGGGCTTTCCCGCCGTCGTGATCGAGGGCGAGCATTACTGGGACGGCGGCATCGCCTCCAACACGCCGCTCGACTTCGTGCTCGACGAGGAGACCAGCCGCGATCTGCTGATCTTCCAGGTCGACCTGTTCAGCGCCCGCGGGCCGCTGCCGGAGACGCTGCTGGAGGCCGCCGAGCGCGAGAAGGACATCCGCTATTCGAGCCGGACGCGGATGAACACCGACAAGAACCGGCAGATCCACAACGCCCGCATGGCGGTGCGCGACCTGATCGGCAAGCTGCCCGATTACCTGAAGAACGATCCGTCGGTCGAATTGCTGCGCAAGGCATCCAAGGAGAACACCGTCACGGTGGTTCACCTGATCTACAAGAGCAAGAACTACGAGAGCTCTTCGAAGGATTACGACTTCTCGCATGTCGGGATGGTCGAGCACTGGGGCGCCGGCGTGCGCGACGTGCATTTGTCGATGCGTCACAAAGAATGGCTAGAACGGCCACAGTCCGGGGAAACCATGGTGACTTACGACCTCACGGGGGACGAACCCACGCCCCCTGAATCGAGCCCCCCGCAAGCAAAATAGGAGCGACCGATAATGGGTACGTTGACAGGCAAGACCGCCGTTGTGACCGGCTCGACCAGCGGCATCGGATTGGCGTATGCGCGCGCCTTCGCAGGCGCCGGCGCCAATATCGTTCTCAACGGCATGGGCGTTCCGGCCGACATCGAGAAGGAACGCTCCGGCATCGAGACCGACTTCAAGGTCAAGGCCGTGCATTCGCCGGCCGACATGACCAAGCCGGCCGAGATCGCCGACATGATCGCGCTCGGCGAGAAGACCTTCGGCTCGGTCGACATCCTGGTCAACAATGCCGGCATCCAGTTCGTGTCGCCGATCGAGGAATTCCCGCCCGAGAAGTGGGAAGCGATCATCGCGATCAACCTGTCGTCGGCGTTCTACGGCATCCGCGCCGCGGTGCCCGGCATGAAGAAGCGCGGCTGGGGCCGCATCATCAACACGGCGTCCGCGCACTCGCTGGTGGCCTCGCCGTTCAAGTCGGCCTACGTCTCGGCCAAGCACGGCATCGCCGGCCTGACCAAGACCGCGGCGCTCGAGCTCGCACAATTCAAGATCACCTGCAACTGCATCTCGCCGGGCTATGTCTGGACCCCGCTGGTCGAGCACCAGATTCCGGAGACCATGAAGGCACGTAACATGACCAAGGAGCAGGTCATCAAGGACGTGTTGCTCGCCGCGCAGCCGACCAAGGAGTTCGTGACCTCGGAGCAGGTCGCAGCGCTGGCGCTGTTCCTGTGCGGCGACGATGCCGCGCAGATCACCGGCGCCAACCTCTCGATCGACGGCGGCTGGACCGCGGAGTAATTATCCGCCGGCACTGACCTGGCATCAAAGAGCCGGCCCCGATTGGATCAGGGCCGGCTTTTTAGGGTAGAAAGCTGCCCGAACTAGCTAAAGCATGATCCGGAAAAGTGCGAAGCGGTGTTCCGAAAAGATCATGCTCAAACAAAGAGCTAAAGCGCGATGACGATTCAACCAAATATCATCGCGCTTTAGGGTCCAAATCGGCGGGGGAGAACGGCGTTCGGGACGCATGTCTGATGTGCAGGATATCGATTGTATCGCTGCGCACCCGATAGAAAATGCGGAACGGATAGCGCAGGACGGTAATTGCGCGGACCGTGGAGCGCTGCGAGATGCGCGGCGCGGCCTCGGGTGCGCGGCAGACCCGGTCAATGACATCGCGGAAGCGGCGCTCGGCAGCTGCGGCGATTGCCGGGCTGGCATGGGTCGAATAGTGGGTCGCGATTTCGTCCAGATCAGTCAGTGCTTGCCGCGAGAAGACGACCTTCATTTGCGGCGAAATTTGGCAAACGCGCCTGCGATCTCCTCGTCGGTCGCGCACTCGCCGGCGTCGATCGATGCCATCGCGGCGTCGATGACCCGCAGTTCATCTCGAGTTGCGACGTAGTCTTGGGACTGTAGCTCGCTTTCGATCTGATTTGCGATCGACACGAATTCATCCTGTGCCGCCTCGGGCCAGGATTGAACGCGATTGAGCAGGTTTTTCAGTTCCGCTGCGGTCATGCCGTGTATTATATGCCGCGGTCGATCAAAATGCTACGGCGTAGGCCGGGCCTTCCCGAACGCCAGCACGTGCAGGCCGAGGCGCGAGCGCACCACGACGAACAGCAGGATCGTCTCGAAGGTCAGCGACAGCGAGGTCGAGGCCGCCGCGCCCATGCCGCCGTAGCGCGGCACCAGCGCGATGCAGAGCCCAACATTCATCAGGAACGATACCGCATAGGCGGTGGCGCAGATACTCTGGTGGCCGAGCATGTTCAGCAGCCGCTCCACCGGGCCGATCGCCGAGCGCACCACGAGCCCGATCGCGGCGACGAACATGATGCTGTAGCCGTCGACGAACTTCGGGCCGAACAGCCACAGCAGCGGCTTGCCGAAGGCGAGCAGGGCGATGGTTGCGAGCAGCGAGGGCCAGAACGTCCAGCTGATGGCGTGCGCGACATAGGCCGACAGCCTATCCTTGTCGCCGAGCGCGTTGTATTCGGCGAAGCGGTGCGCCGTCGTCGCCGACATCGCGTAGTGCACGAACGACACCAGCGCCAGCGTCTTCACCACTGCGAAATAGATGCCGACCTCCTCGGAGGAGCGGAATTGCTGCAGCATCAGCACGTCGGTGTAGCCGAGCAGGAGATAGAAGCTCTCGACCAGCATGATCGGCAGCGAGATCTTAAACCAGCCTTTGAGGTCGTAGGTCTTCTCGCCCGGCCCGAGATGGGCTTTGAGGCGGCGGTTCAGCACGATCATCTGGCCGATCGCCGCGATGTAGACGGCGGCTGCGCTCGCGATCATCGCGGCGGTGGCGCCGAGATTGAGGCCGAGCGCCAGTGCGCCGGCGGTCAGCGCGATGATCAGCCCCTGCCGCACGATGAATTGCGGCATCAGGCCGAGCTGCATCCAGTCATGCGCGCGCGAGATGCCGTCCTGCGTGTTGGCGACCACGAACGGCGGCAAGGTCAGGCAGCCGATATAGAGCGGCACGATCGCATTGGGGTCGATCCAGGGCGAGGCGAGATGGATCACGCCGGCGAGCAGCAGCGCCACGGTGCTGGAGGCGGCAAGCACCACCCAGCGGCCGCCGGAAAGGAAGCCGCGCAGCGCGGCGAGGTCGCCGCGCGTGCGATATTCCGGGATGATCTTCTGCGAAGACGGCGCGATGCCGAAATCCATCGTGCTGCCGAGCAGCAGCACCCAGGTCCAGACATAGACATAGATGCCGTAGTCCGAGCCGCTCATCCAGCGCGCCAAAAGGATCTGCGCCAGATAGGCGATGGCGGCGCTGATCACGCGGATGATGAAGATCATGCCGGCGAGGCGCTTGGTGACCGACGCCTCCTTGGTGCCGCCGAGCAGGCGCGCGACGAGGTCCCGCAGGCGCGCGACCGGGCCCGATGGCGCAGAGGTTGCGGCAGAGGATTCCGATTGTGTCTCCATCACAGCCAAGGCGGAAAAATTCCCAAAGCGCCGCAAGGCGGCAATGGTCACCGATCTATCAACGAATCGTTAAGATTGGGTTGGGTGACGGATGCTCGCAACCCAGGCGTCGTCCCGGCGCAGGCCGGGACCCATAACCACAGGGAACAGTTGACGCGCACAGCTTAACCCGCAGCGTGCCTCGCACTGCGGCCGCGGAGTATGGGTTCCTGCTTCCGCCGGAACGACGGTGGGCGTCAGTTCAAATTGATATTGAATTCATAGCTCTTGTCGCCGCCGACCAGGGTCAGTTTCAGCGCGGCGCCGTCCGCCTTGGCGCCGGGCGGCAACCCGTCGAGCTCGAAGGCGAAGCGCTTCACGCCCGGCGGTGCATGCTCGACGAGCTTGGGCACCGGCAGCGCCCAGTCCGGCGTCGGTCCCTCGACGAAGAGGCTGAGGTCCTTGCTTTCCGGCGCGGTGACATCGACCAGCACGTTGTTGCCGTCGCGCTTGACGTCGCGGATCGTGACAGGGATGGGATCGCCGATATTGGCGGGCTTCGGCACCGCGTTGAGCGCTTCCGACAGCGCGGCGTCCTCGGTCGAGGCGACGCTCGCGAACGCAAGCTCGGCTTTCGCTTCCACCGGCACGCACAGCTTCTCGCACACCGCGTAACTGATGTCGGCGCGCAGCACCAACGGCTTGTCGGGATTCTTCGCGACGATGCGCAGCGGCAGCACCACCTGATGCTTGTAGCCGAGCGAGGTGCCGCCGGCGCCGTCGTCGAACTGGCGCGGCGCCGGCCACATCACCGTGACCGCATCGACATTGTCCGATTTGGAGAAATCGAACCGCGGCGGCACGCCGGAATCGCCCGGCGTGCGCCAGTAGGTTTTCCAGCCGTCCTGCAACTGGAAGGCGATGCCGCCGAGCAGCACCGCGCCGCTGCGCGATCCCGCGAGCAGCCGCACGGCCGAATGGGTGTCCTGCTGCCACGGCGAAGCGTCGTCGGCGCGCACCTCAGTTGCCATACATGCGACGGACAATGTGGCGGCAACGCCAAAAGCGGCCCGCAGGGGAACTGTGACGATCATGAGACGTCTTTACCTGCAACTTTCGTTGCAAACCATTGAATTGCTTGTGATGCATCGCCGCACGCGGCGTGATGCTTGATTGACAGAACCGCCACCCAATATCAGGATGCCAAATCAGCAGGAAAGGCCTTTGTGGATGCGCCCTGAAGGCAAAACAGGCAGGACTCGCAAGACCGCCGGCGGCAGAAGCCCGGCCGTCGGTCCGCATGCCGCAGACGGCGGCTATCTCGATGGCCAGATGCTGATCGCGATGCCTGTCATGAACGACCCGCGCTTCGAGCGTTCGGTGATCTACATGTGCGCGCATTCGTCGGAGGGGGCGATGGGCATCATCGTCAATCGCCCGGCCGGCAGCATCGATTTCCCCGGACTGCTGGTGCAGCTCGACATCATCGAGAAGTCGGACCAGATCCAGCTGCCCGAAAATGCCGAGATGATGAAGGTGATGAAGGGTGGCCCGGTCGATACCGGCCGCGGCTTCGTGCTGCATTCCAGCGACTTCTACATTCAGGACGCGACGCTGAACATCGACGACGGCATCTCGCTGACCGCGACCGTCGATATCCTGAAAGCGATCGCCAAGGGCGCCGGCCCCAAGCACGCGATTCTCGCGCTCGGCTACGCCGGCTGGGCGCCGGGCCAGCTCGAGAACGAGATCCAGCACAATGGCTGGCTGCACTGCGACGCCGATCCCGAGCTGATCTTCGGCACCGACGTCGACGAGAAATACGCCCGCGCCTTGCGCAAGATCGGCATCGAGGCCGGCATGCTGTCGAACGACGCCGGGCACGCGTAGGCCGCGCACCACACCCACGGTGTCGTCCCGGCGAAGGCCGGGACCCAAAACCCCGACTGCTTGTGATTTCGCGACGCTGTGGCCTCAGCGCGCCCCATTCCCACGTCCTGTGGTTATGGGTCCCGGCTTTCGCCGGGACGACGGCTGTTATCGCGGCGCGCTACTCCGCCGCTTCCTGCGCCACCGTCGGCTGGGTGCCGGCCACCGTGGCGCGGCGCATGTCGCGGGGCTGCGACTGGTCGTAACGGCGGACGCGGTGCACGGTCTGGCGGTTGTCCCACATCACGAGGTCATGCAGCGTCCATTTGTGCACATAGACGAACTCGCTCTGCGTCGCGTGCTCGGTGAGGTCGCGCAGCAGCACCCGCGCCTCCGGCATGCTCATGCCCCTGATCGCGCCGGCATGCGATGACAGATACAGCGATTTGCGGCCGTGCACCGGATGGGTGCGCACCAGGCGTTGCAGCACCGGCTTGAACATCTCTTTCTCTTCCTCGGTGTAGTCGAGGAAGCCGAGCGAGCCGCGCGAATACATCAGCGAGTGCTCGCAGATCATGTCCTCGATCTCCGCCTTGGTGTCGTCGTCGAGCGCGTCATAGGCGGCGCGCATATCGGCGAATTCGGTGTTGCCGCCCTTCGGGTTCACGACGCGCGCCGACAGCAGCGAGAATTTCGCCGGGATCGGCCGGAACGAGCTGTCGGAGTGCCACAGGCAGTTGCCGAGATTGAACAGATGGGTGCGGTGATCCTTCGGCAGCGGCTTGCCGTCCTTGCCGAGATTGCCGACATCGTTGAGCCCGGACGACAGGCGATAGTCCTCCTTCTTCGTCACCGTGCCGCCGCGCGAGTGCTCGCGCTCGCCGAAGTTCAGCGCGAACGCCATCTGCTGCTCGTCCGTGATATCCTGGCCGTGGAAGACGAGCACGGCGTATTTGTCCATGCCGGCCTCGATGTCGGTCGCTTCCTGCTTCGTCAGCGGCTTGCGCAGGTCGACGCCGGAGACCTCGCCGACAAAGTGCTTGTGAAGCTGCCGGATCAGGACCGTCATTGGCGTATCTCCCCGTATCGTGCGGGCGGTTGGCCCGCTTCGTCTGATTTGACGGGAAGGCTACTCCCGACGCGCGCGCTGTCAACGCTTCACGGCCGAGCGGGCAGCGAATGCGGGTCAGGCATTCCGCGCCATCAACCCGCCGTCGACCGGAATCACCGCACCGGTCAGGAACGATGCCGCGGGCAGGCACAGGCTCAGCGTCATGTGCGCGACCTCTTCCGGATCGCCGTAGCGCGCCAGCGCAGTGCGGCGCTTGGCGTAGATCGTCTTGTGCTCCTCGGAGATGCGATCGGTGATGCCTGTGCGGATCGGGCCCGGACAGATGCAGTTCACGGTGATGCCTTCGCGCCCCAGTTCCACCGCGAGCGAGCGGGTCAGGCTGGTGACGCCGCCCTTGGCCGCCGAGTAGGGGCTGTGCAGGCCTGTTGCACCCAGCGCTTCGGTCGAGGCGATGTTGACGATGCGCGGCGAGCGCGACTTGCGCAGGTACGGCAGTGCCGCGCGGATGATGCGCGGATGCGCCGTCAGCATCACCGCGATGCCCTTGGCCCAGGCATCCTCGTAACCGGGATCGTCGATCGGCACCCGCACCGAGATGCCCGCATTGTTGACGATGATGTCGAGCCCCCCGAAATGCGCGGCGACATCGTTGACGACTTTGATGATGGCGTCGCGATCACTGACGTCGAGCGTCCAGGCCTTCGCCGAGCCGCCGCTCGCCGATATCTCCTTCGCCACCGCCTGCGTGCCGTCTTCGGTCAGGTCGGTGACCGCGACATTGGCGCCCTCGTCGGCGAACACGCGCGCAGTGGCGCGCCCCATGCCGCTTGCCGCTCCCGTGACGAGAACGGTGAGGCCCTTCACCGAACGGCTGAGCTGCTTGTATTCGGACACGACGGACCTCCCGTTGATTTTTTTGCGTTGTGAGACCGGCAACGCTGGCACCGATCCGCAGAGACGTCAAACCGGCGTTCCCTGATCGCCGCGCACGCAGCGCGTTAACGCAAGTTTCCCGGGTGGCTTTTCGCAAAGGATCATGCTCAATCAAGAAAACAGCAGAGAGGAAACGCGATGAACGAGCTTGATTTCGGCGGCAAGCAGGTACTGGTGGTCGGCGGCTCCTCAGGCATCGGCAACGGCATTGCGCAGGCCTTCCGCGCCAAGGGCGCGCGCGTTGCGGTGTACGGCACCCGCGCCCAAGCGAGCGACTATTCGGCTGAAGAAGGCTCGCATCTCGACGGCCTTGCCTATGCGCAACTCGATGTCTCTGATCCCAAGGCGATCGAAAGCCTCACACCGTCGTTCGATCGGCTCGACGTGCTGGTGCTGGCGCAGGGCGCCGTGATTTACCGCCGCGGGGAATTCGAGATGGAGGGTTTCCGCAAGGTGCTCGAAGTCAACCTGATGAGCCTGATGGCCTGCGCCACCAAATTCCATGCGATGCTGAGCGCGAGCCAAGGTTCGCTGATCATCGTGAGTTCGACCGCGGCGTATCATTCCACCATGGGCAATCCGGCCTACAACGCCTCGAAGACCGGCGCGGTCGGGCTGACGCGCACGCTTGGTGAAGCGTGGGCGGAGAACGGCATCCGCGTCAACGGCATCGCGCCGGGCCTCGTCGACACCAAGATGACCAAGGCGACGACCGCCAATCCCAAGCGGCTCGAAGGCGCGCTCGGGCGCATTCCGCTGAAGCGCCTCGGCACGCCCGCCGACATGGCCGGCGCCGCTTTGTTCCTGGCGTCGCCGCTCGCCTCCTACATCGTCGGCCAGACCATCGTCGTCGACGGCGGGCTGATCCTCTAGCTCCAGAAGAGCTAAAGGAACCTGCGCGCGGTTCCGCGGTTAGCTCCCTGACAATTTCAGGGAGCAGATGTGATGGACAAGGACCGGATTTTCGGAACGGCAAAGGAATTCGCGGGCAAGGCCGAAGGCGTAATCGGCGATGCGACCGGTGATGCGCAAACACAGGCCTCGGGCCGCGCACGCGAGGCTGCCGGCACCGTGCAGGATCTCTACGGCCAGGCCAAGGATGCCGCGCGCGACGCGGCTGATACCGCGGTCAACTATGCCAAGGATGCCTATGAGCATCGCGGCGAGACCGTTCGCAGCGGGCAGAAGGCGGTGGCGCAGACGGTGCAGGACAATCCGCTCGGCGCGCTCCTGATCGCCGGCGGCATCGGCTTTGCGCTCGCGCTGTTGATGACGCGTCAGCCACGCCGCCCGCCGCCGTCGCGCTGGCGCCATTACGGCTGATCCGCCGTCATTGCGAGGAGCCACCGGGTCGCGCGTACGCGCGCCCGATGACAGGGTCCGCGACGAAGCAATCCATCCATCTGCCCGTGCGGATAGATGGATTGCTTTACTTCGCTCGCAATGACGGATGCAGCGCCGCTTACTGCCAGGGATCCCCAGGCCCGGCGGCGCGCTGTCCGACACTGCGCGGCGGACGCGGTGGCGGGGGGAGCAGCGGGCGCTGCTGCGGCGCGCCGAAGCCGAAGAAGTCACGCAGCCAGGGCTGCGGCTGCTGCTGCGGCTGAGCCTGGGCCGGACGGAACACGCGCTTCTGCGGCTTCGGCGCGGTGATGATCGAACCGTCGGGCGCGATCGCCGTGGTCGACGGCGGCGGGTTGGCAGGTGCTCCGGCCGCCGGCGCAGCCGGCGTCGCCGCGGCGACCGGCACGTCGCCCTTGGCCTGCTCGCGGCCGATCTCGCGGCGTGGCCAGGCGAAATCGTCGGCGCGGCCGGCCGGCGGCGCCAGCGCCTCGCCCTTCACCAGCGTGCGCGCGGCGAGCGCATCGACGGCGGCGGGCCGCGAGCCGGGGCCGCCGAGCAATTGATCGGTGCCGACCGTGGAGGCGACCAGCGGCAGCACCGGGCCTGCGAGCGGTCGCGGCGGGGGCTTGCCGGGTTCGGTGCTGGTCTCGGGCGCCGCCGGTTCGCTCGGCAGCGCGATCGGGCCGGTGCGCACGGCGAGCAGGCGCGTCACCTCGCGCTCGACATAATGCGCGAGCTTGCGCGCGCCGGCCTTGGTGAAGAACACGCCGTCGTCGGAGCGCAGCTTGCGCGGCTGGCCTTCGAAGTCCGGGCCCTTCGGCATGAAGCGGCCGGCCTCGTCGACGAAGCCGTCCCAGACGTCGACATAGGTAATACCGGCCTTGCCGGCGCCGTCGCGATACAGCGCGTCGAGGAACAGCATGTCCGACGTGCCCTTCTGGCCGCGGATCGCGGGCAGGCCGACCCACAGCACCGGCACGCCCTTGCTCTTCAGCACGTTGATCAGCTCTTCGATCTTCTTGCCGTAGAGCTCGACCCAGCGGTCGTCGCGGAAATCATAGAGGCCGTTGGGCGAGCGCGCGGTCTTGTCCGGTGCGGCTTGTGAATCGTCGGCGTCGTCGGCCGGCAACTCGGGATCGGCAGGCTTGGCGTCAGCCTTGCCATCGTTCTTGCCATCATTCTTGCCGTCGCTCTTGCCGTCATTCTTGGCCGTCGCATCGGGCTTGTCGCCGGGCTTCGCGTCCGGTTTGGCGCGCGCGTCCTTTTTCTCGTCCTTCTTGTCGACCTTCTTCTCCACGACCGGTTCGCGGATCGCGGTGCGGTCGTTGAGGCCGAGCATTACGACGATGGCGTCGGGGTTCTCGGTGGCGAGAATGCCCTTCGCGGCCGCCGCCCAATCCGCCGGGTCGCCCTTGGGCTGATAGCGGATCAGGCCGGACACCGTCTTGTGCTTGCGGATCACGCCCATGTCGGGCTGGTCGGAATACGCATCTTCCAGGCCATAAGCGAGCCAGTCGGCCATCGCGTCGCCGATCACCAGCACGTTGCGCTCGGCCGCGGCTTCGCGCTTGGCCGGCGGCGGCGCGCGCGAAAAATCCTCGCGCGGCCGCTGCGGCTGTGATTGCGGTTGCTGCTGCTGGAACGGCGCGAAGAAATCGCCCCCGAACCAGCCGCCGCCACCGCCGTGCTGTGGAGGCGCGCGGCGCTGCGGTTGCGGCGGTCCGCCGCCGAAGCCGGGGAAGCCGAAGATCTGTGCCGAGGCCGGCTGCGCAATACCGATCAGGAGCGCGAGCGCCACCGCCAGCGCAGCCAGCGGGCCGGCCTCGGTGAATACGCGCAGGAAGGACTTCGGCTCTCGCATCGGGTTCGGTCGCAAATGATCTGGAAGCAGGCGAGTATATTAGCGGAATCGGGCCGCAAGCGGGCAGCTTTTCCACCATAAATCGGGTGCCTCCGGCCGCCGTCAAGGCGAGCGGCAAATATCGGATTTCACGGTTACTTTCGGGGGAGAGGCCCGGGTGCCACCACGAAGGAACTGCGCTCCCTCTCCCCCGCAAGCGGGAGAGGTGACTTAGCTTGTCGCTACCGCCCCCGCAGCCGCTCCAGCACCTCCGATGTGGCAAAGCCGTCGGCCGGCGCCCCGATCGAGACCTGGAAGCCGCGCAGCGCCTCGCGGGTCTGGCCGCCGAACTGGCCGTCGGGCGTGCCCTTGTAGAAGCCACGCTGGGCCAGCAGCTGCTGCAGTTCCAGCCGCTCGGCGCGCGACAGCACCCGCTCCTGGCGCGGCCAGGGCTGCACGAAGGGCTGACCGCCGCGCAGGCGATCGGCGAAATGGCCGATTGCGAGCGCATAGGCCTCGGCCGGGTTGTACTTCATGATCACCCGAAAATTCTGCAGCATCAGGAAGCCCGGCCCCTCGGCGCCGGCCGGCGCCAGCAGATAGGCCTTGTCTGACGGCCGCGGGAATTGCTGGCCGTTCGGCCGCTTGACGCCGAGCTGCTCCCATTGCGACAGCGGCATCGCCTTGGCGCGGTCGGCCAGCATGTAGTTGAGGCCCTGCGGCAGCACCACCTCGTAGCCCCAGCTCGCGCCGGTCTGCCAGCCGTCCTTCTTCAGATTGTTGGCGGTCGAAGCGATCAAGTCGCTCGGATTGTCGACGACGTCGCGGCGGCCGTCGCCATCGCCGTCGACGGCGAAGCGCTTGAACGCGGTCGGCATGAACTGGGTCGGGCCGAATGCGCCGGCCCAGGAGCCGCGCATCTGCTCGGGCCTGAGATCGCCGCGGTTGAGGATCTCCAGCGCCGACAGGAATTCATCCTTGAAATAGGCCTGACGGCGGCCGATGCAGGCGAGCGTCGCTGTCGACTGCACCACGTTGCGATCGCCCATCTGGGTCGAGTAGTTTGATTCGATGCCCCAGATCGCGGCGATGATGTAGCGGTCGACGCCATAGGCGCGCTCGGTCGCGTCGAACTGCTGCTTGTATTTGGCGAGGATTTCGCGGCCCTTGGCGAGCCGTGTGTCGCTCACCAGGATATCGAGATAGTCCCAGATCGCCTTGGTGAACTCCGGCTGCGAATCCATCAGGTCCATGATGCGCAGGTCGGGTTGCAGGCCGGCGGTGAAGCGCTCGAAATTCTGCTGCGTGATGTTGCGCCGCGCGGCATCCGGCCACATCGCCGCGACGCAGTTCGGGAAGTCGGATGCGGCCTGGCGGATCGCGGCGGCGGTCATCAAGGGATGACCGGAAGCGCCGTCCTCGCCGCTCCAGGGTGGGGCTGCACCGTCCTGACCGGTCGCGGCCTGCGGCGGCGTCGCGTTCGGTCCGGAGAAGATGCTGTCGATCAGGTTGGTCAGGCCGTTGCCCGCCGACTGGGCCTGCGTGCTGACGGGCAGCAGCAGGGCCAGCGCGACAAGGCTCGCGCTGAAAAGCGTGGTCCGCGGTGTTCCGGTCGAGCGCATTGTCGTGTGCCTGTCAAAATCGTGCTGCCTGAGAAGGCCCCGTCACGGTTTCCAATATCTTAACAATGGGCGGCATTTTGGGCGTGACGAAATCGCGCGCAGTTGTTTGACCGGGACAAATTGTCCGGCGTCATCAACTCGTCTTCGACTGGTCCCTCAGACCCGCCAGGATACCTTCGGCATTCTCAAAACAGTCGCCGCCCGGTGGCGTGGCTTCGATCCGGGCGATCACGGCCTCGAGCCCGGCCTGGGTTTCAGACAATCGACAACGCAAGGCTTCGACCTCGGCCACCTTGGTCTTCAACGCGGCCACCAGCCTGTCCTTGCTCCAGTCTCCCTTGCCGTGCGGCGGCAGCAGGTTCCGGATCTCGTCGAGCGAAAATCCGGCCTGCTGGGCCATCACGATGATCTCGAGGACCTGCCGGGTCCCGCGCGAATACTGGCGATAGCCGTTCAGGCCGCGATCGATCGAGCCGATCAGGCCCTGCCGCTCATAGAAGCGGATGCGCGACGGCGCGAGGCCGGATTCCCGAGCCAGTTCCCCGATCTTCACTGCCGATCTCCTTGGCGTCTTGACCTTAAAGTTAACTTTAAGGTTATGGTCCGTGGCGATCAACAAGGAAATTGGCTGATGTCGCCGTTCGAGCCCCTGACCCTGCCCAACGGAAGCAGCATTCCGAACCGCATCGCCAAAGCGGCGATGGAGGAGAACATGGCTGACGCCAGGCATTTCCCGTCGGCCGAATTGCTGCGCCTCTATCAGGCCTGGGCCGACGGCGGCGCCGGCCTCATCATCACGGGCAACGTCATGATCGATCGCCACGCCATGACCGGGCCCGGTGGCGTCGTGCTGGAGGACGGCACCGAGCTCGAGCCGTTTCGAAACTGGGCGCGCATCGGTCGCGCCAGGGGCGCGCAGATCTGGATGCAGCTCAATCATCCGGGCCGCCAGATGATGAAGAATCTGGGCCAGCAAACCCTGGCGCCGTCCGCCGTCGCGCTTGATCTCGGCAAGCATTCGAACCTGTTCGCAATGCCGAGGGCGATGACCGAGCAGGACATCGACGAGGTGATCGGCCGCTTCGTCAGCGCCGCAAGGCTGGCGGAGCGCGCCGGCTTCTCCGGCGTGCAGATCCATGCGGCGCACGGCTATCTGCTCAGCCAGTTCCTGTCGCCATTGACCAACCGGCGCACCGACGGCTGGGGCGGTCCGCTCGAGAACCGGGCGCGTCTGTTGATCGAGACCGTCAAGGCGGTGCGCGCTTCGGTGTCGCCCGGTTTTTCCGTTGCGGTCAAACTGAACTCCGCCGATTTCCAGCGCGGCGGCTTCGATGCCGCTGACGCCAAGTCCGTCGTCGAGATGTTGAACGCGTTGTCCGTTGATCTCGTGGAGTTGTCGGGCGGCAGCTATGAGGCGCCTGCGATGCAGGGCGATGCGCGCGACGGCCGCACGCTGGCGCGCGAGGCCTATTTCCTCGACTTCGCACGCGACGTCGCCGCGGTCGCCAGGATGCCGGTCATGGTCACCGGCGGCATTCGCCGCATCGGCGTCGTGCAGCAGGTGCTCGACAGCGGCGTCGCCATCGCCGGCATCGCCACCGCGCTGGCGATCCGGCCGGACCTGCCGAACGCCTGGCGTCGGGGGGAGGATCTGCGGCCAGAAGTCGCGCCGATCCGATGGAAGAACAAGCCGATGGCCTCGCTGGCCGCAATGGCCGTCGTGAAATTCCAGTTGCGGCGGTTGAGCCGGGGCCGCACGGCCAATCCGAACGTTTCGCCGTTGAAGGCGTTGTTGCTGGCCCAGCTCCGCACCGCGTCGCTGACCCGCAAATATCGGCGCTGGATCACCTCATCCGCCGCCGCGACCGCCGCATCCGGCGGCGCGCCGGCTCCATCGCGCGCGGTCGGGATGCCGCGATAAACGGAACACTCGGGCGGAAACCGCTGGGGTGGGCGGAACGTGTGCATCACACATCCGCCTTTGTTCTCGGCTGCAAAAACGGTTACCAAGGTGCGATTAGATTTCGTGCCGCCGTCCCACCCGTTTTTCAAGGCCTCCGATAATCCCATGAAGATCCGCAAAGCCGTATTTCCCGTCGCCGGTCTCGGTACCCGCGTGCTGCCCGCCACCAAGGCGATGCCGAAGGAGATGCTGACGATCGTCGACAAGCCGCTGATCCAGTACGTGGTCGACGAGGCGCGGGAAGCCGGCATCGAGCACTTCGTGTTCGTCACCGGCCGCAACAAGGGCGTCATCGAGGATCATTTCGACCGCATGTTCGAGCTCGACACCACGCTCGCGCAGCGCGGCAAGAAGACCGAGCAGGAGATCCTGGCGCAGAACCAGCCCGAAGCCGGCGCAATGAGCTTCACGCGGCAACAGTCGCCGCTCGGGCTTGGCCATGCGGTGTGGTGCGCGCGCGACATCGTCGGCAACGAGCCGTTCGCGGTGGTGCTGCCCGATGAGCTGGTGCTGAACACGCCGGGCTGCCTGAAGCAGATGATCGACGCCGCCAACAAGCTCGGCGAGAAGTCGAACGTGATCGCGGTCGAGGCGGTGCCCGACGAGCTCACCCATCAATACGGCATCTGCGGCGTCGGCAAGCGCACCGGCAACATCTTCGAGGTCGACGGCATGGTCGAAAAGCCGCCGCAGGGCACCGCGCCGTCGAACCTGTCGATCACCGGCCGCTACATCCTGCAGCCCGAGATCTTCGACATCCTGGCGACGCAGGAGCGCGGCGCCGGCGGCGAGATCCAGCTCACCGACGCGATGATCGGGCTTGCCAGGACGCAGAAGTTCTACGGTGTCGAGTTCGAGGGGGAGCGCCACGATTGCGGCTCCAAGCCCGGCTTCCTCCGCGCCAACATCGCCTTCGGCCTCAAGCGCCCCGAACTGCGCGACGGCCTGATCGCCGAGATGAAGAAATATCTGGAGAAGTGAGTTTCGTCATTCCCCGGTGCGCAATTGCGCATCTTGGGGCTCGCGAAGCGAGAGCCCGGAATCCATTGCACCACTGGTTCTGTGGCTCGATGGATTCCGGGCTCATCGCTTCGCGATGCCCCGGAATGACGAACAGGCGTGCGGCTGACTACGCCTCCGGCTAGTCACTCACGGCTCGCAACAAACTCGGTGTCGTCCATGCGAAAGCAGGGGTCCGCACTCGCAATCACCCGGCCTTCCTTCGTCCCGCGCGCTTCGCCGGTTCCTTCGCGCCATCTTGCTTCGGCGCGCGCAGTTCGCGCGCGGCGAGTGAGACCACGTCGGCGATCTGCTGGAGCTGCGGGGCGAGCGGAGAAGTCTTGCGCCAGACCATGCCGATGGTGCGCGAGGGCTGCGGGTGCTTGAAGCGCGAGACCGTGACCGGCGCGGAGCGCGTCTCCACCGTCACCGCCATCTCCGGAATCAGGGTGACGCCGATGCCGGCGCCGACCATCTGCACCAGCGTCGACAGCGAGCTTGCGTCCAGCACCTCGCGCGGCGGCGAGGACTGCATGTTGCAGAACGACAGCGCCTGGTCGCGGAAGCAATGGCCTTCCTCGAGTAGCAGCAGCCGCATCTCGCGCAGCATCTCGGCGCTCGGCACCGGCGTCTTGGCATCCTCGCCCGGCCGCACCAGCAGGAAATGCTCCGAGAACAGCGCGACCTCGGTCAGCGACGGTTCCGACACCGGCAGCGCCACGATCGCGGTGTCGAGCCGGCCCTCGGCGACCTCCTTGATCAGCTTCGGCGTTAGCGTCTCGCGGACATGGATGTCGAGCTCGGGATGCAGCCGCGCCAGCGTCTCGATCACCCTCGGCAGCAGATATGGCGCAATGGTCGGGATCATGCCGATGCGCAGCCGTCCGGCGAGCTTGTCGCGCGAGGCGCGTGCGAAGTCGCCGAGCTCGTCGACCGAACGCAGGATGTCGCGCACGCGGTGCAGCAGCTCCTCGCCGAAGCTCGTCAAGGCGACCTGGCGAGCGCTGCGTTCGATCAGCACGCCGCCGACCGCCTGTTCCATCTCGCGGATCTGCATCGACAGCGCCGGCTGCGACACCGCGCAGGCGTCCGCGGCGCGCCCGAAATGGCCGTGCCGCGCCAGCGCATCGAAATACCTCAGTTGCCGGAGTGTGACATTTATCATCAGATTATCTTATTGCCGCGATCATTAAAGTCAATTTCCCCTGATGGATTGAGGCGCGTAGAATCGTTCTTGGAAGAGCTCCAGCACATTCCAGAATCCATCACCTCGGAGAAAAAACATGGACGCAAAAACCGACGAAGGCGCGGGCAAATGCCCATTTTCGGCAGCCCCTCGCGGACACACGAATCGTGACTGGTGGCCGGAGTCGCTGGACGTTCAGGTGCTGCATCGCAACTCCAGCCTGTCCGACCCGATGGGCCAGGGCTTTGACTACGCCAAGGAGTTCAAGACCCTCGACCTCAACGCCGTGATCAAGGACCTGACCGCCTTGATGACGACGTCGCAGGAATGGTGGCCGGCCGATTTCGGTCACTACGGCGGCCTGATGATCCGCATGGCCTGGCACTCGGCGGGCACCTACCGCATCACCGACGGCCGCGGCGGCGCCGGTGCCGGTCAGCAGCGCTTCGCCCCGCTCAACAGCTGGCCTGACAACGCCAACCTCGACAAGGCGCGCCGGCTGCTCTGGCCGATCAAGCAGAAATACGGCCGCAAGATCTCATGGGCCGACCTGATGGTCCTCGCCGGCAACGTCGCGCTGGAATCGATGGGCTTCAAGACCTTCGGTTTCGCGGGCGGCCGCGCCGACGTGTGGGAGCCTGAAGAGCTGTACTGGGGTCCGGAAGGCACGTGGCTCGGCGACGAGCGCTACAGCGGCGAGCGTCAGCTCTCCGAACCGCTCGGCGCCGTGCAGATGGGCCTGATCTACGTCAATCCGGAAGGTCCGAACGGCAACCCCGACCCGGTCGCCGCCGCAAAGGACATCCGCGAGACGTTCTTCCGCATGGCCATGAACGACGAGGAGACCGTCGCGCTGATCGCCGGCGGCCACACCTTCGGCAAGACCCACGGCGCGGGTGATCCGTCGCTGATCGGGCCGGAGCCGGAAGGCGGCGCGCTCGAAGAGCAGGGCTTGGGCTGGAAGAGCAAGTTCGGCACCGGCGTCGGTGCCGACGCGATCACCGGCGGCCCCGAGGTCACCTGGACCCAGACGCCGACGAAGTGGAGCAACCACTTCTTCGACAACCTGTTCAAGTATGAATGGGAGCTGACCAAGAGCCCCGCAGGCGCGAAGCAGTGGAAGGCGAAGGGGGCTGCGGCCGACATTCCGGACGCGTTCGATCCGTCGAAGAAGCACGTCCCGACCATGCTGACCACCGACCTCTCGCTGCGCTTCGATCCGGCCTATGAGAAGATCTCGCGCCGGTTCTATGAGCACCCGGATCAGTTCGCGGACGCCTTCGCCCGCGCCTGGTTCAAGCTCACGCACCGCGACATGGGCCCGATCCAGCGTTACCTCGGCCCGCTGGTGCCGAAGGAGACGCTGATCTGGCAGGACCCGGTGCCGGCGCTCGATCATGCCGTGATCGACGACAAGGATATCGAGGCGCTCAAGGCGAAGATCCTCGCCTCGGGCCTCTCGGTCTCCGAACTGGTGTCGACCGCCTGGGCCTCGGCCTCCACGTTCCGTGGTTCGGACAAGCGCGGCGGCGCCAACGGTGCGCGCATCCGTCTCGCTCCGCAGAAGGACTGGGATGTCAACGAGCCGACGCAGCTTAAGACCGTGCTGTCCAAGCTCGAAGCCATCCAGAAGGAGTTCGGCAAGAAGGTCTCGCTGGCCGACCTGATCGTGCTCGGCGGCGCGGCGGCGATCGAGAAGGCGGCAAAGGACGGCGGCACCGATGTGAAGGTTCCGTTCACGCCTGGCCGTACCGATGCGACGCAGGATCAGACCGATGTCGAATCCTTCGCTCCGCTCGAGCCGCGGGCTGACGGCTTCCGCAACTACATCAGCGGCAAGCGTCAGTTCATGCTGCCCGAGGAGGCATTGGTCGATCGCGCCCAGCTGCTGCGGCTGACCGGACCGGAATTGACGGTCCTGGTCGGCGGCCTGCGTGTGCTCGGCGCCAATGCCAAGAAGTCGAAGCACGGCGTCTTCACCGGCAAGCCGGGGACGCTGACCAACGACTTCTTCCTCAACCTGCTCGACATGGGCACGGTGTGGAGCGATGTCGGCGAGGGCGTCTATGAGGGCCGTGACCGCAAGACCAAGGCGGTGAAGTGGACCGGCACCCGCGTCGACCTGATCTTCGGCTCGCACTCGCAGCTGCGCGCGTTCGCCGAGGTCTACGGCTCGTCGGATGCCAAGGAGCAGTTCGTGAAGGACTTCGTCGCGGCCTGGGCCAAGGTGATGAACGCCGATCGCTTCGATCTCGTGAAGTAAGCGGCGGACGGCAATCAGGGACAGGGCGGTGCTTCGGCGCCGCCCTGTTTCGTTTCGGGGACGCTGGTTTCAAGACGAAAGGCTTTTCGTGCTTGGCTCAGTCGTGCAGTTTCATGTCCCGGATCATCTCCTCGAACTCTGCACGCGTCGGCGTCGCCAGGGCAGCTTGCGGCGCGCTGCTTGCTGCGATGGGACCGTCACATTGTGAGACGTCGCGCCGAGGCTCGAGGATTGCGGTCAGGCTCGCCCAGCACACCAGCAGCGCGACCGTCCAGTCCAGTACATTGGTTGCCGTCATGGCAGCACCAGCATTGTCATGTGGCGATCGTGCAGCCGACGTGTCCCTTGCGCAATTCGGAAGCTACGAAACGTAACTTCGGCAAAACCGAGAGCCGGATCGGAAGTGCGCTCCCTCTCCCGCTTGCGGGAGAGGTGTAGCGAGCCTGCCGCTGAAACGATGCGAGCTAATTTCGTCGCCGTCGCCAGTGCTATCCGGTTCGAGCCCGTCGTCCTTCGATTGGGTACGCCGGATCGTTGAAGCCCGGCGTCGAGGGATGGCCCGACACCACGAGGCGGTCGATCAGGGCCTCGTCCTCGGCGGTGAAGCGGTAGTCGAGCGCGCGGATGTAATCGTCCCATTGCGCCTCGGTACGCGGGCCGGCGATCACGGCGCTGACGAACGAGGAGTTCAGCACCCAGGACACCGCGAACTGCCCGGCGGTGATGCCGCGACTCTCGGCGTGGCGCTTGATCTCCTGCGCAAGCCGCAAGGATTCCGGCCGCCACTCGGTCTGCATCATCCGCTTGTCGTTGCGCCCCGCACGGGTGTCCGCGGGCGGCGCGGCATCGGGCGCGTATTTGCCGGTCAGGACGCCGCGCGCCAGCGGGCTGTAGGGCACGATGCCGAGGCCGTAATAAGCGCAGGCCGGAAAGTGCTCGACCTCCGGCATCCGGTTCATCGCGTTGTAATAGGGCTGGCTCGCGACCGGGCGGTCGATGCCGAGCCGGTCGCAGATGTTGCAGATCTCGGCGACGCGCCAGGCGCGGTAGTTGGAGACGCCGAAATAGCGCACCTTGCCGGCGCGGATCAGGTCCCCCATCGCGCGCACCGTCTCGTCGAGCGGGGTCGCGTGGTCCTCCTTGTGCAGGTAATAGACGTCGATGTAATCGGTGCCGAGCCGCTTCAGGCTATCGTCGGCGGCCTGCAACACCCAGCGCCGCGACAGGCCGCCATGGTTCGGATCGTCGCCGATCGGGTTGGCAAGCTTGGTCGCGAGCACCCAGTTCGAGCGGCTGTTGGCAATCGCCCGGCCGACGACCTCCTCGGACTTGCCGCCATTATAGGCGTCGGCGCTGTCGATGAAGTTGATGCTGGCCTCGCGCGCCTTGGCCACGATCCGCGACGAGGTCGCTTCATCGGTCGGTCCGCCGAACATCATGGTGCCGAGGCAGATCGGCGAAACCTTCAGGCCGCTGCGGCCGAGCTGGCGATACTGCATCGATCGTTCCTCCCGGAATGAGGCGTCAACTCTCGTTCTTCAAGATCTTGAACACGCCGTTGGCCATCGCGATGCAGCGCTTGTCGACCGTCACCTCGGCCGTGATGAAGATCAGGCTGCGGGTCGAGCGCACCACGCGCGGCCGCGTCGTCAGGATCTCGCCGATCTTGCCGGCCTCGACGAAATGGGTGTCGAGCTGCACCGTCGCAAGCGTCGGTTTGCCCGAGACGAAGCGCGCCGCCATGCCGCAGGCGCGGTCGGCGAAGGTCATGATCACGCCGCCCTGCACCAGGCCGCGGCGATTGTGATGCTTGTCCTCGGTGATCAGCGCGAGCTCCAGCCCGCCGTCCTTCAACCGTTCCCACAGCGGGCCGATCAGCGTCAGGAAACCTGTGGTGTCGGCGACCTTCCAGCCGTCGGATTTGAGCTTGTCCGCGGCCTTGACCGTCATGAGATGGGGGTCCGTTGCTTGCAAATGAATGATCGTGTGATTGATCGAGGGAGGCATGCCGTTCCGCTCATTTCATCAAACGCTGTTGTGTTGTAGTCAAGCTCGATGGTCCGCACATTTGACGATTGCCACCCGGCGGAATATCGCAGAGCTCTGTGCCGCGTTCGCGCGTCAGGTCGCGGCCGATGCGGCGCCGACGCTGAAGCGCGCGGCAGTCGCGATCGCGCTGACCGAAGGTGACGACGGCAATGGCACCGCCTTCCTGCTGACCCGACGCAGCGCACGACTGCGCGCCCACAGCGCGCAATGGGCGCTGCCGGGCGGCCGCTGCGATGCCGGCGAGACGCAGGCGGAGGCCGCGCTGCGCGAGCTTCACGAGGAACTCGGGCTCAAGCTGTCCGAGCGCGATGTGCTCGGCTTGCTCGACGATTATCCAACGCGGTCCGGCTATCTGATCACGCCGGTCGTGGTCTGGGCCGGCGCGCATGCGGCGCTCGTGCCGAATCCGGACGAGGTCGCGTCCGTCCACCGCATCGGCCTCGATGCGATCGAGCTCGATGACGCGTTCACCTTCGTGACGATCCCCGAGAGCGCGCGGCGCGTGATCCGCTTCCGGCTCGGTGGCCAGCACATTCATGCGCCGACCGCCGCGCTGATCTATCAGTTCCGTGAGGTGCTGGCCGGGCGCAGCACCCGTGTCGCCGACCTGGAACAGCCGGTGTTCGCCTGGAAGTGACTGTCGTCCCCGCGACTCTCCCCGGAAATCACCGCATTGTGGCGAAAATTTCGGAGCCGATCGCGGCATCGGGCCGCCTGCGATCCGAACAATTCCGGGCTGACTTCGCAGCCGTGCTTGCTACAACGTGGCCATGCGCCCGCAATTGATTCGCCTGTGTCCTGGATTTGTCGCGTTCGCGCTGCTCGCCGGCGCGCCGTCTGTATTGGCCGGCGAGGCCGATGCGTTGCCGCCGTCCGTCGCCAATGCGATGGCGCAGGCCTCGCCGCAGGCGATCATGGACTATCGCCGCAAGCTGCAGGAATACGAGGAAGCGCGCACCGCTTTCGAGCAGGATGCAGGCGCCTATTGGGGCGCGATCGCCGACAAGCGGCGCGGCCGCAACGCCAAACGTCGCGACCGCGTGCAGATCACGCTCGACGATTACGTGCTGCAACAGCCGCCGGTCTATGAGGGACCGAAGCGGCCGGTCAATCCGGCGCCCGAAGAGGAAGGCGGCAAGCCGCCGCGTCCGCCGAAGACGATACCGGTGGTCTCCGACCTGATCCGGGCGGCGGCCGAGCAATTCCAGTTCACGCCGCAGCGGCCGTCGAGCGAGGTCGAGTTCAAGCGCGCCTATGCGCGTTACGCGCGCGCCGCAGGACTGACGCCGGAGCAGGCGGTGCGGGTCTATTCATTCGAGACCGGCGGCACCGGCAATTACGACGTGCAGGCCGGCATCGAGCATGGCGGCAAGCGCGCCATTTCCACCGCGATGGGCTACAATCAGCTGCTCACCACCAACACCGTCGAGCTGCTTGCCGAGCAGGGCCATGAATTCGTGCGGGATCTGACCGAGCGCGTTGCGCGGACGCAGGGGCCGGCGCGCAAGGCCATGGAGCACAAGCTCGCGGTGCTGAAGAAGATGGTCGCGTTCACCCGCACCGTGCCCGACGACTGGTCGGCGCATCAGCGCCTCGCCGACACCCCGCAGGGCTGGGCGTGTCACGCCATGGTGCTCGACATCGACATCGGCCCGATGCTGCAGACCCATAAGCTGCTGACCTCGGTGATCTTCGCCCGCAACAAGGGCTACGGCCGGCCGCTCACCGCGGCCGAGCTCGAGATGATGAACCTGACCGGCGACGGCACCGGCTTCGACATGGTGACCATGCCGCAGGCGATGCGCGAGCAGGTGCCGACCGCGAATTTCTTCCAGCGCTCGGGCTACGAGCGCAACCCGGTCGCGATCCGCCACAACACCGTGGCGAGGCTGCTCGCTGTCACCAACGAGCGCATGGACGTCAACAGCAACAAGCCCGGCGCCAGGGAATTGGCCGGCGCGTTCTGAACTTTGGCGAAAACCGTCAGGCATTCCGGTTCTGATTGAATCAGAACCGGAGCCCTGGGCTCTTCGCTCGACGCGTCTTCTTCACGCGAACCGGCGTCCACTTCGCTCGGAAACGCTCTAATTCGAGCCGAACATGAACTTGCCGTCGCCCTCGAGATAGGGCCCGGAGCGCATGTAGAGCTGGCCGTTATGGCCGATGAAGAACAGCGTCCCTTTCGGCACCTTCTTGGCGCCCTTCAGCAGCGTGTTGGCATTGCTGGTCCCCATCTTGTAGGCCCAGGTCTTGCCGTCCTTGTCATAGGCGTAGCCCATGTCGGTCTTCAGCTCCCAGGGCGCGGCTTCCTGCGCGAATGCGCATGTCGTCATCGCAGCAAGGGTCGCGGTCGCAATAAAGGTCTTGGTCAAAAAATGCGTCATGATCCACCTCCGGCCGAAAAACGGCGTCGTCCCCACGTTCTTGAACAAATCACGAACGGCGTTCGCGCGTCAATACGACAATCGGCGCGACCGCGCGCTGACATCAGCGACTTTGTGATTTCCCGAGTCAAGCTTGGCGACTATCTTCGCGTTACCGTTTACAAACGCTTCGATTGCAGGAAACACGACCTGGGGATGATCAGGATGAAGCACGTCATGAAGATTGGTATCGGTGTCGCTCTGTCGTTCATGGCGCTGGCGTCAGTCGCGCGGGCGGACGAGTTCAAGCTCTCCAACAACCAGCGGATCTCCTGCAGCCGCGGCCTGTCGGCCGGCAAGCTCAACACCTCGACCTGCAAGTCCTACGCCTATCTGTTCAACGCCAAGACCTCGGAATATTTCCGCTGCCAGGTCTCGCTGGCGCTGACGCGGGACAACAAGGAAGTCATCAACGTCCAGGCCGACGGCGGCTGCACCAAGAAGCCGCGCATCTTCGACACCGACGGCAATTATGCGTTCGACGCCACCGAGACCGAGCCGCCGAACACCAATTCGTTCTTCGGCACCGGCGGCTATGCGATCTGGGCCAGCGACACCAACACCCAGAAGGTCCGCGGCTGCATCACCATCTCGTCCGGCCTCGGCTCCGATATCTCGAAATGCCTCGACATGACGTTTCAGTGATGGCGGCGCTGATCGCGTGATGCGTTTGATCGCGCGCGGCGGGGCGCTGCGCGCGATCGATCGCGAAGCTCGGGCCTGACCGCAGGCGGTGCCTCAGGAGGCCGGCTCTTTCTCCGAGAAGTGCATGCGAGAACGGGCGAACTTCTTGACGCCCATCGGCTTGCCGAACAGGTAGCCCTGGACCTGATCGAAATCCATCTCGTGCGCGGCGAGAAAATCCGCGCGCGTCTCGACCCCCTGGGCGACGGCCTGCGCGCCGGCATCGTGGGCGAGCTCGACGATGCGCCGGCACACCGTCTGCTTCAGGCGCTGATCGGCGCAGCCGGTGACGTATTGATGATCGACCTTGAGCTGGACGAACGGAAAGTTCGGCAATCCCAGCAAGGACGGCCAGTTGGCGCCGACATTGTCGATCGAGATGCCGATATTGTGCAGGCGAACGCGCCTTGCGACCTCGACCGCAAGGTCGAGATTGTCGATCACCTCGGTGCTGTCGACCTCGATCAGCAGGCCGGCGAAAGCCGCATGGTCCGGAATCCGGTAGCAGAGCTCGCGCACCGCATGGTCGTCCGCGAGAAACGAGATCGGCAGATTGATCGAGAGATTGATCGGCCCGATCTGTTCGATGAGATAGCGCCAGTCCTCGATCGCGCGCTCGATCACGAACTCGGACAGTGCATGAAAATGCGGATCGCTTTCGTCGGGGATGAAGTAGGCCGGCGGCACGACGCCCCATGCGGGATGGCGCATCCGGATCAGTGCCTCGGCTCCGCTTGGAACCAGCGTCCGGAGATGAATCTTCTGCTGATACCACAGCTCGAGCCAGCCGGCCTTCAGCGCTTCGGGCACGTCCACCGCGGGGCTCGGCGCCGGTTCGAGCGGAAGCAATGACGCAAGACTGTCACGAAGGGTTCCAGCGCTGAACGGCGTGGACAGGGCCGGCAGCATGGCGATGCCGTACTCGTCGCCGATCTGGCGGACCGCCTTGACGATGATGGAGTCCGGTTGCCCGATGACGAGGACCTTGCCGCGATAGTCCTTTCTCACCAAAGTCTCGAGAATTTTACTGACTTCGATGCCGTCCACGGACACGCCGAGCACCAGAAGATCGGGCCGTTCCGCGTCCAGCACGGTGTCGAGTTCCAGGGCCTGGCCGCATTCGCTGGTGATGAAGCCGAGGTCTTCCAGCGCCTCTGCAAGGAAGGTTCGAAGGTGTTTTTTGCTGTCCGCAATGCACGCGCGCGGGGTCAGCTTGCGATGTCCGAACCATCCGGCTCGTGGTTGTGTGATGTGGCTGATGTGATTCATGCCCCGCCTTATCCGTAATTACCCCGGCTCGACTCGTACATCTAAGAACCCCGGCAATCATGGAAATTTCTGGTTCATACATTGATTGGCTCGCTAACCTTAAAGGATTCAATTCGAATCAAATGATGCTGGAATTGCCGCGTATCGCTGCGGTGACGGGTGCAACAAATGCGTCATCTGGCGTTCACGAGTGCGATCGCGCCCGACTTTGAACGTGCGCAGAAACGTTGCGCGCGTGTGCCATCGAGAGACGGTGTTAATGAATGTGTTGTCGCGTCGATGCGGGCGCGGATTTGCATCATTGTCGGACATCGGATCGCTTCGTGCGAACGTTCCGCAGGACAGCGCAAGCGAATCGCGGATCATCCGTTGTGTGATGCAGATGCCGTCATGCGTGACGTTGTCGTCGCCGTTCGCAACGTGCCCCAGACGTCGACCGTGCGTTCGTCCAGCATCGTAACCGGCACGGTCAGGAGATCGATCGCAAGGTAGGGGCCCGAGCTCGTCCGCATGTCGGCGAGGAAGAAGTCAACGCATCGAGCGCGCGCCCGACGGTCGACGTCCCGGACGGCTGCAAGTGATACCTCGCGGCGAGATTGCGCATCTTGCTCGCACGTGCGGAGCTCCGGTGCAGGTAAGGTGGTGCTGCCGTCAGGGATTTCGGCCGCGCATGCGTCATTTGGATGGGTTGACCCGGCAGGGGCTGTCCGGCCAATTTCCGGCCCGGCTTAGGGGAGAATAATGCTCATGAATTCAAGGTTGATGGCTGCCGCGATCGTGGCAGCCGGTGTTTTGTCGGCGCCGGTCGCGCAGGCCGAGCAGTTCATTAACGTGCTCACCGGCGGCACCTCGGGCGTCTACTATCCGCTCGGCGTCGCGATGGGGAAGATTTACGGCGAAAAGATCACCGGCGTGAAGACCCAGGTGCAGGCGACCAAGGCTTCGGTCGAGAACCTGGTGCTGCTGCAGCAGGGCCGCGGCGAGATCGCCTTCACGCTCGGCGATTCGCTGAAGGCCGCCTGGGAAGGCGACACTGAAGCCGGCTTCAAGACCAAGCTCGACAAGCTGCGCACCATCGGCGCGATCTATCCGAACTACATCCAGATCGTCGCCACCGCCGAAAGCGGCATCAAGACGCTGGCCGATCTCAAGGGCAAGAGCCTGTCGGTCGGTGCGCCGAAATCCGGCACCGAGCTCAATTCGCGCGCGATCCTCGCAGCCGCCGGCATGAGCTACAAGGACCTCGGCAAGGTCGAGTATCTGCCGTTCGCCGAATCGGTCGACCTGATGAAGAACCGCCAGCTTAACGCCACGCTGCAATCCGCCGGCCTCGGCGTCGCCTCGCTGAAGGATCTTTCGACCTCGAGCGAGATCAACGTCGTCGCCGTGCCGAAGGAGACCGTCGACAAGATCGGCTCGCCCTTCGTCTCGGTGATCATCCCGGCCAACACCTATACCGGCCAGGACAAGGACGTGCCGACCGCGGCGGTCGTGAACTACCTCGTCACCTCGAGCGCGGTGTCGGACGATCTGGCCTACCAGATGACCAAGCTGGTCTACGAATCGCTGCCGGAGCTCGCCAATGCCCATGCCGCGGGCAAGGAGATCAAGCTCGAGGCCGCCGCGACCGGCAGCCCGGTGCCGCTGCATCCCGGCGCGATCCGCTTCTACAAGGAAAAGGGCCTGATCAAGTAAGGCCGGTTGCTTCGAGCGTGCCATGGCCGGGCTGGACCCGGCCATGCATCTTTCCAAAGATGTTGATTTTTCGATGGATGCGCCGGGCGAGCCGCGCATGACGTGCAGCGGGGCGCTATAAACCTCGCGGGCACGGCGGGGGGACTGATTCAATGCAGCAGCAGGTTGCGAGCGAGCAGCCCATCAAGGTTGAATTCGACAATTTCGAGCATGGCTTCCCTGAAGGATTTGGTCCGGGCGCCTGGGGGCATCTGGCTTACGCCATCGGTCTCGCCTTCGCAGTGTTCCAGCTCTATGTCGCGGCCTTCAACTATCTGCCGAGCCAGGTGGTGCGCGGCGTCCATGTCGGCTTTCTGATCCTGTTGACCTTCGGACTGATCGGCAACTTCACCGCCAAGACCGATCTCGGCCGCGCGGTGAGCTGGATCGTCGGCGCGGCCGGTTTCCTCTGCGGGCTCTATCAGTGGATCTTCTACGCCGACCTGATCGCCCGCGACGGCGATCCGACCCACATGGACCTTGCGGTCGGCACGCTGCTCGCGATCCTGATCTTCGAGGGCACGCGGCGGCTGATGGGAGCGGCGCTGCCGCTGATGTGCGGCGCCTGTCTGCTTTACTGGTTCTTCGGCCAGTATCTGCCGTCGCCGTTCAATCATCGCGGCTATGATTTCGACCAGATCGTCACCCATCTCTCGTTCGGCACCGAAGGCTTCTACGGCGTGCCGATCTACGTCTCGGCGACCTACATCTTCCTGTTCATCCTGTTCGGCTCGTTCCTGGAACGCGCCGGCATGATCCAGCTGTTCACCGACGTCTCGCTCGGCCTGTTCGGGCGCACCCGCGGCGGCCCGGCCAAGGTCGCGGTGTTCGCCTCCGGCATGATGGGCACGATCTCGGGCTCCGGCGTCGCCAATGTCGTCACCGTCGGCCAGTTCACGATTCCCCTGATGATCAAGTTCGGCTATCGCCGCGCGTTCGCCGCAGGCGTCGAGGCCACCGCCTCGATGGGCGGCCAGATCATGCCGCCGGTGATGGGCGCGGTCGCCTTCATCATGGCGGAGACGCTCGGCGTGCCCTATTCGGAGATCGTCAAGGCGGCGGTGATTCCGGCGATCCTGTACTTCGCCTCGGCGTTCTGGATGGTGCATCTGGAAGCCGGCAAGCATGGTCTCGTCGGCATGAAGCGCTCCGAGATCCCGAGCGCCTGGAAGGCGCTGGTGGCGCGCTGGTACCTGGTGTTGCCGCTCGCGGCGCTGGTCTACATGCTGTTCGAAGGCTTCACGCCGCTCTATGCCGGCAGCATGGGGCTGGCGCTGACGGTCGCGCTGATCCTCGGCGCCAGCATCACGCTCGGCTTCTCCAACACCGTCGTGCGCTACATCTTCTGGATCGGCCTTGCGCTGGTGGTCGCCGCGGTGTCGCGCCACGGGCTCGAGATCGTCCCTGTCATCGGTGTCGTCGCCGGGCTGATCGTGATCGCGGCGATCACGCGCGGCGGCCGCGCCACGCTCAGGGCGTGCCGTGACTCGCTCGCCGACAGCGCCAAATCGGCGCTGACCGTCGGCATGGCCTGCGCCATCGTCGGCACCATCATCGGCATGATGACGCAGACCGGCGTCGGCACCATCTTCGGCAGCTGGATCATCGGGCTCGGCGCCAAGAGCCTGTTCCTGGCGCTGATCATGACCATGCTGCTGTCGATCCTGCTCGGCACCGGCATTCCGACGATCCCGACCTACATCATCACCGCGGCGCTGGCGGCACCGGCGCTCGCCAAGCTCGGCGTGCCCTTGATCGCGAGCCACATGTTCGCGTTCTACTACGGCATCATGGCCGACCTCTCGCCGCCGGTGGCGCTCGCCGCACTGGCGGCGGCGCCGATCGCCAAGGAGAATCCGGACAAGATCGGCTGGGAAGCGATGCGGATCGCGCTTGCCGGCTACGTCATTCCCTTCATCTTCGTCTATTCGCCGGCCTTGATGTTGCAGGGTGGCGATCCGATGGCGGCGCAACTCGGCTTCTACGGCGCGGTGGCGCTGGCGACCTTCAAGGCGCTGGTGGCGATCGCACTGTTCGGCATCGTCGCGATCGGCTTCCTGTTCACGCGGCTGAGCCTGATCGAGATTGCGGTTGCATTCGGTGCGGCGCTCTGCCTGCTCGGCGATTTTCCGTTCTCGGACACTGCGGGCTTCACGCTCGCCGCCGCGGTCGCGCTGTGGCAATGGCGGCAGCGCCCACGCAATGCGATGGCGGCGGCTTGAGCCTCTGCCTCACCTCGGCGGGGGTGGTGAAGACGCTGCAGGTCGCGGCCTTCACGCTCGCCTGGACGCATTCGATCGAGAAGACCGCCTGGCAGGAAGACTGGCTGGCCACGCCGGCCGGGCTGACGCTGCAACAAGCGCGTATCAAGGGCAGTGGCGCCGGCATGGAGCCGCCGCCGGAGGCGAAGCTCATCGGCGGCTGGTTGCAATGGTCGCCGCCGCCGGTGCCGAGGGCGGAGATCGTGCTCGGCAATTCCGGCGCGGCGGGCGAATGGCATCTTTGCCACGCGGGACGCTGCCAGACGCTATCGGAGATTTTCGGACATCCGATCGGTGCTAATGTCACCACGATGAGCGTTTGCGAGCCATAACAAACAACAAGGGAGAAAGACCGATGGATCGGCTCAAGGGCAAGGTTGCGATGGTGGTCGGGGCGGGCTCGATCGGGCCGGGCTGGGGCAACGGCAAGGCGACCGCCGTCACCTTTGCGCGCGAGGGCGCCAGCGTGTTCTGCGTCGATCGCAACGGCGCGGCGGCCGAGGAGACGGTCAAGATCATCACCGAGGAGGGCGGCAAGGCGGCTGCATTCACCGCCGATGTCTCGCGCGCCAGCGAAGTCGAGGCGATGGTCGCGGCCTGCCTGAAGGCCTATGGCCGCATCGACGTGCTCGACAACAATGTCGGTATCGCCGAGGTCGGCAGCGTGGTGGAGGTTGCGGAAGCGGAATGGGACCGCGTCTTCGCGGTCAACCTCAAGAGCGCCTATCTGTCGATGAAGCACGTCATTCCGGTCATGATCAAGCAGGGCGGCGGCTCGATCATCAACATCTCCTCGATCGCCTCGATCCGCCATGTCGGCATTTCCTATGTCAGCTACAATGCCAGCAAGGCGGCGATGAACCAGATGACGCGCTCGACCGCGGTCGAGTTCGCCTCCAGGCATGTCCGCGTCAATGCGATCCTGCCCGGGCTGATGAAGACGCCGATGGTCGCGCATTCGGCCGGGCTGGCGCAGAGCTACGCCAAAGGTGACGTCGAGGCGATGTGGCGCGCCCGTGACGCGCAGGTGCCGATGGGCCACATGGGCGACGCCTGGGACGTCGCCAATGCCGCGCTGTTCCTCGCCTCGGACGAATCGAAATATGTCACCGGCATCGAGCTCGTGGTCGACGGCGGCATCACCTCAAAGTCCGGGGCGTGAGCAACGAGTGCTCGCTTCACCTCTCCCAAGGGAGAGGTGAACCTCCGCTGCCGATCCAGTTCAACCCAAACTCTTCATGCGCTACGCCTCGACGCTGAGCTCGGCGCGGTCGAGCTCTTCCTCGACCAGATGGAAGGCGTCGTCGCCGATCGCCTCGCTGCGGCGCAGACCGAGCAGTGCCTGACGTGCGGCGGCGATGGCGCGGCGCCGCAGCGGATCCGCCGGCAGCTCGCGCGTACTCAACCCGCCATCGGTCTCGGCGCGCAGCAGCACGGCGCGGTATTCGAGCCGGAGGATCTCGGCCTCCTCGGACGGGTCGGAGTCGATCTCGTCGAGTGCGGCACGAAAGGCGACGCTGCGGGCGTGGGCGGCCTCGCGCCCGACCGGGTCATCGTCAGCGAAATTCAGCGCCAGGATCAGCGGCCGCAAGGTCAGGCCCTGGATCACCAGCGAGCCCAGCACCACGGCGAACGCGGTCAGCAGGATCAGGTCGCGAAACGGAAACCACTCGGGCAGTGCAAACGCCGCCGCCAATGTAACGATGCCGCGCATCCCGCACCACGACACGATGAAGCCGCGCTTCGGGGTCGGCACCGCCTCCACCACATGGGCGGGCAGCCAATGGCGCGCCTTCAGCGTGCGCAACAGCGCGCCGTAGGGCATCACCCAGAGGATGCGGGCGAGGATCACCACGGCGAGGATCGCGGCGGCGAAGCTGCAATATTTCCACCGCACCTCGGCGTCGAGGTCGGACCAGATCGGGCGCAATTGCAGCCCGATCAGCATGAAGGCGAGCACGTTGAGCACGAAGACGACGGTCTCCCACACCGTATAGGACGACACGCGCAGCCGCGCCGAGGTGCGGTCCGGCGCGGTGCGGGCGATGGTGATCGCATAGGCGATGATGGTGAGGATGCCGGACAGCCCGAGATGCTCGGCGGTGATCCACACCATGAAGGTGCCGCCGAACTGCGTGATGATCGCGCTCGGCGCCTCGGTGATGCGGCGCGTGATCATCATCCAGATCTGCGCGAACAAATAGCCGGCGGCAAGGCTGCCGACCAGCGCGACCGTGATGGACGGTATGAACTCACGGATCTTCATGTGCTCGGCGGCGACCAGGCCAACCGCGACCCGGTAGATCAGCAGCGCGCTGGCATCGTTGAGCAGGCTCTCGCCCTCCAGGATCTTCTGGATCCGGTAGGGCAGCTTGACCTGGCGCAGGATCGCGGTGGCGGCCGCGGCGTCCGGCGGCGCCACGATGGCGCCGAGCGCGATCGCAACCGGCCAGGGCATGTCCGGCCGCAGCCAGTGCGCGATCACGGCGACTGCCGTCGTCGTGACGCCGACCGCGACCACGACCAGCGTCGAGACCGGCAGCCAGTTGTTGCGGAGATCGCGCAGCGAGGTGTCGAAGGCGGCGTCGAGCAGCACCGGCGCGACGAACAGCGCCAGCGCCAGCTCCGGTTCCAGCGCCCAGGTCGGGGCCCACGGCAGCAACGTCAGCAGCACGCCGCCGATCGCCAGGAAGGTCGGGTAGGGCACCTTGATCCGCCGTGCCAGTGCTGACAGCGCCACCGCCGCGAGCAACAGGCCGATGATCCATTCGAACGTGAGCAAGGCGAACCCCCAAAGCGCGGCGCGCGACGTGCTGCTCCGAGTGCGACACCCGATTGCAGCCGATCGTCGCAATTGACGTATAATCCAGCGTGTGGTTTGGCGGCAAATGGCACCGCCCGAAATCGGAGCCGGTGGTACAGGCGCGGGATGTCTTGTCGGTGATGGGAATGCGACGCAACTCTGCAAATCTGGCTGTCGCGTTGATCTGCGCATGCCTGTCGGTCGCATCAGGCGTCGCGCGCGCGACCGGCAGCGAACCCGGCAAGGATGTGCAGGCCGATCCTGGCCCCTGCAATGCGGCGGTTGCGGCAGCCGATGACGACAGGATCGTCGAGGCCTGCGGCGCGCTGATCGACAATGAGAAGGCGACGAAGCCCGATCGCATCAAGGCCCTGATGGCACGCGCGGGCGCCTATGACCGCAAGCAGCTGATCGATCGCGCCATCGCCGATTACGACACCGTGCTCAAGCTCGATCCATCGCTTGCCGATGCCCACAATGCCCGCGGCGAGCTGTGGCGCCGCAAGGGCGACCGGCCGAAGGCGATCATGGATTTCGGCGCCGCCGTCAAGCTCAATCCCGATCACGCCGCCGCCAAGGCCAACTACAAATCGCTGTCGCTGGAGCTGGAGCGGATCGGCGCCATGATGGCGGTCGCCGGCAAGCCGAGCTTCGATTGCCGCAAGGCGCGCCGGCCGGTCGAGAAGGCGATCTGCGCCGATCCTGCGCTTGCCGATCTCGACCGCGAGATCGTCGCATCGACCTTTCGCACGGTGCGTGAGGCCGGGGATCCGCGCCAGGCGCGCGAACTGCAACGCGCGCAGGATGGTTTCATCGCCCGCCGCAATGCCGAATTCGGCAAGCCGGGTTATGACCTGCAAAAGGCGATGCGGGAGCGGTTGCGGCAGATCAACGGGGTCGACGGCAACTAGTGCTAACGTCCGTGAGTTTGCGGCTTGAATTATCGGTCAAGCCCATGACAATGACGGCCAAAGAGAGCCAACCATCCAGTCGTCATGCCCGGCCATGACGATGGAGTGAGGCGAGGGAGAGACGCGATGAACATCCAGCAGAGCCGGTATCATGAGGTGCATGCCCGCTCGCTTCGGGACCCCGAAGGGTTTTGGGCCGAGGCGGCGCGCGAGATCGACTGGATCGAGCCGGCGAAGAAGATCTTCGATCCCACCGTGGGCGCCTATGGACGCTGGTTCACCGGCGCCGTGGTCAACACCTGTTACAACGCGCTGGATCGGCATGTCGCCGGCGGCAGGGCTTCCCAGGTCGCGCTGATCCATGATTCCCCGCTCACCAACTCGATCACCAAATTCACCTATTCGGAGCTGCTGAAGGAGGTGCAGACGCTCGCCGCGATCATGCAGGATTTCGGCGTGGCCAAGGGCGATCGCGTCATCCTCTATATGCCGATGGTGCCGGAGGCCGTGGTCGCGATGCTCGCCTGCGCGCGGATCGGCGCGGTGCACAGCGTGGTGTTCGGCGGCTTCGCGGCCAAGGAGCTCGCGACCCGCATCGACGACGCCAAGCCGAAGCTGATCTTCTCGGCGAGCTGCGGCATCGAGCCCGGGCGCATTGTCCAGTACAAGCCGCTGCTCGACGAAGCGATCCGCCTCGCCGCCACCAAGCCGGATACCTGCATCATCCTGCAGCGGCCGCAGCAGGCGTGCGAGCTCACCGCGGGCCGCGATCATGATTGGGCGACGCTGCGCCTCGCCGCGTTCGATGCCGGCAAGACCGCGCCCTGCGTGCCGGTCGCCGCGACCGATCCGCTCTACATTCTCTACACGTCGGGCACGACCGGAATTCCGAAGGGCGTGGTGCGCGACAATGGCGGCCATCTCGTCGCGCTGAAATGGTCGATGGAAAATCTCTACGGCGTCAAGCCGGGCGAGATCTGGTGGTGCGGCTCCGACATCGGCTGGGTGGTCGGCCACTCCTACATCGTCTATGGCCCGCTGATCCACGGCGCGACCACGATCATGTATGAGGGCAAGCCGGTCGGCACGCCGGATGCCGGCGCATTCTGGCGTGTGATCAGTGAGCACAAGGCGGTTGCCTTCTTCACCGCGCCGACCGCGTTCCGCGCGATCAAGAAGGAAGATCCCGAGGGCAAGTTCATCCGCAACTACGATCTCTCCAGCTTCCGCACCCTGTTCCTCGCCGGCGAGCGCGCCGATCCGCCGACGGTGGAATGGGCCGAGCAGCAGCTCAAGGTGCCGGTGATCGATCACTGGTGGCAGACCGAGACCGGCTGGTGCATCGCGGGCAATCCGGTTGGCTTGGGCATGCTGCCGGTCAAGCACGGTTCGCCGACGGTGCCGATGCCGGGCTATCAGGTCGACATCGTCGACGAGGCGGCGAAACCTGTGCCGGCGGGCACCATGGGCTCGATCGTGATCAAGCTGCCGATGCCGCCGGCCTGCCTGCCGACGCTGTGGCAGCAGGACGATCGCTTCAGGGACGCCTACCTCTCGGAATTCCCCGGCTACTACAAGACCTCGGACGCCGGCTACAAGGATGAGGACGGCTATGTCTGGGTGATGGGCCGCACCGACGACATCATCAATGTCGCCGGCCACCGGCTCTCCACCGGCGGCATGGAAGAGATCCTGGCCTCGCATCCCGATGTCGCCGAATGCGCGGTGCTCGGTGTCAAGGATGCGATCAAGGGCGAAGTGCCCTGCGGCTTCCTGGTGCTGAAGGCCGGCGTCACCAAGGCGCCCGATCAGGTCGAGAAGGAAGTCGTGGCGCTGGTACGCGAGAAGCTCGGCCCGGTTGCCGCGTTCAAGCTCGCGATCACGGTGGGACGGCTGCCCAAGACCCGCTCCGGCAAGATCCTGCGCGGCACCATCAAGAAGATCGCCGACGGCGAGTCCTGGACCATGCCGGCGACGATCGAGGACCCGAAGGTGCTCGACGAGATCGGCGAGGCGCTGAAGGGCAAGGCGTAACCGCGATTGTCGTCGGTGCTTTGCTCTGTTCGGTGGAGAGACTGCCGGTGTGGCCACCCCTCTCCCTAACCCTCCCCCGCAATGGGGGAGGGAACCCTTCGGCTAGTGCCTCCCTGACGTAGAGCGAGTCGTGGGCGGCATGCGGTTGACGCTGTCTCGCGTCAGGTGAGCACGCGCGTCAGGCTCCCTCCCCCCTTGCGGGGGAGGGTGGGGAGAGGGGTGGCCCCGGGCGCGATGATCGATGCGCGCACCATCGCGCAATCGGGCCGCGTCTCGAAACGCATCCGGAAGCAAATCGGCCTTGATTTTGATGGATTGCCGGGTCATCCCGGCCTTTCAAACTCACAGGCCACCAGATACGGACCACCGGATGCGATCCATTTCCGCACGCGCGCCTCTCGCATTGCTGCTCGCACTGCCGCTGCTGGCAGGTTGCCTCGAACGCGGGCGATCGCCGATCGCGGAGAGCATGGGCGACGACGATCAGTATTGCCAGGCCGGCGGCAAGGTGGCGGTCGGCACGCCCGAATATGTCGCCTGCCGCAAGGACCGCGACGTCCAGCGCCAGAACGCCGAAGCCCGCACCGACCGGCGGCAGCGCGATCTCGGCGAATACATGATGAACAATCCGGACCGGCACTAGCGCGGTGATTGCGGCCCTGCCGGAACGCGACAGGATCGGAGAGCTCGACGGGCTGCGCGCGATCGCGCTTCTGATCGTCGTCATCTGGCACTATTTCGGCGCGCCGGACGGGCCAGCGAGCTGGCCGTGGAAATTGCTGCATGTCGGCCGCTTCGGCGTCGACCTGTTCTTTATCCTGTCCGGCTATCTGATCACCGATATCCTGCTGCGGCACCGCACGGCTGAGCGATATTACTCGGCGTTCTACGGCAGGCGTGCGTTCCGGATCTGGCCGCTTTACTACCTGATGTGCGCCTGCGCCCTGATCGGTTGGTATTTCGCGCTGAGCCCCGATCTGTTCGACACCCGAGGCGTGCCCGGCTGGCTGTATCTGTTCGGCTTGCAGAATTTCGGCATGGCCAAGGCACAGACCGATGGCGCCTATTTTCTGGCCGTCACCTGGTCGCTTGCAATCGAGGAGCAGTTCTATCTGCTGTTTCCATTGCTGGTCCGCAACATCCCGCCCGAGCGGCTGTTCGCGATCCTGCTGGTGCCGATCCTGATCTGCCCGATCGGGCGCCTGATCGACAGCGCGCTGCCGGACGCCTATGGCTGGTACGTGCTGCCGCAATTCAGGATCGATTCGCTTGCGACCGGCGCGCTGATCGCCTGGTGGCGCCTCTATCGCAAGCCGGATGCCTATATCTCCAGGCTTGTCGCAAACATCCTCAAATGGTCGAGCATCTCGCTTCCGCTGCTGTGGCTGTTCGGATGGAAGCGCTGGTCGGTGGCGTTCTCGCACACCCAGGTCGAGATCTTCTTCGGTGCGCTGCTGTTCGTCGTGCTGGAAAATCGCGGTTCACCAAGATTAGCACTGCTGCGCAGCTCGGCCGCGACCTTCTTCGCCAGAACCTCCTACGCGGCGTATCTCACCCACCACGTCGTCGTGTACCTGCTGTTCGCCGTGCTCCATGAGCCGAGAACAATCAAGAGCCTCGCCGGAATCTCGCTGACCTTCGGCGCGCTCGTGCTGACCTTCGGGCTGTGTGCCCTGAGCTATCGCTACTTCGAACGTCCGCTGCTCGATTTCGCCCACCGGCGCTTCTCGTTCGCCTGAGCGAAGGCGCGTGCGGGGATCATGGCTATTCGTGCCCCTAAAAGAAAAACGCGGCGGGGTGGCCCGCCGCGTTTGGTATCCGCTCGTCGCGCTGCGACGTCCGCGCCTACTCTTCGTCGTCGGCCTTCTTGCCGCCGATCGTCTTCAGCTTGGCGAACACGGCATCGACGTTGAGATCGTCGTGCCGCTCGATCGGCTGATCGTCGAGCTCGTCCTTGCGCGTGGTCTCGGAGGCCGGCAGCAGCGTGGCGCCGCCATAGACGGTCGTGGTCGGCTTCTCCTTGGCGGCGCGCTGCACCTCGAAATCGAGCTCGATCTGCGAGCACAGGCCGAGCGTCACCGGGTCCATCGGGGTCAGCGTCGAGGCGTTCCAGTGGGTGCGGTCGCGCACGCTCGCGATCGTGGTCTTGGTGGTGCCGACCAGCCGCATGATCTGGGCGTCCTTGAGCTCGGGATGGTTGCGCACCAGCCAGAGGATCGCGCTCGGCCGCTCATGGCGGCGCGACACCGGGGTGTAGCGCGGGCCCTTCTTCTTGGCGGCGGAGGGCAGCACCACCTTGCTCTCCTGGAGCCTGAGGCGATAGTTCTGGTCGCGTTCGCCGCGCTCGATCTCCTCGCGCGTCAGCTGGCCGTTGGAAATCGGGTCCATGCCCTTGATGCCCTGGGCGGCGTCACCGTCGGCGATGGCGCGGACCTCGAGGGGGTGCATCTTGGTAAAATCGGCCACCTGATCGAAGGTCAGGGCGGTATTGTCGACCAACCACACGGCAGTCGCCTTCGGCATCAGCGGTGCGTTGCTCATGGCAAATCTCCTTTGTGCTTCGCCCACCTCTGTCGAGGCGAAGCTGGTAGTCATCGGCGATGACGGGAATTATGCCGCCTATATAAGCCCTCCGGGGGGAATGGCGCAATGGGCCAGCAAAATCGCCTTGACAGCGCCCGAAAGCAGTCCCAAGTCCTTACCTTAACTGGCCGTTCCCCGCCCGCCGGCGAGGGGTGATTCGGTCCCGAAATTGCCCCGACACAGCCCCGAGACCAGCCCGATGTCAGCGAAAAAACCCGATCTTAAAATCGTGCTTTGTTCCCCCCGCGGCTTTTGCGCCGGGGTGGTCCGCGCCATCGACACGGTGGAACGCGCCCTCACCATCTATGGCGCCCCGGTCTATGTCCGGCACGAGATCGTGCATAACAAGTACGTGGTGGACAGCCTGAAGACCAAAGGCGCCATTTTCGTCGAGGAATTGTCCGAAATCCCCGACGAAACCAACGCCCCGGTGGTGTTTTCGGCTCATGGTGTGCCGAAATCGGTTCCGGCCGAGGCCAAATCCCGCAATTTCTTCTCGCTGGACGCGACCTGCCCGCTGGTGACCAAGGTGCACCGCGAGGCGGCGATCCATTTCAAGCGCGGCCGCGAGATCCTCTTGATCGGGCATTCCCACCATCCGGAGGTGGTCGGCACCCTGGGCCAGCTGCCGGAGGGCGCCGTGACCCTGATCGAGACCGCCGAGGATGCCAAAACCTTCGTCCCGAAGGATCCCGACAATCTCGCCTTTGTGACCCAGACCACGCTGTCGATCGATGACACCGCGGAGATCGTGGCGCTGCTCAAGCAGCGCTTCCCGAACGTCAACGGGCCTCACAAGGAAGACATCTGCTACGCCACCACCAACCGCCAGCTTGCGGTCAAGAAGGTGGCGCCGGTGGTCGATGCCCTGATCGTGGTCGGCGCGCCGAACTCGTCGAACTCGCAGCGCCTGCGCGAGGTCGCCGAGCGCGAGGGCTGCCCGGTTGCGATCCTGGCGCAGCGGGCCAGCGACATCGACTGGGCGCGCTTCGAAGGCATCAAGAGCCTCGGCATCACCGCTGGCGCTTCGGCGCCGGAGGTGATCGTCGAGGAGATCATGGGCGCGTTTGCCGAGCGCTACCAACTGCACGTGGAGACGGTCTCGGCCGCGGAAGAGAACGAGTTCTTCCCGCTGCCCCGCTCGCTGCGGCCCGACGCTGCCGCGGCGGAATAGACCATATGGCGGTCTACACCGACGTTGCCGCCGAAGATCTCGCGGAATTCCTCAAAAGCTACGACATCGGCGAATTGCTCTCCTACAAGGGCATCGCCGAGGGTGTCGAGAATTCGAACTTCCTGCTGCACACCAGCCAGGGCGCCTACATCCTCACGCTCTATGAGAAGCGCGTGGCGGAGGACGACCTGCCGTATTTCCTGTCGCTGATGGCGCATCTCGCCGAGCGCGGCGTGTCGTGCCCGCAGCCGGCGCGCAACCGTAAGGACGAGGTCACCAGCCGGCTCGCCGGCCGGCCGGCGGTGATCATCAACTTCCTCGAGGGCGTGTGGCCGCGGCGGCCGAACGTCGCGCATTGCTCAGGGGTCGGCGAGGCGCTGGCCAAAATGCATCTCGCGGGTGCCGACTTTCCGCTGGTGCGCAGGAATCCGCTGTCGGTGTCCGGCTGGCGGCCGCTGTTCGATCTCGCTGCCGCGCGCGCCGACAGCGTGCAGGTGGGCCTGCACGACTTCATCGCGCGCGAGCTCGATCATCTCGAAGCCTCCTGGCCGACCGATCTGCCGGTCGGCGTCATCCATGCCGATCTGTTTCCCGACAACGTGTTCTTCCTCGGCGACAGACTGTCGGGCCTGATCGACTTCCCGTTCGCCTGCAACGACATCCTGGCCTACGACGTCGCGATCTGCCTCAACGCCTGGTGCTTCGAGCCGGATCATTCCTTCAATGTCACCAAGGCGCGCGCGCTGCTCAACGCCTATGGCCGCGAGCGGCCATTGTCGGCGGCGGAGGAAGCAGCGCTGCCGCTGCTCGCGCGCGGTGCGTCGATGCGCTTCCTGCTGACGCGGCTGGTCGATTTCCTCAACGTGCCCGAGGGCGCGCTGGTGCAGCCGAAGGACCCGCTGGAATATGTCCGCAAGCTGCGCTTCCAGCAGAATGTCGCGAGCCTGAACGACTATGGCATCACGCCGGCCGGATGCGCGGCGTGAGCGACAAGCCGCATGTGACGGTATTCACCGATGGTGCCTGCTCCGGAAATCCCGGACCGGGCGGCTGGGGCGCGATCCTGCGGTTCGGCGACGTCGAAAAGGAATTGAAGGGCGGCGAGGCGCACACCACCAACAACCGCATGGAGCTGATGGCGGCGATCTCGGCGCTGGAAGCTCTGAAGAAGCCGTGCGTGGTCGACGTCACCACCGACAGCCAGTATGTCCGCCAGGGCATCACCGGTTGGATCCATGGCTGGAAGCGCAATGGCTGGCGCACCGCCGACAAGAAGCCGGTCAAGAATGTCGAGCTGTGGCAGCGCCTCGACGCCGCGCTGAAGCCGCATGAGGTGCGCTGGCACTGGATCAAGGGCCATGCCGGCCACGCCGAGAACGAACGCGCCGACGAGCTCGCGCGCGAGGGCGTGGCGATGGCGAAGCTGAAGGGGTAGGGGCGCGCTGGCGGTGCGAACCGTCTGCGTAGCGTGGGTAGAGCGCAGCTAAACCCACGATCTCCATCCGCGGCACGAAGTTGATGGGTTTCGCTGTGCTCTACCCATCCTGCAATTCCGCGATCACAGCTATCGCCAATCCCTAAACTGTCATCGCCCGCGAAAGCGGGCGATCCAGTACTCCAGAGATGGTGGTGCTTGAGCCGAGAGGCCGCGGCGTACTGGATCGCCCGGTCAAGCCGGGCGACGACAGCTCAGGTGCGGCGAAAGCTCAGCTCAGAGCTGCCCGAGCAGCGTGTCGCCGCCGGAGACTTCGACCTTGCCCGGAGCCGGCTCCTTGTTGAGCTTCTTCACCACGCCGTCCTCGACCAGCATCGAGTAGCGGTGGGAGCGGATGCCGAGGCCGTTGCCGGAGGCGTCGAGCTCCATGCCGATCGCCTTGGTGAAGTCGGCATTGCCGTCGGCCAGGAAGACCGCCTCGTCGCGCTGGTCGGTGTCGCGCTTCCAGGCATTCATCACGAAGGCGTCGTTGACCGAGACGATCGCGATGGTGTCGATTCCCTTGTTCTTCAGGGCATAGGCGTTGAGGAAGATGCTCGGCAGATGCATCTTGTGGCAGGTGCCGGTGTAGGCGCCGGGCACCGCGAACAGCGCGACCTTCTTGCCCTTGAAGATGTCGTCGGTGGTCTTGACCTGCGGACCCTCGGCGGTCATCACGCGAAACTTGGTTTCCGGCAGCTTGTCGCCAACATTGATCGTCATCGGTGTTCTCCCTCGGTGAAGCGGAATTGTCTTAAACCCGGCTGCGGAATGGCACAATACGGGCTCGCCGAAGAACGGCAATGCCCGGCCATCGTCACTGTTCCGTCATCAGCCGGAAAACCCGCCGGCATCGAGAAAGGCCTGCTCCTCGGCCGTGGTCTGCCGGCCCAGCACGCGATTGCGGTGCGGGAAGCGGCCGAACCGGCGGATGATGTCGGCGTGGTCCTCGGCGTACTTCAGGTTGTCGGGGTGGCAGTCATATTGGCTGAACAGCGCCACGCAGCGCTCTTGGTCGTCGAGGTCCTCCGAATGCTCGAACGGCAGATAGAGGAATTCGCGCAAGCGCGGGTCAGTCCGCGTATCGACGCCGCGCTCGATGGCGCGGCTTGCCACCTCGCGGGCCAGCGGATCGCTGGAAAAGGTCTCGGCGTCGCCGCGAAACAGGTTTCGCGGAAACTGGTCGAGCACGATGGTCAACGCCAGCGCGCCCTCGTCGCTCGCCTCCCAGGGCGACAACTCACCGGCAGCCGCCTTCTGCCAGGTGGCAAGGAAGCGGCTGCGGATCTCGGCATCGAAGGCGTCGTTGCGTGCGTACCAGCGGTCGCGGCCGGCCTCGCGCCAGAAGGCGAGCACGTCGGCAGGCGTCGCGATGCGGGCGTCAGTCACGTCGGTCCAGCGCCCGCTTGCCGTTGTCAGGCCGCAGCCTTCTTCTCGTCGCGCAGTTCGCGACGCAGGATCTTGCCGACATTGGTCTTCGGAAGATCGGTCCTGAACTCGATCTGCTTCGGCACCTTGTAGGCGGTGAGCTGGGTGGCCGAGAACTTGATGATGTCCTCGGCCGAGACGTTCGGGTCCTTCTTGACCACGAAGGCCTTCACCGCCTCGCCGGACTTCGCGTCGGGCACGCCGATCACGGCGCATTCCAGCACGCCCGGATGGCTCGCAATCACTTCCTCGATCTCGTTCGGATAGACGTTGAAGCCGGAGACCAGGATCATGTCCTTCTTGCGGTCGACGATCTTGGTGTAGCCCCGCGCGTCCATCACGCCGATGTCGCCGGTGCGGAAATAGCCGTCCGCGGTCATCACTCGCGCGGTCTCGTCCGGCCTGTTCCAGTAGCCCGCCATCACCTGCGGGCCCTTGGCGCAGATTTCGCCGGCCTGGCCGATCGGCAGTTCATTGCCGTCGTCGTCGCGGATCGACAGATGGGTCGAGGGCACGGGAAGCCCGATCGAGCCGGAGAATTCGTCGGCGTCGGCCGGGTTGCAGGTCAGCGTCGGCGAGGTCTCCGACAGGCCGTAACCTTCCGACAGTGCGCAGCCGGTCACCTTCAGCCACTTCTCCGCGACCGGCTTCTGCGTCGCCATGCCGCCGCCGAACGAGGTCTTCAGCTTGGAGAAGTCGAGCTTGTCGAAACCGGGCGTGTTCAACAGGCCGTTGTAGAGGGTGTTGACCGCCGGGAAACTGTTGACCTGGTACTTCGAGAGCTCCTTGATGAAGCCTACCATGTCGCGCGGGTTCGGGATCAGCAGGTTGACGCCGCCGGCGCGCACCGCGAGCAGGTAGCACGCGGTCAGCGCGAAGATGTGGTAGAGCGGCAGCGCGCAGACGATGAGCAGCTGCTCGACATGCGGCGGCTTCTTCAGCGCCGGCTGCAGCCAGGCGTCGTTCTGCAGCACATTGGCGAGCACGTTCTGGTGGATCAGCGTGGCGCCCTTGGACACGCCCGTAGTGCCGCCGGTGTATTGCAGGAAGGCGACGTCCTGGCGCGTCAGCACCGGCTTGTTGAGCTTCATGCCGCGGCCGGCCGACAGTGCCTCGTTGAACGAGACCGCACCCGGGATCGACCAGGCCGGCACCATCTTCTTCACCCGCCGCACCACCAGATTGACGATCACGCCCTTGAGGCCGAGCAGGTCGCCCATGCTGCCGACGATGACATGCTTGACCGCGGTGTTGGGCAGCACCTTCTGCACGGTGGTGGCAAAGTTCTCCAGCACGATGATCGCTTCGGCGCCGGAATCCTTCAGCTGATGCTCGAGCTCGCGCGGGGTATAGAGCGGGTTGACGTTGACCACGGCAAAGCCGGCGCGCAACACGGCTGCGGTCGCGACCGGGTATTGCAGCACGTTCGGCATCATCAGCGCGACCCGCGCGCCCTTCTGCAGGCCCTTGCTCTGCAGATAGGCGCCGAGCGCCGACGACATCTCGTCGAGCTCGCGATAGGTGATCGCCTTGTCCATGCAGATGAACGCCTTGCGGTCGGCGAACTTCTTGAAGCTCTCTTCCAGCAATTCGACCAGCGACGAATATTGCGTGACGTCGATATCGGCGGGCACGCCGGCCGGATAATGCTTGAGCCAGATGCGCTCCATAATGGTCTTTCCCTCTCTCAAATTTGGCTGATGTCCCGGATTGCTTCCGGGTTCTCCGACCCTGGGTCGTATTATTCTCGGTCGCGGTATTTCAGTCAGTATTGAGCGATGCCGCGGCGGATGGCAAGCCGCTGCGCGCTATCGACGCATTGGGAGATCGGAGGGGAAGGCTCTGCTAGCCGGCCGGCTTGGCGTCGGCTTTCGGCTTGTCGGCAGATTTGGGCTTCGCAGCCGGCTTTGCCGCCGCCGGCTTGCCGGCAGGCTTTGCGGCGGCCGGCTTGTCCGGCTTCGCAGCTGCGGCATCCGGCTTGGCATTGGCGTGACGCACGGGCTTGGCCGCCGGCTTGTTGTCCGACTTGGCAGCGCTCTTGGCGTCGCCCTTCGCGTCGTCGGCCGCATCGGACTTCTTACCCGCGACGCGGGTGTGCTTGCCCTTGCCGCGCTTGACCGGCTGCAGCTTCTCGGTGTCGGCATCGACCGCGGCGATCAGCGCGGCGCCGGTCTTGGTCGGCCCCGTGTAGACCACGACTGGCTCGGACGCCGCCGCCGGCTGCGCCAGCATGTCGGCCGGCTTGGTCGGCATCGCGGCCTGCAGGCCGGAGGCGAAGAAGCTCACGCCGGCGTCGCCATTGGTGCTGGTGCCGGCGCTGGCGACGGTGTCCTCGCCGTCCTCGTCGCTGGCCGGGCGCTTGTGCTTGGCGCCGCACATCTCCTCGCGCAGGTTCGGCGGCGTGGAGTCGATCGGCACCAGATTGTCGACGGTGCCGAGCGAGGGCCGCAGCCACGCCAGCCCGTTATTGGCAAAGCCGCGATCGAGCAGCTGCGCGGCGCGGATCGCGCGCATCCGGCCCGAGGAGGCGCCGAGCACCACGGCGATCAGCCGCTTGCCGTCGCGCGTCGCCGACGCCACGAGGTTGTAGCCGGAGGCGCAGATGAAGCCGGTCTTGAAGCCGTCGGCGCCGGGATAGCGGCCGATCAGCTTGTTGAAGTTCTGGGTGACGCGGCGGCCGAACCGGATCGAGGGGATGTGGACGAAATACTCGTATTCCGGCAGGTCGCGGATGATGGCACGGGCGAGGATCGCCATGTCGCGCGCCGAGGTGATCTGGCCGTCGGCGGGCAGGCCGTTCGGGTTGACGTAGCTCGTCTGCGTCATGCCGAGCTTTTGCGCGGTCTGGTTCATTTCGCCGGCAAAGCCGTCGATCGAGCCGCCGATGCCCTCGGCCAGCACCACGGCCATGTCGTTGGCCGACTTCACCAGCATCATCTTCAGCGCGTTGTCGACGGTGACCTGGGTGCCGGGCCGGAAGCCCATCTTGGAGGGCGACTGCGACGAGGCGGTCGGCGACACCGTGAGCAGCGTATCGAGCGAGACGCGGCCGTCCTTGACCGCCTTCAGCGTCACATAGGCGGTCATCAGCTTGCTGAGCGAAGCCGGATACCACGGCATCGTCGCATTGTCGGCTTGCAGCACCTTGCCGGTATCGGCCTCGACCACCAGCAGCGCCTCGGCCCGTGCCAGCTGCGGCGTTGCGACGGCGAGCATCGCGACGGCCAGAATCCATTTCAACGACGGGCGCAGCAGGCGAGGAAAATGCACGAGTCCGGTTCCGGTCCTTTGAGACCCGCCTTCGAAAAAGGAGGTCTTGCGATGTGACGTACGGGTTTCAAGCGTGTCCGGCGCCGCTGTTGCGGCGATGCAAACACTATACCGGCTTGCCAGCAGAGAACAGAGGCCGGCCGATTATATCGTGGACGAAATCGGCTGAATTTCGGCAGCCGCCTCAATTGGAAAGGAGAGAATTATGGTGTCTCGATGCCGGCGCGCGCCTGTTCCTGGACCATGAACTGAGCCCGCGCGAGATCGGCAAAACGCCCGCCTTTCGCCACCAGTTCATCGAAAGTTCCGCTTTCGATCACCCGTCCCTGGTCGAACAGCAGGATACGGGTGGCGTAGCGGATGGTGGAGAGGCGGTGCGCGATCACGAATGTGGTGCGGCCCTTCATCACTTCGTCGAGAGCGGCATTGACCTTGGCCTCGGTGACGGCGTCGAGCGCGCTGGTGGCCTCGTCGAGGATCAGGATCGGCGGATCCTTGAGCAGCGCACGCGCAATCGACAATCGCTGGCGCTCGCCGCCGGACAGCATGCGGCCGCGTTCGCCGGCATGGGTGTCGAACTTCTTCTCGCTGCGCTCGATGAAATCCAGCGCCTGCGCGCGCGCCGCGGCGGTGCGCAGTTCCTCGTCGGTCGCGTCGGGCTTGCCGACGCGGAGGTTCTCGGCGAGCGAACGGTTGAACAGTAGCGCCTCCTGAAACACCACGCCGATGTTCCGCCGCAAAGCGGTCAGTTTCAGCGCGCGGATGTCCATCCCGTCGATCTTGATGATGCCGGATTGCGGATCGAACGCACGGTGCAGCAGCGCGATCGCGGTAGATTTGCCGGCGCCGGTCGAGCCGACCAGCGCGATGGTCTGGCCGGGCAATGCGGTGAAGCTGAGGTCCTCGATCGCCGGCCGCTTGCCGTCATAGGAGAACGAGACGTCGTTGAATTCGACGAGCCCGGACAGCCGGCCGGGGTCGACCGCGCCCGGCCGGTCGCGCACCGCCGGCACCGCGTCGAGCACGTCGAAGAATTCCTGCAGCCGCGGCGCTTCCATGAACACATTGTTGATGAAGCTCACCACCTGCTCGAGCTTCTGGATCAGCATGGTGGCGAACGAGACGAACATCACGATCTCGCCGACCGTGGTGAGCCCCTCATTGTGCAGCGCGATGCCGACGGTGAAGATCGCCAGCACCGTGATCGTGGTCGAGGCGCGCGTGATCACGGTGACCAGCGCCCACCATGACAGCACCGGCATCTGCACTGCGAGCAGCTTGTCGGCGACGTAGCGCAGGCCCTGCACCTCGGAATCGATCCGCACGAAGCTCTGCACCAGCGCGACATTGCCGAGCGCGTCGGAGGCGCGCGCCGAGAGGTCGCTGTAATAGGCCTCGACCTCGCTCTGCATGCCGTAGGTCTTGCGCACCACCAGCGTGGTCAGCACGGTGAACACGACGCAGAGCGCGAACAGCAGGATCGCGAGCCGCCAGTTGATGTAGAGCGCGAGCGGCAGCAGTACGATCAGCGACATGATCGCGGCGAAATGCTCGCGGAAGAAGCCGAGCCAGAGCCGCCACAGCGCATCGGTGCCGTTCAGCATCACCTTCATCAGCCGCCCGGAATGGGTGCCGGAGTGGAAGGTCAGCGGCAGTTGCAGGATGTGCTCGAAATAATCCGTCAGCACCGCCTGGCGCTGGCGGTGCGCCAGCCGGTCGGCCTGCAGGGCGACGATGGCGCTGCAACCGATCGTGAACAGGCCGAAGGCCGCCCACGCGGCCAGCAGCGGCCATGCCGAGGAGGTCGCGAACAATCCGGTGACCGGCCGGCCCGACAGCACGTCGACGATCTTGCCGAACAGCACCGGCTCGGCGAATTGCGCGGCGGCAAGCAGCATGTTGGCGAAGGCGAGGATCCAGCCGAGCCGCGCCTCCTTGCCGAGCAGTTCGAGGACGCGGGTATAGAGGCGAAGCATGGACATGCCGGCGGGACTCTCGAACGGTGGACGCCCGGTCAGGCGGGATACAATCTAATCAGGGTTCGCGATGCAGGGCCAGCGGTGACAGCGCGTCGTGCTCGGGGTGACGGTAATTGTGGCGAGCGGCTCCCTACGCCGCCGTCCTGGCGAAAGCCAGGAGAACTCAGCGGACCCACAGCCATCGAATTTGATTGAGAGCGGGAAAGTGGCCCCAGCGTCGCGCACCAACAAACGGCCGGGGCAATGGGTCCTGGCTTTCGCCAGGACGACGCTGAACATTTGGCGCAGCTCGTCAGTTATGCATTCGCGTGCGCTCAATTCACCAGCCGGCCGTCGATCGGCGGCAGGAATTGGTCGTCGAAGATGTCGGCGGTCTGCGGCCGCTTCTGGAATTTGACGTCTTCCGTGAGCTGGTCGAGCGAGCGCTCGAAGCGCTCCGCCTCGATGCTGCCGATGCCGTTGCGCTTCACCTCGGCGGTCAGGATGTTGTCGCGGATGATGGCAGTGAGGCGCTCGAGCTCCAGGTCGCGCGAGCCGCCATCCATCCGGCTCGCCACTTCGGTCGCGGCGCGGGCCGGGTCCTTGATCGCAAGGTTGGTGCCGCCGATCACAGCGCGCACGAACCCCTTCACCGCATCGGGCTTCGCCGTGGCAAGGCGCGGGCTGACGATCACGGCAAAGCCATAGGCTTCGCAGCCATAGTCGGCGAAGCGCAGCACCGCGAGATCGTCGGCGGGCACGCCGCGATCGCGTAAGTTGATCGCTGAGAGATAGGAGAAACCGGTCACGGCATCGACCTGGCCTGCGGAGAGCATCGGCTCGCGCACCGCGGCGCTGATCGTGTTCTGCTTCACGCTCGAGAGCTTGATGCCGTTCTGTCTCGCGACCGCGGGCCACAGCCGGATCGAGAGGTCGCCCTCGGCGACGCCGAGGTTCTTGCCCTCCATATCCGCCAGCGCCTTGATGCCGCGGCTCTTGCGCGCGATGATCGCGTAGGGCGCCTGGTTGAACAGCACGAACACCGCCTTGACGGGGGCAGCGCCCGGCTTGTCGCGAAAGCCGATCAGCGCGTTGATGTCGACGAGAGCGAAATCGCTCGAGCCGTCGGCGACACGTGCGATCGCGTCTGCCGAGCTGGTGGCAACGTTGGTGCCGACGGCGAGGCCCTCCGCGCTGAACAGGCCGCCGACCGACGCCATCACGAATGGCGCCGCGGCAGCGTCAAGCGGACGGTCGAGCGTGAACTGAATGGTGCGCGGCTGCGGCTGGTCGCCGGCGTGCGACGGCGTCAGCGCCGGCCACACGCCGCCCGAGAGGCCGATCATGCCGGCCAGTATCCAGCGGAGAACGGTGGTCCGACTTACCTGCATCGTGACATCCGGGAGGCGAGACAAAGTGCCGCGCCGGCTGCGCGCCTTGTTCATGTCATCGAATGCGCCAAGGCAACGGTCATTTCAAGCTGCAATTTCAAGCGTTATTCGAAGGCATTCTGCCCAAGGCAAGGTGAACGGCCGATGACTGCCCCGATTTCACCTTGGGTTGTTCAGCTTGCATTCGGTTTCGGGAACCTAATTTGAGGAGAGTGGTTAGCTCACCAAGGCCCGACGGGCCGGCTTCCACAAAGGATGACTGCAATGTTTGCGCGAAAAGGTGTTTTTTCGTCTATTGGCCGCGCAGCCACATTGGCAACGGTTGCCGCGGTGGCGTTGACGGCCGTTGAGCCGACGATGGCGTTCGCAGGCTCCGCTCCGGCGGGCAAGGCGGCCGCCGTGACCACATCACACGGCACGAGCGGCGCGACGGATATCAGCGCCCGCCGTCGGTACTATCGTGGCGGCGGTGGTGGCGCGGCCGCTGCCGCTGCATTCGCCGGCATCGTCGGCACGGGCCTTGCGATCGCCGCAGCCCAGAGCCGTCGCGACTACTACGACTCCTACGGCTATTACGACGGCGGCCCCGGCTATTACGGTGGTCCGGCCTATTATGGCGGCCCGGCCTATTACGGCGGCGGACCGTATTACGGCTATCACGGCTATTACGGGCGCCGCTCGGCGCTGCCCTATACGCCGTATTGACAGGCGTCGTCGGTTCTCGGAACTGTCACAAATCATCCAATCCACCGGCTGCGAGGCCGGTGGATTTTTCGTTGTCGGCTCGCCCGTTAACACGCTGGCGACGCGTTTGGATTAGGCTCGAAGGATGAGTGATTCGATCGAACGGCTTTACCAGGCGGTGATCGCGGCGAGGGATCTTGATCCAGCGACGTCGCGCACGGCACGGCTGTTCCAGCGCGGGCCGGCCAAGATGGCCAAGAAGCTCGCCGAGGAAGCTGTCGAGGTCGTCATCGACGCCATCAGCGGCAAGCCGGATGCCGTCGTCCGCGAGAGCGCGGACCTGCTCTACAATCTCACCGTCCTTTGGGCCTCGGCCGGCGTGAAGCCGGACGATGTCTGGCGCGAGATGGAGCGGCGCGAGCGGCTGCTCGGGATCGCCGAGAAGCTGCCGAAGTCGCCGGTCAAGGTCCCCAAGGGCCTGTCCAAGGCCGCGCCTGTCCCGGTGGCGCGGCGTCGAATTGTCGCGCTGGAGAACCGGCTGCGCAAACGGCAGCCGTAAATCAATCCAATTCGGCCCATTCCCGGCATGGACAAATCCGCTCCATGATGGTTCATCGCGCCCATGTTGAAACGGATTTATGACTGGTGCGTCGCTGCGGCCGACAAGCCCTACGCACTCTGGATTCTCGCGGCCGTGGCCTTCGCCGAGAGTTCGTTCTTCCCGATCCCTCCCGACATCATGCTGCTGCCGATGTCGCTGGCACGGCCGAAGCGGGCATGGTGGTTCGCCGCCGTCTGCACCGTCGCTTCCGTCGCCGGCGGCGTGCTCGGCTACGCGATCGGCGCACTGCTCTACGACTCGGTCGGGCAATGGCTGATCCATCTCTACGGCCTCTCCGACAAGGTCGACGCGTTCCGCGCCTCCTATGCCGAGTGGGGCGCCGTGATCATCCTGGTGAAGGGACTGACGCCGATCCCCTACAAGCTCGTGACCATCACCTCGGGCTTTGCCGGTTACAACATCTGGCTGTTCATCCTGTGCTCGATCGTCGCACGCGGCGGCCGTTTCTTCTTCGTCGCGGTGCTGCTCAACCGCTATGGCGATGTCATCCGCGCCGAGCTCGAGAAGCGGCTCGGCCTGTGGGTCGCGCTCGGCGCCATCGTGCTGGTGCTCGGCTTTGTCATCGCATTCAAGCTGATCTGAAGCGTTTTCGAGCGAAGTGAGAAAACGCGTCAAAGTGACTAGCCTGCTGCGTCTTTGCCTGAAGGCTGCTTCAGGCTACGCTTGCAGCGATGGCTGACGGAATCAAGCTCACTCCTGCTGCAAAGGCACGCGTTGCGCTGGCGGGTCTTGCGCTGTCGATGACGCTGGCGGCTGTCGACCACGGCTGGGCCCAGGCCGCGCCGCCTGCGCTCGCCGTCCAGTCGCCTGCGCAGCAGCCGGTTGAAGCTCCGCAGCAGCAGATCGAGTTGCCGCCGGCGCCGGTCGAGCACGAGAATCCCGGACTGATCAACGAAATCGGAAAGCTGTTCGAGAAGTCGAACTGGACGCTGCCGCCGCTGAAGAGCCCCAGCGAGACCATCGACGATCTGACGAACCTGGCGCGCCCTTCGACGATGGTCACCGGGCGTGCCGCCTGCGTGGTGGCCGCAAACGGTGCGCCCGATTGCAAGATCGGCGCCGACCGGCTGTGCCAGAGCAAGGGGTTCAAGGAAGGCAAGGGCATCGATATCGCCACCTCGGAGAAGTGCTCGCCGCTGGTCTATCTGCCGGGCCACAAGCGCGGACCGAACGACTGCAAGACGGAAAATTTCGTGACGCGGGCGGTCTGCCAATAGCAGCGGCGAAGCTTGCGTTTAGAGCGTCATGAGATTGGTTGAATTGGATCGACGGCGGAGGTTCACCTCTCCCCGATGGGGAGAGGTGAAGACGTGCGTGCCGAACCGATCCAAATTCATCATGCTCTGGGATGCCAGATGCGCCCGGAAAATGGGCTGTTTGGATGAGGTTTTGTCATCCTTGTTGCGGCGCCATAACGCAATACTTGACAGTGGAAAGATTGCCTTGTTGGTATGACGGTCAGCATTCGAGACCAAACCAAACGATCAACTTGAGGATCCGCCGCCAATGTCCATGCCTGCTCTGTTCAAGGGCCGCCTGTCTCTTCCCGTGATCGGGGCACCGCTGTTCATCATCTCCGTGCCCGACCTCGTCATCGCCCAGTGCAAGGCCGGCGTGGTCGGCTCGTTCCCGGCGCTGAATGCGCGGCCGCCGGAACTGCTCGACGAATGGCTGTACCGGATCAAGGAAGAGCTCGCGGCTTATGACAAGGCGCATCCGGAGCGGCCGTCGGCGCCGTTCGCGGTCAACCAGATCGTGCACAAGTCGAACAACCGGCTCGATCACGACATGGCGCTTTGCGAGAAGCACAAGGTGCCGATGATCATCTCCTCGCTCGGCGCGCGTGAGGAGCTCAACCAGGCCGTCCACGGCTGGGGCGGCATCGTGTTCCACGACGTGATCAATCAGAAGTTCGCGCACAAGGCGATCGAGAAGGGCGCCGACGGCCTGATTCTGGTCGCCGCCGGCGCCGGCGGCCATGCCGGCACGCTGTCGCCGTTCCCGTTCGTATCGGAGACGCGGCAGTGGTTCGACGGGCCGATCGCGCTGTCGGGCACCATCGCCAACGGCCGCGCCATTCGCGCCGCGCGCATCATCGGCGCCGACTTCGCCTATATCGGCTCCGCCTTCATCGCGACCAAGGAGGCCAATGCGGTCGAAGGCTACAAGAGCATGATCACCAATTCGTCCGCCGAGGACATCGTCTACTCCAACCTGTTCACCGGCGTGCATGGCAACTATCTGAAGCCGTCGATCGTCGCGGCCGGCATGGATCCGGAAAACCTGCCGACGTCAGATCCCTCGAAGATGAGCTTCGGCACCGATGCGTCCGGCGAGCGCGCCAAGCCGAAGGCCTGGAAGGAGATCTGGGGCTCCGGTCAGGGCGTCGGCAGCATCTCCAAGGTGGTGCCGGCGGCCGAACTGATCGGCCGGTTCAAGAAGGAATACGACGAAGCGGTCGATCCGGCGCTCTGATGGAGCCGATCTTCCGCGTTGACGGCGACCGCGTCGTCACCAGTCCAGACGCCGCGGGTCCCTGGGACCCGCGGATGCAGCACGGCTCCGCGCCGGCGGCGCTGGTGGTGTGGGCCGCCGAAGCCATTCCGACGCCAGTGCCGATGCGGATCGCGCGGGTCACGATCGACCTGATGCGTCCGGTGCCGGTGGCGCCGCTGACGGTCTCGAGCGAGATCCTGCGCGACGGCCGCAAGATCCAGCTCTGCGGCGTCAGGTTGCTCGCCGACGGCGTTCTGGTGGTCTCGGCCACCGTGCTGAAGATCAAGCGGCAAGCGGCCGAACTGCCGTCGGACATCGCAGCAGTTCAGGTCGAGCTGCCGGGCCCCGACGAAAGCATGGTCGAGCCGGGCAATCTTGCGAACAGTCCGTTCGTCAAATGCATCTCGATGCGGGCCGCGCGCGGCCGCTTCGGCGTGATGGGCCCGGGCGCGATCTGGTTCCGGGTCAATCAGCCGCTGATCGCTGGTGCCGCCGTCTCGCAGGCGATGCGCGCGGTGGTTGCCTCCGACTTCTCCAACGGCACCTCGCCGGCGCTCGATTTCAACCGATGGACCTTCATCAACGCCGATCTCACCGTGAGCCTGGCGCGCGAGCCGGTCGGCGACTGGATCCTGCTCGACGGCGAATCCTGGATCGGGCCTGACGGCGCCGGGCTTGCGATGTCGCGGCTCGCCGACGTGCAGGGCTATTTCGGCCGGGCCGTCCAGAGCCTGGTGATCGAGCCGCGCTAGCCAGGACTGCGCTTCTCCGACCTCACCTTGAAGAGGCAAATGGCCGTACGTGCGGGATTTCTGAATATTAGAAATCTATCCCTGATTTGCCCGACGTGTCAAGTTGACTTGCCGAACGCCGGCTGCCGCCCGCTCCTTTGCATGGGGTTGTTTTCGATAATTTGCGGCGCGGCTGCCCTTGCGGCAAAAATAACTCCGCGCCGCGGGAACGGTTGGCGGCACGAACGAGTTTCGCCCCCGTTAGGGGGCCCCATGACGCGTATCGATCCCACCGCCGGCACCGTGGTCATCGCCACCCGGCGGCTTTGTGCTGTGCCGGCCGCTGCCGCCGCCCGGCCGTCGCAGGGACAGGCGCGATGATGCCCGGCCCGTCCTCGGAACGCGCGGTCATCCTTGCCGCGAGCGAGCGGGACGCCGTCTGGACTGCCCATCTGATCAAGGAGGCCGGCTACTACGCCAATATCTGCGGCGACCTCGCCGAGCTCGAGCGCCAGGTCGCAAGCGGCGCCGGCCTTGCCATCATCGCCGATGAGGCGGTCAGGACCGCGGACCTCGCCGGCCTGGCGCGCTGGCTGAACGCGCAGCCGTCATGGTCGGACTTCCCGATCGTGCTGATGAGCGAGGGCGGTGGGCCCGAGCGCAGCCCCGAAGCGGCGCGGCTCGGCCGCGCGCTCGGCAATGTGACCTTCATCGAGCGCCCGTTCCATCCGACCACGCTGGTCAGCCTGGTCGCGGCGGCGGTGCGCGGCCGTCGCCGCCAATACCAGACCCGCGCGATACTCGAAGACCTCACCGAGAGCGAAAGCCTGCTGCAGACGGCGCTCGATGCCGGCCATCTCGGCGCGCTCGAACTGCACATACCGGGCTTCGAGCTGGAGGCCTCGGCGACCTGCAAGCGCTTCTTCGGGCGCGCCGCGGACCTGCCGTTCACCTATCAGGACCTGCTCGAGGCGGTTCATCCCGACGACCGCGCCCGGCGGCAGGAGGTCGTCGAGCACACGCTCAAGACCGGCGCCGACTACAAGATCGAGTATCGCAACATCTGGCCCGACGGCAGTCAGCACTGGGTCGACGTCCGCGCCCGCGCGGTGCGCCGGCCGGACGGCAGCATCCGGTCGCTGGTCGGGGTCTGCTCCGACATCACCGCGCGCAAGACCGCGGAGATCGAGCGCGAGGCGCTGCTGGCGCAGCTTGCCGCCGAGCGATCCGCGCTTGCCGAGCTCACCGCGACGCTGGAGCAGCGGGTCGAGCAGCGCACCGCCGATCTGATGAAGGAGGTCGCCGCGCGCGAGAAGGCGCAGGAGCAGCTCCGCCATGCCCAGAAGATGGAGGCGATCGGCCAGCTCACCGGCGGCGTGGCGCACGACTTCAACAATCTCCTGATGGCGGTGATGGGCAATCTCGATCTGCTGCGCAAGCGGTTGCCGGAGGATCCGCGGCTGCACCGGCTGGTCGACGGCGCCTTGCAGGGCGCCGAGCGCGGCGCCTCGCTGACGCAGCGGCTGTTGGCATTCGCGCGGCAGCAGGATCTGCGCGCCGTGCCGGTCGATCTCGGCGCGCTGGTGCGTGACATGAGTGAGTTGCTCGAGCGCTCGCTCGGACCGCGCATCGCGTTGCGGCTCCACATTCCCGACGGATTGCCGCCGGCCTGCGTCGATACCAACCAGCTCGAGCTCGCGGTGCTCAACCTTGCGATCAATGCGCGCGATGCGATGCCGGATGGCGGTGTGATCGAGATCCGCCTTGCGGCCTGGCAGGCCAAAAACGAGCAGACCAGGAGCGATCAGGCGCTGCGGCCGGGCAACTACCTGAAACTGTCGGTGATCGACAGCGGCACAGGCATGGCTCCGGATGTCCTGAAGCGGGCGATCGAACCGTTCTTCTCATCAAAGCCGGTGGGCAAGGGTACCGGGCTCGGCCTGTCGATGGTGCATGGGCTCGCGGTGCAGCTCGGCGGCGCGCTGCAGCTGTCGAGCGCGGTGGGTAAGGGCACCACCGCGGTGCTGGTGCTGCCGGTCGCGACGGCCGCGCCGGAAGCGGAGAGCCCGGCGCCCGCGGCGCGGCCGGTCAGGCGCTCGGCGGTGATCCTGCTCGTCGACGACGATCCGCTGATCGCGATGTCGACCATGGAGATGCTGGAGGACCTCGGCCATCGCGTGATCGGTGCCAATTCCGGACCGCACGCGCTCGATATCCTGAGGAGCGACCAGGAGATCGACCTGATGATGACCGATCACGTGATGCCCGGCATGACCGGCATCGAGCTCGCCGCGGCCTCGCGCGAGGTGCGGCCGCAGCTCCTCGTCCTGCTCGCCACCGGCTATGCCGAACTGCCGGACGGTTTTCAGGTCGATCTGCCGCGGCTGGCGAAGCCCTACCACCAGGATCAGCTGCGCGAGCGGCTGGATCAGCTGCTGGGACAGGGCGTGAGGCAGCAAGCGGCCGCGGCGGGTGCCAGCGCGGATACTCTTGCTGCGCCCACCACTCTCTCACCGTCATCCTGAGGCGCCGCGAAGCGGCGTCTCGAAGGGCGACGGCCCGGCTGTCGCCGCGATGGCCGGGGCGCGCTGAAACATCGGGGCCGTGCATCCTTCGAGACGGCCGCTGCGCGGCCTCCTCAGCATGACGGTGGCGGTTTGTGCGCGCAGCCGGGCCCTCACCCCACCATGCGGTCGCGGCCCGCCCAGAAGCGCGCCTTCAGCACCTTCTTGTCTACCTTGCCGACGCCGGTCATCGGCAGCTCCTTGACGAACTGGATCTGCTTCGGTGCGTGTGCCGAGCCCTTCTTCGCCTTGACGAGGCCGATCAGCTCGTCGGCGTCGGGTGTGGCACCCTCGCGTGCCACCACGACGGCGGTGACGGCCTCGCCCCATTTGTCGTCGGGCACGCCGACCACGGCGACCATCGCGACGTCGGCGTGTTGCGACAGGACATCCTCGACTTCGCGTGGAAAAATGTTGAAGCCGCCGGACACGATCATGTCCTTCTTGCGGTCGAGGATGAACAGGTAGCCACGCTCGTCCTTGCGCGCGATGTCGCCGGTGTGCAGCCAGCCGCTCTTCAGCGTGTCGGCGGTGATATCGGGCCGCTTCCAGTATTCGGCCATCACGTGCGTGGCGCGCACGCAGATCTCGCCGGCTTCGCCGGTCGCGACCTCCTGGTCGTCCTGATCGAGGATCTTCACCTGGCAGGCGGCGATCGGGAAACCGCAGGACAGGAACAGTTCCGGCGTTTTCGGGTCATGGTCCGCCTTGCGCAGCACCGAGACCGGATAGCATTCGGTCTGGCCGTAGAGTTGCGAGAACACCGGGCCGATCCGCTCGATGCCTTCGACCAGCCGGCTCGGCGACATCGCGGACGCGCCGTACAGCAACAGCTCGAGCGAGGAGAGGTCGGCCTTTGGCAGCGCCGGATGATCCAGCATCACGTAGATCATCGTCGGCACCAACAGCGTGAAGTTGATCTTCTCGCGCTCGATGGTCTTGAACACCGCTTCAGGATCGAACGCCTTCAGCATGTGCACGGTGCCGCCGCGCATCAAGGTCGGCAGCACTTTTGTACCCGCGACATGGCTGATGGGGGCCACTGTGAGGTAGCGCGGCGTCTCGGGAATCTCGAAGTCGGCGAGGATCGCGGAGGCAAAGCCGCCATATTCACGGTGATAGCGCAGCGCGCCCTTGGATTTGCCGGTGGTGCCGCCAGTGTAGTTCAGGGTCGAGATGTCGTCCTCGCGGGCGAAGTTTTTCGCGGTCGCGCTGCCGGCGTCGTCGACCACCTGCAACAGGTCGGCGCCGTATTCCGCCGGGCCGAGCGTGAAGATGGTCTTCAGCCCCTGCGCCTTCGCCGCAAGCTCGCCGCCGCGGTCGCGAAACGTGATGCCGTCGACGATCAGCATCTCGGCCTCGGAGTCCTCGAGCTGGAACAGCTGGTCGTCGAGTGAGCCGAGCGGATGCAGCCAAGTGATGGCGAGCCGCGACAATTGCGCGGCGACACCGGCGCACCAGCTGTCGGCGCGGTTGGCGGTGAGAAAGGCGACGCGGGTGCCCGGCGCGAAGCCGAGCCGCATGAACACGCTCTGCATCCGTCCGATCAGGTCGGTCGCGCCCTGATAGCTGAGCGAGCCGCCGGGCCACGCGAAGGCCGTACGTGACGGATAACGCGCCAGCGCCCGCAAGGTCTGCTCGCACGTGGCCGGAAATGCATGGAGCGGATTGCTCATGTGGTGGTCTCCTCCCGCTTTGTGTTTGGCCTCTTGCGTGCCAATGTTGGCGGCAACGCTAACACAATGATGCAAAGAAGAAACAACTTGTCCGCTGATCTTCTTGCGCGCTTTCGCGATCGCCTCCGGTTGCCGCTGATCGCGGCGCCGATGTTTCTGGTATCAGGCGTCGAACTGGTGGTAGCCGCCTGCCGCAACGGCGTGATCGGTTCGTTTCCGACGGTGAATTGCCGTGAGACGGAACAACTCGATGCGTGGCTCGGCGACATCGCGCGCCGCCTGCGGGCGCAAGAGGATGCAAGCGGCAAAGCGGCGGCGCCGATCTGTCCGAACCTGATCGTGCACCGCTCCAACACGCGGCTGCAGCAGGATCTCGTCGTGCTGTTGCGGCACAAGCCCGAGCTCGTGATCACCTCGGTCGGCTCGCCCGCGCCGGTGCTCGCGCCCCTGCACGAGGCCGGCGCGCTGGTGTTTGCCGATGTCGCCTCGATCCGTCACGCCGAGCGCGCGGTCGCGGCCGGCGCCGACGGGCTCGTGCTGCTCACTGCCGGCGCCGGCGGGCAGACCGGCTGGCTCAATCCCTTCGTGTTCGTCCGCGCGGTGCGCGCATTCTTCGACGGACCGATCGTGCTGGCCGGCGGCATCAGCGATGGCCATGCGTTGCGCGCCGCGGAAGCGCTCGGCTGCGATCTCGCCTATATGGGCACCAAGTTCATCGCGACGCGCGAGAGCATGGCTGATGCGAGATACAAGCAGATGCTGGTCGATGCGACCGCCGACGACATCCTGCTCACGACCGCGTTCACGGGCTTGCAGACCAACATGCTGCGGCCCTCGATCGCGGCCGCCGGTCTCGATCCCGATAACCTGCCCGCGCGTGGCGCGATCGACATCGGCAAGGACATCGACATCGGTGCCCGCGAAAGCCGCCCCAAGCGCTGGCGCGACATCTGGAGCGGCGGTCACTCCGCTTCAGGGGTGACCGGTGTGCTCGCGGTCGATGATCTCGTCGCGCAGACGATCGCCGAGTATGTGGCGGCGAGCGCGCGGGTGCGGCTCGGCTGATCCATCGCGAACGGCGGCCGCTTGGCCGCCAGAACCCGCCCGTCCGCTTAACGCGGCATTAACCATGCCAGTCCCAACTATGCGCCAGGGATGGTCCGCCAATACGGCCGGGCCGCCCGGCAGTTGTGGGAATGCGACATGGCTTTTGAGGCGCTCTCCAAGACCCCGGCATCGCTCGACGAACTCCGGACCCGCGTGTTCTACGCCCTGCAGCGGCACCCGCTGTGCCGCCAGGTCGAATTCGACATCGTCAGCACGCCGCGCACCCGCCGCACCAACTGGACGGTCAGCCTGCAAACGGTCCAGCCCGGCGCCCTCTGGACCGCGCATGAGATCGTGGCGGACATCCAGGAAGCCTATGAGCTTGACGCTGCGGCCTGATTTTTCGGGCCGTTTCGGGACGATTTCACCTCTTTGGCGCGGTCACGGCACGCTAACGCCGCATTTGGCGGCCAGCTTGGCGGTGACACCGGCCGGGAATGGAGTAATTTTTGACCAGAGCCATCACCCTCGCCGCGCTGACATGCTTCCTTCTCGCCGGCGCCGCGATCACAGCGATTTTGGGCCGTGACAGCCTGCCGGCGGCGCAGGCCGACGTCGGCCCGGTCGCCAATCGCACCAGCAAGCAGGACAAGCTCGCGGTCACGACGCTTGTCGCCGCCTCCTTTGACGTGCCCGCCGGACCGGCCGTGACCCCCGCCGACCCGTCGCCGCTGCTGCTGCGCGCGCAAGCCGCGATACCGGGCGCGACCGATAGCGTGCGCCAAGCTTACGCGTCGGCCGAGCCCGCCGATATCGGCCTGCCGAAGCTGAGTGATCCCGTCGATGCCGCCCAGCCGAAGATCGCGGAGCCGGTACCTGCGCCGGCCGCCGCCGCGCCGCCGAAGCCCAAGGCTGCCGCCAAGCCGGCGCCACAAAAGAACTATGCCCTGCTCAGCGATGCGCAGATCGCCGGGATCAAGGATCGGCTGAAGCTGTCGTCGTCGCAGGAATATTACTGGCCGGCGGTTGAGACCGCGCTGCGCGCCGTCGCCCGCAAGATCCACGCCAAGCGCCAGGGCGATCCCGCCGCCGGCGGCATGCCGATCGATCCGGACTCCGAGGAAGTGCAGCAGCTGAAGTCGGCGGCGATGCCGCTGCTGTTCCAGCTTCGCGAGGACCAGAAGAACGAGGTCCGCTCGCTGGCGCGCCTGATCGGCCTTGAGCGCGTCGCCTCGATGATCTGAGCGCAAGGGTCGGTCGAGCCGGCTTTCAGCGGGCCTCCAGCGGCCGCAGCTTCTCCACCTTGCTCTGGGTCTCGACCAGCAGCTGTTTCATGAAGTCCTTGTTGCGCTTCAACCAGGGCTCCAGCGTCTGCCTGACATCGCCCGGTGATTTCTTTTCGATGGCCTGCGCAAGCCGCGTCTGAAATGTTCCCCAATCCTTGAACATCTCCTTCAGGAGGGCGTCGTCGGAGATGTTGATCGCCGACTTGATGTCGCCGACGGTTTCGAGCTCGCGCATGTTGCCCTGCCGCAGGATCGAATCCAGGTTTTCCAGGCATTCGTGGTAGCGCGCGAGCAGATCATCCCATCGCTTGGTGGTGAAGTCGTCGTCCAGGTTCTCAACTGCGTTGTAGAGCGGCTCGAGAAACGACCATCGGAAGCGCCTCGCCAGCCGCAGCAGGATCGACAGGAAGACGATGTCCTTCGGCATGTTCTGCGCGACCATCAGCCTTGGATCCTCGCTGAATGGCGGCATCGGCACGAAGATGATGACGACCGAGAACGGCGTGCTGTCGAGATATTCGAGCCGGGCAATGACCGGTTGATACAGCTTCAAATCGCGGAATATCGGACTGAGGACCTGCTCGCGGCTTCGCCGGCTGGCAATATCCACGTCGGCGAACGAATTCGCGATGTAGCCCGTCAACTCGTCGAGCCAGGCGCCGCTGTCGTAGCGGTTTTGCGCGCTGAGCAGATCCTCCCAGTCGAGATCAGCCGTATCGGGACCGGACAGCAACGTGGTGGTGGCCGCGTCCGCCTCCAGTTTCGCATCCTTCAGAAAGCCGCGCGCACGGTCCGCGGGCGGCAATGCCCGCAGCGTTTCGGCCTTCTGCCGGAACGACAGTTCGTCGCTGAACACGATGCGCAGCCGCAGACGGAACAGCTCTTCCGGGCGGGTGATCTGCATGAACTGCGCGTGCAGGTCCTTCACCGCTTCGTTGAAGTCGCGGGCGTGATTGGCGTTCAGCTTGGGCCGCAGCGGTACGGCACCGAAGGTCGGTCGCACGAACAGATCCTCGAGAAACCGCCGGACCTCGTCGTCGCTAATTCCGTAAAATTCATTCTCCGCCAGCATCGGAAACGAAGGCGAGCTATCGACCGAGAACCAAAGCACTTTGGACATTAGCTTCAGCGCGCGCTTGTAGCCGTCGAATTGCGAAATCTCGGACGCGCACCACGTCCAATTGTGCTCGGCGTTGGTGTGGATGAAGATCAGGCAGTCGGCTCTCGCCGTGTTGTCGATCATCCACTGCCGCCATTCCGCGCCACCGGGAATTTCCTCGCACACAAAGCATTCCACCGAACGTTGTCCGTCCAGGCTGCTGAGATACTCGAGCCGCGCCTTCAGAAGGCGCGCGAGAAATCTGTCTTCGGCGCGATGGCTGATAAACACCGAGAAATCGTTTGGCATGGCAAAATCCGATCTGCATGAACTTTATGCGACGGCCGGCCGTGTCTCGTCCGCTGAATATCGCGGCTCCATGTCTCGCCGCGGACCGAATGATAGCCTGTCCCTGGAATTTGCGGTCATTGGCCGCGAAAAAGAAAAACCGCCAGCCAGTGAAATATCTCACTATACCTTAGGATGTGTCATGTGCAACATTCCCAGGGAACCGGCGCGCGATGCGCGGTCTGCTCTGGGATGGATTGACTAAAGTTCTCAAAACTCGGCCGATGTGTCGACGGGAACGCATCGCTTCATTTCGCGTCCGGGCGCCGAGCGAGGGCGCGCCCAATTGAGCCTTTGGCCGTGATCGGTCGGCTGTTGCCCCGACACCCGGATCCCGGCTTCGACTGGAGAATCGCCTTCAGTTAAGTTCGTCACCGCGACACAAAGATCCAATCATCAGCCGGGTGTCACGATGACCACAGAGCAAAGCGCCGGATCACCGAACATAGTGGTTCTCTTCAGCGGTCACATGATCGATGCGCCAGATCGAAAAACGCCACGCTTCCCGCCGGACAAGGAGCCGGTTGCGGCCGCTGCGATCGCCGACGCGCTTGCGAAGATCGGTGCGGCCAAGGGCGATCTCGCCATTTGCGGCGGCGCCTGCGGCGGCGATCTGCTGTTTGCGGAGGCCGCGCTCGCGCGGGGCATGCGGGTTGAAATCTACATTCCGTTCGACGAGCCGACGTTCCTTGCCGGGTCGGTCGATTTCGCCGGCGGCGATTGGCGCGCGCGCTATCTCGCGGCGAAATCGCAGGCGACGCTCCACGTCATGCCGGACGAGCTCGGTCCGCTGCCCGCCGGCGAAAATGCCTACGAGCGTGACAATCAATGGATGCTGGAGCGGGCCGCCCGGTTCGGCGACAAGAAGCTCGCCTTCGTCTGCTTGTGGAACGGCGAAGGCGGCGATGGCCCCGGCGGCGCCAAGCACCTGATGGATGAGGCCGGGCGCAGGACGACGTGGGTTTACTGGCTGGATACGAAAAAATTATGGGACTAGGAGATTTCAAGAATGCCGTCGTGTTTCATGATCATGCCTTACGGTCGCAAGCCGACCCAGGCCGAATCCGGTCGTGGGCCGGCCGAAATCGACTTCAACGCGCTTTGGGATCGTGCCTACGTTCCGGCCATCAAGGCGCTGGGCTATGAGCCGGTACGCGCCGATCAGGACACCAGTGCGTTGATCGTCAGCGAAATGCTGGAGCGGATCTACTTCGCCGATCTCGTGCTGGCCGACATGACGATTCCGAACGGGAATGTGTACTACGAAGTCGGCATTCGTCACGCATCGCAAAAGACGGGTTGCGTGTTGCTTGCGGCCGACTGGTCCAAGCAGTTGTTCGATGTCGTGCAGTTGCGGACCGTTCGCTACCCGCTCCCGGAAGGGGAGATCACGCCAGAAACCGCCGCCGCGATGCAGGCCGCGATCAAGGAGCCGATCAAGGCGCTTGCCGCGGGGATTTCGCCGATGCACCAGTCGATACCGGGTTATCCCGACAAGGTTGACCCACGCAAGGCAATAACGATGCGCGGGCAGCTCGCAGAGCAAGCCGCGTTTCAGACCAAGATACGCGCGGTGCGCGCAGCCGCGGAGAAAGATCGCATGAAGCGTGCTGCGGAGTTGATTGCCGCGGAGGGCAATCCGCCGGCGACCTATGCGAAGGCGCTCGCGTTGTTGTTGCTGCTGCGCGACTGCGTCGACAGCAAGGCCGATTGGAGCTTGGTGCTCGATTACATATGCAAGCTGCCTGATCTCTTCGCCAATGAGCCGGAAGTGCAGGAGAATCGTGCGTTCGCGCTTGCTCAAGTCGGCAACCCCACCGACGCCATCGCCGAGATTCAAACACTGATTGATTTTGCGGGGCCAACCCCGGAGCGTCTTGGCCTGATGGGAGGCCGCTATAAACGCCTCGCAGACGATGCCTCGGACGAGGACGATCGCCGACAGCGGCGCGACCAGGCAATCGACTGCTATGAACGAGGAATGCGGCTTGATTTCAATGCTTACTACTGCTCGAGCAATCTGCCTCGGCTCTATCGTGCCCGCGCGGAGAAGGGCGATGAGGATCTTGCACAAGATACTGTCCGATTTGCGATCGCTGCTTGCGAGCGCGCGAGGTCGCTGAAGCTCGCTGACGAATGGCTGCGCCCGACCCTGCTTGCTGCGGCCTTCGATCTCGGTGAGCCGGACAAGGCCGAGGAGTTGGCGGTGCAGGTGATTGCCGAGGGGCAAGCGAAGTGGAAAGTGAGCAGTGTTCTTCGCGACCTCCAGGTCAGCCTCCAGTATGTCAACGACGAGGCAAAGCGCGCGCGGCTGTCCGCCGTCATCGACAAGATCAAGGGGCCACCCTCGCGCGCTCTGCCGGCATCTGCCTCAGCCGAGCCACATCGATAGCTCGACGTCTCCGCCGAACGGCACCGACACGTAACCGCTCTCCGGCGAGCGCACCCGCGCCAGATGGTCGGGGCTGTAATCGGCGTTGTCGGCGACGACGTAGGCGTCCGGCTTCAGGCGGCTCTCGACGAGATCGAGGATGTCGGGATAGAGCGCCTTGGCGCCGTCGAGCAGCACCAGATCGATCGCATCGGTCGGATGTGATCAGCCGGCCGTCGCCATCGTCGCGGCCTTCATGCGCGAGGCATTGCCGCAAACCTCCGACGCGATCCGCGCGATGGCCGGCGATCTGATCAAGACGACGCTGAGCACGGTGGGCCAGAATTTCTCGGAGAGCCCGCGAACGCGCGCGGAGATCAAGGCCTATGCCGACGCCATGGCTGACATGTTCTGCGCCTATCTGAGCAGCCAGGTAAGGCGCTGAGATGCGCCGTCTAGAGATAGCGCTTGGCGGCCAGCAGGAAGCCGAGAACGCCGCCGGTCACAGCGAAAACCGTCACGCCATTGCAGAAGCTGACGTAAGCGGCCGACCAACAGGAAGCAGTCGTGGAGACTGGCGCGGCTTTTTTCGATTTCTGAGGCAAGCTGGTGCATTCCTGAAAAAGCGCCGCCACCTGGTCAACTCAGGTGACGGCGCCCGTCTGAGGGCTTCAGGCGAAACCCCGCTTGAGCGTAAGCCGCGATGATGAACGGTTCGTATACCGCTCGGCGTCGCACGCTCGGATGTCAGCGCTGAAGCGAAGTTCCCTGAAGCGCGATGAGATTGGGTCGAATCGTCATCGCGCTTTGGCTCTTTGTTCGAGCATGATCTTTTCGGAAAACCGCTTCCCACTTTTCCGGATCATGCTCTAGAACTGGGCGTAGGCGTTGCGGAACGCGATGGCGCCGGCGAGCGAACGCGGCCGCGTGCGCACGGCGTGTCCGTCATTCCCGCTCTGCACGATCCACTGGCCGTTCTCTTGACCCACGATCTTGCCGACGTGGTGGCGCCAGACGACGATCGCGCCGACCGAAGGGCCGCCGGCATTGGTGCCGTATCGCGCCCAGGATCGCGCCAGATTGTATTGCGGACCCGGGTCGCTGCCGACCTGCGTGCGCATGAACCAGCCGCACCACGCCGCCGGGCGACCGGAATGTCCGTGTGCGTAATGTCGATGGTTATGATGACGGCCGCGGGCTTCGGCAGCGGATGAAGCAAAGGCCAGGAGCACGGCGACAGCCGCGAGAGTTTTACGCATTACAAAGTCCTCTTGTTGTTGGCAGACCATCCGTGTTGTGGGGGAGGCGCAGCGATGATCTGCGATTTGGTTGCGAAGCGACCGCAGCGGCCGGACGACGCAAAACAGAGGCGGGACATGGCCCGCCCGGGCCTTTAAGAAACGGGCTATGGCCAAAATATGACGGCAAATTCCGTCTGGCGGCCGAGATCTTGCCGAAGGCGTCGGATGCGGGCCGTGCGACGGCGGCCATGATCTGCGCCCGTCTCAGCCGTCGCGTGCGGGGCTGAGTCCGTCAACGCAACCTGCGCGGCACGTAGCAATGCGTGACCGCATTGTCTGGCTTCCCATGCCAATCTTGCGGAGCATCTCAGCCAAAAGCTGCACGCTTACGCGTCTGTGTATTGACGGCTCGCGAGCTTCGGGACGACACTGATGCCAACAAGCAATGAGCTCGTAGGCATCTGGTTGAAGTTCCCGGAGAGGACGCCATGTCGAAGCGAAGCAACTCGCGCCGCGATGGCGCGCCCGATTCCAGCCGCCGCAATTTCCTGAAAGGTGCAACGATCGCCGGCGCGGCAGCGCTGGGCACCCCGGCTGCGGCCAACACCGCGATGTCAGCGTTTCCGGAGCCGCGACCCAAAGCGGCGCCGCCCGGCGCGAAGCTCGCGGCTGCGGATGCGATGCCGCCGCCGGCAGATCCGGTCAATCAGACCTCGAGCGGCGGCGACTTCATGGTCGACGTGCTCAAGACGCTCGACATCGAGTATCTCGCGATGAACTGCGCGTCGAGCTTCCGCGGCCTGCACGAGGCGGTCATCAATCATGGCGGCAACAAGAAGCCCGAGATCATCACCTGCCCGCATGAAGAGATCGCGGTGCATATGGGCCAGGGCTACGCCAAGATGGAAGGCAAGCCGCTCGCCATGATCTGCCATGGCGTGGTCGGGCTGCAGCACGCGTCGATGGCGATGTACAACGCCTGGTGTGATCGCGTCCCCGTCATTGTGATGGGCGGCAACATCATGGAAGCCGACAAGCGCGCGCCGGGCGCCGAATGGCCGCATTCGGCGATCGACCCCGCGGCGCTCACGCGCGACTTCGTCAAGTGGGACGATCAGCCGGCCTCGCTGCAGCACTTCGCTGAATCGGCAATGCGCGCCTACAAGATCTCGACCACGCCGCCGATGGCGCCGGTGATGCTGTCGCTCGACCAGGAGCTGCAGGAAAATCCGATCGAGAATCGCGACCGCCTCCGGATCCCGAAATTCACCCCGGCGACCCCGCCGCAGGGCGACGACGCGGCGCTGGCCCAGCTCGCGAAGATGCTCGTGGCGGCAGAAAATCCAGTGATCCTGTGCGACCGGATGGCGCGCACGCCGGCCGGCATGCCGCGGCTGGTGGAGCTTGCCGAAACCCTGCAATGCGCCGTGATCGACAATTACGGCCGAATGAATTTTCCCTCGCGCCATCCGCTGAACCAGTCGTTCCGCCGCTCGATCCTGTCGCAGGCCGATCTGATCCTGGCGATGGAGGTCAACGACATCTGGGGCTCGCTCAGCGATTTCCACGATCGCATCGTGCGCAGCTCGGAGCCGCGCTACAAGAAGACCGCCAAGATCGTCACGCTCGGCACCCGCGGCCTCTACATGAAGGCCAACTACCAGGATTTCGGCCGCTACCAGGAGGTCGATCTCGACATATCAGGTGATGCCGAAGCGAGCCTGCCGGTGCTGACCGAGCAGGTGAAGCGGCTGGTCGACGAGGGTCGCAAGACCGTGTTCGACGCGCGCGGCAAGAAGCTCGCGGCAGCCAAGCTCGCCACCGTCGAGCAGGCCAAGCTCGACGCCACGATCGGCTGGGATGCGAGCCCGATCACCACGGCGCGGCTGTGCGCCGAGCTCTACAGCCAGATCAAGGACGAGGACTGGTCGCTGGTCGGCACCTCGATCGGCCTCGCATGGCCGCATCGCTTATGGAATTTCACCAAGCCGCATCAATGGAACGGCGTCGCCGGCGGCGGCGGTGTCGGCTACACCTTGCCGGCATCGCTCGGGGCCGCGCTCGCCAACAAGCGGCACGGACGCTTGACGGTTGCGATCGGCGGCGACGGCGACTTCATGTTCGTGCCGTCGACGCTGTGGACCGCCGCGCATCACCAGATCCCGATGCTCTACATCGTGCACAACAACCGCGCTTATCATCAGGAATACATGTATCTGCAGGCGATGGCGGCACGCCTCAGCCGCGGCATCACCAACGCCGATATCGGCACCACGATCAAGGATCCGTTCGTCGACTATGCCACCCTCGCCAAGGGCTTCGGCGTCTATGGCGAGGGGCCGATCCGCGATCCGGATGCGCTGGCGCCCGCGCTGAAGCGCGCGATCGCGATGGTCAAGAGCGGCCAGCCGGCGCTGCTCGACGTCGTGATGGATCAGCGGTGAAGCGGGGGTGGCAGTTATGACCATCAGTCGAACGCTGAAGCGCCTTGCAGCCGTCGCGGCGATCGCGGGAGCTCTCGTTGCCGGCGTCGTCACATCGCGCGCCGAGGACGCGCCGGCCGGCGATCCCGTCAACGGCAAGCGGCTCTATCTTGCCGACGGCTGCTTCGAATGCCACGGCCGCGCCGGGCAGGGCGGCCGCTTCAACTATCTGACGCCGGCGCTGGCGCAGATCGCGCTGCCGGTGGAATCCTTCATCGCCTTCCTGCGCGAGGCGCCGAACGACATGCCGTCATTCTCGGCCGACGTGCTGTCGGACAAGGATGCCGCCGACATCCACGCCTATCTCAGCTCGCTGCCGGGACCGAAGGCGGCCAAGGACATTCCGCCGAACCTGAACCAGTGAGGGATCTCCGCCCCGCACGGTGGCAGCTCATTTCATGTGTTCAAGTTCCGGCGTACGCCGCTCGGGCGCTTAGCTAGACGGCTGTCTCGTATCCGATGTCGAAATCGGAAGCGGCATATCCGCCGCGCATCGCGACATTCTCGCGCGACACTTCGATCAGGATGATCTTGACGTCGTTAGCCGGGACACCGAAGCTTTGCAGCCTGTCCACGATGGCCTTGTAGAGCGTGCGTTTGGTCGCGATGGCTCGGCCGGGAAACATCGTGATCTCGATATGGGTGAAGCGTTCGCTCGCCCAATCCGGAATCGCGAAGTTCTCGTGTGCATGCTGCACGAGCCGAAGAATCTTGTCGTGTAGTGGCGTTCTGAGTGTTGTGCTGATCGCGTCCTGAATGGCGGACAGGAACTGGTCGCTTCGGCCGGCGAGCCAGCCTTCCCTTGTCTCGACGAGAACGTCAGGCATGTTGGTCCCCTTTTGGGCTGCAAGCCGATTGCCGAAGTTCGAGCAAGCGTATGGGACGCGGCGGCGTTCACAATTCGGATGTTCCGATGCCGCGCTTCGATCGTGCCGAAGTTCGCCTGCGATCGCGTTCTCGTCATTTTGGTGAGGTCGCGCGTAACCGCGTCGGACGCCAGCCGGGGTCTTCATCTCCACGCTGAACGTTCAGTAAAATGCCAAACTAAACATCAAGCCGAGCCGGCCCTGGTGTTTTTCGCCATCCGGCATTGCTGCATTGCGGTGGTTCGTGCAGGCATTTATGGCGATCTGTCCATCATCGTTTCTCGTCAGAAACCGGCTTGACGGGTTCCGGAATTTAGTAATACGTTTAGTATTACAAGAACGATAAACATCACGCATCGAGCCGATGTGTGGGAGGAGCCCAGCCCATCCGGACCGCAATGTCCGGATGCGTTTCGTCTCGCTCTCCATCATCGCTCATCAACTCGGTTTCGGAGTGTCGGCGTCAATCCGGCAGGATGCGCCGAGCGGGTCAGGTGCTTCAACGATAGGGAGGAAATGGATTATGCGAACATTGGGATGGTTGCGTAGTACGGCGGCGTCCGCGGTCGTTGCGGTCGCTGCACTCGGCGTTCTCGGCGGCGGGCAAGCCGCGGCGCAAGGCAAGCAGCTCACGCTGTGCTGGGCGGCGTGGGATCCGGCCAACGCGCTGGTCGAGCTCGGCAAGGACTTCACCAAGCAATCCGGCATCGAGATGAAATACGAGTTCGTCCCCTGGACGAGCTACGCCGATCGCTTCCTCAACGAGCTCAACTCCCACGGCAAGCTCTGCGACCTGATCATCGGCGACAGCCAGTGGATCGGCGGCGCCGCCGAGAACAAGTGGTACGTCAAGCTCAACGACTTCTTCGACAAGGAGAAGATCTCGATGGACGACTTCGTCCCGGCGACCGTCGTCGGCTATTCGCAATGGCCGAAGAACACGCCGAACTACTGGGCGCTGCCGGCCATGGCCGACGCGGTGGGCTGGACCTATCGCAAGGACTGGTTCTCGCGACCCGAGATTCAATCCGCGTTCAAGGCCAAGTACGGCCGCGACCTGGCGCCGCCGAAGACCTATGACGAGCTGAAGCAGGTCGCCGAGTTCTTCCAGGGCCGCGAGATCGACGGCAAGAAAGTCTACGGCGCCTACATCTTCACCGAGCGCGGCTCGGAAGGCATCACGATGGGCGTGACCAACGTGCTGTACAATTACGGCTTCGCCTACGACAATCCGAAGAAGCCGTACCAGATGCAGGGCATCGTCAATTCCGCCGACGCGGCCAAGGGGCTCGAGTTCTACAAGGAGCTCTACAAGTGCTGCACGGCGCCCGGCATGACCAACGCCTACATGCAGGAAGGCCTCGATGCCTTCAAGTCCGGCCAGGTCGCGATGCAGATGAACTGGTTCGCGTTCTTCCCCGGCCTCTACAAGGATCCGAATGTCGGCGGCGACAAGATCGGCTTCTTCGTCAATCCGGCCGGCCCGAAGGGGCATTTCACCCAGCTCGGCGGCCAGGGCATCTCGGTGGTGGCAACCTCCGACCACAAGGACGACGCGCTTGCCTACATCAAGTGGTTCGCGCAGCCCGCCGTGCAGCAGAAATGGTGGCAGATCGGCGGCTATTCGGCGTTGAAGGCGGTGGTCGACGCGCCCGAGTTCCCGAAGAGCGCGGCGTTCGCGCCGCAATTCCTGGAGTCGATGGGCATCGTCAAGGACTTCTGGGCCGAGCCGTCCTACGCGCAGCTGCTGCTCGACATGCAGAAGCGGGTGCATGACTACGTCGTTGCCGACAAGGGCACGGCGCAGCAGGCGCTGGATCTCCTGGTCAAGGACTGGACCAAGGTCTTCAAGGAGCAGGGCAAGGAAGTCGCCTCGCAATAGAAGCCCACACTCCACCTGAACCGGCTTCCTCGAGGGCCGCCCCCGGGGAAGCCGAACCAGCCCAGCCGATGGACACGATGACGACGATCTCGCAACCCGATCATGCTACGATGCCAGGCGTGAGCACGCCTGTTAAATCCCGCGACGCCCGGCGCGTCCGCGGCCTGTCTGACCGGGCCATTGCTTGGCTGTTCGTCGCGCCGACGATCGCGCTGCTGCTCGCGATCAACATCTTTCCGCTGATCTGGATGATCCGGCTGTCCTTCACCAACCTCAACCTCAGTATGTCCTATCTGCCGCTGCGGTTCGTTGGTCTCGACAATTTCAGGGACATCCTCACCGACGAGGATGTCTGGTTCCGGCTGCAGACCACGGCGCAGTTCGTGATCTCGTCGGTGGCGTTGCAGGTGGTCGTAGGCTTCGGTCTTGCGCTGCTGATCAACCGGCAGTTTCGCGGCCACAGCTTCTGGACCACGATCATCCTGCTGCCGATGATGCTGTCGCCGGCGGTGGTCGGCAATTTCTGGACGCTGCTGTTGCAGCCGCAGATCGGGCCGTTCAATTATCTGATCAGCCTGTTCACGGGTGTGCCGCCGAGCTCGTTCAGCATGACCGGGCAGGTGTCGCTCGCGCCGTGGACCATCGTGCTGGTCGATACCTGGATGTGGGCGCCCTACGTCATGCTGATCTGCCTCGCCGGGCTGCGCTCGATCCCCGATTACATCTACGAGGCGGCGGAGGTCGACCGTGCCTCGGCCTGGCGGCAGTTCTGGTCGATCACGCTGCCGATGACGGTGCCGTTCCTGATGCTTGCGGTGCTGTTCCGCGCCATCGAGAACTTCAAGATGTTCGACATGGTCAATCTCCTGACCTCCGGCGGGCCGGGCTCGACCACCGAATTGGTGTCGATCTCGCTGAAGCGCGCGGCGTTCGAGAAGTGGCGCACCGGCTATTCCTCGGCGCTCGCCATCATCCTGTTCGTGACCGTGTTCGGTGCCGCCAACATCTACGTCAAGACGCTCAACAAGGTGAAGCAACGATGACCGCTGCCGCCACCAGATCCACCGCACATTCGATCGTCGAAGCCTCGCCGCGGACCAAGGCGTTCGCCGGCGGCCTCGTCATCCTCTACGCCGTGATCACGATCCTGCCGCTGCTGTGGATCGTCGCCACCGCGTTCAAGTCGCAGAGCGATGCGATCGCCTATCCGCCCAAGGTGATCTTCGAGCCGACCCTCGAAGGCTATGTCAACCTGTTCACGGTGCGGACGCGCCAGACGCCGGACTTCATCGCCAAGCTGCCGCCGCCCGAGACATGGTACGACCAGCTGGTGCGCAAGCGGGACATGGTGATCGCAGGTCCCTCGAAGGTCGTGCCGCGCTTCGTTAACTCGCTGATCATCGGTTTCGGCTCGACCTTCCTTGCGGTCTTCCTCGGAACGCTCGCGGCCTATGCGTTCTCGCGCTTCCGCATTCCGCTGGCCGACGATCTGCTGTTCTTCATCCTGTCGACGCGCATGATGCCGCCGGTCGCGGTGGCGATCCCGATCTATCTGATGTACCGGCAGCTCAACCTGACCGACACGCGGCTCGGCATGATCCTGCTCTACACCGCCGTGAACGTCTCGCTTGCGGTCTGGCTGCTCAAGGGCTTCATCGACGAGATCCCGCGCGAGTATGAGGAGGCGGCGCTGGTCGACGGCTATACGCGGCTGCAGGCGCTGCGCAAGGTGGTGTTGCCGCAGGCCGTCACCGGGATAGCGGCGACCGCGATCTTCTGCCTGATCTTCTCCTGGAACGAGTATGCCTTCGCGGTGCTGCTGACCAGCGGCGAGGCGCAGACCATGCCGCCGTTCATCCCCTTCATCATCGGCGAGGGCGGGCAGGACTGGCCGGCGGTTGCCGCCGCGACCACGCTTTTCGTCGTCCCGATCGTCATGTTCACCGTGCTGCTCCGCAAGCATCTGCTGCGCGGCATCACCTTCGGAGCGGTGCGCAAATGAGCGGCGCTGTGGCCACCAAGAGTGGAGTATCTCGCTGGTTTCGTCGCGGGCCGTGGGAGGCCGTCGCGATGACCTTGATCGGTGGCGGCATCATCATGCTGGTGCAGCCGTGGTCGATCGATCTCTACAGCTACTCCTTCGCGACGATCCTGGCCGGCACGGTCGGCTTCGTCATCGTCAGCCATTTTCCGGAATAGGGCCATGGCACAGATCCGCATCGAGAACCTGCGCAAGTCGTTCGATCAGTTCACTGCGGTGGAAGGCTCGACCTTCACGATCGACGACGGCACGTTCTTCGCGATGCTCGGGCCCTCCGGCTGCGGCAAGACCACCACCTTGCGCATGATCGCCGGCCTCGAGCTGCCGACCGAAGGCAAGATCCTGCTCGACGGCGAGGACGTCACGTTCCACCGCGCCGCAGCCCGCGATATCGCCTTCGTGTTCCAGCTGTTCGCGCTCTACCCGCACATGAATGTCGGGGAGAACATCGGCTTCCCGCTGAAGTGCCAGGGCATGGCGAGGCGCGAGATCCGCGAGCGGGTGCAGGAGACCGCGCGGATGCTGCGGATCGAGCATCTGCTGTCGAGCAAGACCTCGAAACTCTCCGGCGGCGACCGGCAGCGCGTCGCGCTCGGCCGCGCGATGGTGCGGCGGCCGAAGGCGTTCCTGATGGACGAACCGCTCGGCGCGCTCGACGCCGAGTTCCGCCATCTGATGTGCGGCGAGCTGCGCGACCTGCACGATCGCATCAAGGCGACCACCGTCTATGTCACGCATGACCAGCTCGAGGCGATGTCGATGGCCGACCAGATCGCCGTCATGAACAAGGGACGGGTCGAGCAGATCGGCACGCCGCAGGAGGTCTACGACCGGCCGGCGAGCATGTTCGTCGCCGATTTCATCGGCTCGCCGCCGATGAACTTCCTGCGCTTCGAGGGCGGCCTGCAATCCGGCGATCGCGCCGTCAGCTTTCATGACACGAGGCTCGCGGTGCCGGAGATCCGCGAGGATCGCGCCAGCGCACCATTGGCGCTCGGCGTCCGTCCGGAGCATATCCGCTTCGCCGACGCTGGCGCCGTGCGCGGCGAGGTGTTCGGCGCGGAATATCTCGGCACCACCCAGATCGTCACCGTCGACACCGCCTATGGCCGGGTCGCGGCGCGGCTGCCCTCCAGCGCATCGGTGCGGATCGGCGAGACCATCGGTCTTGAATTCAACGCCGAGCGGCTGGCGCTGTTCGACATCGGCAGCGGCCTTGCGATCAAGACCGCCAGCAAGGAGAGCCCGCGCCATGGCTGACGTCACCCTGCGCAACGTCACCAAGCGCTTCGGCGCGGTGGAAGCGGTCCGCGACCTCTCGCTGACGGTGAGCGACGGCGAGTTCCTGGTGCTGCTCGGACCGAGCGGCGCCGGCAAGACCACGACGCTGCGGCTGATCACCGGGCTCGAAAGCCCGGATGCGGGCTCCGTGATGATCGACGGGCGCGACGTGACGCACGATCCGCCGGGCTCGCGGGACATCGCCTTCGTGTTCCAACAATACTCGCTGTATCCGCATCTCACAGTCTACGACAATCTGGCGTTTCCACTGCGTTCTCCGGCGCGGCGGGTGGCGGAGCCGATCATCCGCAAGCGCGTCGAGCAGACCGCGGAGCTATTGCATATCGCAAGCAAGCTGAACAACCGCGCCACCCGGCTGTCCGGTGGCGAGATGCAGCGGGTGGCGATCGGCCGCGCCCTGGTGCGCGATCCCTCGATCTATCTGATGGATGAGCCGCTGTCCTCGCTCGACGCAAAACTCCGCAGCGAACTTCGGCTCGAACTCAAGCGGATCCAGATCGAGCTCGGCGCGACTATTCTTTATGTCACCCACGATCAGGTCGAGGCGATGACGATGGCCTCACGCATCGGCGTGATCAAAGACGGCCAGTTGCTTCAGCTCGGCACGCCCCGCGAGATCTACGAAAGCCCGTCCAGCAGCTACGTCGCCTCGCGGCTCGGCACGCCGCAGATCAACTTCCTGCCGGCGCGACTGCTCTCCGATGTGGCGATGCCGCAGGGAACCGAGACGGTCGGCATTCGCACCGAGCATCTTCAGCTCGCCGCGCGCAATGGCGGGCGGATGGTCGCCCGCGTGCATCGGGTCGAGCACCTCGGCGAGCAGAATCATATTCATCTGGACTATAAGGGCGAGACGCTGGTGACGCTGGCGGATCCGCATCAGCCGCTGCAGGCCGGCCAGGAGGTCGATTTGCAGCTGGTGCATCCGTTGTGTTTCGACCGTGCGGGGCAGCGGATTGCCGCGGCGGTTCATTAGAGGGGCGAGAGGATCGAAGAGATGTCGTTGCCATCTGAGACATTCAAATCGTTGGTCAAGGCGGCCGCAGAGCAGGTCATCGCCAGCGCGCCGGAGCTGACGAGCCTCGATCAGGCGATCGGCGACGGCGACCACGGGACCAACATGAAGCGCGGTTGCGAAGCCGTGCTCGGCAAACTCGACGCCATCTCGGCGCAGCCGCTCGACGAGGCGTTCAAGATGATCGGCAAGACCCTGGTGATGACGGTCGGCGGCGCCTCCGGGCCGCTCTATGGCAGCTTCTTTCTCGCCGCGGGCGAGGCGCTCTCGCACGACAAGCAGCTGCCCGACGATCTCGCCGATGTCTTTGGCAGCGCCGTGAACGCGGTGAGCGCGCGCGGCCGCTCGCAGGTCGGCGAGAAGACGATGCTGGATGTGTTGGTGCCCGTGCTGGAGACGCTGAAGACCGCGGCCGGCCAGCCGGATCTGATCGCGCGGGTCCGCGCTGCGGCGACCGATGCAGTCGAACGCACCGCGCCGATGCAGGCCACCAAGGGGCGCGCCTCGTTCCTCGGCGCGCGCAGCGTCGGGCATGTCGATCCCGGCGCGCGGTCGAGCTGTGTGCTGGTGCAGGCGGTGTGCGCCGGCCTGGAGGCACGGGCATGACCGAGACCGTGGGGATCGTGATCGTCTCGCACTCGAGCGACATCGCCAAGGGAACTGCCGACATGGTGCGGCAGATGGTGGGCAGCGAGGTCAAGGTGGCGTTCTGCGGCGGCAATCCCGACGGCGGATTGGGGACCAGCGTGCCGCTGATCATCGACGCCATCAATGCCGCCTGGTCTCCCAAGGGCGTCGCGGTGCTGGTCGATCTCGGCGGTGCCGAGACCAACAGCGAAATGGCGGTCGAGATGCTGGAGCCGGCGCGGCGCGATCTCGTTGTCGTCTGCAATGCGCCGATCGTCGAGGGCGCCGTGATGGCGGCGACCGAGGCGGCGGGCGGCAGCTCGCTGGCCCAGGTCAAGGCGGTGGCCGAGGAACTCTCTGCCGATTGAAATGTCGGCGATGCGATGATGGATGATGAGTATGCTTGATAAAGCGGACGGACAGATCTTCACCGGCAATGTGCGGCTGGTGCATGCGGTCGGCATGCACGCGCGCCCGGCGGTCAAGCTGACCAAGCTCGCCAAGAAGTACCAGGCCCAGATCTCGGTGCGCGTCGCCGGGGCGCCCGAATGGATCAACGCCAAGAGCGTGGCCAAGATCATGGCGATGCGTGCCGCGCACGGCAGCACGATCGAGATCAAGGCCTCCGGCAGCGACGCCGAGGCCGCCGTGGCTGCGCTGGTCGATTTGGTCGCCAGCGATTTCCCGGATGGAGCAGGCTAGCATGCAGGGCGGCGCTGCAGGATCGGCTTACCGCGGCAGGACCGCCTCGATCGGCTTTGCCCATGGTCCGCTGGTCCGGGTCGATGCGGGCGCGGGCGGCGAGCGGGTGGCCGGCACGCTGGTCGAGGAGGCGCTCGCGCTGCGCAAGGCGATCGATCTCGCCAGCGGGCAGATCGCCGATCTTGCCGCCAGCGCCGGCGGCGAAGCTGCTCAGATCCTCGAATTCCAGGTCGCGCTGCTGGAGGACGAGGACCTGATCGAGGCGATCTTCGCGTCGATCGGCGAAGGCCGGCCGGCCGATGTTGCCTGGCGTTCGACGCTCGACGAGCAGATCGCGGAGTACAATTCGGCGGCGGATGAGTATCTGCAGGCGCGCTCGTCGGACCTTGCCGACCTGCGCGACCGCGTGGTCCACATCCTGCGTGGCGACGCGGGCGAGCCGCTGAAGATCCCGAGCGGAGGCGTCGTCTGTGCCGACGACCTGCCGCCGTCGCGCTTCCTGGAGATCGACTGGTCCGGTGGCGGCGGCCTGGCGCTGCTGCACGGCAGTCCGACCAGCCATGTCGCCATGCTGGCGCGGGCGCGCGGCATCCCGATGGTGGTGCAGCTCGGCGCCATTCCGGATGCCGGCGCCACGGCGCTGCTCGACGGCGAAGGCGCGACGCTGGAGCTCGATCCCAGCGCCGAGCAGGTGCGCATCTTCGAGAAGCGGCGCGAGAGCCATCGCAAGAGCCGGGCATCGGCCCGCGCGATCCTGCGGCGGCCGACGGCCTCGTGGCGCGGCGAGCACATCAAGCTCCTGATCAACATCCAGCGCGTCGACGACCTCGAACATGCGGATGCGCAATACGCCGACGGCATCGGCCTGATGCGGACGGAATTCCTGCTCGCCGGACGGAGCGAGCTGCCGGACGAGGAGACCCAGTTCCAGGCCTATGACGCGGTGTTGCGCTGGGCCGGCCAGCGGCCCGTGACGATCCGCACCTTCGACGCCGGCGGCGACAAGCCGGTGCCCGGCTTCACCTTCGACGGCGAAGCCAATCCGTTCCTCGGCGTCCGTGGCTTGCGGCTTTGCCTCGCCCGGCCCGAGATCTTTGCCGTTCAGCTCCGCGCGCTGGCCCGCGCCGCGGTGCGCGGCAATCTCAAGGTCATGTTCCCGATGGTGACGCAGGCCGACGAGCTCGAGGCGGGGCGGAAGCTGTTCGCCGACGTCGTGCAGCGCTTGCAGGCGGACGGCATTGCCGCGATGCTCCCGGAGCTCGGAATCATGGTCGAGGTTCCGGCGGCGGCCCTGGCGATATCGAGCTTCAAGGCGGCATTCTTCTCGATCGGCTCGAACGATCTCGCGCAATATGTTTTGGCTTGCGATCGTTCCAACGGAGCTCTCGCCCCCCTGATGGACCCCCTGCATCCCGCAGTGCTCGAACTGATTTCGCGGACCGCGGAGCACGGCCGCCGCGCTGGAATAAGCGTCAGCCTGTGCGGCGACATGGCCGGCGATCCGCGCTGCCTTCCAGCGCTGCTGAATTGCGGCCTGCGCGAATTGTCGGTGAACGCCTCGGCACTGGCGCAGATCAAGCACACCATCGACCGGCTGAGCAGCGGAGGCAGTGTTGGCTGACACGGCGGCGGATGAAGCACCCGAAGCCGGCGCGGTTGCGGCCTACAAGCGCATCTTCAAGGAAGTGCTTGAGAGCCGCCCGTCGGGGATGCGGCTGCGTCTGGCGCATGCCATCGGCAAGAACCGCAGCTTCGTCAGCCAGATCAGCAACCCGGCCTATCCGGTGCCGATCCCGGTACAGCATCTCAACACGATCTTCGATGTCTGCCACTTCCCGCCGCAGGCGAAGGCCGCCTTTCTGCGCGCCTATGCGCGGGCGCATCCGCGCCGTGTCGGCCGGCTGAGCGAGGGATCGCACGAGCGGACGCTGACGCTGCATCTGCCGGATCTCGGCAGCGCCAAGCGCAATGCCGAGCTCGACACGCTGCTGCAGGAATTCACGCGGCGCCTGATCGGCATCATGCGGGAAAAATAGGCGAGAACGCCACCAAAGCGTTTTCGAGCGAAGCGGATACCGGTTCGCGTGAAGAAAGCGCGTCAAAACAAGAATCTGGAGCTTCGTTCCGATTGATCGGAACGAAGCTTCGGACGAAGCGGGGAGGACACCATGAAGAAGTTCATCAATGCGGTCGACAACGTGCTCGCCGAGAGCCTCGATGGCTTTGCGGCCGCGCATGCCGATCTGGTCGCGCTGGGCGCCGAGCGCAAATTCGTGCGCCGCCGCGAGCCGAACCGCAACAAGGTCGCGCTGGTCTCGGGCGGCGGCAGCGGGCATGAGCCGCTGCATGCCGGCTTCGTCGGCCACGGCATGCTGGATGCGGCCTGTCCCGGACGGGTGTTCACCTCGCCGACGCCGGACCAGATCGTCGAGGCCGCGCAGGCGGTCGCGGGCGATGCCGGGGTGCTGTTCATCGTCAAGAACTATGCCGGCGACCGCATGAATTTCGAGATGGCGGCCGAGATCGCCGAAGGCAAGACCGCCACCATCGTGACCGATGACGACGTCGCGGTCGAGAAATCGACCTACAGCATCGGACGCCGCGGCGTCGCCGGCACCTTGATCGTCGAGAAGATCGTTGGCGCTGCCGCCGAGAAGGGCGCCGATCTTGCGACCTGCGTCGCGCTCGGCGAGCGCGTCAACGCGCGGACCCGTTCGATGGGCGTGGCGCTGACCAGCTGCACGGTGCCTGCCGCGGGCACGCCGACCTTCGCGCTCGGCGAGGACGAGATGGAGATGGGCGTCGGCATCCACGGCGAGCCGGGCCGCCGCCGCGTCAAACTCGCAGCGGCCGACGCGATCGCATCGGAGATGACGACAGCCATTGCAGAGGATCTCGCGGCCCCCGCCGGCTCCGAGGCCCTGCTGCTGGTCAACGGCTTCGGCGGCACCCCGACGATCGAGCTCTATCTGATGTACAACGCCGCGCGCCGCATGCTCGAGCAGCGCGGCCTGCGCATCGTGCGCTCGCTGGTCGGCAGCTACGTCACCTCGCTCGACATGGCCGGCTGCTCGCTCACGGTGAGCCTGCTCGATGCCGAGACGACGGCGCTGTGGGACGCCCCGGTGCGCACGGCCGCATTGAAATGGTGAATGCTGCCATGGTCGGCAGCCACGAGCTTCGTTGAACCAATCCGCCTTCGCCAAGGCTCCGGGGCGACAGCCTTCGCTGCTTCGCATCGATGGAAGCGCGTCGGGCTTGCCGAGCCGTAGCTGCGAAGCAACGAAGGCTGGTGCCCCTGGCCGGAATCGAACCAGCACTCCTTGCGGAACTCGATTTTGAGTCGAGCGCGTCTACCAGTTCCGCCACAGGGGCATTCGCGATGGTCCAGGCCGGGAGCGGCCGGGGGTCACGAAGCGCGGCGGACTATAGCGGGCGGCCCGTCACGGTCAACCCGCGCGGATGTGATTGTCCCGTGCCTCGACAGCGGTATTTTCACGCGATACGACCCGGATCGAGCATGGAGCGGGGCCATGGCCCTCCCGGATGATGCTCGCAGGAGGACCGCCGTGACGACCGCCACCGCCCATCCGTCGCATGCTTCCGCCACCGGCAATCCTGCGCTGACCTCGGCCCTGGCGATTGCCGTGATCGCTGCGGCGACGCTGGCCGGCGCCTGGTTCTTCCAGCTGGTGCTGGAGATCATGCCCTGTCCGCTCTGCCTCGAGCAGCGCTATGCCTATTATCTCGCGGTCCCGCTCGGCGCCCTGGTGGCGATCGCGGCCGCCCGCGGTGCGGCGCGTCCGGTGCTGCTCGCCGGCCTTGCGATCCTCGGCCTCGCCGCGCTCGCCAATGCCGGGCTCGGCGCCTATCACGCCGGCGTCGAATGGGGGCTCTGGCAGGGGCCGACCGATTGCACCGGCCCGATGGTGGATTTCGGCAAGGCCGGCTCGCTGCTGGATCAGCTCGACAAGGTCAAGGTGGTCCGCTGCGATGAGGTGCAGTGGCGCCTCCTCGGCATCTCGCTCGCAGGCTACAACGTGCTGATCTCGCTCTTGATGGCCGCGATCGCCGGCTGGGGCGTGGTGCGGGCTGCGAAGGCCTGAGGTCCAACCGCCCGCTTCCCGTGATCCGTCATGCTGAGGAGGCCGCGTAGCGGCCGTCTCGAAGCATGCGCGGCCAAAAGCCGGGCTGTTCATCCTTCGAGACGCGCTTCGCGCTCCTCAAGATGACGGACCAGCTAAGCTCCACCTAATCGTCGACGTCGTCCTGCGGCCGTCCGAACAGATGGATAATGCCCGGCGTCGAGATGGTGACGAACAGAAACCTCGACAGGTGATGCGCGCCGACGAAGATCGGGTCGATGTGCAGCGTCAGGGCCAGCGCCAGCATCGCGTCCATCGCGCCGGGCGCGAAGGCGACCACGACGTCGGCAAGCCGTACATGGGTGGTGAAGCCGATCACCGCGACGAACACGGCCGATATCAGGATGGCGATCGCAAACGAGCCGAGCCCGGCATTGACGTGGCTGAGCAGGGTCGAGGTCTTCATCCGCGCGAAACGGGTGCCGATCAGCGCGCCGATGCCGACCAGCGCGACATTGCGGAGCCAGGGCGGCAGGCCGCCATCGACCAGGCCCGAGCCGTGCAGCAGGCTGGAGGCGAGCATCGCGCCGAACATCCAGCTGGCTGGGAATTTGATCCAGCGCAACAGGAGTGAGACGCCGATCGATCCGGCGACGAGGGCCGTGAGGCCGAACGGCGAGGCGACCGTGGTCGGCAATGGCGGCGGCGCCGCATGCGTCACCCCGGTCAGCGCCAGCACCAGCGGCAGGGCCGCGGTCAGGATGATGACCCGCATGGTTTGTACCACGGCGATCGCCGCGACGTCGGCGCCCTTCTCCGCGGCGAGGATCGTGATCTGCGAGAGCGCGCCGGGGCTGCCGGCGAGGAAGGCCGAGGTCTGGTCCCAGCCATGGACACGCTGGAGGTACAGGCTCGAGCCGAAGGTCGAGCAGAATGTCGCGAGCGCCAGGAGGGCGATGGTGAGCGGATAGGAGCTCATATGCTGCAGCAATTGCTGCGACATCAGCGAGCCTAGCGAAATGCCGAGCAGCAGCAGCACCGATTGTGTCAGCACCGGCGGCACCGCGAGCGGCCGGCCGGCCAGTGCGGCGATCCCGACTGCGCACATCGCCCCCGAGATCAGGCCGCCTGGCAATCCCGCCCACAAAAACAGCACGCCGCCTGCGGCGCCGATGACGAGGGTCTCGAGCCCGTTCAGAACTTTGCTGCGGTCGGGAATGGCCGTTGCCATCGAAGCGCGGATCAGGGTCACGCCGCCTTATGGCAAATTCGCAACCACGGGACAATTGCATCTCGCGATTGCAGCATTGCGTCCGAAAACGCGGGCACTCTTCCTTCATCCTGCCCTGGAGGGGGAGAGTCGCTTCGCACGAAGCGAAGCGAATCGCACATGACGATCGAATGGCAACGTCATCGGCGGTCGGCTCCCTCTCCCGCTTGCGGGGGAGGGCTGGGGTGGGGGCTCTTTCCGCGCAATGACTCGCGGAGAGAGCCCCCACCCGCCGCGCGCCAGGCGCGCGTCGGCCTCCCCCGCAAGCGGGAGAGGCAAGGAAACTCGCGGAGAATCTCCGCACACGTCATATGTGATTGCCCTGCCCTCCAGGGGAGGGGGCAGCGTTAGCAATCCTACTTCGTGCCCGCGGGCGCGGCAGCGGCGCCGCCGGACTTTTCCTTCTTGCATTCGGAACGGAATTTCTTGCGCTCCTTGCCGTGCAGGCCCTTGGCGTCGGCCTCCTTCGAGCATTCGATCGATTCGGCGGTGTGCGGCTTGGCTTCCTTGGGTGCCTTGGCCGCAGCGGCCGCCGGAGCGGCGTCCTTGGCGGCGGGCGCGGCGGTTTGCGCGAAAGCTCCGCCCATCAGCAGAAAGGAAGCAACGGCGGTTGCGGTCGCGAGCGAGGAAATCTTCGTCATGGGGCACCTCATGAGGGGAAAGAGGCCGAAACGTCGCGCGGCGATGCTGAACCTTGGATGAACATGCCGCGGTCCCGCCGCCACAATATTTTAGCGCCCAGGCGCGCCCGCACATTGTCGCAAGTCGGGGTTGCGCTAGGATAATGGTCTTACGCCGATGCCCCCACGGGAAACCGACGGGAAACCAGGGATGACGGGAGACCAGGGATGACCATTCAGACCAGACTGTTGTGCGTGATTGCGGTGTCGGGCTTTGCAGCCTTTGCGGCGAGCGCGCCGGCGCAGGCCCTGACCGCGCAGGAATGCAGCGCCAAGTATCAGGCGGCCAAGTCGGCCGGCACCCTCAACGGCCAGAAGTGGAACGACTTCCGCAAGGCTCAGTGCGCCGCCGACGCGACCCCGGCTGCGGCCCCCGCTGCTGCGCCGCCGCCCGCTGCCGCCGCGCCTGCTCCGGCCGCGCCGAAGGAAGCCAAGCGGGAAGCCGCTCCCGCGGCAGCACCCGCCGCGCCGTCAGGGCCCGCCGTGTTTCCGAACGCGGTCGATCCCAAATACGCCAAGGAAACCGAGGGCAAGCAGCGCATGCACAGCTGCCTCGATCAGTACAACGCCAACAAGACCACCGGAGGCAATGGCGGCATGAAGTGGATCCAGAAGGGCGGCGGCTACTACAGCGAATGCAACAAGAAGCTCAAGGGCGCCTGAGCCCGGCCGGAGCTGACGTTTGACGAGCGGCCGGCGCAAGCCGGCCGCTTTTCGTTGACGCCATTGCTATTGGCCTTCGGCCAGCAGCTTGTCCGCCGATTGCGCCAGCAGTTGCGCGCGCTTGCGCGGACCGCGCTCGAGGAACAAGAGGCTCTGGCCGAAGATGAAGCAGTAGAACAGGAAGGCCTGCGCATCGGCCGCTTCGGTTGGCAGCCCGGTGGCGCGATAGAGCTGGCCGACCTGCTTCAGCCGTGCCGCATCGACACTCGCGGCGGCTGCGGCGGCGGCCTCGTCGGTGCGCGCCCATTGCCGGATCGCGAGCTCGACCGCCATCGCCTCGGTGTTCATGCGCTCCGAATAGAGCGTGATGATCGCCTTCAACCGTTCGCGCGCGCTCGCACCGTCGAGCGCGGTCTGCTTCTCGATCGCGGCGACGCGGCCATCGCGCCAGCGCGTCAGCATGGCCTCGAGCAGCGCGGCGCGATCCTTGAAGCGGCGGTAGAAGCCGCCCTTGGTGACGCCGAGATTCTTCGCCAGCACCTCGACCCGCACGCCGTCGACGCCGCTATGGGCGAGTTCGGCAAAGCCGGCGGCGACCCAGACATCGCCCTTGCCTTCAGTCATGTGATCTCCGCGGAGCGGCCTTGATACGGTGCCGTATTGCTAGCCCGCTTCCTCCCTGATACGCTACCGTATCAAAATCGAGGGAGGCGACGATGGAGGGCGAGGCGACCTATCGCGGCACGGTCTATCCCTGGCACTGCGACCATATCGGCCACATGAACGTCATGTGGTATGTCGGCAAATTCGACGAGGCGAGCTGGAACATGTTCGCGCGGCTCGGCCTGACGCCGAGCTATCTGCGCGAGTCCGGCCGCGGCATGGCTGCCGTGCAGCAGAACATTGCCTACAAGCGTGAGCTGCTTGCCGGCGACCTCGTCGAGGTCAAGAGCCGGCTGATCGAGTTCCGCGACAAGTCGATCCGGATCCTGCACGAGATGCGCAACGCCGAGGCCGGTGAGATCGCCGCGTCCTGCGAGATCACCGCCGTGCACATCGACCGTGCCGCGCGCAAGGCGGTGCCGTTTGCGCCGGCGATCCGCTACGCGGCGATGCCGCATCTCGTCCCGTCAGAACCCGTGATCGCATGACCGCCCCGCCCCGCTTCGAGCCGAAGAATCCCGATTTTCGCGCGGTTGCGGCCGAGACGTTCGTGCGCCAGCACGCGATGCGGACGCTTGGGATCTCGATCGCGCGCATGGAGCCGGGCGAGGTCGATCTCGCGATGGCCTATGCGCCCGAGTTCACCCAGCAGAACGGCTTCGTGCACGCCGGAATCATCACCGCGGGCCTCGACAATGCCTGCGGGATCGCCGCCTTCACGCTGATGCCGGAAGGCTCCGATATCCTCACCGTGGAGTTCAAGACCAATCTGCTGGCGCCGGCGCGCGGCGAGCGGTTCGTGTTCCGCGGCGTGGTGATCAAGCCCGGCCGCACGCTGACGGTATGCGAGGGCCGTGCCTATGCCGTGCAGGATGGCGTGGAGACACTGGTTGCGACCATGAGCGGCACGCTGATGGCGCTGCAGCGGCGGGCGGGGTAGCTCGAGCGCAGAACACAACGCCGTCATTGCGAGGAGCGATAGCGACGAAGCAATCCACGCCTCCGCTTGCGGGGCTATGGATTGCTTCGCTTGGCTCGCAATGACGCGACTATGTGCAGCCCCGCGCATTGACAAGCCTCCGTCGCACCGACCTGATAGGTGGATGCATCGCGTGAGCCCCTGTCATGATCGCCAGCCTCAGTCTGATCCTGCTCTGCCAGCTCATCGGCGAGGTCGCGGTGCGCGCGCTCGGCGTACCGGTGCCGGGGCCGGTGGTTGGCCTCGTGCTCCTGTTGTTGCTGCTGCTGGCGCGCGACCGCTATCCTGCGCTGGCGCGCGGGCCGCTCGGCAATGACGGCGTCGAAAGCGCAAGCCGCGGCATGCTCGCCAATCTGTCGCTGCTCTTCATTCCGGCGGGCGTCGGCGTGGTGCAGAAGCTGGATCTGCTCGCCGAGCACGGCATCGCGATCCTGGTGATCCTCGCGCTATCGGTCATCGTCACGCTGCTGGCCACGGTCGCGACCTTCGTTGCGGCGAGCAGTCTGTTCTCGCGCGAGGAGGAGCCGTGAGCGGCAATCCGTTCTCGCTCTGGGTTTATCTCTCCCAGTCGCCGCTGCTCTGGCTGACGGTGACGCTGCTGACCTATGCGGCGACCGATGCGGTGTCGCTGCAGACAAGGCGGCATCCGCTCACCAATCCGGTGCTGCATTCGCTGTGGATCATCGGTCTGTTCCTGCTGCTGACCGGGACCTCCTACACCACCTACTTTGCCGGCGCGCAGTTCGTGCACTTCCTGCTCGGGCCGGCGACGGTCGCGCTCGCGGTGCCGCTCTACGAGAACCGCAAGCGGGTCGCAGCGGCGGTGCTGCCGATGCTGGTTGCGCTCGCGGTTGGCTCGCTCACGGCGATCGTTTCGGTGGTGCTGTTGGCGAAGGCCTTCGGCCTGCCGCGCGATATCATCCTGTCGCTGGCGCCGAAATCGGTGACGGCCGGCGTCGCGATGGGCATCAGCGAATCGCTGCATGCCGATCCCTCGCTGACCGCGGTGTCGGTGATCCTCACCGGCATCATGGGGGCGATCATCGTCACGCCGCTGATGAACTTCACCGGGATTACCGACTATCGTGGCCGCGGCTTTGCCGCAGGGATCGCCGCCCATGGCATCGGCACCGCGCGCGCCTTTCAGGTCGACGAGGTCGCAGGCGTCTTTGCCGGCATCGCGATGAGCCTGAACGCGCTGGTCACCTCGCTGCTGGTGCCGTTGGCCGTGACATATCTGCTGCGCTGAGTGTCGTTGCAGGGCAGTTTTGTGCTATTGGTATGGCGCAATATAGTAAATCATTCTATGATGCCGGCTCAAACGCGAGTCTGCTCCCCTTGGTCTTCTCCGCAACCCAGAGCGTGCTTGGGCTGGCATCGGGCATGCTGGTCGGTTTTTCGCTGGGCCTGGTCGGTGGCGGCGGGTCGATCCTTGCCGTGCCGCTGATGGTCTATGTGGTCGGGGTGCCCCAGCCGCATGTCGCGATCGGCACCTCGGCGATCGCAGTCGCCGCCAATGCCGCGATCAACCTCTCCAACCACGCCCGCGGCGGCACTGTGATCTGGTCCTGCGCACTGGTGTTCGCGCTGTCAGGCATGTTCGGCGCGTTCGGTGGCTCGATCCTCGGCAAGATGCTGGACGGGCAGAAGCTGCTGGCGCTGTTCTCGGTCGTGATGCTTGTCATCGCGGGCCTGATGCTGAAGACCCGCGCGCGGGTCGGGCTGACCGACGTCAAGATCTCGATGTCCAACACGCCCGCAATCATCGGCCTCGGGCTCGTCACGGGAACCATGTCCGGCTGCTTCGGGATCGGCGGCGGCTTCCTGATCGTGCCGGCCCTGATGCTGGCGACCGGGATGCCGATCATGAACGCGGTCAGTTCCTCGCTGGTGGCGGTCACCGCCTTCGGCGTGACCACGGCCCTGAGCTATGCGTGGTCCGGGCTGGTGTCGTGGGACCTTGCGGGGCTATTCGTCGCCGGCGGCATCGCGGGCGGCCTGTTGGGCACCCGCAGCGCCCGGCACCTGTCGGAACGGCGCGGTGCCCTCAATATCGTATTTGCGACTGTGATTATCGTGGTGGCGATCTATATGCTGCTGCGTAACATCAATGTGTCCTGAACGTAGAAGGGCGAGGAGCCCTTCCGGAAGCCAGCCATGAACCATCTGACGAAATCACCCCTCGACAACGCCGGCGCCACCCGCCGGGGCGCGCTCGGCCTGATCGGTGCCGGCATCGCGCTTCTTGCCGCCGGCGGCGCGCGCGCCGAGGACGACAAGGTCCTGACCGAGGAGCAGGTGCTGCGCGATCCCGAGATTCCGGTGATCGGCAATGCCAAGGGCGACATCACGATCGTCGAATGGTTCGACTACAACTGCCCGTATTGCCGCAAGCTCGCGCCGGAGCTCCGCCAGGTGGTGCAGGACGACGGCAAGGTCCGCCTGGTGCTGAAGGACTGGCCGATCCTCGGGCCGGTCTCCAAGGTGGCGGCGCGGATGGCGCTGGCGGCGAAGTACCAGGACAAGTTCGAAGCTGCGCATGAGGCGATGATCTCGGTCAATTCGCGCATCACCGAGCCGCGCATCGCCGAGCTGCTCTCGGGCGCCGGCCTCGACATGGACCGGCTGAAGAAGGACCTCGACGCCAACGCCAAGGCGATCGACGCGGTGCTTTCGCGCAACGACCAGCAGGCTCAGGCGTTCGGCTTCAACGGCACGCCGTCATTCATCGTCGGCAAGTACCGCGTGCCCGGCGTGCTCAGCATCGACCAGTTCGAGCAGGTGATCGCCGACGCCCGCAAGGCCAATATGGGCCGCAAGACCGAGCAGAACTAACGCGAGTTCTTGCGCTTGGCATAAGCGCGCCGGGCGCGCTCGCGATTGCCGCAGACTTCGCTCGAGCACCATCTGCGGGTCTGGTTCGGGCTTTCGTCGACAAAGAACCAGCCGCAGCCGTCGGCCTCGCAGCATCCGATCCGCCTGGCGTCGTCGGACGCCAGCAGTGCCGTCAGCGACCACAGCACCGGCCATAGCGGCTCCCTCACGTCAGTCCCAGCGAAGGCGTGGCGATAGGCGCGATCCTGCCGCACAAGGTCGGGTTGCCGGGGCGCCGCTGAAAGCAACTGATTGACGAGACGAAGGTCCGCACCGCGGCCGCCGCGCAGTGCGTCCGAGATGGTCCAGATGTCGCGGCGCAGATCATAGGCCTGCTGCATCGCAGCCGCGGCCTCGCTGCTTGCCGAACGCCCCTTGAGCTTCCTGGTCGCGGCAAGCGGCAAGGTCCCGCGGCGTTCACTCCAGGACAACAGCGCCGCATAATCCGGAATCAGCTCCTGCGGATCGTCCGAGGTGCGCCAATCCAGCGTGTTCGCGAAGTCAAGGCAGACCCGTCCACCGAAGAACTGCGTCGCTGCCCGCGCGGGATCTCTTGACATCACGGCCTCTCACAAAGTCTAATCTAATGGTCATGACCATTACAAGTGTCTCACCACGAGCCTCAACGATGACTGCCGCCGGATTCAGGCGCGGCCTGATCGCGGCGCTGCCGTTCCTGCTCAGCAATGGCGCCGCCGGCCTCGTCATGGGACTGACCTACAAGGGGCTCGGGCTGGGAGCAGAGCACGCCATTCTGTTCAGCCTGCTGGTCTACTCCGCCACGGCGCAAGCGATCACGCTGAGCATGTGGGCTCATCCGCTGCCGGTCGTCGCCATGGTCGTCGCCTGCATTGCCACGAATTCACGATACTTACTGATGGGCGCTCATCTGCGCCAGCTGTTTGGCGGACTGGCCCCGCGGAAGATGCTGCCGACGCTGTTTCTGCTGGCGGATGCGTCCTGGCTGATGACGAGTTCTGACGCCGATCGCAACGGGCCAGATGCGGGTTATCTGCTCGGATCGGGCATCCCGATGGCGATCGGCTGGGTCGGCGGCACCGCGCTTGCCTATGCCGCCCCGCTCGCGACCAACGAACCGCTCAGGCTCGCCGCCGCGCTGCTGCCGACGATGTTCATCGCGACCCTGCTGCCTAGCCAATGGAAGAATGTGAGATCGCTCTGGCCGTGGCTGACCTCAGCCGTCGCGGCGCTGCTCGTGGCCCGGTTCGTGGATCCGAGCTGGTCGATGCTGATCGGAGGCGGATGCGGCACGCTCGTGAGCATGATGGAGCGAAGCGATGGATGATTTGCGGGTGCTCGGCGTCATCTGCATCCTCGGCATCACCTGCTATGCGATGCGCGCCGGCGGCTATGTCCTCGCTGCGTCGATGCGCGATGATGGCATCGCCGCCCGGTTCCTGCGGCTCGCGCCCGGCAATCTGTTCATTGCATTCATCGTCGGCGGCTGCCTGTCGGGCGGGTTGGCAGGCCTTGTCGGCACCGTGGTCGCGCTCGTGACCATGGCGATCACGACGCGAGAATGGGCTGCGCTGGGCGCGGGGTTCAGTGCGGCCCTGGCCGCGTCCTCGATCGGATTGTGAACGTCGATCGCTATTTCGACGCGATCTTGTCCCATTGCTCGCGGGTGCGGGTCTTCAGCAGGTTCCAGTCACGCGCCGCGACGTCCCAATTGACGATGGTGCGCGTGTCCTGCGCCACCTCGCCATTGGCCACGCTCGATGTGCGCATCGAGTCATAGACATACACGCCGCATATCAGCAGCAGCGCGCCCAAGATCATGCCGAAAAACGTCCGCATCACGCAATCCCTCCAGTGTCCGCGGGATAACGTCGTGAGGCTCGGCATGGTTCCGGCGGATGATCTCTGCGTGTGAACGGTCAACCGTTCCTGCGTGCGCTGTACGCCGGGCCGCGACGGTCCCTTCGGCCTCACATGCTGCTCAGCCAGCGAAAAATCTCCGCGTTGATCTCGCGCGGATAGGTGTGGCTGAGATCGTCGATCTCGCGATAGGTCACGCTGGCGCCGGCGGCCGACAGCAGGCCTTGGGTCTGCCGCGCGGTCTGCACCGGGAACATCCAGTCGAGCTTGCCGTGAGTGATGAAGATCGGCAGGCCGCGCAACCGGTCCGCATCGGCCATTTCAGCCATCAGCGGATGGAAGGTCGCCGCGACCGGTGCCAGATGCGTGAAGCGCGAGGCGCCTTCGAGCCCGGTCACATAGCTGAAGGTGCCGCCGTCGCTCATGCCGGTCAGCAGCATCCGTGTCGCGTCGACGTTCCAGCGCGCGGACACCTGATCGAGGATGCGGTTGAGGTTCGGCGTGTCGGTGTCGTCGCCCATCAGCGCCCAGGTCTGGCCGGTCGCGGTCGGCGCCACCAGGATAGCGCCGCGGCTGCGCGCGTCGCGCAGCCAGCTCCACAGGAAGCCGCGGCCGTTGCCGCTGCCGCCGTGCAGCGCCATCACCAGCGGCCAGGCGCGATCGGGCGTGTAGTATTCCGGCACATACATCGAGAAGCCGCCGCGGCTGCCCGGTTCGTTGCGCTCATGAAAGATACCGGTGTCGTCGTTGGGCGTGGCGGCGAGCTTGGCCTGCAGCTCGGCATCCTCGCGCAGGTCGGGCGCGATGAAGAAGCCGCTGACCGGCGGCAATTCCGTCAGCGGATAAAGCGCCTCCTGCGCGCGCGGCAGATAGCGCAGCGCGCGGAATACGCCGACGAGGTCGCCTTCGCCGTTCTGCACTGCGCGCAGCCCTGCATAGGCGGCGAGCGCCGGTTCGATGGCAGCGTCAAGTGCAGTCTTGATGTGCGCGAATTTCTCCGGCCAATCGGCCAGCCGCGGCCGAACCGCCTGCAACGCCTCCTCGGGCTCGCCTGCGATCTGCATCACGCGATCGAAGTCCGGCGGATTCAGGTTGCGGGCGACGAAGGTCAGCGATTCCAGCGTCTGCAACAGCGGCGGCAGCACGGCCACGATGTCGTCAACCACGGCCTCGCTCATCGTTGCTGCCTCTCGTTCTGTACTAATGCAGCCGCGGCGCCTTCAGCAGCTTCATGCGGTCGATCGAGGTCAGCGTCACGTCGAAGGTGACGCCCTCGTGATAGACCGTCAGCGGCACGTCGACGCCGGCGGTGCCGAGCGACCAGAGCTTGCGGTAGAAGCCGGTCTGGCTCGTTACCTTGTCGCCGTCGACCGCGAGGATCACGTCGCCGGTCTTCAGCTCGGCGCGCGCCGCCGGTCCCTTGCTGGCGACGCCGACCACCACGAGGCGGTTGTCGATCTCGGTCGTGTACATGCCGAGCCACGGCCGCGCCGGCTTGTCGACACGGCCGAATCTGCGCAGGTCGCCGAGCACCGGCTTGAGCAGGTCGATCGGCACGATCATGTTGACATGCTCGGCGCGGCCCGAGCGTTCGCGCTCGAGCTGCAGCGAGCCGATGCCGATCAGCTCGCCGGCATTGTTGATCAGTCCGGTGCCGCCCCAGTTCGGATGCGCCGGATAGGTGAAGATCGCCTCGTCGAGCAGATATTCCCAATAGCCCGCGAATTCCTGCTTCGCCGCGATCTGGCTCGCGACCGAGCGCGTGCGGCCGCCGGCGCCACCGAGCACGACATTGTCGCCGACCTGCGTCGCCGCCGACGAGCCGATCGGCAGCGGATCGATGTCGAGCCTGCCGAGCGCCTGCACCAGGCCGAAGCCGGATTCGAAATCGAAGCCGAGCGCGTGACCCTCGACCGCGCGGCCGTCGCCGAGATGCAGCCACACCGTGGCGGCTTCGGTGATCAGGTAGCCGATCGTCAGCACCAGCCCGTTGTCGATCAGGACGCCGTTGCCGGTGCGCTCGGTGCCGAGCGTCTCGGCGCTGAATGCATCAGGCGGAATGATCGAGTGCAGCCCGACCACGCTCATCAGTGCACGATCGAGGTCATAGCGGTAATCTTCGGGGCGAGGCTGAAAGGCCGCTGGCACTTTCGGTTCGGTCGTGGAGGGCATCTGGGATCTCCTGGCGTGCAGGGGCGCTGGAACCTCAAGCTAATCCGAGGTTCTGCCGGCAGGGAAGATGGAATGATATACCCTGCGCGGCGGCCTGCACAGCTCATCTGGCGTGCAGACCTCCCTCTCGCAAGACAAAATGAACTTATTCGCTTTTGGTTGCCGCGCGCGCCGGCATGATGCGGAAGGCGCGGTTGTCCTTGATCCACGCGGCGCGCTCGTCGCGCAGCATCGTGCGGCGGACCTTTCCGGAATCATCGCGCGGCGCGGTGGTGACGCGCTCGAAGCTTTCCGGATGCTTGTAGCGGCTGAGCCGGTCCTTGAGGAAATCACCCATGCCGTCGGCAATCTCCTGCGCGTCGGTGTCGTCGGCGAGCTCGAGGATCGCATGCACGCGTTGGCCGAATTCCGGATCGGGCAATCCGACCACGACGCAGGAGCGCACCTTGGGATGTTCGCTGACCGCGGCCTCGACCTCGGCCGGATAGATGTTGGCGCCGCCGCGCAGCACCATGTCGGCAAGCCGGTCGCCGAGATAGAGATAGCCCTCTTCATCCAGACGTCCGATATCGCCGAGCGATTCCCAACCGTCCGGCCGCCGCTTCGGCGTGGCGCCGAGATAGTGATAGGTCGAGCCGGCGCCGTCATTGGGCAGGAAGTAGATCTCGCCGGTCTCGCCGGGCTTAACGTCGTTGCCGTCCTCGCCGATGATACGCAGCTTGGCGGTCTCGCCGATCTTGCCGACCGAGCCCTTGTGAGCCATCCACTCGACGCCCGAGATCACGCAGGCGCCCTGCCGCTCGGTGCCGCCATAAAGCTCCCACACCCGCTCCGGCCCGAGCCATTCGATCCACTTCTCCTTCAGCCAGGGCGGCATCGGAGCTGCCATATGAAACACGATCTGCAGGCTCGAGACATCGTAGCGGTTGCGCACTTCCTCGGGCAGCGCCCAGATCCGGTGCATCATGGTCGGCACGAAGTTGACCCATTGCACGCGCTCGCGCTCGATCAGCCGCAGCGTCTCCTCGGCGTCGAACTTCACCATGCCGGTCAGCTTGCCGCCGCCGAACAAAGCGGAGTGCGACAGGATGAACGGCGCGTTGTGATAGAGCGGGCCGGGGTTGAGCAGCGAGGCCTGATGCGGAATCCCGAGCATCAGCGGCGTCGTGGTTTCGATCACGGCGGGGTTGTGGTCGAGGATCACCTTCGGCCGCCCGGTCGAGCCACCGCTCGTCATCGCCTTCCAGTAGCGCGCGACCGGCGCGTCGAGCGGCTCCCCGGAAAATCCCTCAGGCACGAAATTCACCGGCAGCGAATTCGGTGCATTCCAGTCGGCTTCACCACCGACCACCAATGACGGTTTCAAAATCTCGAGCACCGCGGCGGCCTCGCCGCGCGGCAGCCGCCACGACAACGAGGTCGGCGTCGCGCCGCATTTCCACACCGCGAAGGTGGTCTCAAAGAATGCGTTGCTGTTGGGCAGCCCGATCGCGACGAAGTCGCCGGGCTTGACGCCCTTGGCGGCGAAGGCGCGCGCCCGCGCATTGGCGCGGCGCTCGAGCTCATGCCAGGTCAGCGCATCCGCGCCGTGGCTGACGGCGATCGAATCAGCGGGCTTGCGTTCGGCATACCAGCGCGGCACGTCGGCCAAGGGGATCAGCATGGATCGTTTCCGTCGGAAAAGGCGGCTTGAAGCGCTCTTGTTGCAGGGATGTGGCCAAAGCCACGGCTGACACTTCACCAACAGTGCGGTCGCGGTGTCAAGGTCCGGAGCGCCAATATGGGCAGTATCCCGCTGAGGGAACTGCGGAATCTCCGTTTGCTAAAAGCCGCGTCAAGATTCCGGTAAAGTTCAAGCGATCACGCTAAGCCGGACTTTACGGGGGAACGGCATTGTGGCCCGTGCGGTGACATGCCGGGCGCGTCGATCGACCTGCGCGGTCCTAAGGTTTTCAATGACCAATGTCTTCAAGGACGACGACGATGGCGAGCAATGGAGCACGTATCAAGGTCAGTCGCGAGCCGCGGCGCCAGCTCAACAATCGCGCGGCGTGGATCACGGTCGACGACGGCGTGACTGAGAACGCCTGCGCCGTGGTCGACATCTCGCCCGGCGGCGCCAAGATCACCACCGAGGTCGAGTTCGACGTGAAGGACCGCCTCGCGCTGACGCTGCTCGCCGACCACGCCAAGCGCTACCCCTGCGAGGTGGTGTGGCGCCGCGGCAAGACCTACGGGCTCAAATTCGTCACCGCGGAGGCGTAGCCGGACGCGCCGGCCGCGGAGCCGGTCGGCGCGGCGTAGCCGAAGGCTCTGCCGCGCGACGGCGAGACCGTACCCGGCGGTTCAGCGATCAACCCGATAGAGCTTTGCGAATTCGCCGTCATGGAGCGGCGAGAGCTTCTCGATCGTCTGAAATCCCGGCTTTGGGTCGATCAGGAGCACATAATCGAAATGCGAGCGCCAGCCGACCAGGTAGCGCGACCACTTTAGGGTTTCCGCCGAGAACGGTTCGTTGGCCAGCGCCTCCCAGTCGACCGGCTCCCGTCAGCGGCTGAGACATTCGATCGAACGGCGGCAGAATGGACACCGGTTGTTGCGCCGGGTCGGCAAACAACAATGGCCAGAACGCCCTGCGCTCAACGGGGAGCAATGCCGGGAGGTGGTTGGTCAGCCGGCCAATGCCGGGCAGCGTGCGGCGCGCCGGAGGCGCCATCGTCCGTTTCCCCGACGAGCCCGTCGCGAGCAGGACGCGCGCGCCGGGCTCGACGCCGTCGATTGCCGCGCGCAGATCGGCAAGGTCGTCCCGGCTGTCGATCCAGGTCGCAGCGACGCTCGCCGAGCGGACGAGAATCAAGGCCGCAACAGCAATGCCGAACATCATTGCCTCCCGCCGCGCGATCCGGGGCTGCACCCCCGCGAACAGCAGCAATGCGACCATCACCGCAGCCCGCAGATCTACGTAGGACCCTCCCTTTATTCGCAGGGGCGCGGCGATGTAGACGATTGCCAGCACGGCGATCGCAAGCCGCAGCCCCGGAGCAAATGCGAGATGACGGCGCATGGCGACCAGCGCGACGATAACGGCGACGGCGGTCACGATCGTCAGCTCGACGTTCGGTATCGTGAATGGGCTGAACGGCCTCATCAGTTTGACGATCGCATGCCACGCGCCGAGCGACGTGGCGGTGTCGCTGAACGGACTGAGCCGATACAGCACGAGCGCCGGCGCGAGAGCGATCAGGATCGGGATCGCGGCCTTCATGAAATCGCGCGCGGTGACCGTGCCCGATGACCAGCGTCTCCGGAGTCCCGATGCCTCTTCTGCACCGATCAGGAGGAATAGAAAGGCGAGCCCGAAGATGTGGATGAAGAAGGTCGCGACCGCGGCGATCGCGCCGGCCAGCGTCTTCCACCCGGAACGGTTCCGCCGGCGCAACGCAACCCAGGCGGCCGCACCGATCAGCGCCAGGCCCAGCGAGAACAGGAAATTCATGAAACCCATGAAGAAGGCCGCGTTGTAGGCGACCAGTCCCGACGCCAGCGGCCAATAGGAACGGCAGCCGAAAGCGACCCGATGGTACACGACCGCGCCGCCCACCGGCGCGAGCAGGCTCAGTGCCAGCAATATTCGGCCACCGGTGTGCGTATCGGTTATGCGCAGCAGCCCGGCCCCGATGACGTCCATGCCGAGATTGGGCAAGATCGTCCAATGCGGCGCATATATCTTCGAGAGCACCGGGTCGTCCGGATGCGCCAGGATGAAGAACCGCGCGAGGTGATTTGGATAGTCCGCGAGCGGCGGCACATCGATGACGAGAAGGGGAGCCAGCAGCACGATCGCAAGCACCACCGCCGTCGCCAGCCACGGCCAGGCCGCTTCGCGCATCAATTGAACGTCGCTGCCAGACGCCTTGGCCAGGGGGGCGTGCATCGGCGGCTATTCCAACTCGCCCGCTGGCGCGCAGTGCATTCGAAAGGCGCAGCCATAGGCCCGCGCCGTGGTCGCAGGCAGCAACGCAAACCAGGCGATGGCCACGATCACGTTCTGGAGCCTGACGTTCAGGATCGTCTGAACGAACCGGATGCGAAATTCTCGCGCGGCGAGATAGGCAGCGAGCAGCACCGCGCAGATCGTGCCGAGCCCATTCCAACCGATCGCGACGTGCCGGAACCCGGAAGCATAGGAGATCGCGAACGCGCCGATCAGGAACAGCACGATCGGCACCCAGAGCACCGCACCGCGCGTTCGTTCGTGGTTGGGGTGCTCTGCTGCATTACCTGTGGTTGTCACGCGGTCATGTCGCACGCAGTCCATTAATGTTCAATTACGCATTTGAAGCGTTTGGTAACGTGCAACCTCTGGAGTTGAAGAAATCAGCCGTCAACCCCGCTTTCGGCGATATGCCTCAAGCGGCGCCTCTCGATCGCGACCGTGATCGGGCTCGACCTGAGGGTTCCACCGCTACGAATCTGATCGATGGGCCCGCGCCAACCAGGCGCTGGTCGATCAACTCGGCCGGATCGCGCCGTGGCAGCGGTCGAAGTGCAGGGCGCGCGCTATCCGGAGCAGTTGCTCGGGATGGTCGGGCGCCGAGAGCGTTCCGCTCTCTTCGCCGGGGCTCGCGAAGCGAGAGCCCGGGATCCATTCCAACGCTTGTTTTGCGGCTCAATGGATTCCGGGCTCAGCCCTTCGGGCTGCCCCGGAATGACGATGGTGAACCATCCCTAGCGTCGTCCTGGCGAAAGCCAGGACCCATTACCCCAAATCTCGATTGTTGCGCGACGCCGTGGCGGCGATCCCGTTCATCACCGAATGCGGTGGTTATGGGTCCTGGCTTTCGCCAGGACGACGGGTGGTTAGAGCCGGAGCGGGTGACCGCTTCTGCCCTAGCGTTCCGTCAGCTTCAGCTCGATGCGGCGGTTGCGCTTGTAGGCGTCTTCGGTCTGCGCGGTGTCGAGCGGCTGGAATTCGGCGAAGCCGGCCGCGACCAGACGCTGCGCGGGCACGCCGAGCGAGACCAGATATTGCACCACCGAGATCGCGCGCGCGGAGGATAGCTCCCAGTTTGACTTGAACAGCGGGCTGTTGATCGGCCGCACGTCGGTGTGGCCGTCGACGCGCAGCACCCAGGCGATCTCGGGGGGGATCTGCTTGTCGAGATCGATCAACGCGTTCGCTACCGTGTCGAGCTCGGTCTTGCCCTCCGGCAGCAAGGTCGCCTGGCCGGTGTCGAAGAACACTTCGGACTGGAATACGAAGCGATCGCCGACGATGCGGATATCGGGGCGGTTGCCCAGGATCGCGCGCAGCCGGCCGAAGAATTCCGAGCGGTACTTCGACAATTCCTGCACCCGCTGCGCCAGCGCGACGTTGAGGCGCTGGCCGAGATCGGCGATCCGGTTCTGCGATTCCTTGTCACGCTTCTCGGAGGCATCGAGCGCCTCCTCGAGCGCGGCGAGCTGGCGGCGCAGAGCGCTGATCTGCTGGTTCAGCACCTCGATCTGTGCCAGCGCGCGCGACGACACACTCTTCTCGGACTCCAGCGCCTTGTTCAGCTCGTTGGCGCGGCCCTGCGCGTCGTTGCCGGAATTGGCGAGCCCTTCATAGAGCCCCTTCATGCGGTCGCGCTCGCCCTCAGCCGAGGCGAGGCCGGCGCGGAGCTGCGACACCTGGTCGTCGAGCGTCAGCCTGGAAAGCTTCTCCAGCGACAAGAGGTCGTTGAGCTGGGCGATCTTGGCGGTGAGCTGCTCCAGCGCCTTGTCCTTGCCGGTCACTTCCTGCGACAGGAAGAACTGCACGACGAGGAACACCGACAGCAGGAACACGATCGACAGCACCAGCGTCGACAGCGCGTCGACAAAGCCGGGCCAGTAGTTGAAGCCGGATTCGCTGCGGCGCGAGCGGGCGAGGGCCATCTGGTTTCCCTTTACTTCCTGTCAGTGCGGCGCGTGGCAGACGGCTTCGATGTTGTGGCCGTCGGGGTCGAGCACGAAAGCACCGTAGTAGTTTGCATGATAGTGCGGCCGAATTCCGGGCCGCCCATTGTCCCTGCCGCCGGCCTTGATCGCGTCGTCGTAGAAGCGATCGACGGTGGCGCGATCGTTTGCCGTGAAGGCGATGTGGGCGCCGGTCTGCGGCGTGCCGCGCCGGCCGATCCAGAAGAAGGCCTTCGGATGGATGCCATAGCCGGCAAACTCGGCACCCTCTGCATAAAGGCGGCTGATGCCGAGGGAGCGCAAGGCCGCATCATAGAAGGCCTTGGACCGCTCGATATCGCTGATGCCGATGGTCACGTGGTCCAGCACATCGGCCTCCGTGGCTCAGCTCTTCTCGGGCTGGCGGGCGAGGCGTTCGAGCAGCCGCTTGATCTCGCGGTTCTGCTCGCCCTGGCCGTCGGCCCATTCGCGGATCATCTGTTGCTCGGTGCGCATATGCGCGACCAGCCCCTGGATTGCCTCCGCCAGATTGGCCATCGCCGCCGTGGTGTTGCGACCACCCGCGCCGCCGCCACCCTCCTCGAAGGTGGCACGCAGCCGGTCGATCGCGCCCTGCAGATCGGCGCCGCCGGTCCCGACGCCGTCACCTGAGATGCCGCGCACCGTGGTGGCGAGCCAGTCCTCGAGGTCGGTGTAGAAGCGGTTCTGGGCCTGGCTCGACTGCAGGTCGAGGAAGCCGAGGATCAGCGAGCCGGCGAGGCCGAACAGCGAGGACGAGAACGAGATGCCCATGCCGCCGAGCGGGGCGGCAAGGCCCTCCTTCAGCGTATCGAACAGCGCGCCGGCGTCGCCGCCGACCTTGAGCCCGTCGATCACCTTGCCGACCGAGCCGACCGTCTCGATCAGGCCCCAGAAGGTGCCGAGCAGGCCGAGGAACACGAGCAGGCCGGTCATGTAGCGCGAGATGTCGCGGGCTTCATCCAGGCGGGTTGCGATCGAATCCAGCAGATGCCGCATGGTCTGCTGCGAGATCGACATCCGTCCGGTGCGCTCGCCGCCGAGGATCGCAGCCATCGGGGCAAGCAACGTCGGCCGGCGCTCGATGGCGAGGCCGGGATCGGCGATGCGGAAATTATTGACCCAGGCCACTTCAGGATAGAGCCGGATCACCTGCCGGAACGCCAGGATGACGCCGATCAGCAGCACCGCGCCGATCAGGGCGTTGAGCCCGGGATTGGCGAAGAAGGCGGTGACGATCTGCTTGTACAGCACGACCCCGACCAGGCCGCAGAGCACCAGGAATACCAGCATCCGCACCAGGAAGATCCTGGGCGAGGACAGCTTGCTCAGTTCGATCTCCATCTCGGAGCGGGAAGGGGGCATTGCCGGATCATCCGTTCGCGAAGGCCGCATCTGTCAGCAATATGGCACAGCGGCGGAGTGAGGAAAGCCGAATCCAAAGGCGGATGGCAGAACCCTGGGTCGAGATCGGGGGGACTGTCGCCGCCTTGCGCAGCTTTGCGGCCGGTCGCCGCATCACCGTTCGCGCGCGCCCCCCGGGGCCACGCGCTGATCGCGAGATCAGGCCGATTTGCAGGCATCGTCGGGCGAGGCGCGCGATGCACGGTGATTCGGCAGGATTGTCGCATCATGATCCGCGGTGCGGCATTCCTGTGCAGGCAAACAGCCCGTTCCCGCTCACGCAGTCCTTAACGCATTCCCACAGCCTGCGATGGAACCCGCTCACAATGCGGTGACGACATGAAAGATGCCGCGAAATCAGGATGATAGCGTTGTGTGACAATGAGCCGCCCGACAAGCGCATTGCTTCGCAGCAGGCAGATTTTATTTTCACGAGCAGAGGCGGCGTCGTGGCGATGCCGCCATTTGTTCATTCCAACCCACAGGGGCGATCATCTCAATGTCTGGACTTCGCGCGCAATCGGCATGCATTGCTCTGATGCTGGCCGTGACGGCGCCACTGCTTGCCGGCTGCAACGAACCGAACTCCGCAACCGCCGCCGTACAAGCATCCGAGCCGGACGTCAGTGTGGTCACCGTGAAGGAGCAGGCGCGCGCGATGGTACGCGAGCTGCCGGGCCGCATCGCCCCGACCCGCGTTTCCGAGGTCCGCCCGCGCGTCTCCGGTATCGTCGTCAACCGCATGTTCCATCAGGGCAGCGAGGTGAAGGTCGGCGACCCCCTGTACCAGATCGATCCGCGCCCGTTCGAAGTCGAGTTGCAGTCGACCGAGGCGGCGCTGGCGCGCGCCAAGGCCGTGCTCGAGCAGACCTCGCTGCAGGCCCGCCGCATCGCAACCCTCACCAACCAGCGTGCGACCTCGGAGGCCGAGAACGAGAAGGCGATCGCCAATTTGAAGCAGGCCGAAGCCGACGTGCAGGGCCGCGAGGCCGACGTCGCGCGTGCCAAGCTCAACCTGGACTATGCGACGATTCGTGCGCCGATCGACGGCACCATTGGCGCTGCTGTGATCAGCGAAGGCGCGCTCGTCGTGCAGAACGACGCCGCGAGCCTTGCGACCATCCAGCAGCTGGATCCGATCTATGCTGACTTCCAGCAGTCGGTGACCGAAATGAACCAGCTCCGCCGCGCCCTCGAGAGCGGCGATCTCGACCGCATCGCGCCCGATGCGATGAAGGTGCGCCTCGTGCTCGACGACGGCTCGATCTATCCGCTGCTGGGCAAGCTGCTGTTCTCCGACGCCAAGGTCGATGCCCATACCGGGCAAGTGACCCTGCGCGGCGAATTCCCGAACCCGAATCGCGTCCTGCTGCCGGGCATGTATGTCCGCGTGCAGATCGAGCAGGGCATTGACACCGATGCGATCGCGGTGCCGCAGCAGGCGATCCAGCGCAATGGCGGCGGCGGCAGCGAGGTGTTCGTCGTCAAGGACGACAATCGCGTCGCGGTCCAGCCGGTGCGCACCGGCTCGCTGCAGGGCGGCACCTGGTTCGTGACCGACGGCCTCAAGGCCGGCGACAAGGTGGTCGTCGAAGGATTCCAGAAATTTGCCGCCGGCGACAAGGTCCGGCCGTTGGCCTGGCGTGAGATCGACGCTGCTGCAGCACAATCGGATTCGCAGCAGACCGCGCACGCGAAGCAGTGATCCGACATGCCTAGCTTCTTCATCGACAGGCCGATCTTCGCCTGGGTCGTCGCCCTGTTCATCTGTCTGGTCGGCGCAATCTCGATTCCGCTGCTCGCGGTCGCGCAGTATCCGATCATCGCGCCGCCCTCGATCTCGATCTCGACCAGCTATCCCGGCGCGTCGCCGGAGAACCTCTACAACAGCGTGACGCGGCTGATCGAGGAGGAGCTCAACGGCGCCGCCAACATCCTGAACTTCGAATCGACCTCCGACTCGCTCGGCCAGGTCGAGATCATCGCCAACTTCAAGCCGGGCACCGACACCGGCCAGGCCTCGGTCGAGGTGCAGAACCGCCTCAAGCGCGTCGAGGCGCGGCTGCCGCGCGCCGTGATCCAGCAGGGCATCCTGGTCGAGGAAGCGTCCTCGGCCGTGCTGCAGATCATCACGCTGAACTCGACCGACGGTTCGCTGGATGAAGTGGGCCTCGGCGACTTCATGATCCGCAACGTGCTGGGCGAGGTGCGCCGCATCCCCGGCGTCGGCCGCGCCACGCTGTATTCGACCGAGCGCAGCTTGCGCATCTGGATCGATCCGGCCAAGCTGGTCGGCTACGGCCTCTCCGCAGACGACGTCAACCGCGCGATCACGGCGCAGAACGCCCAGGTCGCTTCCGGCAGCATCGGCGCCGAGCCGAGCACGGATACGCAAAAGATTTCCGCGCAGGTGCTGGTGAAGGGCCAGCTCTCCTCGCCCGACGAGTTCGGCGCGATCATCCTGCGCGCAAATGCCGACGGCTCGACGGTACGGCTGCGTGACGTCGCGCGGATCGAGATCGGCGGCCTCAGCTACCAGTTCAACACCCGTCTCGACGGCAAGCCGACCGCGGGCCTGTCGGTGCTGCTGTCGCCGAAGGGCAATGCGCTGGCGACCGCGAGCGCGGTCGAGGCCAAGATGAAGGAGCTGTCGCGCTTCTTCCCGGCCAACATCTCCTACGAAATCCCCTACAACATCACGCCGGTGGTGAAGGCCTCGATCGAGAAGGTCCTGATGACCCTGGTCGAGGCGGTGGTGCTGGTGTTCATCGTGATGTTCCTGTTCCTGCAGAACATCCGCTACACCATCATTCCGACCATCGTGGTGCCGGTGGCGCTGCTCGGCACCTGCGCCACGCTGATGGCGGTGGGTTACTCGATCAACATGCTGACCATGTTCGGCATGGTGCTGGCGGTCGGCATCCTGGTCGACGACGCCATCGTCGTGGTCGAGAACGTCGAGCGCATCATGGCCGAGGAAGGCCTGCCGCCGAAGGAAGCGACCCGGAAGGCGATGTCGCAGATCACCAGTGCCATCATCGGCATCACGCTGGTGCTGATGGCGGTGTTCGTGCCGATGGCGTTCTTCCCGGGCTCGGTCGGCATCATCTACCGCCAGTTCTCGGTCACCATGGTGGCGGCGATCGCGTTCTCGGCGCTGCTCGCGCTGTCGCTGACGCCGGCGCTGTGCGCGACCTTGCTCAAGCCGGTCGAGAAGGGCCACGGCCATGCCCGCAAGGGCGTGTTCGGCTGGTTCAACCGCGTGCTCGACACCAGCCGCGCCGGCTATACGCGCACGGTGCAGGGCTCGCTGAAGCGCACCGGCCGCCTGATGGCGATCTATCTCGTGCTGTTCGCGGCCGTCGCCTATGGCTTCGTCCGGCTGCCCGGCGGCTTCCTGCCGGTCGATGACCAGGGCTTCATCACGACCGACGTGCAGACGCCGTCGGAATCGTCCTATGCGCGCACGGAAGGTGCGGTCGAGCAGGTCGAGAAGTACCTGAAGAACCGCGCCGGCATCGAGAACGTCACATTCCTCACCGGCTTCAGCTTCCTCGGCCAGGGCATGAACACCGCGCAGGCCTTCATCACGCTGAAGGACTGGTCGGAGCGCGGCCCGAAGGAGTCCGCTGCCGCCATCGTCGCGGACATCAACCGCGATTTGTCGTCGGTGCGCGACGCAAAAATCTCGGCGCTGCAGCCGCCGCCGATCGACAATCTCGGCAACTCCTCGGGCTTCTCGTTCCGCCTGCAGGACCGCGGCCAGAAGGGCTATGCGGCGCTGATCGCGGCGTCCGACCGGCTGATCGCGGAGGCCAATGCCGGCCCTGTGCTGCAGAAGGTCTATGTCGAAGGCCTGCCGCCGGCGCCGCAGGTCAATCTGATGATCGACCGCGAGAAGGCCGGTGCGTTCGGCCTCACCTTCGAGGACATCAACAACACGATCTCGACCAATCTCGGCTCGAACTACGTCAACGACTTCCCGAACCGCGGGCGCATGCAGCGCGTCATCGTGCAGGCCGACAAGACCAGTCGCATGAACGCGGACGACATCCTCAATTACAATGTAAAGAACAGCCGCGGTCAGCTGGTGCCGTTCTCGGCCTTTGCCAGCATCGAATGGACGAAGGGGCCGACGCAGATCGCGGGCTTCAACTATTATCCGGCGGTGCGCATCTCCGGCGAGGCGAAGCCGGGCTTCACCTCGGGTGACGCGATCGCCGAGATGGAGCGGCTTGCCGACAAGCTGCCGCGCGGCTTCGGCTATGAGTGGACCGGCCAGTCGCTGCAGGAGAAGCTGTCGGGCTCGCAGGCGCCGTTCCTGCTCGGCCTGTCCGTGCTGGTGGTATTCCTGCTGCTCGCCGCGCTCTATGAGAGCTGGACCATTCCGCTCGCGGTGCTGCTGACGATTCCGCTCGGCATTTTCGGCGCCGTGGTGGCGGCGACGCTGCGCGGCCTGTCCAACGACGTCTATTTCACCGTCGGCCTGATCACCATCATCGGCCTGGCCGCCAAGGACGCGATCCTGATCATCGAGTTCGCCAAGGACCTGCGCGCGCAGGGCAAGCCGCTGGTCGAGGCGACCATCGAGGCGTGTAGTCTCCGATTCCGCCCGATCCTGATGACCGGCCTCGCCTTCGTCTGCGGCGTGCTGCCGATGGCGATCGCGACCGGCGCCGGCGGCGCCAGCCAGCAGGCGCTCGGCACCAGTGTGATGGGCGGCATGATCGCCGTCGTCATCCTCGCGCTGCTCCTGGTGCCGGTGTTCTTCGTCAGCGTGCAGCGCGTGCTGGCTGGTGACCGGGAGAAGGTCGAGAAGCCGGAAGTCTACGGCCCGCCGGCGCCGGTAGCGGGCGGCCACTGACATCGAGGCCGGTCCTGATTGAATCAGGGCCGGCTTGCTTTCGCAGCATCGCCAATCCAGACTGCATCTCTGGATTGAATGGATTGTCCTTGGCACGGTGACGGAATGCGCAGGCATCGGCCGATCGAGAGCAGGTGATGCGCCCGACCGACATCGAGATCGCGAATTATCGTTCCATTCGCCGGCTCTTCATGCCCATCCACCCGCTGTCGGTGTTCGTCGGCGAGAACGGCGTCGGCAAATCCAATCTCTACAAGTCGATGTCACTGTTGCGCGACGCGGCGACGGGCCGGATCACCCACACCATCGCCGATGAAGGCGGATTGAATTCGGTCTCCTGGTCCGGCATGCGCAAGCGGGGCGACGATCCCCGGCTGCGGCTGGCCACACGATTCGACGACATCAAATATTCGATCGAGCTCGGATACCCCGGCCCGGTTGAGGCGGCGTTTGCCGGCGAGCCGATGATCAGGTCCGAGCGGATCGAGATGATCCGCGGCAAGCGAAAAGTCCTGATGGTGGAGAGGACGAACGCGCTGGTCAGCATCCGCAACGAGAGCGGCGTGTGGGAAAGCCACAAGGACGCCCTGCTGCCATCCGAAACCGTGCTGGCCGGCTTCTTTGACGGCAAGAACTCCCCCGAGATCGACCAGATCAGAAACGCGATGCTGGGCTGGCGGTTCTATCACGACTTCCGGACCGATCATGCGTCGCCGATCCGAAAGCCCTGCCTCGCGGTCACGACGCCGTCGCTGAGTGCCGACGGCAGCGATCTGGCCGCGACGCTCGCAACGCTCTACTCCATCCGGCAGGATGCCGCCGAGCTGCAGGCCGCGGTCGAGGATGCATTCCCGGATGCGGAGCTCCGCGCATGGGTAGAAAACGGCCCGTGCGAGTTCGATCTAAGGCTTGCGGATATGCCGCGCCCGTTCAAGGCCCACGAATTGTCCGACGGGACGCTGAAATATATCTGCCTGCTCGCCGTGTTCATGGGCTACCGGCTGCCTCCGTTCATCGTGCTGAACGAGCCGGAGGCGAGCCTGCATCCATCGCTGCTGGCGCCGTTGGCGCGGCTGATCGCCAAGGCGTCGCGCCGCGCCGACATCTGGATCGTCACCCACTCGGACCATTTGATGGAGGCGCTGCGTAGCGAGAGTTCGGTCCCGTTGCGCCGGGTGGTCAAGGTGAAGGGCGCCACCGCCATCGAAGGCCTCAGCGCCGGCGGTGAATTTCGCGACGGGGAGGACGACGGCGATAATGACGACGACGAATAGCCTGCGCTGTCGCCCTATTGCCTGAGCGGCTTCAGGATCTTGATCAGCTCGCCGTGCACGAACTCGTTGCCGCCGACGACGTGGCCGGTCTGCAGCGGGTCGTCATTGCCCTGGATGCCGGAGACGGTGCCGCCGGCTTCCCGGATCATCAGCAGGCCGGCCGCGAGGTCCCAGGGCTGCAGATTGCGTTCCCAATAACCGTCGAGGCGGCCGGCGGCGACGAAGGCGAGGTCGAGCGAGGCGGCGCCGAAGCGGCGGAAGCCCGCGACCTTGCTCTGCAGCGCGGCCAGCTCCTGCAACGCCAGCTGGTGGTTGCCGCGGCCGATATGCGGCAGGCCGCAGGCGACCACGCATTCGTTGAGCTGGCGGCGGCCGGCGACGCGCAGCCGCTGGTCGTTGAGGAACGCGCCCTTGCCGCGCTCGGCGATGTAGAGTTCGTCATTGGCGGGATTGTAGATCACGCCCGCGATCACGGTGTCTTCGCGCAGCAGCCCGATCGAGATCGCGAATTGCGGGATGCCGTGCAGGAAATTGGTGGTGCCGTCGAGCGGATCGACGATCCAGGTGTGGCTCTTGTCGGAGCCTTCGCGCTTGCCGCCTTCCTCGCCCAGGAACCCGTAACCGGGCCGGGCCTTTTCGAGGTCGGTGTAGAGCATCTCCTCGGCGCGCTTGTCGGCCAGCGAAACGAAATTCGCCGGCCCCTTCAGCGACACCTGGAGATGCTCGATCTCGCCGAGGTCGCGCTTGAGGCTGCGGCCGGCGCGGCGCGCGGCCTTGACCATGACATTGATGAGGGCGGAGTAGAGCATGATGAGAACTTGTGACCGAGATTGTGAATGTCGATAGAGCGGCGGGCGCAAATCTCAGCCCGTCATCCTGAGGAGCACGAAGCGCGTCTCGAAGGATCGACGGCCCGGTCCGGGGCCGTGCATCCTTCGAGGCTCGCTCCGCTCGCACCTCAGGATGACGGGCGGAAAAAGAACGGAACGCGGCCACCTAGGCTTCGGACTGGGTGCCCTCTGGAAGTGGCGCCGTCAAGGCGTCATTTGACGTTGTTTCCGATCCATTTTCGGGCAGCGGCCTCCCCCTTGGCGCGGTCTTCCGGGGGCATGTCGGCGAGGATGTCGTCGAGTTCGGGGTCGCCCTTGCCGGCGGTCTTGGCGACGGTGTGCCATTTCAGCGCCTCGACCTTGTCGACCGGGGCGCCGGCGCCGGTCGCCAGCACGTGGGCGAGGCGGTTTTGCGCGATCGCGCTGTTCTGCCGGGCCGCCTTGCGCAGCAGCGCCACCGCCGCCGGCACGTTCCGCGGCGTGCCGGAGCCGTTGTAGAGCGCGATGGCATATTCGACCTCGGCATCGACATTGTCGGCCAGCGAGGCGGCCTGCAGCAGCCGTGCGGCTTTCTCGAGGTCTTTCGGCACGCCGGTGCCTTCCTTGTAGAAGGTCGCGAGCGCGTATTGCGCCTCGGGGCTGCCGGCATCCGCCGCCATCCGCAGCAACTCGGCGGAGCGGCGGAGGTCCTGCGGCAGGGTCTGGCCGTCGAGATAGAGCAGCGCGAGATTATAGGCAGCCTTGGGCTCGCCGAGCTTGGCCGCCGATGCCAGCAGCTTGACCGCGGAATCCTTGTCCACGGTGCCGCCGCGGCCAGCGATCCGCATCATGGCGAGCGCGAACATCGCCTCGCGGTCGCCGGCGTCGGAGGCGCGCTTGTACCAGTCGTCGGCCTTGGCATAGTCGCGCTTGACGCCGAGCCCGTTGGCATAGAGCTCGCCCAGCATCGTCATGGCCTTGGCATCGTTGCTGTTCTGCGCGCGCGCCGTGGCGAGGTCGAATGCGGTCTTGTACATGCCGCGCTGATAGGCGCCGTAGACGAGGTCGACATTGGGATCGTCCGGCGTCGGGGAGGGCGTCGGCGTTGCCGATGCGCCGGGCTTCGGCGTCGTCGTTGCGGCGGGCTTCGGCGCAGGCTTCTTCGCGGCCGGCGCATGCACCTTCGGCTTCTCCTTCGGTGCCTCCTTCTTCGCGGGCGTCGGCGGCTGTGCCGGCGGCGTGATCGAGAGCTGCGCCATCGCGCCGCTCGTCAGCATCATGCAGCCGAGCGCAACACCTATCGGACGCAGGCACGTCATTCCGGCATCATCCTTCGGCCTTCGCCGTTCCGAATGTGTCGGCATGCGCTCGCGTAATCGCCTCGCCAATCTCGACCAGAGCGGCCCTGGCACCGCGCGGATCCGACCAGATGACATCGCCAACCAGCACGAAATCCGCGCCGGCCGCCGCGAACGCCTCGGCCTCCTCGCGCGAGGTTGCAAAGCCGACGCAGGGCGGCTCGAACAATTCATCCCACCATTCCAGCCGCTCGGCGATCGCCTCCGCCGAGGGCCGCTGCCCCTTGGCGTCGGGCTCGCCGAACAGCACGTAGTCGGCGCCGGCTTCGCCTGCGGCCATGGAATCGTGCCGTGTCGCGAGCCCGCCGACGCCGACGATGCGGTCGGGCCGCAGCGAGGGCATCGCCTCTTCCATCGCGGCAATGCCGGTCAGATGCGCACCATCGGCACCGGCGCGGGCCACGATGTCGGGATGGCCATCGATCAACAGCGCCGCACCCGCGTTCTGGATCGCAGGCGCCAGCCCCTTGACGGTGGAGATCATGCTGCGCGGGTCGCTCTCGCGCAGCCGCACCAGGACGGCGGCGACGTCGGCCGCGGCGAGCAGCTCGGCAAGCTTGGCTGCAAGCTGCGACGGCTCGTCGACCGGCGGGGTCGCCAGATAGAGGCGCGGCGCCGGCCGCGGCGGAACGGGCTTGGTGGCCAACTATGCCGCCTGTTTCTCGAGGCCGGCTTCCCAATTGCCGGTGCTGGCGAGCCCGTTCATCCGGGCGCGATGCGAGAAGGCGCGCTGGCCTGCGGGGACGTTGTCGGGCTTGCCGGACCACGCCTTCTGCGGCGCCGCCTGCAGCGCACGGCCATAGGAGAAGGTCAGCCGCCACGGCAAATGACCGATCTTGTTCATGGCGTCGAGATGCGCGGTCGCTTCCTCGTCGCTCTGGCCGCCGGACAGGAAGGCGATGCCGGGCACCGCGGCCGGCACGCAGCTCTTGAGCAGGCGGATGGTCTTCTCGGCGACTTCCTGCACCGATGCCTGCTTCGGGCACTTCTTGCCGGATATCGCCATGTTCGGCTTCAGGATCATGCCTTCGAGCGCGACACGCTGCACCCGCAATTCCTGGAAGGTGCGGTTCAGCACGCGCTGCGTCACCTCGTAGCAGCGGTCGATGTCGTGATCGCCGTCCATCAGCACTTCGGGCTCGACGATCGGCACGATCTGCGCGGCCTGGCACAGCGCGGCGTACCGCGCCAGCGCGTGGGCGTTGACGCGGATCGCGGTCATGGTGGGAATGCCCCGGCTGCCGGCGCCGCGGCTGCCCACGCCGGAGCCGATATCGATCACCGCGCGCCATTTCGCAAAGCGCGCCCCGCGGTCGTAATATTTCTTCAGCCGCTCGGCGAGCTTGTCGAGGCCGACGGTGACGAGTTCGCCCGGGCAGTTCGGCAGCGCCTGGGTGCCTTCGTCGACCTTGATGCCGGGGATCGCGCCTGCCTGCTCGATCAGCTTGACCAGCGGCGTGCCGTCCTTCGCGTTCTGCCAGATCGTCTCGTCGTAGAGGATGACGCCGGAGATGTATTTGCTCATCGCCTCCTGCGAGCGGAACAGCATCTCGCGATAGTCGCGGCGATTGTCTTCGGTCGAATCGACCTGGATGGCGTCGAACCGCTTCTTGATCGTGCCGGAGGATTCGTCGGCGGCGAGAATGCCCTTGCCCGGGGTGACCATGGCAAGCGCAACTTTGTTGAGGTCAGCGAGGTTCATCGGGAACGTCCTCCGGGGCCATTGCCTTTGCAAACCAAAATAGGCGGTTCTCGGGCAAATGCCTAGAAAACGTTCGTCGCGGCCGGCGTTTGAACGTTCCACCTCTCCCATCGGGAGAGGTCGCGCCGAAGGCGCGGGTGAGGGGATGCGCTCTATCGAGGGACCTGAACCCCTCACCCGGATCGCTGGCGCGATCCGACCTCTCCCCGATGGGGAGAGGTGATCGCGGTCCTCGGCGGGTGAAGAGCGCTCAGGCGACCTTGGGATCGAGCTCGCCCTTGGCGTAGCGCTTGGCCATCTCAGCCGTGGTCAGCACCTTCTTGATCTTGCTGGCTTGGCCCGCGGTGTTGAATTCCTGCAGGCGCTGCTTGCACAGCTTGGTCATCGCCTCCATCGCGGGCTTGAGGTACTTGCGCGGATCGAACTCTTCCGGATTGTCCTTCAGAACTTTCCGAATCTGGCCGGTCATCGCCATCCGGTTGTCAGTGTCGATGTTGATCTTGCGCACACCGTTCTTGATGCCGCGCTGGATCTCGGCGACCGGCACGCCCCAGGTCGGCTTCATCTTGCCGCCATTGGCGTTGATGATCTCCTGCAGCTCCTGCGGCACCGACGAGGAGCCGTGCATGACGAGATGCGTGTTCGGCAGCTTGCGATGGATTTCCTCGATCACGTTCATGGCGAGGATGTCGCCGTCGGGCTTGCGGGTGAACTTGTAGGCGCCGTGCGAGGTGCCCATCGCGATCGCCAGTGCGTCGACCTTGGTCTCCTGGACGAACTTCACGGCCTCGTCGGGGTTGGTCAGCAGTTGGTCGTGCGACAGCTTGCCCTCGGCGCCGTGGCCGTCTTCCTTGTCGCCCATGCCGGTCTCGAGCGAGCCGAGCACGCCGAGCTCGCCTTCCACCGAGATGCCGCCGAGATGCGCCATGCCGGTCACCGTCCGGGTGACGCCGACATTGTAGTCCCAGTCGCCGGGGGTCTTGCCGTCGGCCTTCAGCGAGCCGTCCATCATGACCGAGGTGAAGCCGGCCTGGATCGCGGTCATGCAGGTGGCGGGCTCGTTGCCGTGGTCGAGGTGCACGCAGACCGGGATCTGCGGGTAGATCTCGGTGACGGCGTCCATCATGTGCTTGAGCATGACGTCGTTGGCGTAGGAGCGCGCGCCGCGCGAAGCCTGGATGATGACCGGCGCGTCGACCTCGGAGGCCGCCGCCATGATCGCCAGCGCCTGCTCCATGTTGTTGATATTGAAGGCAGGTACGCCGTAATCATGCTCGGCCGCGTGGTCGAGCAGTTGTCGCAATGTGATGCGAGCCATTCCATTTCTCCCTGTAGTGCGTTCGCGGATTTGAACTAAATCAACGGTTTTTCAAAACTTCGACGCCCGGCAGCGGCTTGCCTTCCATCCATTCAAGAAACGCGCCGCCCGCGGTCGAGACATAGGAAAAATCACCGGCTACGCCGGCCTGGTTCAGCGCCGCGACGGTATCGCCGCCGCCGGCAACCGAGATCAGCTTCTTGGCCCTGGTGCGCTCGGCGGCGTGCTTGGCCGAAACCACGGTGCCGCGGTCGAACGGCGTCAGCTCGAAGGCGCCGAGCGGCCCGTTCCAGACCAGCGTCGCGGCGTCGTCGATCGCGGCGTGGATGCGCGCGATCGATTGTGGGCCGACGTCGAGGATCATGCCGTCGGCCGGGATCGCATCGAGGCCATAGGCATGCGACGGCGCGTTGGCGGCGAACTGGTTGGCGACGACGGCGTCGACGGGGAGGATGATCGCGCAGTTGGCGGCGTTGGCCTTCTCCATGATTCGCAGCGCGGTCGCGGCGAGGTCCTTCTCGGCGAGCGACTTGCCGACCGCGACGCCCTGCGCGTGCAGGAAGGTGTTGGCCATGCCGCCGCCGATCACCAGCGCGTCGACCTTGTTCACGAGGTTTTCCAAAAGGTCGATCTTGGTCGAGACCTTGGCGCCGCCGATGATCGCGATCACGGGCTTGGTCGGGGCTTCCAGCGCCTTAGCCAGCGCGTCGAGCTCGGCCTGCATGGTGCGGCCGGCATACGCCGGCAGCTTGTGGCCGAGGCCTTCGGTCGAGGCGTGGGCGCGATGCGCGGCGGAGAAGGCGTCGTTGACCCAGATGTCGCCGAGTTTTGCCAGTTCAGCAACGAAGCCGGCGTCGTTCTTTTCCTCTTCCTTGTGGAAGCGGGTGTTTTCCAGGCAGAGGATGTCGCCATCCTTGAGGGCTGCAACCGCGGTGGCGGCTGCTTCGCCGATGCAGTCCTCGGCGAAGGCGACCGGACGATTGATCACCTTCGACAGCGCTTCCGCGACCGGCTTCAGCGAGTCCTTGGCATCGCGGCCCTTGGGTCGGCCGAAATGGGCGAGCAGGATCACCTTGCCGCCCTTGTCGGAAATCTCGGTGATGGTGGGGGCCACGCGCTCGAGCCGGGTGGCGTCGGTGACGCGGCCGCCATCCATGGGAACGTTGAGGTCGACGCGCAGCAGCACGCGCTTGCCCTTCACGTTGACGTCGTCGAGGGTGCGGAACGATTTTGTCATGAGCGTTTCCTGTGCGGCCGGACACAGCCGTCCGATGGACGGCGTTGCGTTCGCTTGCCGATGTCGCGGCCGTTGCGGCCGCGAATGCGGAGGGCAAAGACGCAGATGCCCGGCTTTGGGCCGGGCATCGCGAACAGTCGAACTTAAGCCAGCTTGCCGATCGCGACGGCGGTGTCCGCCATGCGGTTCGAGAAGCCCCACTCGTTGTCGTACCAGGCCATCACGCGCACCAGCATGCCGTTCTGCACCTTGGTCTGGTCCATGTGGAAAGTGGCCGAGTGCGGATCGTGGTTGAAGTCGATCGAGACGTTCGGCGCGTTGGTGTAGCCGAGGATGCCCTTGAGCTGCTGCTCGGCGGCGCGCTTCATCGCCTCGTTGATCTCAGCGATGTTGGTTTCGCGCTTGGCCACGATCTTGAGGTCGATCACGGAGACGTTCGGGGTCGGCACGCGGACCGAGACGCCGTCGAGCTTGCCCTTCAGCTCGGGCAGCACCAGGCCGATCGCCTTGGCGGCGCCGGTCGAGGTCGGGATCATCGACATCGCAGCGGCGCGGCCGCGATAGAGGTCCTTGTGCAGGGTGTCGAGCGTCGGCTGGTCGCCGGTATAGGCGTGGATCGTGGTCATGAAGCCGGTCTCGATGCCGACGGTGTCGTTCAGGACCTTGGCGACCGGCGCGAGGCAGTTGGTGGTGCAGGAGCCGTTGGAGACGACCAGCTGATCCTTGTTCAGCGTGTCGTGGTTGACGCCGTAGACGATGGTGGCGTCGGCGCCGTCGGCGGGCGCCGAGACCAGCACGCGCTTGGCGCCGGCGGTCAGGTGCGCGGAGGCCTTGTCCTTCGAGGTGAAGATGCCGGTGCATTCCAGCGCGACATCGACGCCGAGGGCCTTCCACGGCAGCTTGGAGGGATCGCGCTCGGCCGAAACCTTGATCTTGTTGGCGCCGAGGCTGATCGAGTCGCCGTCGACGGTCACGGTACCCGGGAAGCGGCCGTGCACGGAATCGAAGCGCAGCAGATGCGCGTTGGTCTCGACCGGACCGAGGTCGTTGATGCCGACCACCTCGATATCCTTGCGGCCGGACTCGGCGATGGCGCGCAGGATGTTGCGGCCGATGCGCCCAAACCCGTTGATCGCGACGCGGATTGCCATGCTCGTCTCCTCTAAAGCTGTTGTCAGCCCCGCGGGAGGGCTCCCACGAGGTTTTTACGGCGGAACGCCCGGTTCAGCCGGGCGCGTACGGAAAAGATGGAGCTTTGGTAATCCTTTTTCGCGACAAGCTCAACCGTAGGCCGCGGGTGCCAGCCCAGCGTCAGACGCGCTTGGTGGCAGCGTTAACGACGGCCTCAGCGGTAATGCCGAAATGCGGGAAAAGGTCCTTGGCCGGGGCGCTGGCGCCGAATCCGTGCATGCCGATGAATTCGCCGTCGTGGCCGATCACGGCGTCCCAGCCCCAGCGCACCGCGGCTTCGATCGCGATCTTGACCGGAGCCTTGCCGATAATGGCATTTTGCCGCTCGGCGGGCTGCGCCAGCAGCAATTCCAGCGACGGGACCGAGACGACCCGCGTCGCGATGCCGCGCCCGGCCAGCTGCTTCTGCGCCTCGACCGCGATCTGGACCTCGGAACCGGAGGCGAACAATGACACTTTTGCCTCACCCTGCGCCGCGACCAGCTCGTAGGCGCCGTGGCTGCACGGGTTGTCGTTCGGCGCCGTGGTGCGGAGCTGCGGCAGGTTCTGGCGGGTCAGCGCCAGAACCGTCGGTCCGTCCACGCGGTTGAGCGCCAGTTCCCAGCACTCGGCGGTCTCGACCGCGTCGCAGGGACGGAACACGCGCATGTTGGGAATCGCGCGCAGCGCCGAAAGGTGCTCGACCGGCTGGTGGGTCGGGCCGTCTTCGCCGAGGCCGATCGAGTCGTGGGTCATGACATAGACCACGCCGGTGCCCATCAGCGCCGACAGGCGCATCGCGCCGCGCGCATAGTCGGTGAACACCAGGAAGGTGGCGCCGTTCGGCGCGAAGCCGCCATGCAGGAAGATGCCGTTGAGGCACGCCGCCATGCCGTGCTCGCGGATGCCGTAATGGATGAAGCGGCCCTTCGGCGTCTTGGCGCCGAACGCGGTTGCCGACTTCGCCTTGTTGTTGTTGGAGCCGGTGAGGTCGGCCGAGCCCGCGACGAACTCCATCGGCATCGCGGCCGCGATCACCTCGATCGCGGCTTCCGACGACTTGCGGGTCGCGACGTTGAGCGGATTTTCCAGGAGGCCCTTCTTGAAGGCGCGCAGGCCCTTGGCGAGCGAGGCCGGCCGCTCGTGACGGATGCGGCGCTCGAACTCGGCGCGCTTGCGGTTGCCGAGCTGCGCGAACTGCTCGCCCCAGGCCTTGTGCTCGGCCGCGCCGCGGCTGCCCGCCTCGCGCCAGGCCTTCAGCACGTCGTCCGGCACCGAGAACGGCTCGAGCGAGATGCCGAGCTTCTCCTTGGCGCCCTTCAGCTCAGCGGCGCCGAGCGCCTCGCCATGCGCCTTGGCGGTGCCGGCCCTGGTCGGTGCGCCGAAGCCGATCGTGGTCTTGCAGGCGATCAGCGAAGGCTTGCTGGATTTCTGCGCGCGGGTGATTGCAGCCGCGATCGCCTCCGGATCGTGGCCGTCGATCAATTCGGCGGCCCAGCCGGCGGACTTGAAGCGCTTCACCTGGTCGACGGAATCGGCGATCGAGGTCGGGCCGTCGATCGAGATGCCGTTGTCGTCGTACAGCACGATCATCTTGTTGAGGCGCCAGACACCGGCGAGCGCGATCGCTTCCTGCGAGATGCCTTCCATCAGGTCGCCGTCGGAAGCGAGCACATAGGTGTGGTGATTGACGATCTTCTTGCCGAACTCCGCGGCGAGCATCTTCTCGGCGAGCGCCATGCCGACCGCTGTCGCAATGCCCTGGCCGAGCGGGCCGGTGGTGGTCTCGATGCCCTTGGTGTGGAAGTTCTCCGGGTGTCCCGGCGTCAGCGATCCCAACTGGCGGAAATGCTTGATCTGGTCGAGCGTCATGTCCTTGTTGCCGGTGAGGTACAGCAACGCATAGAGCAGCATCGAGCCGTGGCCGGCCGACAGCACGAAGCGATCGCGATCGGGCCATGCCGTGTCGGCCGCGTCGAATTTCAGGAATTTCGTGAACAGCACGGTCGCGATGTCGGCGGCGCCCATCGGCAGGCCAGGATGTCCGGAATTCGCCTTCTCGACGGCGTCCATGGCAAGGCCACGGATCGCATTGGCCATACGGGTGTGATCGACCTGCGTCATGATGAAAAGTCCGCCTGGAATGAGGAGCTGATTGCTGGACGCATCGGGGCGGGCAGCCGCGATACGCGCGTGGATGGCCTTACGGGTTGGAGGGTGGATTAGCACCTCAATTCCGCAAGTCCAAGGCGATGAAACGCCCCAAAACGGGGAAAAGTTGCTCGAAATGGCCCTATTTCATTGAACGGTGCATAGTTCAGCGCCGCCGTTGCGCTTCGCTCGCTTGCCACGTAAATTTCGTCCGCTAAACGCTTGCCGAACCGCCAGTTTTGCCGTGTGGCAGGGCTGTCTCCAGCGGAATTGAAGGGTCCACGCCGCGTGTCATGAGTGATCGTCTCGCCAACGGGTCTGGCAATACCGAGGCACCGCTTGCCGATATCGATGCTGCGACCAAGCGGCTGATGGCAGCACTTGATGCGCTGGAAAGCTCGGTGGAGCGGCGCCGCGAGGCCGACCGCGACGAGAACGAATTGGCGAGCCGGATCCAGGCGCTCGGCGCCGATCGCTCACGACTTGCCGACGAACTCGACGGTTCGCTGGTGAAGACGCGCAAGCTCGAGCGCGTCAATCGCGACATCGCGGAGAAGCTCGACGCGGCGATCGGCACCATTCGCGCCGTGCTTGCGGGCGGAGAAGGCAGATGAGCCACATCAACGTCACCATCAATGGCCGGCAATACCGGATGGCCTGCGAGGAGGGCCAGGAGGTGCGGCTGCTGAAGCTCGCGGAGAATCTGCAGCAGCGCGTCGAATCGCTGCGCGGCAAGTTCGGCGAGATCGGCGATGCGAGGCTCACCGTGATGGCGGCGCTGACCGCCTGCGACGAGCTGGTCGATGCGAGCGCGCGCATTCGCAGCCTCGAGGAAGAGGTCGAGCAGCTGCGCAATGCCCGCACCGCCGCCACCGATCGCGCCCGCGCGACCCAGACCGCGGTCTCCAACGCGCTCAACGCAGCAGCCGAGCGGATCGAGCGCACCACGCAGGTGCTCAACCGCACCATCGGCGGCGGCATCGCGATCGGGTGATCCTGCTCCGCCCTCCCCCGGAGGGGCAGGCCTGGCGCATTTGGCTGCCGGCTATGACGACGTGGAAGCGTCGGTTGCAGAAGCATGTAAATGCCATGCGCGCCCCCTGGGCGGGTGCCGGCTTGCCGGAATTCGGAATACCGGAAGAGTATCGGTGAGTTGCCCGACGCGTCAAGTCGTTTGGACAGTCGTTTGGTCGATCGCCGGCCGCCGCCGCTGCTTTGCATGGGGTTGTTTTCGATATTTTGGCGGCGCGCCCCCGCGGATGCTCTCAAGTGGACAATGAAGTGGAGCAGGAGCTCCGCGTCGTCCTTACCGCTGGCGGATTTGGCCAACGATAGCTAGATTAGCCCCGCGAAGCTGCGTCGTGCGTCAGGAGCCATATATCCCCGGGGCCTTATCGATCCTTTAGGGAACTGTCCCTGGCCGGGTCCGTGGACCCGGACATATGGTGCCCACCTACTTTCGTAGGGAACTCCGGGATCGAGCGCTCCAACGGCCTCTGCGGCTTCGCACTATTTTTGCTGTTGCCTGGTCGTCGCGCGGCGGCGGTTCGATTGTGGTGCACCGCTGTCCCCTGCGAAGCAGGGCGTCCAGTGCGCCGCGGCCTGGCCCTTTGAATGCGAGCGTCTCTGAATGATGGATCGTCCGTTGTCGCGGACGACGACAGCGGAAGATGGATCATGCACGCATCTCCATCGAAGGCCGAGCTTCGGGCGCTTGCTCTCGCCAAGCGCGACGCGCTGAGCGACGAGCAGCGTGCGGCCGCGGCCGAGGCGCTCGCCAAGCGCCGCGTGCCATTCGAGATCACGCAAGGCATGATCATCTCCGGCTATGCCCCGATCCGTAGCGAGCTCGATCCGGCGCCGCTGATGAAGAAGCTTGCGGAAAAGGGGGCGCGGCTCGCGCTGCCCTGCATCAATGCGCGCGGCCAGTCGCTGACCTTTCGCAGCTGGTCGCCGCAGGACCGGCTGATGCTCGGGCCGCTCGGCATTCCCGAGCCGTCGCCGGCTGCGGCCGAGGTGCATCCCGACGTGATGCTGGTGCCGCTCGCCGCATTCGACAAGCTCGGCCACCGCATCGGCTACGGCGCCGGCTATTACGACTATACCTTTGCGCATCTGCGCAAGGCCAAGCATGTGATCGGGGTGGGAATTGCCTTTGCTGCACAGGAAACCAAGGCTATCCCGGCGCTGTCGCACGACGTCCCGCTCGATTATGTGCTAACGGAGCGCAAGACGTTCGATTTCCGGAGTAGCTAGCCTTGCGTATCCTCTTCGTTGGTGACGTCGTCGGCAGGACCGGCCGCACCGCCATTTCAGACCATCTTCCCGGCATGATCAGGGACTGGTCGCTCGACCTCGTCGTCGTCAATGGTGAGAATTCCGCCGGCGGTTTCGGCATCACCGAGGCGATCTACCAGGAGTTGCTGGATGCCGGTGCCGACGCGATCACGCTCGGCAACCACGCCTGGAATCAGAAGGAGGCGCTGGTCTTCATCGAGCGCGCGCCGCGCCTGATCCGCCCGCTGAACTTCCCGCGTCATTCGCCCGGCCGCGGCGCCACCCTGGTCGACACCAAGAACGGCAAGCGCGCGCTCGTGCTCAATGCCATCGGCCGCGTGTTCATGGAGCCGTCCTCGAACGATCCGTTCAGCGCGATCGATCGCGAGCTCGAGGCCTGCCCGTTGCGCCAGGGCGCAGATGCCATCGTGCTCGATTTCCACGCCGAGGCGACCAGCGAGAAGCAGGGCGTCGGCTTCTTCTGCGACGGCCGGGTCAGCCTCGTGGTCGGCACCCATACCCATGTGCCGACTGCCGATCACCAGGTGCTGCCCGGCGGCACCGCCTATATGAGCGATGCCGGCATGACCGGCGATTATGATTCGGTGATCGGCATGCAGAAGGAGGAGCCGCTGCAGCGCTTCCTCACCGGCATTCCCTCCGGCCGTTTCGAGCCGGCGGGCGGTGTTGCGACGCTGAGCGGTATCGCGGTCGAGACCGACGATGCCACCGGGCTTGCGGTCAAGGTCGCGCCGGTGCGCGCCGGCGGCCGGCTCGAGCCTGCGGTGCCGGGATTCTGGACCAGCTAGCCTGCGACACCTTGTCGTGCTTTGATGGGCAGTGATTTTGATGGGGTAGTGATTTTTCAGTCCCAATGATTTTTCGATATCGGTGATTTGCTTCCGGAGATTGCAGTGTCCGAGCGCGTCGAACGTCGTTTGGTGGCCTTGGTGGCGGCCGATGTTGCCGGCTACAGCCGCCTCATGGGCCGCGACGAGGAGCGGACGCTTGGCGACCTGAAGGGCGCCCGCCAGACGCTGGTCGATCCGACCATCGCGGCATGCCGAGGCCGTATCGTCAAGACCACCGGCGACGGGATGCTGGTCGAGTTCGCCAGCGCCGTCGACGCTGCGCGGTGCGCCATCGAGGTTCAGCGAGGCATGGCCGAGCGGAACGTCGCGGTGCCGCCCGATCGCAGAATCGAATTCCGTATCGGCATTCACGTCGGCGACATCATCATCGACAGTGACGATATCTTCGGTGAGGGCGTCAACATCGCGGCGCGCCTCGAGGGGATGGCCGATCCCGGCGGAATCTGCATTTCGGACGATGCCCATCGGCAAATCCGAGGCAAGGTCGACATCGATTTCGGTGACATGGGCTCACAGTCGCTGAAGAATATCGCCGAGCCGATGCGCGTTTGGCAGATTCGGATCGGCGGCGAGCCTGGCTCGCAGCGCTCGACAGTGCCGGTCCAACCGCTTCCGCTGCCGGACAGGCCGTCGATTGCAGTGCTGCCGTTCGACAACATGAGCGGGGATCGCGAGCAGGATTATTTTGCCGACGGCATGGTCGAAGAGATCATCACGGCGCTGTCGCGGTTCAAATCGCTGTTCGTCATCGCGCGAAATTCGAGCTTCGCCTACAAGAACAAGGCTATCGACATCAAGCGGGTGGGCCGCGAGCTCGGCGTACGCTATGTGCTGGAAGGCAGCGTGCGCAAGGCCGGCAACCGGGTCCGCATCACCGGCCAGCTGATCGAGGCGACGACCGGCAACCACATCTGGGCCGACCGCTTCGACGGCGAGCTCGAGGATATCTTTGGCCTGCAGGACAAGGTCACCTCGAGCGTTGTCGGCCTGATCGCGCCGAGGCTGGAGCAGGCCGAATTCGAGCGTGTCAGGCAGAAGCCGACGGACAAGCTGGACAGCTACGACCTCTATTTGCGCGGCATGGCGCTGATTCATCAGCGCGCCTCGCTCGCCGATGCCTATAAGCTGTTCAAGCAGGCGATCGAGCTCGATCCGCAGTTCGCCGCGGCGCATGCCATGCTGGCGTGGACCTGGATGGCCCGGCAGGCCACGACCGGCTCGCCGCTCGACGGCCCGGAGCGGTTCGAGGCCGTCAAGCACGCACGGCTGGCGTCGCGACTCGGCGAGGAGGATGCGTTCGTGCAGTCGACGGCCGGCCACGTGTTGACCTATCTCGGGCATGACTACGACCTCGGCTCGTCGATGGTCGAGGAGGCGATCGCGCTGAACCCCAATCTCGGATTCGCCTGGTATTCGCGCGGCTGGGTCTCGCTGATGTGCGGTGAGACCGAACGCGCAATCGAGAGTTTCGACCACATGATCCGGCTTAGTCCGCTCGATCCCCTGCGCGTCAGCGCCTGGATCGGCATGGCGCACGCCTGCTTCTGGCTCGAACGCTATGAGGAGGGGTGCAAGGTTGCCAGGCGGTCGTTGCGCTTCAACTCCAATGCGCATTCATTGGGCGCCTTCATCATCAATGCGATCCGCGCAGGTGATGCGGAGGAGGCGCGAAAGGCGATCGCTCGTCTGTTGCGGGTGCATCCTGGCTTCCGTACCTCGCATATCAGCGAGGCGTTCCCGGTGCGCGACGCCGTATTGCGCGACCAGATCGGCGCTGCGCTGCGTGACGCAGGATTGCCGGAGTAACCAAGGCGTTTTCGAGCGAAGTGGCCGCCGTTTCGCGTCAAGAAGAGCGTCCGAACGACAAGCCCTAGCCCTGCCGGAAACCCATCCGGAATGCGCCCCAGTGGCGGCCGCCGACGAAGATCGGCGATGACAGGTCCTTCATCAACACGAAATTGCCGCCGCCCATGTCGCGGCGGTAGGTCTGCAGCAGGAACGGCTTGGTATTGGCCGCGACCTTGCTCACCGCGCGGTCGTTGAACAGCCGGCGGTTGCGGCAGTTGGCGTTGTTCCACACCGGGTCCGGGCCCTGCGGCTGCCGATAGTTCGGATTGTGGGTCGGCAGATAGCCGCCGCGCGCCCAGGCGACGCAGAACACGATGCGCGGATCGGCCTTCTGGATCGGATCCTGGATCGCGGGCAGCACGCGATCGGTGAAAGAGACATAGTCGGTCAGATACTGTTTCGGATCGGTGCCGGCGATCTCGCGATAGTTCTCGTCCATCAATTGCGCGAGCGTGATGTCACCTTGCGCGACCGCGTTCTCGAACAGGTCGGAGATCCGTTTCGCGGTCTCGATCACGACGCGGATCAGCGGCGTATCAGAGGTCTCGACGCCGCTGTCGGCAATGGTCACGATCAGGCTCTCGGAGAGCTCGAGCAGCTTCGCCACGCGGCCGTCGGCGTGCTTGAGGTCGCGCGAGGACAGGTCGACGCCCTTGGCGAGCTCGTTCAGTTCCGTGATTACGCTCTCGCAATGGCCGAGATTGGAGGTCGCGGCGCGCGCCACGCTGCCGATCTCGGCGCCGACCAAGGAAAAGCCATCCTGCACGCGGCTGATGATGCCCGAGATCTGCTGGGCGCCCTCGCTGGCGCTCTTGGCGCGCAGCGAGGCGTCGCCGCTCTCGCCGATCAGGCTGCCGATCTGGCCGTCGAGATCGCGTACGGTGTCGGAAATCTGATGCGTCGCCTGGCGGGTCGCCTCCGCGAGGTTCTTCACCTCGCCAGCGACCACCGCAAAGCCGCGGCCGGCAGTGCCGGCGCGCGCCGCCTCGATGGTGGCGTTGAGCGCCAAAAGGTTGGTCTGCTTGGCGATCGCCTCGATCGAGCCGGAGACCTTGGCGACCTGGCTGAGCGCTGCACCGACCGCGGCGAGCCGCGCCTCGATCCGACCGACGGCGGCGACGAGTTCCGCAATGTGGCTGACCGCCGTCTGGACCACGCGGCGCGACTCGGCGATCTGGCCGGCCGCGGCGGATGCGGTCGATTGCACCGCCTGCGATGCGTTGGCGATGTCGTGATTGGCCGAGACCATGGTCTCGGCGGTCGCCTGCAAATGATGGAACCGCTCCGACTGGTTGGCGACGCGGCTCGCGACCTCCTGGACATTGCCGGCGATATCAGCGAGTTCGACGCCGAGGCCGCCGATGCGGTCGGCGAGCTGGTCGACCAGCCGTTCGGCCAGCGTCCGGTCCGATGAAATATCCAGCACTGCAAGCTGCGCAGCCGACATATCAGCACGTCCTCCAGTCACGACGGCCCGTCGAGCCGCAGCAGCATTCTCCATTCCGATCTAAAGTGTGATTCGCGAAGGCCGTCTTGCCTGAGCGTGCACTGGGTGGCCCGGATTACGCTTCGCTGCATCCGGACTACCCAGTCATCAAAGCTTGTAGGCCGTGCGGAAGCCGCCCCAGTGCCGGCCGCGGACGCGGATTGGCACGTCGATCTCGCGCATCATCACGGTGTTGCCGTTGCCCATGTCGCGCGCGTAGGTCTGGATCAGATAAGCGCGCTGGTTGCGGCCGGCGGCAAGGCCGGCTGCATCGTTGAAGATGCGGCGGTTGCGGCTGTTGGCGGTGTTGAAGGCGACGTCGCCCGGCCGCTGCGGCTGCGAGTAGACCTTGTTGTGGACCGGCAGATAGCCATTCTGGTCGATCGCGACGCAGAACGCCATCCGCTTGTCCTTGGCAAGGAACGCCTCCTGGAAGGCCGGCAGCGCGCGCTCCGCCCAGTCCAGCATCCGGGTGCGATGCTGCACCGGGTTGGTGCCCGCGATCTCGACATAGTCGGTGTCGAACATGTCTGCGATCGCAATCGCACCGCTCGCCAGCCCGTTCTCGAAGATCTTGCTCAGCGCGTGGCCGGCTTCCATCGCGCGGGTGACGAACTCGGTGTTCTCCTCGTGGATCGCCCACATCCGGTCTTCGATCTTTTCGCGGAGTTCGGCGTTCGCCGCTTCGAAGCGGGCCTGGCAGCCGGCCTTGGAGCGGTCGCCGATCCTGATCCGGCACGCGCCGATATCCTGCAACCTCGCGCTCAGGGTCTCATGGGCCGGCAGCTTCTCGGCGTCGGGGCCGCCGATCAGGATGCCGTCCATCGCGATCTCGTAGACCTGTGCGGTGACGGTGCCGCGCGTGGTCTTGATCTCGATGGTGAGGCTGCAGGGCAGGCGCTCGTTCCTGCGCGGGTCGACACGTTCGTTCTGGCGCAACAGCACCGCGCAGCGGGCCTTCAGCTTCCGGGCGAAGCCGGTCACCGCCTTGCCGGCCTTGGCGACATCGTCGCCATGCGCGGCGGCTTCCTGCGTCGCCGAGTCGATCTCGCCGGCGCTGGTGCCGACCGAGACGATGAAGCTGGAGGCGGAGGCCGCGTTCTGGCCGATCTCGCCGGTAATCTGGTTCTGCTCGGCGACCGCGCCGTTGACGTTCTCGAACACCGGGCGGATCTTTTCGATCGCCTGCGAGATGCGGTGGACGGCGTCCGCCGATCCGGTGGCGTCCTTCTGCAAAGCCTCGATCTTCCGCGTGATCTCCTCGGTTGCGCTCTGGGTCTGTACCGCCAGCGCCTTGACCTCGGTCGCGACCACCGCAAAGCCCTTGCCGGCGGCGCCGGCGCGCGCCGCTTCGATCGTCGAGTTGAGCGCGAGAAGGGTGGTCTGCCGCGCGATCTGCGCGATCAGATTGACGACGTTGCCGATCGCGGCGGAGGATTCGCGCAACCGATCGACATTGGCGGTGGCCTCGCGCGCCGCGGCCGCGGCGTCGTCGGCGAGCTGGCTCGCGCTGCGCACCTGTTGGCCGATGCCTTCTGCGGAATGGGTGAAGCGGTCGGCGGCCTCAGAGAACGTTGTCGCGGTGCTCTGTGCGTCGCTGCTGCGGCCGGTCAGCGCATCGGTGCGGGCGCGAATGGTGGCAAGCTTGGCTGCCGTCGCCTCGGCGCCGTCGGCAACCGAGCTGGCGGCGCGCTCGAGCTGGCGGATCATCGCGCCGAGCTCGAGTTCCAGCAGCTCCAAGATCTCCTTGGCCGAATCGGCCTCGGTGGAGACCTCGGGCGTGGCAACCGCGGCTGGAACCTGCGGCGCGACGGTTGGCGCAACCGGCTCCGGCACTTGCTTTCGAAACAAACCGAACGCCATGGGAGTTCCGGGGGCTCTGGGAAAGTTACGGCGGGACGGCGGCGATCCTCGCATCCGGGCATGAAGTCATGGTTAACAAGTGCCTCATATTCCGGCATGCGGTAGTATTCCCGGGCCCGAAGGCCTCGCCGATCCTTTGATTTTGACCGTGAGAGGCCTATAAGGCCGCGTTTTCCACCCTCGTTCAGACCCTAAGCCTCGAAGAGACGTCGCATGGCCGGCCATTCCCAATTCAAGAACATCATGCACCGCAAGGGCCGGCAGGATGCCCAGAAGTCGAAGCTTTTCGGCAAGCTGGCGCGCGAAATCACTGTGGCGGCCAAGCTCGGCACCCCCGATCCGGCGATGAACCCGCGCCTGCGCGCCGCCGTGGTCGCGGCCCGCGCCGAGAACATGCCCAAGGACAATATCGACCGCGCCATCAAGAAGGCGGCCGGCAACGAGGGCGAGAACTATGACGAGATCCGCTACGAGGGCTATGGCCCCGGCGGCGTCGCCGTCATCGTCGAGGCGCTGACCGACAACCGCAACCGCGCCGCCTCCGACATCCGCTCGTTCTTCACCAAGTCCGGCGGTAATCTCGGCGAAACCGGCTCGGTCGCCTTTATGTTCGATCGCACCGGCATCATCGAATACGACGCCAAGGTCGCCTCCGACGATGCCATGCTGGACGCCGCAATCGAGGCCGGCGCCGACGACGTGGTGTCCAGCGAGGGCGGCCACGAGGTCTACGCCTCGCAGGATACCTTCCGCGACGTGGCCAAGGCGCTGGAAGCGAAGTTCGGCGAGCCGCGCAAGGCGGCGCTGACCTGGAAGCCGCAGAACACCGTCGCGGTCGACGACGAAACCGGCGAAAAGCTGCTGAAGCTGATGGATCTGCTCAACGAGCACGACGACGTGCAGAACGTGTTCGCCAATTTCGAGGTGTCCGACGCGCTGATCGCGAAGATGGGCGGCTGAGCCACTTACTCTGCTGTCATCGCCCGAACACTCGACCGGGCGATCCAGTATTCCAGAGGCTGTCGTTGTGCTTGATCCGATAGGCCGCGGCGTACTGGATCCCCCGCTTTCGCGGGGGATGACGAGCACGGCTGGATGACGGGCACCGTGCGATGACGCGCGGAGCGGGGGATGGTACTCCGTTTGTGTTTCGTTCTCGCAGGCCAGGCGGTATCACTACCCCATGACAGCCCAGCCGATTCGCTCTCCCGTCCGCATCATCGGTATCGATCCGGGTCTCCGCCGCACCGGCTGGGGCGTGATCGAGACCGAAGGCAACCGTCTGGTGTATATCGGTTGCGGCTCGGTCGAGCCGCCGGACGATCTGCCGCTGGCGAGCCGGCTGCTCGCGATCCATGAGGGGCTTGCCGCGGTGCTCGGCGACTTCAGGCCGGCCGAGGCCGCGGTCGAGCAGACCTTCGTCAACAAGGACGGCGTTGCCACGCTGAAGCTCGGCCAGGCCCGCGGCGTAGCCATGCTGGCGCCCGCAATGTTCGGTATCTCGGTTGCCGAATACGCGCCGAACCAGGTCAAGAAGACCGTGGTCGGCGCCGGTCACGCCGAGAAGAACCAGATCCAGGTGATGCTGAAGATCCTGCTGCCGAAAGCCGAGCCGCCCTCCGCCGACGCCGCGGACGCGCTCGCGGTCGCGATCACCCATGCCCATCACCGCCAAAGTGCGGCGCTGCGGCTCAGGGTGGCGAACCTATGATCGGTGCGAGTGAGGCGGGCGCGCTGATCGGGCTCCCTCCCCCCTTGCGGGCAAGGGGTGGGGAGAGGGGTAAGCCCAGGGCGAGACGGTCGATGCGTTCATCACTCTCGCAAGGTCGGTCACCCGCCGCCGAAACGGAAATTGAGAGAGCGCGTCGTGTGGTACCCCTCTCACTAATCCTCCCCCGCAAGGGGGGAGGGAGCCCTTCCGCCGGTACGTCCCACACTGAAGCATTCGAACGCAGTGCGAGCACCGAGTGCGAGGTGGCAAGATGATCGGCAAGCTCAAAGGCCTGATCGATTCCTATGGCGAGGATTACGTGATCCTCGACGTCGGCGGCGTCGGTTATCAGGTGCATTGCGCTGGTCGCACGCTGCAGGCGTTGCCGTCGCCGGGCGGAGCGGCCGTGCTCTCGATCGAGACCTATGTGCGTGAGGACGCGATCAAGCTGTTCGGCTTCCGCAGTGATCACGAGCGCGAATGGTTTCGCCTGCTGCAAACCGTGCAGGGCGTCGGCGCCAAGGTCGCGCTCGCGGTGCTCGGCACGCTGCCGCCGACCGATCTCGCCAACGCCATCGCGCTGCGCGACAAGGCGGCGGTGGCGCGGACCCCGGGCGTCGGGCCGAAGGTCGCCGAGCGCATCGTCAGCGAATTGAAGGACAAGGCGCCGGGCTTTGCCGATGTCGATCCCGCTGTGGTTCAGCTCTCGGGCGCGATCGACAACAACCGCGCGCCGCGCCCGGTCACCGATGCGATCTCCGCTCTGGTCAATCTCGGCTACGGCCAGCCGCAGGCCGCCGCCGCCATCGCCGCCGCCTCGCGCAGCGCCGGCGAAAGCGCCGAGACCGCGCAGCTGATCCGGCTGGGGCTTAAGGAATTGTCGAAGTGAACACGCCGCCCCGCATCGTGACACCCGAACGCCGCTCCGACGATGTCGGTGACACCGCGCTGCGTCCGCAGTCGCTGACTGAATTCGTCGGCCAGGCCCAGGCACGGAAGAATCTTTCGATCTTCATCGAGGCGGCGAAGAAGCGCGGCGAGGCGCTCGATCACGTGCTGTTCGTCGGTCCCCCCGGCCTCGGCAAGACCACGCTGGCGCAGATCGTCGCGCGCGAGCTCGGCGTCGGCTTCCGCGCCACCTCCGGTCCGGTGATCGCGAAGGCCGGCGACCTCGCGGCGCTGCTCACCAATCTCGAAGAGCGCGACGTGCTGTTCATCGACGAGATCCATCGCCTCAGCCCGGCGGTCGAGGAAGTCCTCTATCCCGCGATGGAAGATTTCCAGCTCGATTTGATCATCGGCGAAGGCCCCGCGGCGCGCTCGGTGAAGATCGAGCTGTCGAAATTCACGCTGGTCGGCGCGACGACGCGCGCGGGGCTGCTCACCAACCCGCTGCGCGATCGTTTCGGCATTCCGGTCCGGCTCAATTTCTACACCGTGGAGGAGCTGGAGAAGATCGTCACCCGCGGCGCCCGCGTGCTGAACATCGGCATGAGCCCGGATGGCGCCAACGAGATCGCGCGCCGCGCCCGCGGCACGCCGCGCATCGCCGGCCGCCTGTTGCGCCGGGTGCGCGACTTTGCCTCCGCTGCCGATGCGGACTCCGTCGATCGCGGCATCGCAGACCGGGCGCTCAGCGCGCTCGAGGTCGACAGCGCCGGGCTCGATGCGATGGACCGGCGCTATCTCACCACCATCGCGCTGAACTATGGCGGCGGGCCGGTCGGCGTCGAGACCATGGCGGCGGCGCTGTCCGAGCCGCGCGATGCGATCGAGGACATCATCGAGCCCTATCTGATCCAGTGCGGCTATCTGCAGCGCACCCCGCGCGGCCGGCTGCTGACCTCGCATGCCTTCCGCCACCTCGGCCTCGCCGAGCCGAACCGCGATCCCTCGCAGTTCGGCCTGTTCAGCGGCAACGGCGACGAGGATTGAACTCAAAGCTCTCGAAGACGTGAAGAAGCGTGTTGGTGCAGCGCATTGCGCCGCCGGTAACCTTGCGCGCTAACCATCGCGGCATCTCTGCAGGCCGTCTGCACAAACGGGGCCCAATTTCGCTCCAATCAAAGGGCCTATGTTCATTCAGGCATCACCGATCACATGTCCATGATCTCACGTCGTCATTTTCTTCGCGGCTTCGGCGGATTGACCGCCGCCTCCGCTTCGACCGCAGCCTACGGCGTCAGCGAGCCGGTCGTCCGGCTCACGCTGACGCGCTACGATCTGTCGCCGCGGCAATGGCCGTCGGACTTTCCGCTCAGGATCGCAGCCCTCGCCGACATCCACGCCTGCGATCCCTGGATGTCGCTTGATCGCATCGCCGAGATCGTCGACCGCACCAACGCACTGAACCCTGACATCATCGTGCTGCTCGGCGACTATGTCGCGGGACTGCGCCACGTCACGCGCTTCATTCCGGCATCCGAATGGGCCGCCGTGCTCAAGGGCTTGAAGGCGCCGCTCGGTGTGCACGCCGTGCTCGGCAATCACGATTACTGGGAAGACAAGATGGTGCAGCGCTTGGGGCAGGGCACACCGGTCGCGCGCCGCGCACTGGAGCGCGCCGGCATCCCGGTCTACGAGAACGACGCAGTGCGGCTCGTCAAGGATAACCGCCCGTTCTGGCTCGCGGGCCTCGGCGACCAGCTCGCCTTCATGGCGGCGCGGCCCTATCGCGAGATCAGGCGCGTCGGCGTCGACGATCTCAACGGGACGCTCGCGAAAGTCACCGACGATGCGCCGGTGATCCTGCTCGCGCACGAGCCCGATGTTGCGCTCCGAGTGCCCTCGCGCGTTGCGCTGCAACTGTCCGGCCACACCCATGGCGGCCAGATCCGGCTGCTCGGCTGGTCGCCGGCGGTGCCGGTCAAGCACGGCATGCGGCTCGCCTACGGCCACATCAAGCTGAAATGCGACGTCGTCGTCTCCGGCGGCCTCGGCTGCAGCATCATGCCGTTCCGCCTCGGCGTGCCGCCCGAGATCGTGCAGGTCACGCTCGGCGGAAAGGGGCCGGTGGTGTCCTGATCGCGCTTGCGTGATCGGATAATTTGCGCAACACGATTGCTCTCCGAGGCAATCGAGGGGCCGCAATTGACCTTACCCCACATCGACGGCGCGATCCGTGATGGCCGACACCATATGCAGGTCCGTGTCTATTACGAAGACACCGATTTTTCCGGCATCGTCTACCACGCCAATTACCTGCGGTTCATGGAGCGCGGGCGTACCAATCATCTCCGATTGATGGGGGCCGAACAGAACGCGCTGTTCGAGGAGGCGCAGGAGGAGACCGGCGGCTTCGCCTTCGTGGTGCGCTCGATGACGCTCGACTTCCTCAAGCCCGCGCGGATGGACGACATGCTCGATGTCGTGACCTGGCCGATCGCGGTGAAGGGCGCCTCCATCATGCTGGCGCAGGAGGTCCGGCGCGGCGATGACGTGCTTGTGAAGGCCCAGGTCCGCGTTGCTTTCGTCAGCCAGGGCAGGGCACAGCCGATCCCGAAGTCCATCCGTGCGCTGATGAAGGCCGATCTAGCTTAGTTATTGGGCGATAGGAAACGCCCCATCGACTCCATGCGGCGCGACGATAGATTTGCGCGTGACAGAGCGCGATCAGATTGATCGCGCTTGTCTTCTATTTCGAGCATGATCTTTTCGGAAAACCGCTTCACACTTTTCCGGATCATGCTTCAACAACGAGGGATCGCCGATGTCACGCCCGCCGCTGCCACCTTTCACCCGTGAGACCGCCGCGCAGAAGGCGCGCATGGCGGAAGATGCCTGGAATTCGCGCGACCCCGTCCGGGTTGCCAGCGCCTATACCGAGGACAGCCGCTGGCGCAATCGCTCCGAAGTGTTTCAGGGCCGCGAGGCGATCGTCGCTTTCCTCACCCGCAAATGGGAGAAGGAGCAGGACTATCGCCTGATCAAGGATCTCTGGGCGTTCGACGGCAACCGCATCGCGGTGCGCTTCCAGTACGAATGGCACGACGCCAGTGGCAACTGGTTTCGCTCCTACGGGAACGAGCAGTGGGAGTTCGACGAGCACGGCCTGATGCGCCGCCGGGAGGCCTCTATCAACGACATCGCGATTGCGGAAAAGGACCGCCGCTTCCATTGGCCGGCGCCCGGCCCGCGCCCGGCGGATGTGCCGGGGTTGGGGGATAGTCCGTTTTAGTTGTCGTCCCGACGCCCTGGTGAGCGATCGCACCGCTCCCGGATTGCGCTGCGCTTAATCCGGGCTACGGGATATTACCCGGCCGATCGAAAGCGTTTGCAAGTCTCGATCAAGATCGGTTTATTCGGCGATTGCAACCTCAACGCGTCCGCCGGACTCATTTCATGTCAATTGAACGTTCTACAGCCCTTGTGCTCACGGGCGTCCTCCTCGCGAGCGCTTTTTTAGCCATTCCAATCCAGCCAAGCGCGGCGAAGAGTGAGATGCGCGGGCCCGACACCTGGGGATCGATGTTCAGGCATCAGATCGAGAGGTGTTGGAGGAAGCCTGTACGCGTCGGTGACGAGGCCGCGAGCATGAAGGTTGAGTTCGTGGTCAAGCTGACGCGAGAGGGTAAACTGGATGGGCAACCCGAGGTGCTGCCGGGGAGCAAGTCGGCCACGTCAGATTATGCGCGAGCCTATCAAGCGAGTGCGCTGCGAGCGATCACCGACTGCCAGCCGTTCACTTTGCCGGCCGAATATTACGATCAATGGAAGCACTTCCACCCGGTCTTTATGGAATGGCCCGCAGGGCAGGGGCAACCTGCCGCTGGGGAGCTCGATACGCGCAAGCTTTCGATTTGCCGGGGATGCTGACCGCGGCGCGCAGGCTACCGCGATACTTCACCTCGCCCCGCTTGCGGGGAGAGGTCGGATCGCATCGTCAGATGCGATCCGGGTGAGAGGGAGTCTCCGCGAGTTCGTCTCTCAGCGACCTCGTGGAGACTCCCCCTCATCCCGACCTTCTCCCCGCAGGCGGGGAGAAGGAGAAGCTTACGCCGCCGCCTTGTGCCGCGCGATCTCAGCCTTGTAGAGCTCGAATTCTTCCGCGACCGCCTTCGCCACCGAAGGCCGGGCGCGCAGGCGTTCGTAATAGGCCTTCAGCGCCGGCCATTTCGCGAGCTCGATCGGCGGCGTCGCCATGGTCCAGTTGATCACCGTGACGAGATAGGCGTCGGCGACGCTGAAATGATCGAGCAGGTAGTCGCGGCCCTTCAGATGGTCCTCGACATAGTCGAGCCGCGAGACGTATTTCTCCAGTGCATAGGACTTGGCCTCCGGCGGCGCCTTCTTGTCGAGCAGCGGCAGGAACAGGCCCTTGTGCAGCTCGGTGCCGATGAAGCACAGCCATTGATGCAGCTTCGAACGTTCGGCGTTCGACGCGGTGCCGAGGCCGGCCCGCGGGAACTGGTCGGCGACATATTGCAGGATCGCGGCGTTCTCGGTCAGCACCACGCCGTCGTCGGTGCGCAGCGTCGGCACCAGGCCAAGCGGGTTGACCTTGCTGAAGTCGGAGCCGTCGTTGCGTACCTGCTTGGTCTTCGGATCGACCTCGAGATAGTTGGCCGGCTGGCCGGCTTCATAGAGCGCGACGCGGGTCGCCATCGAGCACGCGAGCGGCGAGAAATAAAGATCCATGGGAGCCTCCAGTATCTGGCGCGGGGGTCCGGCCGTTGTTGATTTTTGTACTGTCCTGGATAATATTTGTGGCGTCAAGGAATTTAGTGCGAAATGGTACAAAAAAGTAAGAAGCCACCATCTACTGCCAAAATTGCAGCACCCGTTGCGCCGAAGCGGCGCGGGCGGCCGCGCGCCTATGAGCCGGATGTCGCCCTCGGCAAGGCGCTCGATCTGTTCCGCCGCGATGGCTTTGCCGCGACCTCGCTCGATGATCTGAGCGCCGCGACCGGCATGAACCGGCCGAGCCTCTATGGCGCGTTCGGCGACAAGCGCGAGCTCTACATCAAGAGCTACCAGCGCTATCGCGATGACGCGCGCGCCGCGATGGCCGACATCTTCCGCGACGATGCGCCGTTGCGCGAGCGGCTGGAGCGCATCTATCGCATCGCGCTCGACATCTATCTCTCCGGCGAGTCCGGCCCGCGCGGCTGCTTCACGGTGATGACGGCAGCCTCGGAGGCGGTGTCGGATCCCGATATCCGCAGCATGGTGCTGGAGGGCCTAACCGAGCTCGACAAGGCGTTCGGCATCTGCTTCCGCCATGCCAAGGAGCGCGGCGAGCTGCCTGAGGGCGCCGACCCGGCGGCGCTGGCGCACCTTGCATCCGCCACCATCCACACGATCGCGATCCGTGCCCGTGCCCGCGTGCCGCGCGGGGAACTCGAGGCGATCGTGAAGGGGGCCGTCGACCTGATGTGCCGGGCCCAATAGAGGCGGCAAAAATTCTTCAGCAGTAAATGTCGGGTTCTGGTTTTCCGACCCGTCTTCCGTAAGGTCTCCCCGCTCACGGAAACGGAACATCATGGGAAAAGTCAGGACTTCAGCATTCTCGGTCTCGATCGACGGATTTGGCGCGGCACCGCGTCAGAGCCTCGAAAATCCATTCGGCGAAGGCGGCATGGTGTTGCCCGGCTGGTTCCTCCAGACCCGGACATTCCGCCAGACCTTCGGCCAGGACGGCGGCAGCACCGGGCTCGATGACGAGATCGCGCGCAAGTCGATGGAAAATATCGGCGCCTGGATCCTCGGGCGGAATATGTTCGGCCCAATCCGCGGGCCGTGGCCGGACGAGTCCTGGAAAGGCTGGTGGGGCCCCAATCCGCCGTATCACACGCCGACCTATGTGCTGACCCATCATGCGCGGCCCGACATCCAAATGGAAGGCGGCACCACGTTTCACTTCGTGACGTCAGGCATTCACGTCGCGCTTGAGCGCGCGCGCGCGGTTGCCGGGGACAAGGACATCCGGGTCGGCGGCGGCGTGTCGCTGGTGCGCCAGTTCCTGGAAGCGCGCCTGCTCGACGAGGTGCAGCTGGCGCTATCGCCGGTGCTGCTCGGCGCCGGTGAGAATCTGTTCGCAGGCCTCGACCTGCCTGCGCTCGGTTACGCCGTCGTCTCGCAGGTCGCGAGCCCGAACGCGACCCACGTCACCTTCGCGCGCCAATCCTAAGATCGTTCACGCCTGCGTCAGCGGCCAACATCGGCGGTTGACGCGGGCGCAGTTCGGTCGTATTTAACCCAAAGGTTATTTAACCGATGAGCTAAGTACGAACATGCCGCTGGACCCCCTCAGTTCGACCTTCGCGGCGCTGGCCGATCCGACCCGGCGCGCGATCCTGGCGCGGCTCGCGCTCGGCGAGACCTCGGTGATGGAGCTGGCGGAGCCGTTCGACATGAGCCTGCCGGCAATCTCCAAGCACCTGAAGGTGCTGGAGCATGCCGGGCTGATCTCGCGCGGGCGCGAAGCGCAGTGGCGGCCGTGCCGGATCGCGCCCGACTCGTTCAAGCAGGTCGATGGCTGGCTCGGAAATTTCCGCCGCTTCTGGGATGAGAGCTTCAACCGCCTCGATGGCCTGCTCGAGGAGATGAAGGCGGAGGAGGCCGCAAAGGCTCCGCCGCGCAACACCCGTAAAATCAGAGTAAAGGAGAAGCAACGTGGACGCACGCGTGAATAAGACGCTGAAGATCACCACCCCGTCGGATTTCGAATTCGCGATGACGCGGCAGTTCGACGCGCCGCGGCGCTTCGTGTTCGATGCGATGACCAAGCCGGAATATCTGGTGCGCTGGCTTGGCTGCGAGACCCTCGTGATGCCGGTGTGCGAGGTCGACCTGCGCGTCGGCGGCGCCTATCGGTTCGTGTTCCGCTCGTCCGAGGGCATCGAGCATGAACTCGCCGGCACCTATCGCGAGGTGGTGCGCCCCGAGCGGCTGGCGTTCGGCGAGACCTTCTCGATGCCGGGCTTCACCAGCGAGGAATATCTCGTCATCTCGACCTTCGTCGAGGAAGCCGGCACCACCACGCTGACCACCACCATCCGCCATCCCACCAAGGAGGCGCGTGACGGCCATCTCAACTCCGGCATCGATAAGGGCGTCGCGCCCGCCTACGACCGGCTCGCCGAGGTGGTTGCCGAGATGGGCTGAGGGGTGAGGTTGCAGCCGATCTGCTTGTCGTCCCGGCGAAGGCCGGGACCCGTAACCACAGGACATCGTTGTTGTGCAGGATGCCTCCCCCGCGTGCCCCAATGAGGGGCCGCGGGGTATGGGTCCCGGCCTTCGCCGGGATGACACCGTTTGTGGCGTGGCGGCGCTGCTAATACCCCCGCTTGCGATCGACCACGTTCTCCAGCTCCCCGTTTTGCTCGAAGCGCGCGATCTGTGCCGCGACGTATTTCGAGATATCGTCGGCGTCGGTGTCGGCGGCATTGTGCGGCGTCAGCACCACCTTCGGATGGCTCCAGAACGGGCTGTCCTGCGGCAGCGGTTCGGTCTCGTAGACGTCGAGCGAGGCGGCACCCAGCGTACCGTCGTCGAGCGCGCGGAGGATATCCGCCTCGTTCTGCAATCCGCCGCGGCCGGCATTGATGATCACGGGTGCGCCGAGCGGGCTGTTGCGGTTCAGCTTCGCGAACGCATCGCGATTCAGCACATGGCGCGTGTCCGGTGTCAGCGGCAGCAGGCAGACCAGGATGTTGGTCGCGCGCAGGAACGCGTCGAGTCCGTCGGCGCCGTGGTAGCATGCGATGCCGTCGATCCGCTTCTCGCTGCGGCTCCAGCCGACGACGCGGAAGCCGAGCGCGCGCAGCGCCTGCGCGGCGGCCGCGCCGAGCGTGCCGAGCCCCATCACGCCGACGGTGATCGCGTTCGCGGCCCATTGATAATCCGGCGCCCAGCGCTTCAATCGCTGCGACTCGCGCAAGTACGGCTCCTGGCGGTGATGCATCAGCACGTGCAACACGACATATTCGGTCATCCGGCCGGTGAGGTCGGAGACCGCAACGCGCACCAGCGGCACGTCGGGCAGCGAGCGGTCGGCCATCAGCGCGTCGACGCCGGCGCCGAGGTTGAAGATGACGCGCAGGTTCTTGAACGCGGCGAGCTCGCCCGGCTTCGGCTTCCACACTGCGGCATAGTGCACCTCGGCGGGGTCCAGCGCGCCGTCCGGCAGCAGCACGACGGGGCGGTCGGGGCAGACCGCGTCGAACCGCGCCTTCCAGCGCGCCGACGACCAGTTTTCCGAGCCGCCATTGATCAGCAGCGCCAATGCGCCCTTGCCCATCCGGATACCTCCAATTTCAATGTGATCTATATCACAGAGCGAAGCCGACCCGCTCCCTAGTCTCCTGCCATCAACCGGGGAGAACTTCCATGCGCAAACTGATCCTGGCCGCGGCCGTCATCGTCGCCTCCGCCGCCACCGCAGACGCCGGCCAGAGCCGTGGCCTCGTGCTCGCGAACGCTGATGCGCCCGCCCAGGCGCAACCGGCCGTTGCTCCTGATCAGGCCGAGGCCCAGCCGGCGCCGTCGCAGGCCCAGCCGGCCGAGGCCTCGAGGGCGCAAGCGTCGCGTCCGGTGAAGCGGACCCAGACGAGCCGCCGGGAGAGCGATGAAGCCAAGGCTCGCCGGATCGCTGCCCGCTACGGCGTCTACTGGTGATCGCAGCGTCCTCGTCGCGGTGATGGCCGAGGCGCGCCACCGCCATGGCTTTGCAACGCGCCTCGGCCAAATTCATCACCGGCGTCAGGAACCGAGATTTCTTTCGCTCCGCCTGTCGGCAGCGGGCATAATCGTTCGTTCTTGCAATGAACGGAGATGCCTTTTCGATGCTGTACGCCATTCTCTGCTATCATGACGAAGACTTGGTCGGCTCCTGGAGCAAGGAGCACGACGCCTCGGTCATGCAGAAACTGTCCGTCGTGCAGGATAAGCTCGCCAAGCAGGGCAAGCTCGGCCCGGTGGCGCGGCTGTTGCCGACCACCGCGGCGACCACGCTGCGCAAGGAAAACCCGCCGCTGGTGCTGGACGGCCCGTTCGCCGAAACCAAGGAGCAGCTGCTCGGCTTCTACCTGGTCGAGGGCAAGAATCTCGACGAGGTGCTCGATATCGCGCGCGACCTCGGCGAGGCCAATCCCGGCGGCACCTATGAGATCCGTCCGGTCGGCTACTTCACTCCGGGGGACGCAAAGCCGTGAGCGTGACCGACACCGCCTGGATCGATGCCGCGCTGACGTCAGCGCGTCCCCAGGCGGTCGGCGCATTGCTGCGCTACTTCCGCAATCTCGATACCGCCGAGGAAGCCTTCCAGAATGCCTGCCTGCGGGCGCTGAAGAGCTGGCCGCAGAACGGCCCGCCGCGCGATCCGGCGTCGTGGCTGATCATGGTCGGCCGCAATGTCGCGATCGACGACATCAGGCGCAGCAAGAAGCAGGAAGCGTTGCCCGACGACGACCGGGCGATCTCCGACCTCGACGATGCCGAGGACGAGATCGCCGAGCGGCTCGACGGCTCGCACTACCGCGACGACATCCTGCGGCTGCTGTTCATCTGCTGTCACAAGGACCTGCCGGCGACCCAGCAGATCGCGCTGGCGCTGCGCATCGTCTCCGGCCTCACGGTAAAGCAGATCGCGCGCGCCTTCCTGGTCTCGGAAGCAGCCATGGAGCAGCGCATCACGCGGGCCAAGACGCGCGTCGCCGACGCCAATGTGCCGTTCGAGACGCCGGGCGCGGTCGAGCGCAGCGAGCGGCTCGCCTCGGTCGCGGCGATGATCTATCTGATCTTCAACGAGGGCTACTCGGCGAGCGGCGACACCGCCGAGATCCGCTCGCCGCTGTGCGAGGAGGCGATCAGGCTCGCCCGCCTGCTGCTGCGGCTGTTCCAGAGCGAGCCGGAGATCATGGGGCTGACCGCGCTGCTGTTGTTGCAGCACGCCCGCGCCGCCGCGCGCTTCGATGCGGACGGCCAGGTGATCCTGCTCGACGACCAGGACCGCGGCCTGTGGAACCAGAAGCTGATCGCGGAGGGGATCGCGCTGATCGACAAGGCGATGCGCCACCGCAAGAGCGGGCCCTATCAGGTGCAGGCCGCGATCGCCGCCCTGCACGCCCGCGCGGAAAAGCCCGAGGATACCGACTGGGCCCAGATCGACCTGCTTTACGGTGCGCTCGAGGTCATGCAGCCGTCGCCGGTGATCACGCTCAACCGCGCGGTTGCGGTCTCCAAGGTGAAGGGGCCGGAAGCCGCGCTCGAGATGATCGAGCCGCTGGCGCCGCGGCTTGCAAACTACTTCCATTATTTCGGCGTGCGCGGCGCCTTCCTGATGCAGCTCGGCCGCAACGAGGAAGCCCGCGTCGCCTTCGACCGCGCCATCGCGCTCGCCAACACCACAGCCGAAGCCGCCCACATCCGCATGCATATCGACCGCCTGATGCGCGACAGCCAGCCGCGCAATGCGAAGGCGAAGTAGCGGGCTAGCTTGGTCGCGTATGGTTCGTGTCCAGCTGAGAGACTTCCCGTGTGACACCCCTCTCCCTACCCCTCCCCCGCAAGGGGGGAGGGAACCCCTCCGCCGGTGCTTCCCTCACGACAGCGCAAGAGCATAGCTAGTCAATCGCGTCAGGTGAGCACGCAGGTCAGGCACCCTCCCCCTTGCGGGTAGGGGAATCGCATATGGCGATGGAGGGGTGTTGCCAAGCGGTTGGAACTGGATTCTTTGGGTGTCTCTCGCTTCCCTC
>QQTW01000017.1_pt1 | contig 191013 bp, 171 predicted proteins | sample 1904831 | NCBI WGS metagenome assembly QQTW01 (sample SAMN09435610, study PRJNA476489) | Subsurface metagenome, whole genome shotgun sequencing project. | reverse complement strand
CTCGGGAAGCGAGAGACACCCAAAGAATCCAGTTCCAACCGCTTGGCAACACCCCTCCATCGCCATATGCGATTCCCCTACCCCGCAAGGGGGGAGGGAGCCGGACGAGTGTGCTTACCTTACGTGGCGGGGCACGAGCGCGAGAAAAACGCCGCCGCTTTTCACGTCCTACTTCGCCTTCTTCTCCGCCGCGCCGCCCTTGCCTTCGGCTTCCAGCGCCGCGCGGATGTGCTTGAACTCGCTCAGATCGGCCTTGCCGACCACGGGGAATTTCAGATCGAGCCGGTCGAGCGCGCTCACGATGGTCGAGCCGATCACGGCACGGGCGAACCATTTGTGGTCGGCCGGCACGATGTGCCAGGGCGCGTCCCTGGTCGCGGTGTGGTGGATCATGTCCTGGTAGGCGGCCTGGTATTTGGCCCAAAGCTGCCGCTCGGAAATGTCGGCCATCGAGAACTTCCAGTACTTGGCCGGCTCCTCGAGCCGGTCGAGGAAGCGCCGGCGCTGCTCCTCCTTGGAGACGTGCAGGAAGAACTTCAGGATCATGGTGCCGTTGCGCGACAGATAGCGCTCGATCGCGGAGATGTCCTCGAAGCGCTCGCGCCAGATGTTCTTGGTCACCAGCTTCTTCGGTATCTTCTGCTTGTCCAGCACCTCGGGATGCACCCGCACCACGAGGCACTCCTCATAATAGGAGCGATTGAAGATGCCGATGCGGCCCCGCTCCGGCAGCGCGATCATCGCGCGCCACATGTAGTCGTGGTCGAGCTCGCGGGTCGAGGGCTGCTTGAAGGAGGAGACCTCGCAGCCCTGCGGATTGACGCCCTCGAACACGCTCTTGATCGCTGAATCCTTGCCGGCGGCATCCATGCCCTGGAAGATCAGCAACAGCGACCAGCGGTCCTGGGCGTAGAGCTTCTCCTGGAAATCGTTGAGCCGCTTGCGGTTGGCCTCGATGATCTTGCCGCCGGCGTCCTTGTCGATGCCGCCCTTCTCGGCGGTCGGGTACGACTTGAGGTGAAATTCGCCACTCCCGTCGAAACGGAACGGCGCAACGAAGGGTTTCAGTTCATCGGCGAGCGATGGGGACGGTTTGTTGTTCATGACCTCTCGGCGGCTTGCGTGGCGATTTGATCCGGTCGATCACGCTACCAAGAATGCCCTTGGGCAGGAAGATGATGAACAGCACCAGCAGGACGCCATAGACCAGGTTGTCCCAGCCGACCGCCTTGGTGCCGAACGAGATCCGCAGCACCTCGGCCAGCACGATGGTGATGACGGCGCCGACCGTCGGCCCGAGCGCGACATAGACGCCGCCGACGATCGCCGCGAACACCATCTGCAGGGAGACCGCAATCCCGCTCACCGTGTCGGGCGAGATGAACATCTGGTACTGGCAATACAGCGCCCCCGAAAGCGCGGTCATCAGCGCGCTGATCAGCGTGATCTTGAGCTTTTCGGCGGTGACATTGACGCCGGCCGCGGCAGCCGCGTCCTCATCCTCCGAGATCGCCTCCATGGCGTGGCGGATCATGCTGCGGTCGATCGCGCGCCAGATCACGAGGCCGAAGGCCCAGACCGCAAGCGCGATCAGGTACCAGGTGATCTTGTCGTCGAATTGCAGCGCGAACAGCCCCTTGCCGCTCGGCGCGCGTTGCGGCGTGTAGCCGAGCGAGCCGCCGGTATAATCGCGGGTCGCGGTGATGACCTGCAACACGATGCCCGACAGCGCGAGCGTCACCAGCACGAAATAGTGCCCCGTGATGCGGAAGCGGAAGCAGGGATAGGCGACGACGAGCGCGAGCCCGCCCGCGGTCGCCATGCTCAGGGGAATCCCGATCCAGGGCGACAGCCCGAGATGGTTCCAGAGCAACGCGGTGACATAGGCGCCGATCCCCATGAAGCCGCCATGGCCGAGCGAGACCAGGCCGAAGCGGCCCATGATCGACCACGAGGTGTAGGCGAACGACCAGATCAGGATCAGCACCAGGAGATGCAAATGATAGGGATCGCGGTGCACGAAGGGCAGCGCGACGAGCACGAGGAGTGCAATGATCCAGCCGGCAGCCTGCCTGCTCACGAGCGCCTCGCGAGCAGGCCCGCAGGCCGGATGAACATCATGACGATGAAGAAGGCGAAGGCCAGCACGTAGCCCCATTCGAGATCGGAGAACAGGCCGCCGAGCGAGATGATCTCGGCGAACACGAAGGCGGCGACGAACCCGCCGATGAAATTGCCGAGGCCGCCGAGCACGCAGATCAGGAAGGTGATCGGCCCGAACGACAGGCCGACGAACGGATGCACGTCGTATTGCAGCACCAGAAGGCAGGCCGCGAGGCCGGCGAGCCCGCCGCCGATCGCCGAGGTGACGAGATAGATGCGCTTGGGATCGACGCCCATCAGTGGCATGATCTGACGGTCCTGTGCGATGGCGCGGATCGCGGTGCCGGTGAAGGTGCGGGTCAGGAACAGATAGACGCCGATCATGCCGGCCAGCGCCGCGGCAAACGACAGCAGCCGGGCGTAGCTGAAATTCATCTCGCCGAGCGCCAGCACCGGCAGGCGGATGCCGAGATTCTTGAAGTCGATGCCGAAGGCGACGGTGGCAAAGCTTTGCAGGATGAACAGCACGCCGCCGGTGGCGAGCAGCTGGTTGATCGGCGGCGCGGTCAGCAAGGGCGCAATGACGAGGAAATGCAGCGCGGCGCCGAGCAACGCCACCAAGAGGATGACGAGCGGCGCGGCGGCCCAGTATGGCAGATGGAACACCTGTACGAGATAGTACATGCCGTACATCCCGATCATCACGAGCTCCGCATAGCAGATCCAGGTGACGTCGATGACGCCGAAGATGAGGTTGAGCCCGAGCGCGAGCAGCGCCAGCACGCCGCCGAGCAGAATGCCGTTGATGACGGCCTCCAGCAGGTAGATGTCGAAGATGTCGAGGAAGGATTGCATGGCTGCCTCTCTCTTACCTCTCCCCGTCGGGGAGAGGTCGGCGCGGAGCGCCGGGTGAGGGCAACAGGTCCCACGAGAGAGCGTGCCCCCTCACCCGGATCGCATCTGGCGATGCGATCCGACCTCTCCCACAGGGGGAGAGGTGAACCGCCGATGCCGCAACACTTTCCGATATTGTCAGCACGTCCTACACCCCCAAATACGCCTGCTTGATGGTGTCACTTGCCGCGAGTTCCGCCGCCGTGCCGGCGGCGCGGATCGTGCCGGCCTCCAGCAGATAGGCGCGGTCGACCACGCGCAGCACCTGCTGCACGTTCTGCTCGACGATCAACACCGTCAGCCCTGCGGCGCGGATGCGCTTGACCAGCTCGAACACCTGCTGCACCACGACCGGCGCGAGGCCGGCCGACGGCTCGTCGAGCAGCAGCAGTTTCGGGTTCGACATCAGCGCGCGGCCGATCGCGCACATCTGCTGCTCGCCGCCCGACATGGTGCCGGCCATCTGCTGCAGGCGCTCCTTGAGGCGCGGGAACAGCTCGAACACGAAGTCGAGCCGCTCGGCGTAATGCGCGCGGGCGCCTTGCATGTAGGCGCCCATCTTCAGATTGTCGGCCACCGTGAGCCGCGGAAACAGCCGGCGATTTTCAGGCACATGCGCGATGCCGAGACTGACGATGCGATGCGCAGGCGTCGCGACGACGTCGGTGCCCTGCATCGTGATGGAGCCCCTGACCGGGCGGATCAGGCCGGAGATCACGCGCATCAGGGTGGTCTTGCCGGCGCCGTTCGGGCCGATCACGCCGACCGCCTCGCCCGCCCTGACGTCAAGGTTGACGTCGAACAAAGCCTGGAAGCTGCCATAGCCCGCATCGATCGATTTCAGCTCCAGCATGCGGCTCACGCCCCGATCCGGCGGCGCGCCTGCGCCGCGGCCGCCGCCGCAAGGCTCGCATCCGCATCGGTGCCGAGATAGACCTCGATCACGCGGGCATCGCCGGCGATGTCGGCCGGCAGGCCTTCGGCGATCTTCTCGCCGTGATCGAGCACCATGACGCGGTCGACCACGCGCATCAACACGCCCATGATGTGCTCGACCCAGATGATGGTGATGCCGAGCTCGTCGCGGATCCGGCGCAGCATGTCGGCAGCCTGGTCCATCTCGGCCTCGTCGAGCCCGCCGAGACTTTCGTCGGCGAGCAGGAGTTTCGGCCCAGTGGCGAGCGCCTTTGCCAGCTCGAGCTTCTTCAGGCCGGCGGCGCCCAGACCCTCGACGCTGCTGTGCCGATCGGTCGGCAGGCCGACCATCGCAAGCGCCCGCTCGGCCGCCGCCTCCGCCTTGCTGCGGCTGTGGCGGCCCTGGCCGTAGAAGCCGGCGAGCGCGACATTCTCGAAAATGCTGAGGCGATGGAACGGCCGCGGGATCTGGAAGGTACGGCCGATGCCGCCGACGATGATCCGGTGCGGCGCGAGCCCCGCGATCTCGCGGCCGTCGAACAGGATCGAGCCCGAGGTCGGCGGCAAGGTGCCCGACAGCATGTTGAAGATCGTGCTCTTGCCCGAACCGTTCGGGCCGATCAGGCCGAGGATCTCGCCCTGCTCGACGCGGAACGACACGTTGTTGACGGCTCGAAAGCCGCCAAACCGCTTGACCAGGCCTTCGACGGCGAGCACGGCGATCCCTTTCGCAGCGCGATGAGCCGGCGCCTATCGGCGATGCCGACGTGTCGCAACACGCCGACGCGCAGCCTTGGTGACCCGCATGAATCCCTCCCGGAGATTGTGCACTGCATTTTTTGTTGTCTTGCCGCCCTATCACAGGGGGAGCGGCGGATGATGTCAAGCGCGATGGCTGCGGACGTACGGCGCCAGGTGCTTACGTACAGAGCCGCATCCACCTTGCCCTCCCGGGCAAGCACGCGCGATCCGCTGTCGGGATGGCGGACTTCCGTTCAATAATGCCGTGGAGGTCGAGATGATCGTTGAAGCGGCCGAGTGATCACCATTACTCCGACAATTGCGTCTCGATGAACGCGGTGACGAAGCGCGGCATTGCCGCGGTGAGATCGGCGCGGCTGCGCACCAGATGGATGCCGACAAGCTCGGGATTTTCCTGGCGTGCGAGGTTGGACTCGATCTTTGTCCGCAGCGCGTCAGCAGGCATGTCGACGCGCAGAATCCGCATCATCGCGAGCGCAACCCCGGTGTAGATGCAGTGCCAGTCGGCGTCGCCGCGGCAATCCGACGGCTTGAGCCCGGTCTCCTCCTCGAGCTCGCGCATCACGCTGCCGGCGATATCCACCGTCTCGCCCCTGATGTCGTCGAGATCGGGCGTACCGGAGGGAAAATAGATCCGTCCGGCATTCGCAGTCCGCTCGCCCATCACCCCGCACACGAAGGCGCCGTCGCTCGAGAGCAGCGCGCCCATGCCGAAGCCGTTGAAGACCTCCTTGTCCGGAAAGCCCCAATCACGCCAGGCGAGGAAGCTTGCGAAGTCGGTCTCGAAATAGCTCGCGCTGAGCCGCTCACCGGCAAACACCGGATCGCGCCCGAGCAGGACGCGGCCGTTCCACAGGTTCGGGTTCAGCCGCTGCTGCTCGGCGAAATGCGTGTCGATCTCGGCGCGCCGCTGGTCCGCGAACGGCCAGGGACGCCGCTGCAGCGCGAGGTCCAGCGCGGTGACGCGGCAAATCAGCGGAGACTGCATGTCGCTCACCACGCACTCATTCCGGCATGATCTTCGTGCAAATTACTTCGCGCTTCCGGTCGTCTTCTTCACCTGATCGACGAACCTGTTGGTGTAGGTCTTGGTGACGTCGATGCCGGCCTTCGCGACCTCGGGCGAGCCCTCGCTGAACACCGCGAGAACGGCTTCGGCGCCCTTCGGGTCCATCTTGCCGGTTTCCGAGTACATCGGGATCGTGTTCTTCAGCGCGGCCAGATATTGCTCCTTGTTCTTGCCGACGAGGTCTTCCGGCATCTTGGCCATGATGTCTTCGGCGGAATGCGAGTGGATCCAGCCGAGCGTCGCCATGATCGCATTGGTCAACGCCTGCACTTCCTTCTCATGGCCGTTGACCCAGGCGGTGGTCGAATAGAGCGCGCCGCCCGGATACTCGCCGCCGAACACCGCAAGCGTGTCGTGCTGGGTGCGGGTGTCGCTGAGGATCTTGAGGTCCTTGTAGCTGCCTTGCAGCACCGTGACGGAGGGATCGAGCATCACGGCGGCGTCGATCTGGCCCTGCTCCATCGCGGCCACCGCGGTGGCGCCGAGGCCGACGCCGATCACGGCGGTGCCGGCCGGATCGAGGCCGTTCTTCTTCAACAGATATTTCAGGAAGAAGTCGGTCGAGGAGCCCGGCGCGCTGACGCCGACCTTCTTGCCGACGAGATCCTTAACCGAGCTGATCTCGCCGGTGTGCTTCGGTGACACGACCAGCACGAGGCCGGGATAGCGGTCATAGACCACGAAGGCCTGCATCTCCTGCTTCTTGGCGGCAATATTGACGCAATGGTCGAAATAGCCGGAGACGACGTCGGCGCTGCCGCCGAGCACGGCCTTCAGCGCGTCCGAGCCACCCTTGAGGTCGACCAGTTCGACCGCAAGCCCGGCCTTGTCATATTCGCCAAGCTGCTTGGCCAGCACGGTGGGCAGGTAGCACAGGCAGGCGCCGCCCCCGACCGCGATGGTGATCTTGCTTTGCGCCGCGGCAAGGCCCGTGGACAGGGTCAGCGCCAGCAGCGTTCCGGCAAGTGTGCCAAGCAGTTTCTTCATGACGTCCTCCGTTCGATTGGCCGGCAAGATAGAGGAGCAGGCGCGCCTTGAGAAGGCGACTTTCCAGGTGCTGGCCAAGCCTGTGGCCACGGCATAGCATCGCGAAATACAGGAGAACACCAAGAATACTTCAAGGAAACACCAAGGGAGGCCTTCATGAATCGCATTGCAACCGCGCTGTCGCTCGCCACCGCCTTCGCCGCCGGCTGTGGCGTCATCCATCTGCTGCGGCCGGCGCTCGCGGCCGAGAGCATCACCGCGCAAATCATCCACACCGGCGAGATGGAGGGCGACAAGCTCGGCGACGCCAACAAGACGGGCTTCCGCTCCAGGACGTTCGTTTCCGCCGACGGCGCCACCGTCTCGATCCAGGACGGCAATGTGCCGAAGCACATGCATCCCAACACCAACGAGATGCAGTTCATCCTCGAGGGCACCGGCACGGTCTGGCTCGGCGACAAGGAAGTGCCGGTGAAGCCGGGCGACCTGATCGTGATCCCGAAAGGCACCCCGCATGGCGGCACCAAGCCGAACGGCCGCCCGTTCAAGGCGATCGCGATCAAGACGCCGCCGCAGGCGCCTGACGATACCAAGCTGCTGGATTGAGAACGGCGGTCTTTCTACCGTCATTGCGAGGAACGGATTTCCTGCCGAACTTGTGACCGTCACCCTGAGGAGACCGCGGAGCGGCCGTCTCGAAGGGTCGACGGCCCGACTGTGGGCCGTCCATCCTTCGAGACGCGCGTTCCGCGCTCCTCCAGCGACAAAGGCGAAGCCTTTGCGCGGGGATGACGTAGCTCACTTCGTTGGCGGTGCATGAGCGTCATCCGGGCTCTTGCAAATCTCGTCGCTTTCAGGATGCAGTTCCATTGCATGACGATCGACAGATAATTCACTTGCCTCGCCTCTCGCCACTCCATAATATGACGATTGTCATTTCATGGAGATCAGGACCATGAGCCTGGATGATCACCCCACGGTCAGGGCCGTGCGTGCGCGCAGCAGCCAACCGGTCTACGACGCCCCGGTGTCTTCGGACCTGCTCAAGCGGATCGCGCGGGAATGCGGCGCCGACGATGTCGGCATCATCGAGTTCGACCGCGCTGCGATCGCGCCGCAGCGCGACTTCATCCGCAAGGTCTATGGCCGGACGCGTTCCCTGCTCGCGATCGCCTGCCACATGAACCGCGAGCCGGTGCGCTCGCCGTCGCGTTCGGTCGCCAACGAGGAATTCCACTCGACCTACGATCACGTCAACGAGACCGCCCGCGCCATCGTTCGCGCGCTCGACGAGCACGGTATCCCGGCCTGCAATTCAGTCGCCGCTTTCCCGATGGAGATGGACCTGCCGAGGATCATGATGGTCCAGCACAAGCCGATCGCGGTCGAAGCCGGGCTCGGCCGGATGGGAATCCATCGCAGCGTGATTCACCCGAAATTCGGCAGCTTCGTGCTGCTCGGCACCGTGCTGCTCGGCTGCGAGGTCGACGCCTACGACCAGCAAATCGACTACAATCCGTGCCTGGAATGCAAACTGTGCGTCGCCGCCTGTCCGGTCGGCGCCATCAAGCCGGACGGCGGCTTCGATTTCCTGTCCTGCCACACCCACAATTATCACGACTTCCTCGGCAACTTCACGCAGTGGGTCGAGAAGGTCGCGGACGCAAAGGATGCCAGGGATTATCGCGCCCGCGTGCCGCGCACCGAGACGCTCAACATCTGGCAATCGCTGTCGTTCAAGCCGGGCTACAAGGCGGCCTATTGCATCTCGGCGTGCCCGGCCGGCGAAGACGTGATCGGCCCCTTCCTCAGCGATCGCGACGCGCATTTTTCCGACGTGGTGCAGCCGCTGATCGACAAGGACGAGTTCGTCTACGTGATCCCGGATACCGACGCCGAGGACACCGTGACGCGGCGCTTTCCGCACAAGAAGATGCAGCATGTCAGCTCCGGCCGCCATACCGGCAGCATCCAGGCCTACATCTTCTCGCTGTCGCTCGGATTCCAGCGCGGCCGGGCGCGGGGCCTCGATTTCGTGACGCATCTGCGCTTCACCGGGGCGAGCGCGCTCGACATGACGGTCGCGATCAAGGGCCGGGATCTGCAGGTGGTGCCGGGACGTCACGTCGGAGAGGCGGCCTTGAGCATCACCGCCGACACCCAGGCATGGCTGCGCGTGCAGAACCGCGACCTCGATCTTGCAGAGGCGATCGACGCAGGCCTGGTGAGCCACAGCGATGAAAAGCTGTTCGCGGCCTATATGCGGTGCTTCCCGCTCTGAGCCTGCTCACACCAGCAGGCCACCGCCATCCACTGCAAGAACCTGCCCGGTCACGTAGCTGTTCAGCATCACATAGACATAGGTGGTAGCCGCCTCGTCCGGCGATGCGGCGCGCGGCAGCGGCAGGCCTGCCACATAACCGCGCACCCGCTCCTCCGGCATCTGCCTGACGCGCTCGGTGAGGATGAGCCCGGGGCACACCGCATTGACGCGGACCGGCGCGAGATCGACGGCAAGGCCGCGGGCCAGGCTCTCCATCGCGCCCGCAGCCGCGGTCACGAACGGCATGCCCTTCTGCGGGCGATGGGCCAGCAGGCCGCCGGTCAGCGTGATCGATCCGTTCGCGGCGATCGCACGGCTGGCGTGCTTGACCGCCGCAAGCGAGCCCCAGAAGCGGAGGGCGAGAGCTTCCCGCGCAACCGCGAGATCGAGATCGCGCACTGTGCCGAACGCAGGCAGGCCCTGATCGCCCGCCGTGATCGCGAGGTGATCGAAGCCGCCGACCTGATCGAAGAAGCGCGACACGCCGGCTTCGTCGCGCAGATCGACGGCGCTGCCCGATGTTCCCGGCAGCCGCGCGACCGCCGCATCGACGTTGGCCTGATTGCTGGAGGCGATCACCACGTCCGCCCCCTGCTGCTGCGCGAGCGCGGCGACGGCAAAGCCGATCCCGGACGATCCCCCGATCGCGATCACGCGCTTGCCGGCAAGCGACATTGCGTTGGTCATGGTCTCGTCTCCGGCGCTACAGCGCAAAATAGGCGGGATGATCCATGTCGGCGAGCAGCCCGGGCTGCTGCGGCTGCCAGTCGAGCCGCGCACGCGTCCGCGCACTGGAGGCCGGCATGTCGGCGCCGGTAAACCGGCCGAGGAAACCGAAATGCTCCAGTGCCTCCTCCGGCGACTTCGACACCAGCGGAATGTCCAGGCGCCGCGCGATCACCTCGGCGATCGCCTTGAACGGCACGCCCTCGTCGGCGATGGCATGGAAGGGACCGCCTTCGACGCCGCGCTCGAGCGCGAGACGATAGAGCCGGGCCGCATCGAGGCGATGCACGCCCGGCCAGCGATTGAGCCCTTCGCCGACATAGGCCGAGACGCCCTTGTCGCGCGCAATCGCGATGAGGCGCGGCACGAAGCCGTGATCGCCATGGCCATGCACCGACGGCGCCAGCCGGACCACGCCGGCGCGCACGCCGCGCGCCGCAACCGCGGTCGTGGCCGCTTCGGTCATGCGCGGCAAAGCGGGCGACGGCGGATGCGGCGCGTCCGCCTCGGTGGCGACGCGGCCCTGCGCCACGGTCGCGACACCAGACGTCGTGATCAGCTGCCGGTTTGATCCCTCAAGCACGGCGCCGAACGTCTCGATCGCACGCCGGTCATCCTCGGAGTTCTGCGCGAATTTCGAAAAGTCGTGGTTGAAGGCGCAGTGGATCACGGCGTCCGCCTGCGCCGCGCCGCGTTTCAAGCTATCGAGATCTTCCAACGTTCCGTAGTGAACCTCGGCACCGGCGGCGGCGAGCGCTTCCGCGCCCTTGTCCGAACGGGTCATGCCGAGCACCTTGTGGCCGGCGGCGATCAGATCATTGGTGACGGCCGAGCCGACCCAACCGGTGGCTCCAGTAACGAACACACGCATAAGCAATCTCCAGGTTTTGCTGGAGACAGAATTGGGACGCCGCGCTATCGTGGTAAAGTAGTGACCTTATCATGGTATAATGGCTAACAGGATGAGCGAACCGCTCGCACACGAGAACCTTCTCGGTGCCTACCTGAAGGACCGTCGCAGCAAGCTCGATCCTGCGACGTTCGGCTTTCCGCCGGAGCGGCGGCGGACGCCGGGCCTGCGCCGCGAGGAAGTGGCGCAGCGCGCCAACATCAGCGCGACCTGGTACACGTGGCTCGAACAGGGCCGCGGCGGCGCGCCGTCGGCCGACGTGCTCGACCGCATCGCGCGTGCGCTGATGCTGACCGATGTCGAGCGCGAGCATCTGTTCCTGCTCGGCCTCGGCCGGGCCCCCGAGGTGCGCTATCACCGAAGCGAAGGCGTCACGCCGCGGCTGCAACGCGTGCTCGACCTGCTGGAGCCGCATCCCGCCATCATCAGGACCGCGACATGGGACGTCGTCGCCTGGAACCGGGCGGCGACCGTGATGCTGACCGACTACGGGGCGCTGCCGCCACGCGAACGCAACGTGCTGCGCTTCATGTTCCTCGATCCGCGCGTCCGCGCCGCGCAACACGATTGGGCCAGCGTGGCGCGCTTCGTCGTCGGTGCGTTCAGGGTGGACGCGGCACGCGCAGGGGCTGCCGCCGAGGTGCAGCCGTTCGTCGACGAGCTCTGCCGGCTCAGTCCGGAATTCGCGGCGCTGTGGCGCGACAACGACGTGCGCGCCCATGGCGAGGCTATCAAGCAGCTCCGGCACCCGATCCTCGGCCCGGTCAGGTTCGAGTATTCGGCATTCGCGGTCGATGGCCGCTCCGACCTCAGCATGATCGTCTACAATCCTGTCGACCCCGAGGTGAAAGAGAAGATCCGCGGGCTGATGGAGGCGTCGCCGGCGCACGAACACGCGTGATCGCCAGCGCAAGGGACAGGCCCGAACTGGAATACGACTGTCGTTTGAGTCGAACGAATCAGACTGCACGCGCACCGACTGACGCTGCGGACATGGCAAGAGGCCGACAAGGCCCCATTTGCCGGAATGTCCGCGGACCCTGCCGTGATGCAGCATCTGCGTCCTCTTCCGACACGAGAGGCAAGCGATGCCTGGGTCGATTTCCAGATCGAGCATCAATCGACCCACGGATTCTGCATGTGGGCCACGGAATTGAGCTCCTCCGGAGTGTTCGTCGGCGCAGTCGGGTTGCTGGTCGTCAACTTCCGGGCTCACTTCACGCCTGCCGTGGAGATTGGCTGGCGCCTGGCTCGTGAATTCTGGGAACAGGGACTCGCCACGGAAGCCGGTCGCAAGGCGCTCGAATTTGGTTTCCGAGAACTGGCTTTGCCCGAGATTGTCGCGCATGCGAGCGTTCACAACACGCGCTCTCTTCGCGTCATGTCGAAATTGGGGATGTCCCACGACGAGGCTGACGATTTCAATCATCCGCGTGTCAGCGAATCCGATCCGCTCCGACGACAGGCGCTCTATCGCCTGGCACGAAACGATTGGCTTATCTCGACAGGGCCGACGCAGCGGCCCGGCGCGACAAGCTGAAATATCTAGTCCCGCGCCGCCGCCGTCGGGCGCCACACCAAGAGCCGCTTCTCGACCGCGGTCACCGCCATGTCGATCAGGATCACGAAAGCCGACAGCACGAACATGCCGGCGAACACGCCGGCGACGTCGAACACGCCTTCGGCCTGCTGGATCAGATAGCCGAGGCCGGCGGCGGAGCCGAGATATTCGCCGACCACCGCGCCGACCACGGCAAAGCCGACCGAGGTGTGCAGCGAGGAGAACATCCATGACAATGCCGACGGCCAATAGACGTGGCGCATCAGCTGCCGCTCGTTCATGCCGAGCATGCGGCCATTGTCGAGCACCGTGGCCGGCACTTCCTTGACGCCTTGATAGACGTTGAAGAACACGATGAAGAACACCAGGGTCACGCCGAGCGCGACCTTGGACCAGACGCCGAGCCCGAACCACAGCGCGAAGATCGGCGCCAGCACCACGCGCGGCAGTGCGTTGACCATCTTCACATAGGGATCGAACACGGCGGCGACGCGCGGCTGCCGCGCGAACCAGAAGCCGACCAGGATGCCGCCGGCCGAGCCGATCACGAAGGCAAGGATGGATTCCCACAGCGTGATCGCAAGGTGCTTCCAGATCACTCCGGTCGAGAACCACTTCACAATCTGGCTGAAGACGTCGACCGGGTTGGAGAAGAAGAACGACGGCAGCAGCACCTTGCCGAACACCGGCACGGTGGCGAAGACCTGCCACAGCGCCAGCGTGACGACCGCAACCAGGACCTGCAGCGCCAGCAACGTGATGCGCGACATCAGGCGGCTCCCGCCTGCGTCGACTGGGCATAGCCCTTCATCACCTCGTCCTTCAGCACGCCCCAGATCTCGCGGTGCAGGGCATGGAAATCCTTCTCCATCCTGATCTCGGCAATGTCGCGCGGCCGCGGCAGCGTGATGCGCCAGTCGCCGATGATGCGCGCCGACGGGCCGGCCGACATGATCACGACGCGGTCGGCGAGCGCGATCGCCTCCTCGAGGTCGTGGGTGACGAACAGCACCGCCTTGCGGTCGGCGGTCCACAATTCGAGCAGTAGATTGCCCATGATCTGCCGCGTCTGGGCGTCAAGCGGACCGAACGGCTCGTCCATCAAGAGGATCTTCGGATCGCGGATCAGCACCTGCGCCAGCGCGACGCGCTTGCGCTGGCCGCCCGACAGCATATGCGGATAGCGGCTAGCGAAGGCGCCGAGCCCGACCGAGGCCAGCCATTGCTGCGCGCGCGCCAGCGCATCAGCGCGCGGCGTACCGCGGATCTCGAGCCCGATCGCGACATTGTCGATCGCGGTCTTCCACGGAAACAGCGCGTCGGCCTGGAACAGGTAGCCGGCGTCACGGTTCAGGCCGTTCAGCGGCTTGTCGAAGATCCGCGCCGTTCCTGCGGCCGGTTTCAGCAGCCCCGCAGTGACGTTGAGCAGCGTCGACTTCCCGCATCCGGTCGGGCCGACAATGGCGACGAACTCGCCATGATCAACCGAAAGATCGGCCTGCTCGACCGCGGTATAAACCCGCCCATCCGCCAACCGAAACGCCACCGTCGCACCGTCAAGTGCGACCGCCGTCGGCTCCGCCATTGCCACGATTCCTCCCCGAACTTTCCGAAATGGCTTAGCGGTTCGGGCAGCCAAGTTCAACGCAGGAAGATGGCGCAGGAGGCGCTGAGAGGACCGCGGTCACGCGGTTTTCAGGCCGACGAGGTTGCGCACTGCGCAACCGGGTTGCCTGTCGCGCCGACTTCGTCGAGGCTGCGGTCCAAAGCGACGGACAGGGAGATGATAGATGCGGATCGCAGTGGTAGGCGCCGGAGGCGTCGGGGGCGGCTTTGGCGCGGCGCTGGCGCATGCTGGAGCCGACGTTACCTTTATCGCGCGCGGCACCCACCTCGCCGCCATGCGCAGCGAAGGCCTGAAGGTCCAGGGCGGCCGCGGCGAGACCCATCTGGTCCCGACCCAGGCGACCGACGACCCCGCAAGCGTCGGCCCGGTCGATATCGTGCTGTTCTGCGTCAAGCTGTGGGACGTCGAGAGCGCCGGGGCGCACATCAGGCCGATGGTCGGCCCCGACACCGCGGTGATCCCGCTGCAGAACGGCATCGACGCGCCCGACCGGCTGATCCCGATCCTGGGCCGCGACGCCGTGATGGGCGGCGTGGCGCAGATTTCGGCCTCGATCATCAAGCCCGGCGTGATCAACCAGGTCGGCACCTTCATGCGCATGATCTTCGGCGAACTCGACGGCCGCATCACGCCGCGCGGCAAGGCACTGCTCGAGCTCTGCCTGAAAGCCGGCTTCGATGCGACGCTCAGCGAGGCAATCAACACCGAGCTGTGGATGAAGTTCATCGGCCTCGCCACCAATGCCGGCATGACCGCGGTCACCCGGCTGCCGATCGGCAGGCTGCGCGACGATCCCGACCTGCGTCCGTTGTTCGTCTCCGCCTGCGAGGAGACCATCGCAGTTGCCCACGCCAGCGGCATCGAGCTGCCAAAAGATGCGCTGGCGAAGGTGCTCGACTTCATCGGACACGCGCCGCCGGCGATGAAGGCGTCGATGGCGCTTGATCTGGAACGCGGCAACCGGCTCGAGCTGCCCTGGCTGAACGGCAAGGTGGTCGAACTCGGCCGCAAGCTCGGCGTGCCGACGCCGACCCACGCCATGCTGTATGCCGTGCTGAAGCCCTATGCGATGGGCGCGCCGTCGTAAGCAGGCCGCCGCGCGAACGCGCGATGCTGCGTTGGGCGCGACGCAGGGTCAGCCGGAATGTGACCTGCCGGCCCGAAACAGCCATAGGTGTTGATCGGATAACCGTGTAGGCTGCCCTTGCGGTCAGCGTTTGGCTGACCGAGAGCTGCAATAAGGCGGAGACATGCCGAACTCTCCGCTTGCGACGGTTGGCAGCCTATTCCATCGGCAACCATTGTTTTCGACTCCCGTATTCACGCGGCAGCGAATGTGGGCATCCACATGCGACACGCATGACCTAAACATTGATCACAGGGAGAATGACAGTGAGAGCAGAAACCACCGTTGCCTTGTCCATGCTGGCCGGCGTTGCGATCGGCGCCGTCGCAATCGAAGGACTTCACGCACAATCCACCCCGAAGGCCTATGTCGTCACCGAGGTGGAGGTCCTCGATCAGGACGCGCAGAATGCCTATATCCCCAAAGTCACGGAGGTGATCAAGTCGACCGGCGGAACATACCTCGCTCGCGGCGGAACCACCGTCGCGTTCGAGGGAGAGGCGCCCAAGCGCGTGACCATCACCGTCTATGACAGCCTTGCAAAGGCTCAGGCTTCGCGCAGTTCGGCCGAGTGGAAGGCACTGAGCGCAGAGCGGAGCAAGGCGATCAAGGCCAGATCTTACGCCACCGAAGGTTTGGCCAACTAAAGCGCGATAAAGTTAGGTTGAATCAGTTGGGCCACGAACCTCTCCCTTTGGAGAGATCGATTTGCGCAGCAAATCGGGTGAGGGATTACGGTCTATCGAGGGAGCAAGAAGCCCTCACCTGGATTGCTCTGGACGATGCTTCGCATCGCCGGGCGCAATCCGACCTCGCCCCGGCGGGGAGACGTGAACCGAGGGCGCGCCAGGCCGAGTTAATCAAAACTCATCCCGCTGTAGCCCGCGATGAGATTGGGTTGAATCGTCATCTCGCTTTGGCTGCTTGTTCGAGCATGAACTTTTAGGAAAACCGCCTCGCACTTTTCCGGATCACGCTCTAATCCCGGAAGCAAGGCGCCTGTCGACGCTGGACGATGGCGCAGGCAGGCGCCTCTCCGTGTCACGGCCGCGCGAATGGAGCCGCAGCTCCGCTCACGCATGCTGGGGCGGGGCAAGCGTGGCGACCTGGTCGGAATGCACCGTGATTGCCGTGCCGCCATGTCCATCGCTCGCGGCGACGAAGGTGGATGCCATGTAGTTTCCGAGCAGGGCGATGCTGGCGGTGTGGATGCCGTCCGAGACCGTGACCGATCCGCCGGCGCTGTTGCCGGCAAAGCCCACGGTTTGCCCGGCCGCAAAATTGATGTTGGCGAGATCGATCGCGTCGGCGCCCGACATGCCGGCGACGGTGCCGGAGAAGCCGGCGGGGTCGTCGAGCCTCAGCGTCCCGGTGTCCGATGCAAAGGAGATCTGAGCCGCGCTCGCGGACGCAAGCTCGAGGGTCTGTCCGGCCGGAATGATCGAGGGATCGCTGATCGTGAAGGCGCTGGACCAGGCGCCCCAGACGGTCCCGTCATTGGCCTTGATCCACAGCGTGTCGGTGCCCGATCCGACGTGATACGCAAGTTGCGAGAGCTGCGAGGCCGAGACGATGTCGTCCTGATTTGCTCCGAGCGTGACACCGTTCAGCGTGAAGTAGCCGCTCCCGCCGCCGCTATTCCAGACATCATACGATGTCGCGGAACTGCCGAACGGATCCGAATAGCTGAACAGCGAGGACACAGCGAAGGTCTGGCCTTGAACGGACAGCGTGCTTGAATTGGTCGGGGTGACGACCGGACCGCTATCGACCGGCGCGGTCACGGTGAAGGCACTCGACCATGCTCCCCAGACGGTGCCGTCATTCGCGCGGACCCACAGCGTGTCCGCTCCCGAACCGGATTGATAGCTCAGCGACGCCAACTGGGCAGCCGTGACGTAATTGTCCTGGTTGGTCGACAGCACCGCCCCGTTCAGAACGAAGTGCCCGCCTCCCGTACCCGTGTTCCAGACGTCATATTGGCTCGCAGCGCTGCTGAACGGATCGCTGTAGGTGAACAGCGACGAGGCCGCATAGCTCTGGCCGTGGGGCGCGATGATGTTCGACACCGCCTCGACGGGCCCGCTGTCGATCGGAGCATTGACGGTGAAGGCGCTCGACCACGCCCCCCACACCGTGCCGTCATTGGCGCGGATCCAGAGCGTGTCGACGCCGGAGCCGGATTGATAGCTGAGCGAGGCCAGCTGGGCGGCCGTGATGTAATTGTCCTGCGTGGCCGAAAGTGCCGCTCCGTTCAGAACGAAGTGCCCACCGACGGTGCCGGTATCCCAGACATCATATTCGACGGCCAGGCTGTTGAACGGATCGCTGTAAGTGAACAGCGACGAGGCCGCATAACTCTGACCGTGGGGCGCGGTAATGTTCGACACCGCCTCGACGGGTCCGCTATCGACCGGGGCTTGAACGGTGAAGGGGTTGGACCAGGCCCCCCAAACCGTGCCGTCATTGGCGCGGATCCAAAGTGTGTCGGTCCCCGAGCCGGACTGGTAGTTGAGCGAGGCCAGCTGGGCGGCAGTGATGTAATTGTCCTGGTTGGCCGGCAGCGCCACGCCGTTCAGGACGAAGTGCCCACCGACGGTGCCGGTATCCCAGACATCGTACTCGACGGCGGGGCTGCTGAACGGATCACTGTAGGTAAACAGCGACGAGGCCGCATAGCTCTGGCCGTGGGGCGCGACGATGTTCGACACCGTCTCGACGGGCCCGTTGTCGACCGGAGCTGCGACGGTGAAGGCGCTCGACCACGCTCCCCACACGGTGCCGTCATTGGCGCGGATCCAGAGCGTGTCGATCCCGGAGCCGGATTGGTAGCTGAGCGAGGCGAGCTGGGCGGCCGTGATGTAATTGTCCTGTTTGGCCGACAGCGCCACGCCGTTCAGGACGAAGTGCCCGCCTCCTGTACCCGTGTTCCAGACGTCGTATTGTGTTGCAGGACTGCTGAACGGATCGCTGTAGGTGAACAGCGACGAGGCTGCATAGCTCTGGCCATGGAACGCGGCGACGTCCGACACCGTCTCAACGGGGCCGTTGTCGACCGGAGCCGTGACTGTGAAAGCGTTCGACCACTGTCCCCACACCGTCGAGTCGTTGGCCCGGATCCAGAGCGTGTCCGAGCCCGAGCCCGATTGATAGGTCAATGACGACAGCTGCGCGGCCGTGACGTAATTGTGCTGGTTGGCGGCAAGCGCCACTCCGTTCAAAACGAAGTGGCCGCCACCGGTGCCGGCGTCCCAGACGTCGTATTGGGCGGCCGCGAAGCCGAACGGGTCGTAATAGGTGAACAGCGACGACACGGCAAAGCTCTGGCCGTGCCATGCCGTCACGTCTGCGACCGTCACCACGGGCCCTTCCGGGATTGCCGCAAATTGGGCCCATGTGCTCCAGGACACGCCGTTGAACGCCCGCACCCACAGCTGGTCGCTCGCGGGACCGAACTGGTAGGCAATGTTGGACCATTGTGAAGCAGCGACGTCGACCTCAACCCCGTTCGCCTGCGCCACCCCGCCTACAGTGAAGTGGCCGTTACCGGTGGAGTCCCAAAGCGCATACTCGATCACCGGCAAAGTACCGCTCGTCACATAGAACATGGACGATGCCGGAAGCGAGGTTTGCACCCGGCCGGTTATGTTGGAGGCGACCACCGTTGGCGCGACGTCGACGGCGCCGGAATTATCGATGACGAAGTCGCCGCCCTCACTGGCGATCTGGGTGAGCGATACTTCGAATTGCACATCCCAGTTTTGACCGGGATAGCTGTTTCCCCACGGATTGCGAACGATGAAATTGCCGGTCGCACTGTCATAGCCGACGACTCCGAAAGCGTGATCCGGGACCAGCTGGATATTTCCGGCGCTGTCATAGGTGTACGGCGATGTCGAAGGAATCTCGAGGATGACGTCGTCGTAGCTGGCGAGCGCAGCGATATAGACGGACTTGTTGCTATACCAATTGGACGCGCTGCTCATGTAATAGCTGACGCTGGTTGCGTCAGTCAGATTCTCCAGGACATCGGTCGGAGGATCCGCAGAGATGTTGTTGTAGCTGTTGACCGCCGGGTGCCCGATCTGTCCCGTTGCGCTGAGTTGCGCATACGCCTTCTCCACCAGGGCAACCCACATCGCGGTGGGTTGCTCATTGTAGTTGTGACCGTAGTCGAGTTCGGTCCCATTGACCGTTGGAAACATGTCGTTGACGGTTTCCCACGTCTCCTGCCCCCCGACATAGAAGCGCACGCCATAGGTGCCGTTTCCATTGTCGACGAACATGGAACTCAGGACCTGCGGATGAAAGACGACGACGTCGATCAATCCTGACATCAGTTCGCAATCGCCGTCGGCTCCCTGACAGATGTCGTTGACGGTGGCTGCGCCCGCCGAGGAATACAACGGTCCGACAACCGCGCTGTAGCCCTGCAATGTCCAGCCGTTCGCATCCGGCGGCAAAGTCGGATCCGGGAGATCGGTTCCCAGGAACCACTTCCCGAGCAGCTCGGACATCTGCGTCGACGTCGTGCCGACCTGCAGATTGCCGAGCGTGACATGGACCGTACTGCCCCCCGTCAAGGTGGCGTTCGCCGGATTACCGTCAACGAGCTGGCCGAAAAGATGGGAGACATAGTCCGATGTGGACAGCCCGCTGTTCAGATTGGCCGCAATCACCTGCAGCGAGTTCAGCTCATTCGCGGTCACGCTGCCGCGATTAGCGACGTTGGCCAGCAAGTCATAGGCTTCGGCGTAAGTGAAAACCCCGTCCGCAGCAAAGTTGAGCATGTCGGACTTGACGCCGCTGTCGACCAGGGAATTGATCCAGCTTGCAGTCATGGAATTCCTTCGCAGGTCTTGACGGGCTAAGATTGCTGTCGACCAGGCCGGTCCTGGCAAGGTCGCATGCGTCCCATCGAGACGAATCCAGCAATGGACTACGTAACTATCGCGTTAGTTGTGGCCGAATTCGAGGCACCTGTCGATCTCGCCGGATGCAGCCGTCAACGAAGGGAACCCGTATTCTCGTGAAGATTCGTTAACGTCTGCCTGCTACCGCGCCCGCCGCCCAGCATAGCGGTAGGGGCGACACCCGATGTCAGGTTCCTGGTTACCGCCTTGGCCCGCGCGCACGCGTTCGGGGACGGCTGGCGCGATGCCCTGAAGGCTTCCTTCCGATGAAGCGCTGCAGCGCTATCAGGCCGCGCGGCTGACGCGGACCAATGCGACCATGGCGAAGTCGGCCGGGAGCGCCAGGCGCTTCCATAATCCGGCGCCGGCCGACGCCGAAGGCGCCGAGGCCTATGTCTCGCACGAATGGCGGCCGGACCGCGTGCGCGAACGCTACGGCTGGCTGTTCACCTACGACGCGATGAAGGTACCGGTCTGGCGGCAGGCGTTCGACCTGCCCGGTGCTCCCGCGTCAGCGCGTGTGATGCCGTCCGCGGTGAGCCGAGCGCTTCGGTGGCGGCGGCGGCGCGAAGAAGGGATTCTCCGAGCACATCGCACCCCGGCCCGACGCTGACGCCTGGCACTGCGGGATCGAAGTGAAGCTGCAATCGATGTAGCTCCCGCCGAACTTGCCCTGAAAGACGTGCATGCATACCGGATAGTTCGGATCGTAGGCCTGACCGGCGGCAGGTCCGGCCAGGGCGACCGCAAATCCGGCGATCGCGAACAGTTTCAGGCGCATCGGTCTGTCCTTGTCGTGGCGGGAGGTTCCTCACAACTGCCGGAGTTAGTCAACATCACTGCCGGCGCGACGGCCATGCAGATCATCACGGGCAAACGACGTGCCGATGCGCAAGCGCTACAGCGCGATGAGATCAGGTTGAATCGTCATGGCGCTTGAGCTCGCTGTTTGAGCATGATCTTTTCGGAAAACCGCTTCGCACTTTTCCGGATCATGCTCTAGGTGGCAGGTTGGCGGTGTCGCTTGCTCCGCTCTCTGGGCTGCGTTTTCGGGCCCTTGTAGAAGGGATTGACCGAACACGTCGCCGATCGTCCCGAGGCTGTTGCCTGACACTGCGGAAGCGACGTGAAGCTGCAATCGATGTACTCGGGCGTCAGCCGGCCGCCATAGACCTCCATGCAAACCGGATAGTTCGGATCGTACATTTGCGCGGCGGCGGGCCCGGCGAGGCAGACGCCGACGGCGGCGATGATGGTGAATTTCAAGCGCATCGAATGCTCCTCAAGCTTGGGTCTCGAACGCCGGGGCGTGGCTAGCGCTGTTCGCCGGCCGGCTTGCCGTCGTCCTCACCCAGACAGCGGATCATGAAAGCCGTTGTGTCCCGCGGCAGCACCTGTGCGGCGCGTGCCTTGAGACGGCATTCGAGCTGCGCGATCTGGCGCGCCCGCTGCCGTTCCGACGGCAATGCTGATTGCCGCAACCGCCGCAAGGTCATCGGTGAGCCATCCGACTCGAAGCTCAGCTCGTATTTCTTGCCGTTCTGGTCGGTGGCAGCGCAGGCAACGGTCGACACCTGCCGCGTGATGAAGCTTCCGACCTGGCGGCAGGAGCCGGTCGACATCTCGACCAGCGGCACCGGCAGTCCATCGACACGCGGGCGGTCGCTCGACTTCAGCAACATGCGATCGACCGCGAGCTCGAACAGATTGTCCTGGGTGCGCTCGGTGCTCTCGCCGGAGAACGAGACGATGTGGCTCTTGTCGGCGGGATCGTCGAGCACCACGGTGAATTCGGAGCGGCCGCGCAGCGTGTGGAAATAGGCCACCGCCTTGCAGGTGTAGCTGCGGCCGGCAATGCTGACATTGCGGCAGGTGCCCGACATCAACGCATAAAGGTCGACGTCATAGACCGGGCCCGCGGCGACAGCGAGCGCCGGCCAGCAGACAATGGAAACCGCAATCAATTGAGCGAAACGGGAGATCATGCTGAAACGGTCGAGAACGCGGTCGTTGGAGAGGCCCATGGCGCAGGGTCGCCGATTTCCACGGACTGTGCAACGAAGAAGCGGGCCCAAATGTGGAGGCCCCGCAAGCAATCGCCCGGGAAACGCAGGGCAAACCATGCGGAAAGGCCGCGGCGCTCGTGGCTTGCGTCAGATTTGCGGGCCGGACAGAGTGACCTCGCGCTCCGCGCGGAAGACGTTGCTGTAAAGATTCGCGATCCACTGACGACCGCTTGCCGTCATGTTCAGGCAATTGATGGCGCCCTGGATGTGCGGCGCAACCATATTCCAGTAGAATTGCGGATAGCGGTCGACGATGTCGGCCGGCGATTCATAGCCGAGCTGGCGGTTGATACCGACTTCCTCGAACTCGTGATAGAGCGCGTTGGCCTTCCTGATGTAGTTGGGATCGCCGAGTTGCCCGATGAAATCGGCTGCCCGGACGATCGCCGCCTCGTCGTCATAGTGCTGGCCTTCGGGCGATGGAAACCGTGTGCCCTCGATGTTGCGCGCGACGCGCTCGCGATCGAGCGGCAGCACGGCCTCGAGCCTGTCGAGCACATAGAGCTTCGAGCGGTCGACGTGATACGGCATCAGGCCGGCATCCGACGAGCCTCGCGGCAGCACGACCTTGTTGCCCGCGGCATCGATGACGTAGCCATCCGGTCCATCGCCCTTCAGCAGGCCGCGCACATAGCCGATGTCGTGCGTCAGGCAGGCGATGATCGTGTGGGTGTAATCCTCCGCGGTGACGTGGGTGTGCAGCGCGCGGCCGCGGATGATGTCGTGCCCGGCCAGCGTGACCAGCATCGTGTGCTCGACATTGTGGTAGAGCGCATCGCTGTTGCCGATGCATTCCAGCGCGATGCGCGCGGCGGCCGGCAGGAGTTCGCCAAAGCGCGCCTGCGAGGCCCCGAAGGTGCGGCTGACATGGGTGGCGAGAAACTTCTCCAAAGCACCCGCTGCCAACTCAGGTAACGTCATCATCGATGCAGCCCCCGACCGCGCAACGTTCCTCACTCGTCCCGATCTCACGTCGTAGTTGGGTGGCAACTATAGCGTATCTGCGGGCGTGCGGCTATGCGCTGGCGGGCGCGCGATTCATTCAGCCGTACTTTTCCGGTCTTGCCGGCTGCGGCACCAAAGTCGCTGATAATGGCATGAACCGTGCATGATTCGGTTCAGACCGGGTTAATCCTACGGATAAACACCATCATGCTCGTTACGCTCGTCGCCATCCTCTGCAATGCTCAGCTCTGCATGGAAAAGGTCGTCACCAACAGCGACCAATCCGGCATCACCATGGGCGCATGCGCCGTGAATGCCCAAATCGGCATCGCCGATTGGCTCGCCAAGGGGCCGTATCACGATTGGCGCTTGCAGAGCTACAAGTGCATCATGGGCAAATACGTCCCCAAGAACGAAGTGTGATGTGTGCTCACAGCCCCCGAAGGGGCTGACCGGTTTCATCTGCCCGACTGGAACAGCCTGCGAAACCGCGTGATGCAGGCGCGTGCACCACAAGTCAAAGTCCATTTTATGGGCTATCACTGTCGTCCGCGATGGTGAAAGACACGTGAGGTCGCCCAGGAATGGCCAGAGAATGCCCGCAACGCCGCTGATTGCCTACGCGCATGTCGGCAAGAGTTTTGACGATGGACGCGTGGTGGCGGTCGACGACGTCTCGCTTGACGTGGCCGAGGGTGAATTCCTGGCTGTTGTCGGCGGCTCGGGCTCCGGCAAGACGACGCTGCTCAGGCTGGCCAACCGCCTGATCGAAGCCGACCGCGGCAGGATCGCGGTCGAGGGTGAGGATGTCAGCCGCATCGACCCGATCCTGCTGCGGCGCCGCATCGGCTATGTCTTCCAGAGCGGCGGGCTGTTTCCGCACCTTTCCGTCGCCGGCAATATCGGCATCACGCCGAAGCTGCTCGGCTGGCCGCAGGCGGAGATCTCCGCACGGGTCGACGAGTTGCTCGATCTCGTGCGGCTCGATCGCGCACAGCATCGCGACCGCCTGCCGCACGAGCTCTCCGGCGGCCAGCGCCAGCGTGTCGGCGTCGCGCGTGCGCTGGCTGCGAAGCCGCGTATCGTGCTGATGGACGAGCCGTTCGGCGCGCTCGATCCCTTGACCCGCGACGCGCTCGGAGACGACTATCGAACGCTTCACCGCGCGCTTGGGCTCACCACGATCATGATCACCCACGACATGACCGAGGCGCTGCTGCTCGCCGACCGCGTGGCGGTCATGCACCGCGGCAGGTTGCTCGCGCTCGGCACTGCTGCGGAGCTCGCGGCGAGCACCGACGCCTATGTCGGCGAACTCTTGCGCACGCCGCGGCGACAGGCGGAACGCCTCGGCGCATTGCTGCCGCGGGACGCCACGGCATGAGCGATCCACGCTGGAGCGAGGCGCTTGCGCATCTGCCCGACTATCTCGGCAACCATGTCCGGGTCAGCGTCGCCGCGCTGGCGCTCGGGCTTTTGATCAGCCTGCCGCTTGCGATCATCGCCCGCAACCGGCCGCTGCTGCGCGGTGCACTGCTCGGGCTTGCCAGCATCGTGCAGACCGTACCGGGCCTCGCGCTGCTCGCGCTGTTCTATCCGCTGCTGCTGGCGCTCGCCGCACTGACCGCAGCGTGGCTCGGCTTCAGCTTCTCCGCCTTCGGCTTCCTGCCCGCGGTGCTGGCGCTCGCGCTCTATTCGATGCTGCCGGTGTTGCGCAACACCATCACCGGGCTCTCCGGCGTCGATCCGGCGGTGCTGGAGGCCGCCGAGGGCGTCGGCATGACGCCGCGCCAATCGCTCACCATGGTCGAGCTGCCGCTGGCGCTGCCGGTGATGATGGCGGGGATCCGCACCGCCGCGGTGTGGGTGATCGGCACCGCGACGCTGTCGACGCCGATCGGCCAGACCAGCCTCGGCAATTACATCTTCGCCGGCCTGCAAACCCAGAACTGGGTGTTCGTGCTGTTCGGCTGCTTTGCCGCCGCCGTGCTCGCGCTGGTCGTTGACCAGTTGCTGGCGCTGATCGAAAGCGGCCTGCGCAGTCGCAGCCGAACCCGGACCGCGCTCGGCGGACTCGGCATCGCGGCGCTGATCGCGGCGACGCTGGTGCCGGCGATCGCGCGTCCACAGGCCCGCTATGTGGTCGGCGCCAAGACCTTCACCGAGCAATATGTGCTGTCGGCGCTGATAGCGCAGCGGCTGCAAGCGGCCGGCCTGCCGACGACGACCCGCGCCGGCCTCGGCTCCAACGTGATCTTCGATGCGCTCGCAGCCGGCGACATCGACGTCTATGTCGACTATTCCGGCACGCTGTGGGCCAACCAGTTCCACCACAGCGAGATCAGGCCCCGCGCCGAACTGCTGAGCGAACTGAAGACGACGCTGGGCAAGCAGGACATCACCCTGTTCGGCGAACTCGGCTTCGAGAATGCCTATGCGCTTGTCATGCCGAAGGCGCGCGCCGATCAGCTCGGCATCCATACCATCGCCGACCTCGCCTCGCATGCCGCGACGATGTCGATCGCCGGCGACTATGAATTCTTCTCGCGGCCGGAATGGGCCGGCATCCAGAAGTCCTATGGGCTGTCATTCCGCGCCCAGCGAACGATGCAGCCGGACTTCATGTATGCCGCGGCCGCCTCCGGCGAAGTCGACGTCATCGCGGGCTACACCAGCGACGGCCTGATCGCGAAATATGGCTTGGTGACGCTCGATGACAACAGGCACGCCATCCCACCCTATGACGCCATCGTTCTGCTGTCGCCGAAGCGGCGTGACGACGAGGCTCTCAAGGCGGCGCTGCGGCCGCTGCTCGGCAGGATCGACATCGCGGCAATGCGCGAGGCAAACCTGCGCGCGTCGGGCAATGACGCATCGTCATCGCCCGAAGCCGTGGCGCGCTGGCTGTGGGAGAAAGTCGGGCCGAAATAGATTGCGTAGGATGAGTAGAGCGCAGCGAAACCCATCCTCTCTCCCGTAGCTACCAAGGCGATGGGTTTCGCTGCGCTCTACCCATCCTACACCTCTACAATCCCTTGATGATCCCCGCGTCGATCAACAGGCGGTTGAAGCGGCGCGCTTCTGCGCCATCCTTGCAGGAGTAGAACGCGCCGTTGCAGCGAAGCATGATCGCCTTCTGCTCCTCGAACGAGGGATCCAGCGGAATGCCCGCGGCTTCCTGGATCACCAGCGGCAGATAGGCGGCATCGATCGTGTCCATCACCGCCGGGCTCTTCACCGGTTCGAAGTTGACGGCATCGATCGCGTAATATGTCGCGTAGTAGCGCGGATCGTAGTCCATCAGCTTCTTGCCGATGCCGGCCTCGTCGAGCTCGGGATCGAGCAGCTGCGGCGAGAACTCCGGCTGGTGATCGCCGTAGCGCACGATCAGGAACGGCTGCGCCGGGAACTTCTTCTTCAGCGCGGCGACAAAGCCGGCATAGTCGCCCGCGCTCATCGCCTGCCGGCGCAGATATTCGTCGACCGACGGCGCGTTGCCCGGCCGTTTCCATGCCGGCAGCAGCTCGGGACGAAATTTCGTCTCCCACGGGAAGTGATTGGCGGCGAGATAGACGAAGGTGAACAGCGGCGCACTGAGCGTCTTCTGCTCGGCCATCAGCTTCAGCGCCTTGTCGTAGAAGAAGCTGTCGGGCTCGACGTCCTTCGCGTGCAGATCATGCGCGTCGTAGAAACGCTGGATGCCGGTCGTGGTCTGGAAGCTGCGCGCACTCATGAAGGCGCCGAACGCCGGATACAGCGACAGTGTATCGTAGCCGCAGCGGCGCAGTGCCAGCGGCAGGCCACGCTCGACCCGGCCCGAGGCGATGCGGGTGACGAAATAGGCGAACCGGCCGAACGAGCGCGAGGACAATCCCGCGAGTACGTTGTACTCGGTGAACCAGCTCGGCCCGCCATTGCTCTCGGCGAGGAATTTGCGTTCGACGCCGTCATAGGATTTGAACTGGCTGCCATAGCCGGACGGGACCTTGACGCCCGGTGCGGTACGGATGTCGAAGCTCGATTCATCATGGATCATGATGATGTTCGGCCGCCGCCCGGCGGGATGGCAGGCATCGACCGTAGGTATCTTGAGCTGGTCGCTCGCCGAGGGATCCGACTCCATGAAGCCATAGGCGACGAAGTCCGATACGGCGGTCACACCGGAGCGTGCGAACTTCGACAGGTAGCCGTCGTCGTAATAGCCGCGCCAGGCTTCATCCGGCCAGGCGAAGGCATAGCCCGAGAGCGCCGCCGTGCAGGCAAGACAGGCAGCCGCGGCCGGCAGGCGGCGGATGCGGAACGGATCGAGCCACCACAGCGCGTACATCAAGGGCAGCGTGACCAGGCCGGCGCCGATGATCGACCAGCGCAGGTTCGGAAAGATCGTGAGCAGGAACGCCGCGGTGTCGCGATCGATCACCATCAGGTCGACGAAGTTCGCGGTCATCTGCACCACGTCGTGCTTGAAGCGCGACAGCAGCACCAGCACCACGACCAGCGTCAGCGACAGTGCGCCCGACAGCGCCGGCCTGCGCAGCAGCGTGATGAACAGGAAGTTCAGGATTCCCCAGGTCAGCAGGAAGCACAGCCGCGAGCCGAAATCGGTCTCGGTCCGCAGCATCAGGATCAGCGCGCCGAGATGCGGCGCGGCGACCGCCATCAGCCGCCAGACGCCGATCGCGGCGAGACCGCCGGCCAGTGCGGCAACCGACGAATTTTGCTGAGGCGCGGGCGCCATGGGCGGGACGCAATACTATCCGGCGCAATGTCACGGCCTTGACTGGCAGAGGCCAGGAGGCACACCGCACAGCCGGTATCTGCGCCGTGTCATAAAATCGTAATTGAATCGTCATGAACGCGCAATGAATTTGCCCGCCCGGGTGCGCCGGCAGACAGCGACCCTGCGGCCTAGACCTTTGCCTCAGCCGCAGCGGGCGCCGTGATGCCCGCGATGAAGAGGTCGAGGATGTCGGCGGCCATCCGCCCGGCCTCCGCTTCGCCGACGCCCCAGCGCGGCAAATGGCCGTCGATGTGCATCCGCGCAAAACCATAGACCAGCGCGCGGCCGGCGATCTGGACCTGCTTCAGGTCAAGCGCCCGGAGTTGTCCGGCGGCAGATGCCTCCGCCAGCATGCGCTCGGTCAGGCCGATCAACTCCGCATTGTCGCTGGAAACGCCGGCCGAGCGGTCATGGTCGAAGAAGCGGCGGCTGGAGATGATCTCGAAATGGGTCGGGTTCTTCATGGCCCAGCGCAGATAGGCAATCCCGAGGCAGCGGAAACGGCCGAGCGGATCGCCCGGCGGTGCGTCAGTCAGCGCCGCCTCGATCTCGGCACGGAAACGGCGCTGCGCCTCCTCGGCCACCGCATTCATCAGGGCATCGCGGCTCGGGAAATGCCGGAACGGCGCCGCCGGCGAAACCCCGGCGCGGCGAGCGGCTTCGCGGACGCTGACCGCGTCCGGCCCGCCCTCGCCGGCCAGCTGCATCGCGGCATCGATCAGGACCCGGCGCAAGTCGCCGTGGTGGTAGGGCTTGGCCGCCGGCGCCCGCGCCGCGGCGGCCGGACGCGGCTTGGCGGGTCGGCGTCCCGAAGGCGGGCTTTTGACGGAGCGACGCATCGCGCTTTGGCTCTTTGTTTGAGCATGACCTTTTCGGAAAACCGCTTCGCACTTTTCCGGGTCATGCTCCCTAGCATCACCCGCTTGTGAATGTAAGCACCGATTACACGGATTGACCGCGCGCGATCGCGAGATGTAACTGGTGATTACATCAACATCGGGAGGCAGGATATGGCGGCGCGTCGGAACTGGTTCGAGGGCTGGCGGCTGTTCGGCGTGCTCACTCTCACCCTGATCGGGCTTTCGATCTGGATCGCCGCGATGCGGCAGTTCGAGGTCGAGGGCCTGCGGATGGTGATCCGCTTCACGGCGCGGACCTCGCTGCTGTTGTTCTGCCTCGCCTTCTCCGCAGCGGCGCTGGTGCGGCTGTGGCCGAACGCCTGGACCCACTGGCAGCGCCGCAACCGCCGTTATCTCGGCGTCACCTTTGCGGCGTCGCACGCCATCCATGCGGTCGCAATCACCGCGTTCGCGATGCTCGATCGGGCCGGCTTCGCAGCCGCGACTTCGGCGGTCTCCACCATCTTCGGCGGCATCGGCTATCTCGTCATCATCGCGCTGACCGTGACCTCATTCGATCGCACGGCCGCGCTGCTCGGTACACGCGCCTGGCGCAGGCTGCATCTGATCGGCGGCTATTATCTGCTGCTGCAGTTCACGATCTCGTTCGGCAAGCGGATCCCGGAGATGCCGCTCTACGCGCTGTTCCTCGTGCCACTCGCCGCGGTGTTCGCGCTCAGGATGATCAGCATGGCCGCGCGGCCCGCGCCACATCAGGCGCAGGCGGGCTGAGATCGCGCCGCCTCACACCAAATGAAACTTGCGGCCGAGCCGGCGATGCACCGACAGCACCGCGCGATCGACGTCGCTGATCAGGCTGTCGCCGAGCACGACGTTCGGAATCTCCCAGTTGCGCCCGATCTGCGCGTCGGGGAGCGCCGTGACCGCCGGCACGCGCGCGGTCTCGCAGCCGGGCTGGGCGCGCAGCGCCTCCTCGGCAAGTCGGGTCAATTCGTGCTGGCTCTTTCCGTCGGTCATGACCGCGGTCCTGACTCCGGAAAATGGCCCACTGATGGCCGAGATTCTCCAGTTCCTTGGCGCGGGCTTCCGTCATGCCGCGCATGCATTCGCCGGCATCGAGCCTTCGCCGAGGTCGTAATACAGGCAGTTGACGTCACGGTATTGGATCCATTCAGGCCGCACCCCGGCTGGCCTTCCCGATCCGCGCAGGATATTTCATGGGCGTGGAGGCACCATGCGGCGCAACCTGACGCCTATGATCATTCTGGCCGTGGTCGGCCTGCTCGTCGGCGGGCTGTTTCGCTATGCCTTCGATCGGCCCTACGAGGCGTCGGTCGCGAACTACGTGCGAAGCGCCATTGAGGGCGCCGCCATCACCCTGATCGTCTGGGCCACGCACCTTTATCTGGCCGCGCGTGGCGGCTGGCTGCGGCAACGGCCGCTCATCGTCGAGTTGCTTGTCCGCTCCGTTATCCTTGCCGTCATCGTCGCGGTTGCCGCGATTGTGCTGGAGGTCGTGCTCAACGAGCACGGGATCGACACGAAATTTTTCCGCAAAACCTTCCTGAAGATCATCGGCGTCGCCCTGCTGCTGTCGATCCCGATCACAGCGATCTACGAGCTGGTGCGGATGATCGGCGGGCGAACGCTGCTCAACGTCGCGCTTGGACGCTATCGCCAGCCGGTGCGCGAGGAACGTGTGCTGCTGTTTCTCGACCTAGTCGGCTCGACGACGCTGGCGGAACAGATGGGCGAGCTGCGCGTGCAGGAGCTGTTGACGCGCTTCTTCTCTGACATCGATGCACCCATCGTGTTGCACGGCGGCGAGGTTCACGCCTATGTCGGCGACGAGGTCATCGTGACCTGGCCGGCCGATACGGACAAGGGATCGCGGCGCTACCTCGACTGCGTGTTCGCGATCGAGGACCGCCTTGCCAAGCGGGCCGATCATTATCGCAAGGCGTTCGGCGTGGTGCCGGCGTTTCGGGCCGGGATGCATGCCGGGCCGGTCGTCATCGCCGAATGCGGGGACTCGCGGCGACAGATCGCCTATTTCGGCGACACCGTGAACGTCACGGCGCGGCTGCAGGCGCATTGCAAGGAGGCCGGCCGGCCGCTGCTGGTATCGGGCGAACTGCTCCGCCTGCTGCCGTCACAGCCGGATCTTGCCATCGAGCCGCTCGGCTCGACGCAGCTGCGCGGGCGCGCAGCTTCGATCGACATATTCGCCGTCGCGCGCCGCGCAACGTCCTAAACAATTCCTTACAGCGCACCGGCACCGGCTTCCGTTGGGCCGAAAGCACGAATTTAATCAAATCTGGTCGCGGCCCGTTAAGGATGCGACGCACCCCGTATTTGCACCGGGTTCCACCTTAACGCAGGTGTAAGGTGGCTATCGATATCGTGCAGTCTGTTGTTATCAAAGAAAACAAGGTTGCCCATCGATGGCGCAACAGGCGTCACAATCGATTATTGCCGAACTCGAGGATGCGGTCCGGGACGGGACATCGGCCAAGCGCGTGCAGACGCTGCGGCAGGTCACCGATCTGTTCCTGAACGATGGCGACCGCCTCAACGATGAACAGGTCAAGGTGTTCGACGACGTGCTCTGCCTGCTGGTGGCGCGCGTCGAGACGCGTGCGCGGGCCGAGCTCAGCAAGCGGCTCGCACCGCTCGACTATGCGCCGTTTGATGTGATTCACCATCTTGCCTGGGACGAGGATATCGGCGTCGCCGGCGAGGTGCTGACCCACTCCAGCCGCCTCTCAAACGCCGCACTGCGCGAGATCGCCAGCAGCAAGGGACAGGATCATCTGTTCGCGATCTCGGCGCGGGAAAATCTGCCCGCGTTCGTCACCGACGTGATCATCGACCGCGGCGAGGACCGGGTGATCCGGCGCCTCGCCAAGAACGCCGGCGCTGAGTTCTCCGACAACGGCTACTCCACGATCGTCGCCCGCGCCGAAGGCGACGACGAACTGGTCGAGATCCTCGGCCTGCGCATCGACATTCCGGCCAAGCTGTTGCGCGACCTGCTGCAGCGCGCCAAGGACACCGTGCGCGCCCGCCTGCTCGCGATCGCCTCGCCCCGCGCGCGCGAGGAGATCAGCCAGGTGCTGAACGACATCGCGCAGGAAGAGGCCGCCGCCCCGCGCCGCAACTACGGCATCGCCGAAGAGCTTGTGAAGCTGATGAAGCAGCTGAACGAGCTCGATGATGCGGCCGTCTACAAATTCGCCGAGGACGGCAAGTTCGACGAGGTCACGGTCGCGCTCGCCGTGCTCAACGACATGCCGATCGCGATGATCGAGCGGCTGATGCTCGGGCTGCGCTCCGACCTGCTGCTGATCCCGTGCCGCTCGGCAAAGCTGAACTGGCCGACGGTCGAGGCCATCCTGCGCAAGCGGCCGCTGCCGCATGCCATCGACCACGCGACGCTGGAGATCGCGCAACGCGACTACCGGCGGCTGTCGCTGGAGACCGCCCAGCGCACGGTGCGGTTCTGGCAACTGCACAACAGGATCGAGAAGCAGCCGATCACGGCGGGCTAACCGGCCGCCGGCGTTATTCGCAGACAAGGAAAAAGGGTGGGCAGTTTGACTGCCCACCCTTTTTTATCGTCGATGCGCAGGGTGGGTTAGCCGCAGGCGTAACCCACCCCGCAAGACCGCACTTAGTTCTTGCTCTTGTCGACCAGCGCGCCCTTCTTGATCCAGGGCATCATGTCGCGCAGCTTGGCGCCGACTTCCTCGATCGGGTGCTGGGCGAGCTTGGCGCGGGTCGCCTTGAACGAGGTCTGGTTGACCTTGTTCTCCAGCATCCAGTCGCGGGCGAACTTGCCGCCCTGGATGTCGGCGAGCACGCGCTTCATCTCGGCCTTGGTCTCGGCCGTGACGATGCGCGGACCGGTGACGTACTCGCCGTATTCGGCGGTGTTGGAGATCGAGTAGTTCATGTTGGCGATACCGCCTTCATAGATCAGGTCGACGATCAGCTTCACTTCATGCAGGCACTCGAAATAGGCCATCTCGGGCGCGTAGCCGGCTTCGACCAGCGTCTCGTAGCCGCCCTTGATCAGTTCGACCAGGCCGCCGCAGAGCACCACCTGCTCGCCGAACAGGTCGGTCTCGCACTCTTCCTTGAAGGTGGTCTCGATGATGCCGGCGCGGCCGCCGCCGATCGCCGAGGCGTAGGACAGGCCGAGGTCATGGGCGTTGCCCGAGGAGTCCTTGGCGATCGCGATCAGGCAGGGCACGCCGCCGCCGCGCTGATACTCCGAGCGCACGGTGTGGCCGGGGCCCTTCGGCGCGATCATCAGCACGTCGAGGTCGGCGCGCGGATCGAGCAGGTTGAAGTGCACGTTGAGGCCGTGAGCGAACACCAGCGCCGCGCCCTTCTTCATGTTGTCGTGCAGGTGCTCGCGATAGATGTCGCCCTGCAGTTCGTCCGGGGTCAGCATCATGACCAGGTCGGCCCACTTCGCGGCTTCGGCGACTTCCATCACTTTGAAGCCGGCGTTCTCGGCCTTCTTGGCCGAGGCCGAACCCTTGCGCAGCGCGATCGCGACGTCCTTGACGCCGGAATCCTTCAGGTTCAGCGCATGGGCGTGGCCCTGGCTGCCGTAGCCAACGATGGCGACCTTCTTGCCCTTGATCAGGTTCAGGTCGGCATCGCGATCGTAGTAAACTCGCATCGTGGTTTCCTCGTTTGAAGGGGGCCAAAATCGGCCGATGGGTCAGGCTTTCGGAAGGACAGAACCGCCGGGCGCCCGCGAATTTCCGGCGTTGTCTAGAGCATTTTTCCCCTCAGGGGAAACCCTCATCTCGCATGGCGCGGTGCGGCATCATGCGTCCATGAAGACCGGGTAGAGCGAGGCCAAGAGCAGGATGGCCATCGCCACGTTGAAGACACGGATCGCCCGCGGCGAGGTCAGGATCGGACGCAGCGCGGTGCCGAACAGCGCCCAGACGATGCAGGACACCGTCCCCAGGATCAGGCTGAAGCCGACCTGGATCGCGATGTTCCAGGGGAAGGCGGCAATTGCCGCATAGGCCGTGATGGTGCCGATCACCATCACCCAGCCCTTGGCGTTGATCCATTGGAACATGGCCGCGCCCCAGAACGTCATCGGGCCGCGGCCGGGCCCATCGTCCTTGTCCGCCGAGGGCGGCTCGTCCATGGCGATGACGGCCGCGAGATAGACCAGATAGGCGACACCGCCATATTTCAGGATGGTCTGCAGCACCGGATAGGCGATGAACACGGCGCCGAGCCCGACGCCGACCGCGCCGACCATGAAGGCGAAACCGACCGTGATGCCGGCGATGTGCGGCACCGTGCGGCGGAAGCCGTAGGTCAGCCCCGACGACAGCAGCATGATGTTGTTGGGCCCCGGGGTGAAGAACATCACGACCGCAAACACGACAGAGGCGAACAGCAGCGAGTTCGACATGGTGGCCTCACGCGACTTTCGGCAGAGCTTTGGGACGCTTCGACAGCAGCATCACGGCAATGCCGCCGATGACCGTGACCATGCCGGCGAGCCGCAGCGGCCCGAACCTCTCCCCGAACACGATGCTGGAGGCGGCGGAGCCGACGAACGGCACCAGCAACGCGAACGGCACCACCTGCGCGGCGGGGTGATCCCGGAGCAGCCGGCCCCACAGCCAGTAGGCGATGCTGGTCGAAATGCCGCCGAGGCAGAGCACGCAGACGAACCCGGTCAGCGACATGTGGCTCAGCGCCTGCCAGGTCGCCTGCGGTCCGTTGCTGATCAGGGTCAGCACCGCCAGCGGCACCGCGGCGCACAGGCACAGCCAGGCGAACAGGTCGAACATCGGCGCGGCGCGCGCCTGCCGCAGCAGCAGATTGCCGATCGCAAAGCTGACCGGACAGATCATCAGAATGGCGAAGGCGTTGACGCTGAAATCATAGCCGACCGTGCCGCAGATCATCAGCAGGCCGAGCGCGGCGATCGCGACGCCGATCGCCTGCGGCCGCGTCGGCATCTCGCCGAAGGCGATCGCGGCGAACGCAATGGTGAACAGCGCCTGGCTCTGCACCACCACGCTGGAAAGGCCGACCGGGACGCCATGCGCGATCGCGAAAGCCTGCGCGAGGAACTGGCCGAGGAACAGCGTGGAGCTGATCGCGATCAAGAGCGGCCAGGGTACATCCGGCTTGCGCAGGAACAGGCAGGGCAGCGCGGCGATGGCGAAGCGCAGCGTCGTCATGAGTTCCGGCGAGAACTCATCGAGCGCGATCCGGCTTGCGACGAACGCAAGCCCCCAGATCACCGCGACCATGACGGCGATGCCAACATCAGCCGGCTTCATTGTTCTTCTTCTTTTGCTTCCGTTTCGGTCGGGATCTAGATCTGTTCGTCCGGCTTCGGTTTGCGCAGCAGATAGGTGCCGTGCAGCGGCGCGTGATAGTCGGCCGCGACCAGGGTGAAACCGGTCTCGGTCAGCATGCGCTCCATCACCCAGCCGAAGGTCGAGTATTCGTCGCGCATATGGGTCATCACGCTTTCGCGCTCGAAATCGTGGTTCTTGATCGAGAAATCCGCCCAGCCCTCGACATCGCGATCGACACCGTCGGGCATGCTGACGAACACCATGTCGCGCAGATAGAAATTCGCGCCGGGCTTCAGCGCGTTGAAGATCCGCGACAACGCCACCGCCTTCCAGAAGTCAGGCAGATGATGCAGTGTGAACTCACTGACGATGAGATCGTATGAATTCGGCTGATAGGCAAACGACAACAGCCCGGCCGGCTGGGTCCGGATCTTCGCCTTGCGGTCGCGCGCATAGATTTCGGCAAGCCCGATCATCGCCGGCGAGATGTCGATGGCGTCGACCTCGGCGCCCATCAGCGCCGCCTCGGTCGCGAGCACGCCGTTGCCGCAGCCGATATCGGCGATCCGCCAGCCCGGCTTGACGCCGAGCCTGGTCAGCGCCTGGCGGGCACGGACATCGCTGTCCTCGCTGACGTCATAGATCGAGGCAACCGCGGTATCGAGACCGACCTGCCGCCGTTGCGTGTAGTACCAGTCGCGCGCCAACATGACTCACATCCCTTCCGGCCCACGCGTGATCGCGGCCACCCCGGTTCGTGACACCTCGACCAGGCCCAACGGGCGCATCAGGTCGATGAACTGACTGATCTTGGACGAGTTGCCCGTGATCTCGAATACGAAGCTCTCGGTCGTGGCGTCGATCACCCGGGCGCGGAACGCATCCGCCAGCCGCAGCGCCTCGACGCGGTGATCGCCGCCGCCCCGCACCTTGACCATCGCAAGCTCGCGCTCGATCGAGCTGCCGGTCAGCGTCATGTCGACGACGCGGTAGACCGGGATCATGCGGTCGAGCTGATGCTTGATCTGCTGGATCACCATCGGCGTGCCCGTGGTGACGATCGTGATCCGCGAGAGATGTTTCTGGTTCTCGGTCTCCGAGACGGTGAGGCTTTCGATGTTGTAGCCGCGGCCGGAGAACAGCCCGATCACGCGCGCGAGCACGCCGGGCTCGTTCTGCACGATCACGGACAGCGTGTGGGTCTCGTTGGGATCGTGACGCTCTTCGAGGAAGTAGGCGGATGCGGGCTGGTTCATGGTCGTCCCCTTACATTCTTTTCACGCCACCGCCCGCTGGGCGGCCGGCGCAGCATCCGTCCCGATCCAGGTCCGGAACAGATCGAAATCGATATTGCCGCCGCTCAGGATCAAGCCGACCCGCTTGCCGGCGAGCTTGCTCTTCTCCTGCAGCGCGGCTGCGAGCGCCGCGGCGCCTGCGCCCTCGGCAAGATTGTGGGTATCGGTCCAGTAGGCGCGGATCGCCTGGGCGACCTCGTCGTCGGTGACCTGCACGATGCGCGATGCGCCCTTCCGGATCAGCGCGAACGCATCCGCGTCCGGAATCCGCGTCGCCATGCCGTCAGCCAGCGTGTTGCTGGTCGCGGTGGTCACGATCCTTCCGGCCGCAAACGACAGCGCGTAGGACGGCGCCTCGGTCGACTGCACGCCCACGATCTCGGTCTTCAGCCCGAGCAGGTCGCGCGCCATGATGCAGCCGGAGATGCCGGAGCCCTGCCCGATCGGCACATAGAGGATGTCGAGATCGGGCGCCGACCGGAACATTTCGAGCGCGTACGTCGCGACGCCCAGCACCAGGTCCGGATGGAACGACGGCACCATATGCAGGCCTGCGAACTGGGCGCGGCGCTCGGCCTCTTCCCGCGCGGCCTGGAAGTCCTCGCCGTGCTCGACGAGCTCGGCGCCGAACGCGTGCATGGCGCGGTTCTTCTCGACCGAGTTGCCGCGCGGCACATAGATCACCGCGCGCACGCCATGGCGGCTCGCGGCAAAGGCCAGGCTCTGGCCGTGATTGCCGCGCGTCGCCGAGATGATGCCGGGCACGTCCGGCCGCTCGCGCTTCAGCCGCTCGAGATAGACCAAGCCGCCGCGCACCTTGAAGGCGCCGGTCGGCGTGTGGTTCTCATGCTTGACCACGACCTCGGTGCCGAGCCGCTCGGCCAGCAGCGGCCAGGCGTACGCCGGCGTCGCCGGCACCGCGGTGCCGACGATCCCGTGCGCACGCTCGAGCTCGTTGAGGTCAAACATGATCCGCCCTCACCTCACACCAGCGCCTTGCCGCCGGAGAAGGCCTTCGCGGTGGCCTCATCGGTGGCCTCTTCCGGCAGCAGCATCTCGTTATGCGCCTTGCCCGACGGGATCATCGGGAAGCAGTTCTCGAGCGCGGCGACGCGGCAGTCGAACAGCACCGGGCGCTTGATCGCGATCATCTCCTTGATCGCGCCGTCGAGATCGGAGGGCTTGGTCGCCTGCAGGCCGACGCAGCCATAGGCGTCCGCGAGCTTGACGAAGTCCGGCAGCGCTTCCGAGTACGAATGCGACAGGCGGTTGCCGTGCAGCAGCTGCTGCCACTGCCGCACCATGCCCATGTACTGGTTGTTCAGGATGAAGATCTTGATCGGCAGCTCGAACTGAACCGCCGTCGACATCTCCTGGATCGTCATCTGCACCGAGGCGTCGCCGGCGATGTCGATCACCAGGCTGTCCGGATGCGCGACCTGCACACCGACCGCGGCCGGCAGACCATAGCCCATGGTGCCGAGCCCGCCCGACGTCATCCAGCGGTGCGGCTCCTCGAAGCCGAAGAACTGCGCGGCCCACATCTGGTGCTGACCGACCTCGGTCGTGATGTAGGTGTCCTTGCCGCGGGTCAGTTCGAACAGGCGCTGGATCGCGTATTGCGGCAGGATGATATCGTTGTTCTTGCGGTAGGACAGCGAGTTGCGCGCGCGCCATTGCGCGATCTGCTGCCACCACGCCTTGATGTCGGGCTTCTTCGCCTCCGCCTTGAACACCTGCAGGAGATCGCCGAGCACGTTGCCGCAGTCGCCGATGATCGGCACGTCGACGCGGATGTTCTTGTTGATCGAGGACGGGTCGATGTCGATGTGGATCTTCTTCGAGCCCGGCGAGAACGCGTCGGTGCGGCCGGTGATGCGGTCGTCGAAGCGCGCGCCGACGCACAGCATGACGTCGCAATCATGCATCGTCATGTTGGCCTCGTAGGTGCCGTGCATGCCCAGCATGCCGAGCCAGTTCGGACCTGACGCCGGATAGGCGCCCAATCCCATCAGGGTCGAGGTGATCGGGAAGCCGGTCGCCTCCACCAGTTGGCGCAGCAGTTGCGAGGCCTCGGGGCCTGAATTGATCACGCCGCCGCCGGAATAGATCACGGGACGCTTGGCATTGGCGAGCATCGCCACCGCCTTGCGGATCTGGGTCGCATCGCCCTTCACGCGCGGCGTATAGGAGATGTGCACGTCCGACTTGCGCGGCGGATGATAGGTGCCGGTGGCAAATTGCACGTCCTTCGGCACGTCGACCACGACCGGGCCGGGCCGGCCGGTGGTGGCGACATAGAAGGCCTCGTGCAGCACCCTGGCGAGGTCGTTGACGTCGCGCACCAGCCAGTTGTGCTTGGTGGCGGGCCGCGTGATGCCGACGGTGTCGCATTCCTGGAAGGCGTCGTTGCCAATCAGATGGGTCGGCACCTGGCCGGTGATGCAGACCAGCGGGATCGAATCCATCAGCGCGTCGGTCAGCGGCGTCACCATGTTGGTGGCCCCCGGACCCGAAGTCACCAGCACCACGCCGGGCTTGCCGGTCGAGCGGGCATAGCCTTCCGCGGCATGGCCGGCGCCCTGCTCGTGGCGGACCAGGATGTGCTCGACCTCGCTCTGCTGGAAAATCTCGTCATAGATCGGAAGCACCGCGCCGCCGGGATAGCCGAAGACATGCTGCACGCCGTGATCGATGAGCGCGCGCACGATCATCGCGGCGCCGGTCATCTGATTGGGATCGTGGCTCTTGTCGGTCATGGTTCGCTCCGGATGCGCTTGTTTTTGCGCGGCTTTTGTCGGTTCTCGTCAGTTCTGCTTCGGGCAATAAAAAGGGGCCCCAGAGGCCCCATGCACACCGCCCGAATTTGGATGGCCGCTAGCCATCCCCGGCGGTGTGCCTGGGTACGACGGCGATAAGGAGTTTGGTAATAATGTTGCGCACGAGACGACCCAGTCTTCCCAAAGGTTGCGCGAACATAGCGGCCAGACCCTGAATGTCAAGGCAAGCCAGCCATTTTCGCGATTTTTGAACTGTAACGGGGTTCCGGCCGTTCGGCGAGTGTTTTTGCGCGGCGCAACGCGCATGGCTGACGGGCGTGCGGCGGCGAGGGCCATCCGGGCTACGGAATCCGGCTCTCCAGCCATCCCCTCGCCGCCTCCGGCGCCACCCATTCGAATTCCGGAAGCTGGTGGCGAAACCAGGTGAACTGGCGCTTGGCGTAGTGGCGGGTGTCGGCCCGGCCGATCTCGGCGGCCTCCTGCCGGCTGATCTCCTCCTTGAGGTGCCGGATCAGCGCCGGCACGCCATGGGCCTTCATCGCCGGCAGCAACGGATCGAGCCCGCGCGCCGCCAATGCCGCGACCTCATCGAGCGCACCCGTATCGAGCATCGCGCCGAACCGGGCGTCGATCCGCGCATAAAGCTGCTCGCGTTCCGGCGCGAGAAACAGCGCGTGGAATTCGCCCTGCGGCAGCAGCGGCGGCAGGCCGTCGCGATGCCAGTCCGGCAGCGGGCGGCCGGTGGCCTCGACGACCTCGAGCGCCCGCGCGATGCGGCTGCGATCGCGCGGCTTCAGCCGTTCGGCCGACATCGGGTCGCGCCCTGCAAGCTCGGCATGCAGCGCCTCGACGCCATGTTGCTCCAGCCTCGCGCGCACGCCCTCGCGCACCGCGGGCGGGATCGGCGGCACCGCCGACAGGCCGCGCGTCAGCGCCTTGAAATAGAGGCCCGAGCCGCCGACGAAGATCGGCAGCCGCCCCTGCTCACAGGCCTCACCGAGCATCTTGGCCGCATCCGCCACCCAGGCGCCGGCGGAGAAATTCACGCCGGCGTCGACATGGCCGTAGAGCCGGTGCGGAACCAGCGCCTCCTCGCTCACAGTCGGCCGCGCGGTGATGATCCGGAGATCGCGATAGACCTGCATGGAATCGGTGTTGATCACGATCCCGCCGGTCCGCTGCGCGAGCGCGAGCGCCAGGGCCGACTTGCCGCTGGCGGTCGGCCCTGCGATAAGCACTGCCTTGTCCAACAATCCCGAATGCGCCTGCATGTCCCTCGTTGCCACGCTGATCTGCAATCCTGCAAGCCCCGCGCTCGATTCCACCATCGTCGACGGTGCGCGGGCCGTGCTGCCCTCACCCGGCCCGGCGCAGTGGCTGTTCAACGAGGTCGCCGTCGACATTCCCTTCGAGCGCGAGAACGCCAGCCGGGACGACATCAAGGCGATCGAGCTGCAACTGCGCCAGGCCCGCGGCGACCTGCCGATCGACATTGTCGTGCAGCCCCGGATCGGCCGGCGCAAGAAGCTTTTTCTGGCCGACATGGATTCGACCATGATCGGCCAGGAGTGCATCGACGAACTCGCCGACTTCGCCGGGCTGAAATCCCACGTCGCCGCCATTACCGAGCGCGCGATGCGCGGCGAAATCGAGTTTGAATCGGCGCTGCGCGAACGGGTGGCGCTGCTCAAGGGCCTGCCGGTCAGCGTGGTCGACGAGGTGCTCGACAAGCGCATCACGTTGACGCCGGGCGGCCGTGATCTGGTCATGACCATGCGCGCGCAGGGCGCCTACACCTGCCTCATCTCCGGCGGCTTCACTTTGTTCACCAACGTGGTCGCGGCCAAGGTCGGCTTCCAGGAGAACCGCGCCAACCAGCTGCAGATCGAGAACGGCAAGCTGACCGGCGAAGTGATCGAGCCTATCCTCGGCCGCGCCACCAAGCTCGCCACCCTGGTCGAACTCACCGAATCCTTCGATCTCGACGACATCGACACGCTGGTGGTGGGTGACGGCGCCAACGACCTCGGCATGATCCAGGCCGCCGGCCTCGGCGTTGCCTATCACGCCAAGCCTGCGGTCGCAGCCGCAGCCGCAGTGCGGATCGACCACGGCGATCTCACCGCGCTGCTGTACGCGCAGGGTTATCGGCGGGACGAGTTCGTCGAGGGATAGGTAGAGTCGTCCCGGCGAAGGCCGGGACCCATACTCCGCGGCGGGTGCCGTGAACGGGACTCATCATTCCACCATCGCGCAACAATCACCGCCTGTGGTTATGCGTCCCGGCCTTCGCCGGGACGACGATCAGGATGGTTCGCAATTCAAGACGTCAAGCAACACGGCGTCATCCCCCGCTTTCGCGGGGGATGACAGTTGTGGGTGAGGCGTCAGGCCGACGTTACTGCACGCCGAGCGCCACGAAGCGCAGTTCGCCGTCGCCGTTGGAGACCAGCAGCAGCACGGACTTCTTGCCGTCCTTTTTCAGCTGGTCGACGCGCTTCTTGATGTCGGCGGCACTGGAGACCGCCTCCTGCGCCACCTCGACGATGACGTCGCCGGCCGACAGCCGCTTCTCGGCGGCATCGGAGGCATTGTCGACGCCGGTGACGACGACACCCTTCACGCTGTCCTTGATCTTGTACTTGGTGCGCAGGTCCTTGCTCAGCGCCGCGAGGTCGAGGCCGAGCGCCTTCTGGGTCACCGGCTTCTCGGCCGTGTCGTCCTTCGGCTTGGCGTTGGCCTGCTGAACCTTGTCGTTGTCCTCGAGCCGGCCGAGCGTGACCTTGCGGGTCTCCTCATTGCCCTTGCGGATGATGACGACGTCGACTTCCTTGCCGACCGCGGTATCGGCCACGATCCGCGACAGATCCTTGGGGTCCTTGACGTCCTTGCCGTCGAACTTGACGACGACGTCGCCGGGCTCGATGCCCGCCGGCTTGGCCGGGCCCTTGTCATCGACGCCGGCAACCAGCGCGCCGCGCGCCGGCTTGATGTTGAGGCTGTCGGCGATCTCGTCGGTGACCTGCTGGATCCGCACACCGAGCCAGCCGCGGCGCAGTTCGCCGAACTTCTGCAGCTGGTCGACGACGCCGGCCACCGTCTTCGACGGCACCGCGAAACCGAGACCGATCGAGCCGCCGGTGGGCGAGATGATCAGCGTGTTGACGCCGATCACCTCGCCGTCGAGGTTGAACAACGGACCGCCGGAATTGCCGCGATTGATGGCGGCGTCGGTCTGGATATAGCTGTCATACGGACCCTGGCTGATGTCGCGGTTCTTGGCCGAGACGATGCCCGCGGTCACGGTGCCGCCGAGGCTGAACGGGTTGCCGATCGCGACCACCCAGTCGCCGAGGCGGATCTTGTCGCTGTCGCCGAACTTGACCGCGGTGAGCGGCTTCGGCGGTTTGAACTTCAACACCGCGAGATCGGTCTTCTTGTCGACGCCGACCAGCTCGGCCTTGATCTTGGTGCCGTCGTTGAGGATGACGTTGATCTCGTCGGCATCGGCGATGACGTGGTTGTTGGTGACGACGATGCCGGCGGTGTCGACGATGAAGCCCGAGCCGAGCGAATTGGTCTTGCGCGGCTGGAACTCGCCGCTCTTGTCGCCGCCCTTGCCGGGCGGCCCGCGGCGGTTCTTGAAGAAGTCGTCGAAGAATTCCTCGAACGGCGAGCCCGGCGGCAGCTGCGGCATCGCGCCGCCCTTGTTGGCCTCGATCGTCTGCGAGGTCGAGATGTTGACGACGGCGTCGATCACCTTCTCGGCAATGTCGGCGATGCCGTCGGGACCGCGTGCGAAGGCCGGCGCGGAGCTCAGCATGCTCGCAGCACCGATCGAGATCGCGGCTCCCATCATGCGGAGGCGACGGCTCAGGGCTGGTCTGGCAGCGATCATGTCGGAGTTTCTCCAGGCAAACGGGTTCAAATTTGCTGGTCGCAGTGTGCGCCCGTGGTCGCAGAGTGCGCCCGAACAGGCATTTGGCGCAAGCATCTCAGCCGGGCATTTCGGAGAAAAACCGGCTGCGTGAGGCTCACGATTATGTTCATTCCGGCGCGACCTACGCGCTTGGAACAGGCAATGCTCAGCGCCGCACCGCCCAGATCAGGACGAGTCCCGCGACCGCCGAACCGATGCCGACGACGCGCAGGATGTTGTCCGGCGTCGCCAGCGCGCTCTTCATCGCCCGGCGCATCCAGGCGGGGCTTGCCGCGAACAGGATGCCTTCGAGCACGAACAGGATTCCCAGACCGATGAGGAAGTCGCCGAACGCTATTGACCTCATCGGATCGCAACCTCCCGCTCGATGATTGTTGTTATTTAAGTGACGGCGGCACGTTGTCCGCGCCGCCGTTCTGTCGTGAATTTACTGTTTCGGCGCAGCCGCCGCCTCGGCCGGCTTGCCGTTCGCGCTGCCGAAGTACTTGAAGAATTCCGAGTCCGGCCGCAACAGGAACCGCGTGTCGCTGGACTTGAGGCCGTTCTCATAGGCCGTCATCGAGCGATAGAACGCGAAGAAGTCCTTGTCCTTGCCATAGGCCTCGGCGAACAGGCGGTTGCGCTCGGCATCGCCCGCACCGCGGGTCTGATCCGCGGCGGAGTTCGCCTCGGCGACGATCACGGTCGCTTCGCGGTCGGCCTTGGAGCGGATTTCCTGCGCCTTCTGGTCGCCCTGGGCCCGGAACTCCGCCGCCTCGCGCTGACGCTCGGTCTTCATCCGGTCGTAGACCGCTTGGCTGTTCTGCTCCGGCAGATCGGCGCGGCGAATCCGGACGTCGACGACCTCGATGCCGTAGCCGTCGGCTTCCTTGTCGAGCTGCTCGCGAATCCGCGACATCAGCTTCTCGCGCTCGTCACGCACCACCGCGATGAAGTTGACCTCGCCGAGCACGCGGCGCAGCGCCGCGTTGAGCAGCGTGGTCAGCTGCAGATTGGCGGCCTGGATCGAGCCGACGCTGGTGTAGTAGCGCAGCGCATTCTTGATGCGATAGCGCGCGAAGGCATCGACCACGAGCCGCTTCTGGTCGGAGGCGATCACTTCCTGCGACGGGTTTTCCAGGTCGAGGATGCGCTTGTCGACGTTGATCACCGAATTCCACGGCGCCTTGAAGTGCAGGCCGGGCTCGGTGACGACGTCGACCGGCTCGCCAAACCGCAGGACGATGGTCTGCTCGGTCTGCTGCACGGTGAACACCGAGCTGTAGCCGACGGCGAGAACGATGAAGAGAACGATCAGGGACAGGATGCCGGTGACAGGGGACCTCATCGGGTGGCTCCCTGCTGCTGGCCGGTCGTGGCCGGCGCTACCGTCGGCTGACGCCGCGGCGTCAGCTCACCCAACGGAAGGTAGGGTACGATGTTCTGGCCCTGGCCGCCGTCATAAACCAGCTTCTCGGAGCCACCGAGCACGCGTTCCATGGTCTCCAGATAGATGCGCTCGCGCGTCACGTCGGGTGCCTTCTTGTACTCTTCATAGACTTTGAGGAAGCGCGCGCTCTGGCCCTTGGCCTCGGCGACCGCCTGCTCCTTGTAGCCCTCGGCGGCCTGCTGGATCTGCGCGGCACGGCCGCGTGCTTCCGGCACGATCCGGTTGGCATAGGTCTGCGCCTCGTTCTGCTTGCGCTCGAGGTCGGCGCGCGCCGCCTGCACGTCGCGGAACGCGTCGATCACCTGCGCCGGCGGATCGACCTTCTGCATCTGCACCTGCGTGATCTGGATGCCGGCGTTGTAGGAATCCAGCGTCTTCTGCATCAGCTCCTGCACGTTCTGCTCGGTGACGTTGCGCGCCCCGGTCAGGATCGGCTGGATCTGCGAGCGGCCGATCACCTCGCGCATCGCGCTTTCGGCAACCGCCTTCACGGTGCCTTCGGGATTTTGGATGTTGAACAGATAGGCGCCGGCCCCGCCCGGCTTGATCCGCCACAATACGGTGAAGTCGACATCGACGATGTTTTCGTCGCCGGTCAGCATCAGGCTCTCTTCCGGCACGTCGCGCATGGTGCGGCCGCGCCGTGCGGGATCGTCGATCAGGGTCATGCCGATCGAGATCGTGTTGACGCGCAGCGCCTTCGGCAGCAGCACCGTCTCGATCGGATATGGCAGGTGATAGCGCAGGCCCGGTTGCGCATCGCGATCATACTTGCCGAAGCGCATGACGACGCCGAGCTCTTCGGACTGGACGCGGAAGATGCCGGTGGCAAACCAGATCGCCAGCGCGGCGACCAGCACCAGCGCGATTCCCATGCCGCTGAAATGCCCGCCGGGCAGCCATTGCTGCAGCCGGTCCTGGCCGCGCCGCAGCAGATCCTCAAGATCCGGCGGCCTTGGCCCGGCCGACTGTGGACCGGTGCCCCACGGTCCCTTCGGACCCGAGCCCCATGGCCCCCCGCCTTGATTTTTCCACGGCATCAAACATCTCCTCGGCAAGTCCGGACGGGACGCCCGGGCTCGAATGTCCGGCCCGGTTATAGGGGACCGCCAGGGCCCTTACAACGCAAGCTTCCTGAGCCGACGAGCTATGCGCCGGGCCACAATTGTCAATGCAAACATTGGTTAACCGCGGCCGCGCCGACGATATGTCACATAGGAGAAGTCGGCATTGTCGTCCGGACCTGCCGGATTCCGCACGCGCGCGACCTCATCCCACTCCCTCGCATCGATTGTGTCGAACCGTGTATCGCCGTCCGGCCGGGCATGGACCTCGGTAATCTCAAGGCGATCGGCGATGCCCATCCACTGCGCATAGATCTCGGCGCCGCCGATGATTGCAATTTCAGTGGCGAAACGCCGCAGCGCATCACCAAGCGCAATTGCGCGGGCGTTTTCCAACGACGTCGTGACGATGGCGCCGCGCGCGCGGTAGTTCGGATCGCGCGTCACCACGATGTTGGTGCGTCCCGGCAGCGGCCGGCGCAGCGACTCGAACGTCTTGCGCCCCATCACGATGGGCTTGTTCAGCGTCATCGCCTTGAGGCGCTGCTGATCGGATTTCAGCCGCCACGGAATTGCGTTGCCGCTCCCGATCACGCCGTTCTCGGCGACCGCAGCGAGGAGCACGATCTCCATCAGCGCGCTCCTTCGGCGAGCGCCGACAGCGCAGGACCGGAGACGCGACAGATCGTCCATTCGTCCACCATCTCGGCTCCGAGTGATTTGTAGAATGCGATCGACGGCGCGTTCCAGTCGAGCACCGCCCATTGCAGGCGCGCCCACCCATTGGCGAGGCAGTGCTTCGCCAGGTGCACCAGCAGCGCCTTGCCGATCCCCTTGCCGCGCAGCGCCGGACGCACGAAGAGATCTTCGAGGTAGATGCCGTGGCGGCCGGCGAAGGTCGAGAAATTGACGAACCAGACCGCGAAGCCGGCGGGCTCGCCGTTCCATTCCGCGATGTCGCAGAACAGCCGCGGGCTTTCGCCGAACAGCGCCTCGGCGATATCGGCCTCGCTGGCGTGGACCTCGTGCAGGAGCTTCTCGTACGCGGCAAGCTCGCGGACCAGCGAGTACACCAGTCCGGCCTCATCGGGCCGCGCGCGGCGGATCACGAGCGACATCAGACCGCGACTTCGGCCTTGATGTGCGGATGCGGGTCGTAGCCTTCGAGTTTGAAATCCTCAAAGCGGAACGCGAAGATGTCTTTCACATCGGGATTGATCGCCATCGTCGGCAGCGGCCGCGTCGGCCGCGTCAGTTGCAGGCGCGCCTGCTCGAGGTGGTTCGAATAGAGATGCGCATCGCCGAGCGAGTGCACGAAATCGCCGGGCTTCAGCCCGGTCACCTGCGCGACCATCATGGTCAGCAGCGCATAGGAGGCGATGTTGAAGGGCACGCCGAGGAACACGTCGCCGGAGCGCTGATAGAGCTGGCAGGACAATTTTCCGTTGGCGACATAGAACTGGAACAGGCAGTGGCACGGCGGCAGCGCCATCTTGTCCACCTCGGCCGGATTCCAGGCGCTGACGATCAGCCGCCGCGAGTCCGGATTGCGCTTGATCATCTCGATCACGTTGCTGATCTGGTCGATGCTGCGGCCATCGGGCGCGGGCCAGGAGCGCCACTGCGAGCCATAGACCGGGCCGAGATCGCCATTGGCGTCGGCCCATTCATCCCAGATCGTGACGCCGTTGTCGTTGAGATATTTGATGTTGGTGTCGCCGGCGAGGAACCAGAGCAGCTCGTGCACGATCGCCTTCAGCGGCAGCCGTTTGGTCGTCAGCATCGGGAATCCGGCCGAGAGATTGAAGCGCATCTGATGGCCGAAGATCGACAGCGTACCGGTGCCGGTGCGGTCATGCTTCTCGGCGCCGTCGGCGAGGATACGTTCGAGCAGATCGTGATACTGGTTCATGACGTCTGTTTCGGGCTTTCGAGAGAGCGGCGAATGTAGCGGCCACCGCCGCCGGCCGACACGCCGATTCGGCTGATTAGACCGATTATACCCCGAAAAGTGAGCACCCTTGCGCCAAACGACAAGGGACGGAACCCGCGTTCCGCCCTGCCCTATCCATTTGACCGCGCTGGATTAACTTGCCGGCTTGAGCACCGGGGTCCATTTCGCGATCTCGTTCTTCACGAGCGTCGCCAGCGCCTCCGGGCTGCGGTTGGCGGGTACCGGGATCACGCTGCCGAGTTCGAGCAGGCGCTTGCGGACGTTCTCGTCGTCCAGCGCCTTGATCGCCGCCGCGTTCAGCGTGGCGATGATGGCGGGCGAAGTTCCCTTCGGCGCAAAGATCGCGTTCCAGGCCTGAGCCTGGAACGCCGGCAGGCCGGCCTCGGTCGTGGTCGGGACGTCGGGCAGCGATGGATTGCGCTCGGGGGTCGCGACCGCATAGGCCTTGATGGTGCCGGCGTTGATCTGCGGCACCGCGTTGACGATCTGGTCGCACATGTAATCGACCTGGCCGGCGACCAGCGCGTTCATCGCGGGTCCGGTGCCGTTGAAGGGCACGCCGACCGGCTTGACGTCGAGGATCGAGTTGAGCAACTCGCAGGAGGCGTGCGAGACCGAGCCGATGCCGGCATGCGCGGCGTTGACCTTCTCGGCATTGGCCTTCACGTAGGCGATGAACTCCTTCAGATCCTTCGGCGGGAAATCCTTGCGGGCGAGGATCAGGATCGGCGTGCCCGCAAGCAGCGCCACGGGCTCGAAATCCTTCTCCGGATGATAGGCAAGCTTCGGATAGAGCGGCACGGACGCGGCATGGGTGCCCATGTGTCCGGTGACCAGCGTGTAGCCGTCATTGGCGGCGCGCGCCGCGCGCGTGGTCGCCGTGGTGCCGCCGGCGCCAACCACGTTTTCGATGACGATGCTCTGGCCGAGCGTCTGCGCCATATGCGCGGTGACGATGCGTGAGATGACGTCGGTCGGACCGCCGGCTGCGAACGGCACGATCATGGTGATGGTGCGCGTCGGATAGTTCTGCGCCGACGCCGGCACGGCGAATGCGCCGAGCGCCACACATGCCGAAAGGCATGCGCCCGCAAGCGAGCGAATGGACATCATCTCAATTCCTCCCGGGAACGTTTTGACCAATAAAAATGCCGGCCAAATCGGCCGGCATTTTCATTTCATGAGACGACATCGCGAGTCGATTCGACTTCCGCCTGCGGCGCGCCGACGCAGGGCTTAGAGAGTGATCAGCCCTCCGACTCCACGAACACCTCGTCGCGCTTCGCCCGCAAGGTGGGCAGCACGGCAAGCACCAGCAGAGCTGCCGCAATCGCCAGCAGCACCGCCGAAAGCGGCCGCGACAGGAACACGCTCCAGTCACCGCGCGAGATTAAGAGCGCACGGCGCAGGTTCTCCTCCATCAGCGGACCGAGCACCATGCCGAGCAGCAGCGGCGCCGGCTCGAAATCGTGCTTGATCAGCCAGTAGCCGACCAGGCCGAACGCGCCTGCGAGGACGACATCGACCGGCGCGTTGTTCACCGAGTAGATGCCGATCGCGCAGAACACCACGATCGAGGGGAACATCAGCCGGTACGGCACGCGCAGCAGACGGACCCAGATGCCAACCAGCGGCAGGTTGATGATGATCAGCATCAGATTGCCGATCCACATCGAGGCGATCATGCCCCAGACCAGGTCGGGCTGCTTCTGCATCACCTGCGGACCCGGCACGATGCCATGAATGGTCATCGCGCCGACCATCAGCGCCATCACCGCATTCGGCGGGATGCCGAGCGTGAGCAGCGGGATGAACGAGGTCTGCGCCGCAGCGTTGTTGGCGCTTTCCGGCGATGCCACGCCCTCGATCGCGCCGCGGCCGAACCGCGACGGATCCTTCGCCAGCTTCTTTTCCAGCGTATAGGCCGCGAACGACGCGATCACCGCGCCGCCGCCCGGCAGGATGCCGAGGATCGAGCCGAGCACGGTGCCGCGCAGGATCGCCGGCGTGGAGTCCACGAGGTCCTTCCTGGTCGGCATCAGGCCGGTGATCTTCTGCTGCACCAGATTGCGGTCCATCTCCGCGCCATGGTCGAGGTTGCGGATGATCTCAGCGAAGCCGAACACGCCCATCGCCACGGTGGCAAAGCCGAGGCCGTCGGCAAGCTCGGGAATGTTGAAGGCCATGCGCGAGGCACCGGTCTCGATGTCGGAGCCGACCATCGACAGCAACAGGCCGAACACGATCATCGCGATCGCCTTCAGCACCGAGCCCTTGGCGAGCACCACCGCGAAGATCAGGCCGAGCACCATCAGCGAGAAATATTCGGCCGGTCCGAATGCCAGCGCGAGCTTGGTCAGCGGCGCGCCGAGCACGGCGATCAGCACGGTGGCGACGCAGCCGGCGAAGAACGAGCCGATCGCGGCGATCGCGAGCGCCGGACCGGCGCGGCCCTGCTTGGCCATCTGGTGGCCGTCGAGCGCGGTGACCACGGAGGTCGCCTCGCCGGGAATATTGACCAGGATCGAGGTGGTCGACCCGCCATATTGCGCACCGTAATAGATGCCGGCGAGCATGATCAGCGCGCCGACCGGCGGCAGGCCGAAGGTGATCGGCAGCAGCATCGCGACGGTGGCGATGGTGCCGATGCCCGGCAAGACGCCGACCAGCGTGCCGACCAGCGCACCGATCAGGCACATCAGAAGGTTGATCGGAGAGAATGCGACAGCGAAACCGTGGGCGAGGTTGGCAAACAGTTCCATCACGCCCTCACTGGATCAGGAAACGCGGGAACATCGGCATCGGAAGTCCCAGCACATAAGGAAACAACAGCGCGCAGCCGAGCGTCAGGCAGCCACCGACGATGATGGCTTCGAGCCACCTCGTCTCATGCGAGCCGAGCGCCGCGATCAGGAAGGCGGCAAAGGCGGAGACGACGAGCCCGAGCGGACGGATCGCGACGGCGAAGAACACGATTGCCGCCGACACGAACAACGGCCCGCGCCAAGAATAGGCCGCGATCTGCGGGCCGTCTTTCAGAATTCCGACCAGCGCCACGGCGCCGCCGAGCAACAGCAGCAGCACGGCGAACATCCGCGGCGCGGTTCCGGCACCGAACGAAAATCCGTGCATGCCCTGCAAGTCGCTCGAAGCCCACAAGGCAAACAGCGCAACGGCCACCATGGCGAGCCCGCCGACAAAGTCCTGCGGGCCGCGCACCCATTTCGGCAAGATCGATTTGACCGGCGCCTCGCTCGGCGTATCGCTCATGACTTCGCTTCCCCCCGTCAGGCTGTCCGCCCGTTTTGATTGAATGGCTTGGCTTGTGGTGCGTTGACCGAAAGCCTTGCTAGCGATTTTCGTCAGACAACGCCAGCAAAACCCAAGAGACCTCCGGCGAGCAACATCCACAAAGGATTGATCCGCGTCGCAAAAGCAAGCGTGGCTGCGACAATGGTGATCAGGACCGCGATCCAACTTTGGTCTGATGTCTGCGCCACGATCAGGCCGGATGCAGCCATCAGGCCGATCGACAGCGGAACCAATGCCGCCTGGATGATCGCCGGCCAGCGCGCGTCGCGCGAGCGATCGAGGAAACGGCTGACATAATAGGCAAGCAGCGCGGTCGGTCCGCACATCGCAACCGTCGCAGCCAACGCCCCGGCAACGCCTGCGACAGAATAACCTATCAGCGTCACGATCAGCACGTTCGGTCCCGGCGAGAGCTGCGAGATCGCGAACACGTCGGCGAACTGCTTGTCGGTCAACCAGTGATGTACGTCGACCGCGGCGCGGTGCATTTCGGGGATCGCCGAATTGGCCCCGCCGACCGCGAACAGCGACATCAAACCGAAGGTCCATACCAGCGCCGCGACCGGGTTGGACTCCCTATTCATGACTTCACCATGCGCCGGGTCACGATCGTGATCGCGAGGCTGAGCGGGATCGCCACCAGCAGCACGATCTGCAGCGGCCAGCGGATCAGACCGATCGCGACGAAGACCGCGGCCAGGATGACGAGGCCTGTGACATCACGCCGCTGCAACAGCGGCAGCATCATCTTGAGGACGACGGCGAACAGCAGCCCGACCGCGGCACAGGCCACGCCGGCAAGCGTCCGGCGCAGTATGTCGACATCGCCGTAGCGGGCGTAGAGCGCGGCAAGGATGGTCGCGATCACCATCGGCGGCCCGACCAGCCCGGCGAAGGCCGCGAAGGCGCCGGCGACGCCGCGAAAGCGCGAACCGAACACGACCGACAGGTTGACGATGTTCGGACCTGGCAGGAAATGGCACAGCGCGAAGGTCTCGTTGAACTCCTCCGCCGTCATCCAACGGTGCTGTTCGACGATCGCCCGCCGGGCCCAGACCAGGACCCCGCCAAAGCCGGCCAGCGACATCTTGGCAAACGCCAGGAACAGCTCGAGAAGCCCGGGCTGGTGGGGTGGAGACGGCGCGGAGACATCCGGCGCCGGGGCGGCAACCGGCGGGGATTCCGGGGGCATGGCCAAAATCTAGAACGGCTCCGGGACGCCGGCCAACCCAAATTGGTGTGTTTTCACAGCGGAAAGGGTCTGAATCGGCTCTGTTTTTCTACGGCTTTGCCGCTATATTGGGGGTGCCGGTTCGCCGGCTATGGAAATAAATGGCCGTCGCAATAAACCATTCGGACCCGGGGGCGGTACCCGGCGCCTCCACCAAAACCCATCTAAGCCCCCTTCGGTGGCTTTTGGCGGGGGCGAAATAGGATCGACGAGGGCGTAAAGGGCGTGTTTTTTCTCGGTATGGTTCCGCCGTTATCGGGCTAATGCAATAGTTGCCAACGACAACTTTGCTCCGGTTGCTCAGGCTGCGTAACGCAGTTTGAAAGACCATCTTAAAGTCCTAACGGGTTAAGCTCCGTTAGGCGGGGTTCGGAGGCACCTGGCAACAGAAGCCTCCACTTTATTCCTCGATCGGGCGTCCGCCCGCATTTCAGCCATCGGCCCTGCTGATTTCCGGCTCCCGGCGGGGTAGCATGGGGGCAAAGCGGGCGAGTCGGATCATCCGGCGAGCCTCACCGGCTATTTTCGAAGCGACAGGATCACCATGGCGACCGATCACATCCGATATGACGTGCTGGCGCGCGATGCGCTGCGCGGGGTGCTGCGCCGGGTCCTGTCGGATGCGGCCGAACACGGCCTGCCGGGTGAGCATCATTTCTACATCACCTTCCTCTCGCACGGCGACGGCGTGAAGCTGTCACCGCGGCTGCTCGCGCAGTATCCGGAGGAGATGACCATCATCCTGCAGCACCAGTTCTGGGATCTGGTGGTGACCGAGGACCGCTTCGAGGTCGGCCTGTCGTTCGGCGGGATTCCCGAGCGGCTCAACGTGCCGTTTGCCGCGGTGACGCGTTTCCTCGATCCGTCCGCGCCGTTCGACCTGCGGTTCGACGTCTCGGACGCGCTGTCCGAGGAAGCGCCTGCCGCACCGGCAGTGGCCGCCCCCCCTCCCGCGCCGGCTGCCCGGGCCGTGGTCGAGCCCGAGACGGCCGAGACCGAGCAGGAGCCCGCGAAGCCCAGCGAAGGCGCCGAGGTGGTGCGGCTGGACCGTTTCCGCAAGAAATAATCTAAACGCGGATCTCTCTTCACCTTGTAGGATGCATGTGAGGATCGGGATGACAGATCGTCATCCCGTACTATCTTCCGCATGAACGTGTCTCCGCGTGGACGCCTTCGCGTCGTCACGCTGGAAGACCGGCGCCATGCCGGACCACGTGCTGATGACGCAACGGAGAGCATCCATGGCTCAATCGACCACACCATCCAACGCCGCCACCCGGAGCGAGACCGACAGCTTCGGTCCGATCGACGTCGCCGCCGACCGCTACTGGGGCGCGCAGACCGAGCGCTCGCGGCAGAATTTCAAGATCGGCCACGATCGGATGCCGATCGCGATCATCCATGCGCTCGCCATCGTCAAGCTCGCGGCAGCCGAAACCAATCGCGAGCTCGGCCAGCTCGACGCACGCCGCGCCGACGCCATCGTCAGTGCTGCCAGGGAAGTGATCGACGGCAAGCTCGACGATCATTTTCCGCTGGTCGTCTATCAGACCGGCTCCGGCACGCAGACCAACATGAACGTGAACGAGGTGATCGCCAACCGCGCCAACCAGATGCTCGGCGGCGAGCTCGGCGCCAAGCAGCCGATTCATCCGAATGATCACGTCAACATGAGCCAGTCGTCGAACGACTCGTTTCCGACCGCGATGCATATCGCGGCAGCGGACCGCATCATCGCCGACCTGATCCCGGCCCTCGCCGAATTGCATCAGGCGTTGCACGCGAAGCAGGAGGCGTTTGCCAAGATCGTGAAGATCGGACGGACGCATACCCAGGACGCGACACCGCTGACGCTCGGCCAGGAGTTCTCCGGCTACGCCGCGCAGGTTGAGAGCGGCATCGCGCGGCTGCGCGTCGCGGTGAAGGAGCTGTTCCCGCTGGCGCAGGGCGGCACTGCCGTCGGCACCGGCCTCAACTCGAAGCCGGAATTCGCCAATCTCTTCGCCAGGCATGTCGCCGAGATCACCAGGCTGCCGTTCACCAGCGCCGCGAACAAGTTCGAGGCGCTGGCTTCGAACGACGCGTATGTGCTGGTGCATGGCGCGATCAACTCGGTGGCGACCGGCCTGTTCAAGATCGCCAACGACATCCGCTTCCTCGGCTCGGGCCCGCGCTCGGGTCTCGGCGAACTGATCCTGCCGGAGAACGAGCCGGGCTCGTCGATCATGCCGGGCAAGGTCAACCCGACCCAGTGCGAAGCCATGACCATGGTCTGCTGCCAGGTGTTCGGCAATCAGACCACGATCACCGTCGCCGGCAGCCAGGGTCATTTCGAGCTCAACGTCTACAAGCCCGTCATGGCATATTGTATGATAAATTCCATTCAGCTGCTGTCTGACGTTGTCCGCTCATTTACCGAGCATTGCGTTGTCGGCATACGCGCCGACGAAAAGCGCATCAACGAGTTGATGCAGCGCTCGCTGATGCTGGTGACCGCGCTCGCGCCGAAGATCGGTTACGACAACGCAGCCAAGGTCGCGAAGTCGGCGCACACCCGCGGAACGACGCTGAAGGAAGAGGCTTTGCGGCTTGGATTTGTGTCTGCCGATGAATTTGATCGCCTCGTGCAGCCGGACAAAATGACACACCCAGGCTGAGCCACGGGCGCGCAATGTCCGGATAATTACGGTCAGCGCGCGTGATATAATTATGGATCATAACGCCTAAAGACTAAGGCTGTTTGCCTATCAGCTCTGCGCTGGCGCATGGTACAGACGTCTAGTTTTCGCAGAGCGAAACGGATTCTTTGATGCTATCAGAAGCATCAAACGGGGATTCGGGATGGGTATCGAGCCGGGCGCGCAGCGCGATCGCTCTTGCTTTCGTCACGATGCATCACCAATTCCGCTTTGGGGACGATGAGGACGACGAGCATGGGCGACGTGGTCAACCTGAAACGATTCAAGAAGCGCGGCGAGCGCGAACAAGCAGCCAAGCAGGCCGAAGCCAATCGTGCGCTATTCGGTCGCACCAAATCCGAACGAGCGCGTGACGAATTTCTCGGCGAGCGCAACGCGCGAGTGCTGGATCAGCACCGCATCGATCAGCAGCGTATCGAAAGTGGTGACGCATCATGAAGTCTCCCGTCGTCAAGCGTTCGATCGTCGTGGCCGGTCACAAGACCAGCGTCAGCCTCGAAGAAGCCTTCTGGAACGGCATGAAGGAGATTTCCGGTCTGCGGAACATGACGCTGTCCGAATTGGTCGGCGAGATCGACAGCAACCGCCAGCAGGGCAATCTGTCCTCCGCGATCCGGCTTTTCGTGCTCGACTATTTCCGTTCGCGCGCTACCCCGGCGGTGCCGACGGATGTCAGGCCGCAGCAGGTCGACACGCGCCAGCAGGCCTGACGGCCTTCACCGGCCGTCGATTGAGCAGACGGCCGTTCCGCCGCGCGGACTTCAGCATGAAGGTCAATCGCATCGTCGCGAACATTGCCGCATCCGACATCGCGGCGGCGAAGTCGTTCTATCGCGACGTGCTTGGCCTCGAGCCGTTGATGGATTTCGGTTGGGTTGCGACTTACGGCTCATCCGAAACGATGCAGGTTCAAATCAGCTTCGCTTCCGAAGGCGGCTCCGGCACGCCGGTACCCGATCTCTCGATCGAGGTCGACGACCTCGATGAAGCCATGCGCCGGATGACGGCAGCCCGCATCGCGATCGAATACGGACCGGCGGACGAGCCGTGGGGCGTGCGGCGCTTCTTCGTCCGCGATCCCTTCGGCCGGCTGATCAACATCCTCCAGCACCAATCCTGATCCAGCGCGTCGTTTGACGCGTCTCCTTCGCGCGAACCAGTGCCCACTTCGCTTGAAAACGCGGATTAGTTCTGCATCGCCGGTCGCGGGGGCGGATTGGCGACCTGCGGCGTCAGCGACAATGGCGGGCGCAGCGGCCTTGGCCTCGCCGCGCCGGGCGCCGGCTTGACCTCGATCGGCGGCGGCAATGGCGCCACCTGCGGCTGGCTCGCCACCGGCGCGGGCGGCACGACGGCCGGTGCGGTTGCAACCGGCGGAACGATCGGCGGTCGCGGCGCCACGATCTTCGGCTTTGGGGCCACGCGGCGCGGATCGCGCCCGGGCACCGGCACGTCCGCCGGTGGTATCGCCGCTGAATTTGCGCCGGGCACGTCGGGCGTCGGCTCGGCGGAAGGCGGCAGGGCCGCCGGGGTCGGCGGCGGCACGGGTTCGCCGCGCTCGATCGCATCGAGCCGCCTGGTCTCCCGATCGATCGCGCGCACCGCGAGCCACGACGACAACGCCGCAATGTCGATGCTGCGCGACAATCCGTCGGGCGTGCCGACGGCGAGCAGCTGGATCTCCGGGCGGCTGTTCGCGGTGCCGACCTGGGTCGATGCCAGCGCGGCGCGAATGTCGGCCTGGTCGGCCGGAATGTCATAGCCGCCGGACAGGATGACGTTGGCACCATTGGCCGCGAGCGTGGTGGCACCGACCCGGATGCGGCCGTCACGGATGTTGAAGGGAATTTGCGCCGAAGCGACCGATAGCGGACCCGCCGCGAGCGCCGGTTCGACGATCTGCCGCAACCGCGTATCGTCGGTGGCCTGACCGGAATCGCTGGCGCGGATCGCGACGTCGAACGCACGCGGATCGAGCCCCGGAAGGTTCAGCCCGTCGAGCGTCACAGTGCCGCTGCCGGACAGCGCACCTGATAGCGCCGAGGCGCTGCGGCCCTGCGTCAACAACGTCATCTGCATCGAAGCGCGTGCCCTCGGCATCGCCAGATTGCGGTAGCGCAAGGCCGAAGCGTCGACACCCGACAGCTGCACATTGGCGTTCAGCGCGAGCCCGTTGACGCCCTGCCGCGCGTCGATGGAGGCAGTCGCCTCGCCGCCGCCGATCTTGCCCTTGATGCCGTCGAAGGTCAGGGCCTGCCCGTCCGACCTGATGGTGCCGCTGACCGGCTGCAGCTCCGCGCCGCCCGGCAGCCGACCATGCAGCGCTTCGAAGGTGACCTTGCCGCGCCAGGCGCTTGTCAGCCCCTGGCCGAGCGGCTCCGTCGCATCGTGACCCGCGCTACCGATCGCAGCCGCAAAGATCGGCGCCAGCTCGATTTGATCGAGGCCGACTTCGCCTTCGAGGCTCTTCTGATCGCCGAGTGTCAGCGCCAGACGGCCGCGCAGCCGCGAACCGGCGACGATGCTGTCGAGATCGTCGAAGGTCAGTTTGTCGCCCGCGAGCGTGAGCTTCGACGACAGGCGGATGTTCGCGGCGGGATCGGATGATTTCAGATTGAGCAGCGGACTGATGTCGGCGCTGCGGACGCGGAGGCTGACGCTGGATTTGTTCTCGCTGGCCCCGTCCTTGGTCCAAGGCTCCGCCGTCCCCTCCGCATCGGCGTCGAGCCCCGCGCCCCAGAGTCTCGCCTTCAGCCGCAGCGGCGCTTGCCACGCGCCGCTCACGGTGACCTCGAACTGGGTCGCGCCGGCGCCGGCTGCGACCGCACCGTCAAGGCCGAGCAGCGCCAGCAGCGCACCGCCCTCGCCGGCGGAGATTTTCGCCTCGGCTGTCATGTCGCTGCGGCGAAGTGCGTCGACATCCAGCGCACGGATCGCAGCGAGCGGCGGCGTCGCCGAGATCACCGTATTGCCCTTGAGCGGCGGCGTATCGAGATCGAGCGTCGCGCGCGCGTTGCCGCGATCGGCGGTCTTGCCCTTGCCGAGATCGAGCACAAGCCTGGCGCGGACCGGGCCGGCATCCGCACGAAGCACGCCGAGCCGCGCGGCGAGCGCCGGCGCGAAGGGCTGAACGACGGCAGTCAGCCGGGCGAGCGAGGCAGCGGTCGCGTCGAGCGTGAGCTTGCCGGTCGAATTCGCACGGTCGAAATTGCCGCTGCCGTCCAGCGTGACGTTGTCGGGCTGGCCGATCTTGACGCGCTCGAGCACGATACTCTTCGGGTTGTAGACAATCTTCGCCAGCAGCGGTCGCAATTCCTGCCCCGAGGAGATTGCGCGCGCGACGTCCAGCGACAGCTGCGCCTCATCGGGCCATTCGGCTTGCGGACCAGCCAGTGAGCGGATGACGGCTGCGGTCGCATCGAGATCCAGCCGCTCCGCCTTCAACTGCGCCTCGACCTTCGATCCGCTCGCCGCCTCGCGATGCGCGACCGCGATGCGGCCCTCGAGCGCGCCGCCCTCGACTTCCGCCTTCATCGCGTCGATCGAAAAGCCTGATGGCGACACCGTGACGTCGCCGCGCAGGCGCAGCGGTTTCTGGCTGCGATAGGCGATGTCGCTCCGCCCCTGCAGCCAGGTCATCAGCGTATCGGGATCGGACGATTCGATGTTGAGCGCGGTCTTGAAGCTGTTAGCGGCCCCGGCTTGCGCGCTGGCGCCGCTCAGCGAGACCCGGGTGGATCCCGGCGCGCGAAACTCCAACCGGCGCACGATCCATGATTTCGCATCCGATTGCAGCTCAGCCGAGATGTCCTGTAATGGGCGGCCACCGAGCATGACCTGCTCGGACGTGAGCTCGACCTGCGCCGGAATCGGGCTTTGCGGAAGGCCCGACAGCACCGCACGCATCGCCGGCAGCACCTGCACCGGCTCGACATTGCCGTTGCCGCCATCCTTGGTGCCATCTTTGGCGGCGAACCTGTCGCCATCGAGCTGCCGCGCCGCAAGGGAGGCGCGCAGCAACGGCGAGGTACCGAACCGGAGGTCGCCATTGCCCGCGAGTTTCAGAGCACGGTCCTCGGCGCCGTAGCTGACCTCGATCTGGTCGAGCCGCGCCGCGGAATAGTCCGACTTGACCTTGGCGGCGATCCGCCACGACGGCATGTCGCTGCCGCCGCGCTGGCCCGGCGTGCCCGCCAACGTCACTGTGCCGTCGAACCGCGGCGCGCGGGCCTCGAAGGTCAGGATGCCGTCGAGATCGGCCGACACCGGCCGCTGCCCGGGATCGATGTTGAAGTGCAGGCGGGTGCCGCTGCCGTCAGCGCTTTGCCCCGACGAGATCCGGAACGGGTAGCGGTTGCCGTCGAACATGAAATTGCCGTCACCGCGGATCGCGCCGGCCAGCGAGCGGACATCGCCGCTGAAAGCAATGTCGTTCAGCTCGAGCGTGCTGCGGCTCGCGGCATCGTGCAGCGCGACGCGGCCGGTCAGATTGAGGCGGTCGATCGCCAGCGAAGCCAGGTTGAAGGTCCCGCTCGACGGCGACCAGTCGATCCGCCCCTTCGGATCGAGCCCGAGATCGAGCGACAGGCCGTTGATGGTGAGCTCGTTGGCGCGCACCTCGCCGCGCATCAGGGAGCTCAGGCTGAACTCGACGTCGAGATCGGCGGCGCGGACCTTGCCGAGGTCGTTGGCGCTGCCGACGGTGACGGATTTCAACCGCAGCGATGGCGCGGGCAGCAGACGCGCGTCAAGATTGCCGGCGACGCGAACCGGCGCGCCGATGATCTTGGACGCCTCCGCCTCGAACTGCGGCCTGAACTGGTTCCAGTCAACGAAATACGGACCGACCAGCGCAGCGACCAGTGCAAGAATGAAGGCGATTGCCAGGCCGAGCAGCGTCGTCTGCACGGTGTCTCCCTTTGAGCCCGCTCCGCGGCAGCCTCCTCATGCTGAACGCTTTGCCAACCCTTGGCCGGAGCAACCCAAATATAGAGACAAGTATGGCGAAGTCACAGCGGCTTTACCGCTGCGACGTCGGGTGGACTACGGATTTCCGCTCAAGCCTGCGTGCGCCGGCCGTCGCGGCAGGGGCGCTGCCCTGCCGCTCAACCGGGATGTCACCAGCTCGCAGGGAGCCGCTTCAGCCCGCGCAGCACAAACGTCGGCCGCCACTCCGGATTTTCCGCGTCATCGAGCCGCAGGTCGGGGATCCGCCGCAGCAGGGTCGAGATCGCGATCTCGGCCTCGATTCGCGCCAGCTGGGCGCCGAGACAGAAATGGATGCCTCCGCCGAACGACAGCGGCTTCACGTTCGGCCGCTGGATGTCGAGCTTTTCGGGATGGTCGGGATAGACAGCCTCGTCGTGATTGGCCGAGCCCAGCAGGCACAGCACGCTCTCCCCCTTCGGGATGCGCTTGCCGCCGAGATCCTCGATGTCTTCAAGCGCGACGCGGCCGGTCAGTTGCACCGAGGAATCGTAGCGCAGGAACTCCTCGATCGCGTTGGTGATCAGGCCGGGATTGGCCTTCAGCAGCGCGAGCTGATCCGGGTTGCGATAGAGCGCAAGCAGCCCGTTGCCGATCAGGTTGACGGTCGTCTCATGGCCCGCGCCGAACAGCAGGATGATGTTGGCGGTCAGTTCCTCGTTGGTGAGCTTCTGGCCGTCCTCCTCGGCCTGCACCAGCTGGGTGGTGAGGTCGTCGCCGGGCTGCCTGCGGCGCAGCTCGAACAGCTGGTGGAAGTACATTGCGGCCATCACGTTGCCGGCATTGCCCTTCTTGATCTCCTCCGCCGACAGCGGCACCGGATCGAGCAGGCGTCCGCCGTCGCGCGAGCCGGTATAGAAGGCCTCACGCTGCTCCTCGGGGATGCCGAGCATGTCGCAGATGATGGTGACCGGCAGGCGGAACGCGAAATCGTCGATCAGGTCCATCCGCCCTTGCGGAATGATGCGGTCGAGCGTCTCGTCGACGATCTGCTGGATGCGCGGACGCATATCCTCGACCCGGCGTGCGGTGAACGCCTTGACGACGAGGCCGCGCAGGCGGGTGTGATCCGGCGGGTCCTGCTGCAGCATCCAGTGGCTCATGCTGCGGAAGACCGGCTCCTCCATGATCTTCGGGCCGTAGCGGCGGATCGTACGATCGACGTAATCCTTGCCGAACCGCTTGTCGCGCAGCACGAGACTGGCCTCGGCGTGCCGGCTGGCGACGAAGGCGCCGTGCGCATTGACATGCATCGGATCGAGCCGGCGCAGCCGCTCGTAATACGGATAGGGATTGCGAATGAATTCGGGTGCCAGCGGATTGAAAAGCGGCTCGCCGCTCGCCGGCTGAACTTGCTCGTTCATGGTGACCTCGTTCGCTCGCGGCCCCGGTGCCTCCACCCTGGCGCGCCTTGGTGTCATCCTCAAGGCCGCACGATTACGGTGCGGCTGTTCTGGTTCTGCAACTCGATACACTCTTGTATCGAGTTGCATTCTGCCCTAAACTGCGCCGATGTCAAGGGTTCGAACCAGACCGACACGGGACGACACCTGCGAGAAGCTGTTCGAGGCGGCAGCGCGGGTGTTCGAGGAACAGGGCATCGGCGGCGCCAGCATCGAGACGATCGCGGCGGCGGCGGGCTTTTCCCGCGGCGCGTTCTATTCGAACTTCAAGAGCAAGGACGAGCTGATCATCGCGATGCTCGAGGACCACGTCGAGCAATCGATCCGGCGCAATCTCGATCTGCTTGCCAAGCACAGCAACCTGTCCGACTTCCTGGAAGCGCTGCGCACCGCGGATCGCAGCCGGCAGGATCCGCTCGGCCGTTCGCCTCTCCTGCACATGGAGATGATCCTGTTCGTGGCGCGCGCCGAGAAGCGCCGTCCCGAGCTCGCCAAGCGGCTGCGCGCGCGGCGCAAGCTGATCGCCGACATCGTCGAGACCGCGCAGAAGAATAGCGGCAGGAACGCCAGGCTCAACCCGGACTGGACCGGTGCGATCGTGCTGGCGCTGGAAGACGGTTTCCGCCTGCACCGGCTGATCGATCCGGAGACCACACCCGCCGACAGTTGCCTGCGCGCGATCACCGACCTGCAACGCGCGATCGGCGTGTCATCCACCTGATCTTGCGCTTTAGCTCGTAGCATGATCGTTTCGGAAAACCGCCTCGCAGTTTTCCGGATCATGCTTTAGACGGCGCTGGCGACCTTGTGCATCTGTCCGGCGACGGCGCGGACCTTGCGAGGCGACGCCTGCCAGATCGCGAATGCCGACAGCAGGCTGACGGCAATCCCGAGCAGGAAGGCGCTGGTGTAGCTGCCCGAGAGATCATAGAGCTGGCCGGTGATCCAGGGGCCCGCGGCGCCGCCGGCGAGCGCGGCCAGCATCACGGTGCCGAAGATGCTGCCGTAATGCTTGCCCTGGAAGATTTCGAGCACCACCGGCCCCATCACCGATGTCAGGCCATAGCCGAGCGCACCCTGGGTGAAGACCATCAGATAGATCAGCGCCATGCTCGGCCAGTATGTCAGTGCAGCGAGCGCGGCAAAGCAGATCACGAAGCCGAAACACGAGATCGCCCACACCCATTCACGACCGATGCGATCGGACAGGTGCCCGAGCCAGATCTGGCCGGGAATCCCGAGCAAGCTGACGACGCCGAGCGCCCAGACGCCGACATTGGAGCTGAAGCCGATGTCGAGCAGGAATTTGGTCTGGTGCACCTGCACCGCGTACCAGATGTACAGGCCGCAGAAATAGCCGGTCGCGATCCACCAGAACCGCGCGGTCCGCAGCGCGCGCGGCAGCGTCCAGTCGATGCCGGCCCAGGCCGGATCGACGATGTTCGATGCCGGTTTCGCCGATGTGGCGGTCGGCGCCGCATCGCCGTCCGGCTGCAGGCCGATGTCTTCCGGCCGCTTGTGCAGCAACAGATTGATCGGCGCGAGCACGACCAGCACCACGATCCCCATCGCGGTGCAGGCGGTGCGCCAGCCGGCGTGCTCGATCATGTGCTGCACCCACGGCAGCAGCGTCACCGAGCCGATGCCGACGCCGGCGAAGGCGAGTCCGATCGCCAGCCCGCGGCGGCGAATGAACCAGTTCGGCACGAACAGCGATTGGCCGGAATAGCCGAGGCAGACGCTGCCGGAACCGACCAGCACGCCGATGGTAAGATAGAGGTGCCAGGGCTGGGTGGTCAGCGGCGCCAGCAACAGGCCCGATCCCATCAGAAGCACGCCAAGCTCCATCACCGCGCGCGGACCGCTGCGGTCCATCAGGCGGCCGATCAGCGGGCTTGCGATCGCAGACGCGACAAAGCCGAACGAGAATGCGCCGGCCGTGATGCCGCGCTCCCAGCCGAACTCGGAGATGATCGGCGGATAGAACAGCGAGAACGCCGTTCGCGCGTTGACCCCGATCGCCATGGCGACGAACGTCACCGCGACGATCACCCAGCCGTAGAAGAATGGAAGCCGCATGACCACCTTGTGTCAGACCTGAATTGAACTGTCGATGCCCGCGATATCCATCAGCCACCCAGCGCGTGGCTTGCATGGCCGAAATAGGCGCGCTCGAGCCGGTGCGCGAGATCGCTTTCGCTGGTCGGGGCCTCCAGCGCGATTGCTCCCTGCACCAGCGCGTAAACACGATCCGCACATGCCAGCGCCTTCTCGAGCAGCTGTTCAACCAGCAGCACGGAGGTGCCCTGCGCGCGCAGCCGCCCGATGACGTTGAGGACGCGATCAACCAGCACCGGCGACAATCCCGCCGAGGGCTCATCGAGCATCAGGAGCCGCGGCCGGCGGACCAGGCCCTGCGCCACCGTCAACATCTGCTGCTGCCCGCCCGACAGCGCGCCGCCGCGCTCATGCCGCTTCTCGGCGATCTCGGGGAAGAACGACAAGGCTTCCTCGACGCGCACGACGCGCTCGGCACGCGGCAGGTCGTAGCCGGCGAGCAGCAGATTGTCGGCGACCGAGATCTGCGTGAACACGCGATGGCCCTCGATCACATGCACGAGCCCGGCGCGCGCGGCATCGCGCGGCGTGGCGTTGGTCATGTCGTGGCCGCCGAACCGGACCTGCCCGGCATTGACCGGCAACAATCCCGACATGGCGCGCAGCAGCGTGGTCTTGCCGGCGCCGTTGGGACCGAGCAGCGCCACGACCTCGCCGGCCGCAATCGTCATGTCGATGCCGTGCAGCACGCGGATCTTGCCGTAGCCGGATTCCAGCGCGCTCACGTTGAGCAGGGGTTCAACCACCGAGGTAGGCACTGACCACCTCCTTGTGGACGCGGATCTCCGCCGGCGTTCCCGCCGCCAGGGTGCGGCCGAGATTGAGCACGGTGACCTGGTGGCAGATATCGAAGATCAGATCGGCATGGTGCTCGACCAGCAGCACTCCGGTGCCGCGGCCGCAGATCGCCTTGATCAGGGTCGCGAGCCGCGCGATCTCGTCGTTGGAGAGGCCGGCTGCGGGCTCGTCGAGCAGCAGGAAGTCGGGATCGAGCATCAGGGCGCGCGCGATCTCGATGAAGCGCAGCTCGCTGTGCTGCAGGCGGTCGGCGCGCACATCGGCGAGCGCCTCGAGGCCGACGACGCCGAGCAGCGCGCGCGCCTTGGCGGCGAGCAGTCGCTCGTCGGCGCCGTTGCGCGGCAGCGCGAGCATCGCCTCGACGAAATTGGCCCTGCCCTCGATCGAGCCGCCGATCATGACGTTCTCCAGCACCGAGGCTTCGCCGATCACGCGCGGCGTCTGGAAGGTGCGCGCGATGCCGCTGGCTGCGCGCTTGACCGGCTGCCCCGCGGGCAACATCTCGTCGCCGAGGGTCATGGTGCCGGCCTTGGCGGCGTAGTAGCCCGAGATCACGTTCAGCGTGGTGGTCTTGCCGCTGCCGTTCGGTCCGATCAGGCCGTGGATCTGGCCCGGCGCGACATCGAGGTCGAGGCCGTCGATTGCCCTCACATTGCCGAAGCTGAGTGCGATGCCGCGCAGCTGCAACGCCTTGCCGCCGTCGCGCCGCCGCACGATGTCGGCGAGCGCGGCCGGGCGCGGCACGATCGCCCGATTGCTGGCGAGCGGACGGCGGTTGCGGAAGTCGAGCAGCGCCGCGATGCCGCCCGGCATCACCAGCACGATCAAGAGCAGCAGCACCGCGTAAAGGAAGGTCGACCAGGCCGCGAGCGGCGCGGCGATCTCGGGCAGGATGGTCAGGATGATGGTGCCGAGCATCGGCCCGAGGATCGAGCCACGGCCGCCGATCAGGATCGCGATGAAGAACAGCACCGAGAGATCGAACGTGAACGCGTCGGGCGTGATGTAAGTCTGCAGGGACGCGAACAGACCGCCGGCGATCGCCGCCAGCGCACCCGCGAACAGGAAGATCGCGATCAGCATGTCCGGCTTGGAGATGCCGCTGGCCTCGGCCGCGACCTCGGCGTCGCGCACCGCGATCAGGGCGCGGCCGAACCGGCTGCGTGCGACATTGGCGCTCAACCAGGTGGTGCCGACCGCAAAGCCGGTGCAGAGAGCGTAGAACCCCCACGGCGTGTTGAACGGCGCCGGGAATTCGGGACCGGCGATGCCGATGCCGCCACCGGTCACGCTCTGCCAGGCCAGCGCGATCTGGGTCACGATGGTCGCAAAGCCGAGCGTCGACATCGCGAAATAGAAGGTGCGCAGGCGCAAGGCCGGCAGGCCGACGACCACGCCGAACACCGCGCCGATCAGGCCGGCGACCGGCAATGCGGCGAACACCGGAAGCGCCGGCATCACATTGCCAGCGACCAGCACGCTGGTCGCGTAGGCACCGAGCGTCAGCAGCGCGACATAGCCGATCGCGAGATGACCGGCAAAGCCGACCACCAGATTCAGTCCCGACACCAGCACCCAGTAGATCGCCATCCGGGTGCCGATCAGCACCCAGTAGTCATTGCTGACGAAGGGCAGCAGCACAGCGGCCAGCAAAATGCCGACGAATGGCAGAACGTGCGGCAGCGTCGCACGCCATGCGCCGCTTCCGGTCTGTGGCTGAGTGGTGGCGACCGCCGTCATCACACTCTCCGCGCGGTCGAGCTGCCGAACAGCCCCTGAGGAGCCGCGAGCAGCACCACGATGAACAGCGTGAACACCGCGACCGAGGAGAAGATGCCGCCGACCAGGAAGTTCGCGGCCTGCTGGAAAAGGCCGAGCGCCAATCCGCCAATGATCGCGCCCCTGTTGTTGCCGAGCCCGCCGAGCGCCACCGGCACGAAGCCATAGAAATTGAGCAACGCGCCGTTGGCGAAGAAGGCCAGCAGCAGCTGTCCGCCCGAAAATCCGGCGATGCCGCCGACCACGCCGGCGAGCGCGTAGCTCGCGACGCGCAGGTTGCGCTCCGGCAGGCCAAGCGCCCGCGCCGCAAAATTGTCCTCCGCGATGGCGAGGAAGGCGCGGCCGACCAGGGTGCGGCGGTAGAGATATTCGAGGCCGATAATGGTGACCGCGCAGGCTGCCACCGGCAGCCAGAACTTTTCATCCAGCACGCCCTCGCCGAATCCTGCGATGCGCGGGAACGGCTGCGGCTCGGTGCCCCATTTGATCGCGGTGACCTGCTGAATCATCAGCGCGACCGCCAGGGTCGAGAGCACGTAAAGATGCTGGTCGAGGCTCTTGAGCACCGGCCGCACCGCGACGAATTCGGTGATGATCCCGATCACCGCGCAGCAGAGCAACGTCAGCACAAAGCCTATGGCGATCGGCAGGCCGAGCTTCAGCGTGAACATCGAGCCGAACACGCCGCCCAGCATCGCGAGCTGGCCGGCGGTGAAGCTCATCACCCGCGAGGTCGAGAACATCGTGTTGTAGGTGACGCCGACCAGCGCGTAGATCGCGCCCGCCGCGAGACCGGATGCGAGGATCGAGGCCAGCATCGGCTACGCCCTCACCCGTCTATGTATACCCCGGCGCCAGCGCGAAGGTGCCGTTCTTCGCGGTGCTCGATTCCGACATCACGATCTCTTCGGTCAGATAGCCGTTATGCTCGGTCGGAGAGAAGCGATAATTGCCGAAATAGCCGGGATAGGTCGACAGCGAGTTCCAGTATTTGATGATCCCGGCGCTATCGGTCGAGCCGCTCTCCGCGACCGCCTTGGCGATCAATTCGATGCAATCGATACCGCCAGCAATCCACCACAGCAGCGTATCGTTCAGCGCGACATTGGCCTTGGTCAGCCGCGCGACCAGGTCCTCGCTCTTCGGCGGCAGCTTGCCGGCGCTGTCATAGCTGCAGCTCTTGTAGCCGATCGCATAGACCTTCTTCCAGTTCTCCGGCTTGGCGACCAGGCTCGCGAGTTCGCCCGATGCCATCGAGGGATGGCCGACGAACGGAACGTCCCAGTTCATCGCGGCGCGGGTGTTGAACATCCGTGCCTCCATCCCGGTCGAGACGCTCCACACCACGATCGCCTCGGCGCCGGCGTTCTTGGCGCGCAGCATGTCCGGCGTCATGTCGGGCTGCGTGGAATCGACATTGGCCTGATACACGACTTCAGCGCCGTCCTTCTTGAACGCCGCGACGGAGGCACCGACCGCGGTGACGCCATAGCCGGTGGTGTCGCCGATCACGGCAACCTTCCTGGCCTTGAGGATCTTGAGGCAATAATTGCGCACGGCATCGTCCCACTGACTGTTCGACGGCGCGATGCGAAACGCATTGGGGTACTTCACCGGATCGATCAGGGTCTCGACCACGCAGGGGTGCAGGTCGGGCATTTTGGCGCGCGCCATGATCGGGGTCGTCGCCAACGCTTCGCCGGAATTCAGCGGCCCCCAGATCGCATGGACCTTGGCCTGGCTGATCAGCTCCTGCGTGGCGTTGACTGCCTTGGTCGGATCGCCCTGGGTGTCGCGCATGACAAGCTCGATCTTGCGGCCCTTGACGCCGCCGGCGCCGTTGATGGCATCGACCGCGAAATTCACGCCGCGGTTGAAGCCGACGGTCGGCGCCGAGCTCGGGCCGGTGATCGCCGCGAGACAGCCGATCTTGATCGGCTCCGATTGTGCGATGGCAGGCGCCGGGAAGGAAAATGATGCGGCGCCCAATGCGCCGGCGCTGCCCAACAAGACGTCACGGCGTGACATGGCCATGTGATGCACTCCCTGTTTCCCTCTCGGCGCCCGTCGTTTGCTGCGGGACGTCCATTGCTTGATTGTCCGCGCGCTCATGGCCGCGGTTATTGCAAGCTCAAGTTTGGGCTGGATGCGAAGCTCTTGTCCAGCCCCGCGGACGGCATTGCGCCTTGTTGAACTTTCATAGCCGCGGCCGCCGCGTCCAGTGCTCGGCATTCACGGCGCCGACGGGCACCTCGCCCGCGGCGATCTTCGCCACCTGGCGCACGGTCTCCGACGACTGATGCTCGATCGCCTGCGGCGTCAGGCCGCCGACATGCGGCGTTGCGATCACATTGCGCAGCTCCGCGAGTTCCGGCGACGGCATCTGGTCGGGCGCGCGGCCGACATCCAGTGCGGCGCCGGCAATGCCGCCAGCGCGCAACGCAGCCGCCAGCGCCACCTCGTCGACGAGATTGCCGCGCGACAGGTTGATGAAGAACGCGTGTTTCTGCATCCGCGCCAAGGCGGCCTTCCCGATCAGGTTCTCGGTCTGCGCATTGGCGATCGCAAGGCAGACGACATAGTCGGCGCGCGCCAGCAGGTCGTCGAGCGGAAGATGCGCGATCGCGGGGTCATCAATGGTCGCAAAGGGATCGGCGACCAGCACGTTCATGTCGAGCACCCTGGCGATCCCTGCAAGATAACGCCCGATGCTGCCATAACCGATGATGCCGATCGTGCTGCCCGCCAGCTGGCGGCCCATCACGACTTCGGGCGCCCCGCCCGCGTGATACGCGGCGGTGGCGCGGGAGACGCCGCGCGACAGATCGACCATGAAGCCGAGCGCAAGCTCGGCGACCGACTGAATGAAGCCGGCGCTCGCCTGCGTCACCAGCACGCCGGCGGCCGATGCTGCCGCAACGTCGATGTTGCGGATATCGACCGCACAGCGCACGAAGGCGCGCAGTTTCGGAAGCCGGGGAAAGATCTCGCCGGGTCCCTGGGTCATGCGATCGGCGACGATGATATCGACATCGGCCGCAGCCTCGACCAATGCCGCCGCGTCGAGCGCCTCGTCCCCGTCGTGCAGCCTGACGTCGGCGACCGCGCGCAGGCCGTTCAGGCTGCGCTCGCCGTAATAGTCGCGGCGCATCTGCGGGGTGTGGGCGAGAAGCACCTTCACGATCGTCTCCCTAATAGCCCAACGCATGCGGCAGCGCCGTGCTGATGGCGGGCACGAACGCGATCACCAGCAGGCACAGCAACAGCAGGCCGAGATAGAGTGCGATCGGCTTGATGGTCTGCTCGATCGGCACATTGCCGATCAGGCAGGCGCCGTAGAGCCCAAGACCAAGCGGCGGGGCAAACAGCCCGAGCCCCATCGCGATGACCAGCACGACGCCGAAATGCAAGGGATCGATGCCAAGCTTGACGGCGACCGGCAACAGCAGCGGCCCGAAGATGATCAGCGCCGCGGCGCCTTCCAGCACCGAGCCCATCACCACCAGCACCAGGATCGACAGCAGCATGAACAGCCAGACGCCATGGCTGCCCGAGATCGCCAGCATGAGCTCGCCGACCGCGTGCGGCACCTGCTGCAGCGTCAGGATGAAGGCGAGCGACTGCGCGGCAGCGACGATGAACAGCACCAGCCCGGATCGCACGGCCGATTGCACGAAGCAATGCGCGAGGCTCTTCATGCCGAGCTCGCGGAACAGCAGGCTGCCGACCGCAATGGCGTAGACCGCGGCGAAGGCCGAGATCTCGGTCGCGGTGGCAAAGCCGCTCTTGAAGCCGAAGAAGATCATGAAGATCAGCCCGAACGAGGCGATCGCGCCGGTCCACAGGCCCGAGACCGTCGCCCGCGGCTCGGCGTCGCCGCTCGCCTCAGGGCGCTTGCCGAAGATGATCGACACCGCGATCAGCGCCAGCGCCATCAGCGCGGCCGGCAGCATGCCGGCGACGAACAGGCCGCCGATCGACAGATTGGCGACGAAGCCGAGGATGATCAGGTTGATGCACGGCGGAATGGTCTCCGCCATCACAGCGGAAGCGGCGAGCAGCGCCACCGCGCCGCCCGGGTTCTGCCGCGAGCGGCGCGCCGCCGGGATCAGCACCGAGCCGACGGCTGCGACGTCGGCCATCTTGGAGCCCGAGATGCCGGAGAACAGCACCATCGACATCACCATCACGACATTGAGCCCGCCGCGCATCCGCCCGACCGCGCGCTGCAACAGCTCGATCAACCGCACCGACATGCCGTTGGCTTCCATCAGGTAGCCGACCAGGATGAAGAACGGGATCGCCAGCAGCACGAAATTGTCGATGCCGCGCGCCATCTGCTGGGCGAAGATCACGCCGGGCAGCGTGCCCTCGACCCAGATGAAGATCAATGCTGCCAGCGCCAGCGCAAAGCCGATCGGCAGTCCGCCGAACAAGGTGAGGAAGAAGCCGATCAGCATCAGCGTCTGCGACGATGGCACAGATGACGGCGCAAACGCATCCCAGGCGAGATAAATGCCGGCGACGACGGCCGTGGCGACGATGCCGGCCAGCATGTCGCGCAACGGCCGGCCGCAGAACGTCTCGAAGGCGAACACCGTCATGAACGCCGCACCGATGCCCATCGGATAGAACGTCCACTCCAGCGGCAGCCCGGAGCCGGACGTTTGCCCGGTGGTCAGCCAGCCCATCTTGACGGCGTTGAACGCGACGGTGCCGGCGATGATGGTGACGAGCAGTGCACCGGCCGCGTCGACGACCCGCCGCACCGCTTGCGGCAGCATGTCGACGAAGAAGGCGACGCCGAGATTCTCGCTGCGTGCGAGCGCGCTGGCCGCGCCGAAGAAGCTCGACCCGACCATCAGGCCGCGGGCGACGTCGTCGGACCATTCGACCGGCGCGTTGAACAGGAAGCGGGCCAGCACCGAGACGCAGACCACCAGGAGATCGGCGGCGAGCAGGATCGCGGCGATGGCGTCACTGACGGCGAGCAGCGGCGCCGTGATCCGATCGGGGCTGCTTCTCGTCGCAATCGCGGCGACCGACATGGCCGACCTCAGGCCTGGGTGGCGCGGATCAGATCGACGACAGCCTTGGCCTCGGGCCGCGCCTTGATGAAATTGTCGGTCTGCGGCAGCACGCGCTTGCGGAACGCTTCCTTGTCGCACTCGACCACCGTGACGCCCTTCTCCACCAGGCTCGCCAGCGCCTCCTTCTCCACCGCGAGCCCATGCACGCGGGTGTCCGCCGCGGCCTGCTTTGCCGCATCGAGAAAGCCTTCGCGCAGCTTGGGGGCCATGCGATTGAAGGTGGTGTCGCTGAAATAGACCGCGAGCGGCGAGAAGATGTGCTGGGTCAGCGCGTAATGTTTCGCGGTCTCGTAGAACTTGCTGGCCAGGATGGTCGGCGGATCGTGCTCGAGGCCGTCGAGCACCCCCGCCTGCAATGCGGTGTAGATCTCGCCGAACGCCAGCGGCGTCGCCGCGGCCCCCATCAACCGAAGGCATTCGGTGATGATCGGGTTGGGCAGCGTCCGGATCTTCAAGCCGGCGAGATCTTCCGGCGTCTTCACCGGCTTCTTGGCCAGCACGCTGCGCGCGCCGAAATTATAGGCCCAGCCGATGATGTGGATGCCGGCGCCCTTCAGCAGTGCATCCTCGATCGGCTTCGCCGCGCCGGCATCGAACGCCTTGGTCTGCTGCTGGTAGCTGGTGAAGAGGTAGCCGAGGTCGAAAGTGCCGACCAGCGGCACGAGGTTGGCCGAGATCGACGAGCCCGAGACCATCAGGTCGATCACCCCGAGCTTCACCGAGTTGATGACATCGATCTCCTGGCCGAGCTGGTTGTCGGGAAAGAAGGTGACGTCGATCTGCTCGCCGAGCCCGTTGGCCTTCAGGGTCTTGACGAGGTTGTCGTAGTAGACGCGGCCGTTGGCGTATTTGGGGTCGTTCGGCAGCGACGACGAGCACCGCATTTTCATGGTCGCGGCGTCGGCGCGGCCGATGATGGCGGGCGCAGCGACAAGCCACGCTGCGGCAGCGGCCGATGACCGCAACAGAATACGGCGGCTCACGCGCATCGACGTCATGATGAAGCTCCTCCCCAGGAACGGATCGTTTATTGTGTCGGCCGCGACGCTGGCTGGCGCCAGCTTGGCAGACCATTTGTCATAATGTATGACAAATGAAATGCAGTTGTGCAAGAGCCGGCTCGGCGCCGGCACCAACCCCAGCGAGGCACCCGATGTTCCAGACATCCAACGCGTTGCGTCGGAGCGTGCACAGCCAGGTCGCCGACCGCGTCGGCGGCAGCATCGTGCGCGGCGAGATCGGCGTCGGCGAGACGCTGCCCCCCGAAATTCAGATCTGCGAGATGATGGACGTCAGCCGCACGGTGGTGCGCGAGGCGATCCGCACCTTGACCGGCAAGGGCCTGATCGAGTCCCGGCCCAAGGTCGGCACACGGGTGCGGCCGCCCGAGCAGTGGAATCAGCTCGATCCCGACGTGCTGCGCTGGCGCCTCGAGACCACGGAGATCGATCGCTATCTGGCAAAACTGTTCCAGCTGCGCTCCGCGGTCGAGCCGGCCGCCGCGGCGCTGGCGGCGGCCCATGCGGGGGACGACGACATCGCCCGCATCCGGGCCGGGTGCGACGGCATGGACGCGGCGAAGACAAATGAGGACTTCGTCACCGCCGACATCGCCTTCCACCAGGCGATCTATTTCGCGACCCGCAACGAGTTCTTCTGGCCGATCGCACAGATGTTCGAGATCACCCTGCGCCAGAGTTTTACGATCGCAGCTCCCGGCTCGCATCGCCCGCGCGCGCTGATCGAACACCGCGCAGTGCTCGACGCGATCGCCGCCGGCGATGCCGAGGCCGCGCGCGCCGCCACGGTGGTGCTGCTGGCGCATTCCGCCGACGATCTGGTGCGGATTCGGGGACGGGAGTTCGAGACGACGGCGAGGAGGCCTGCGCGCAAGCGGTGATGGCAGCGAAACTCTCTCCCCATCGTCGTTCTTGAAGCGACGCTGCTATTTCGAGCGCGCCACCGTGGTGCCGTCCCAGTCCCCGCCGGCCGGATTGTCGAGCTGGTGTTGGCACCGCGCGATCATCTGCGTCGAGGCCACGTCCGTACCGCGGAGTTTCAGGGTCCTCTCGAACGCAGCGATCGCTGCGGTGAAATCACCGGCGCGCCAGGCCGAAAGCCCGGCCTCATAGGACGCGATCCAGTCGCGCGCGATCGCGCCCTCGTCGGCCATTGCGAGCAATTCGTAGATCTCGAGCCCGCCAGCGCGGCCGTAGACGGCGAGACGGTCGAGCTCGCGGACGACGATGCGGTCACCGGCCAGACGCCGTGTCTCCGGACCGATGATGATGGTCGATCCATAGACCTTGTTGGTGCCCTCGAGGCGGCTTGCGATGTTCACGGCGTCGCCGATCACGGTGTAGTTGAGCCGCACCTCTGAGCCGATATTGCCGACCAGCATGTCGCCGGAATTGATGCCGATGCGGATGCTGACCGCCTCTCCGCTGTCGTCGACAAGGCCGGCCTGCGCGACCGCGCGCTGGCAGGCAAGCGCCGCCCGGCAGCAATCCGTGGCATGATCCGGATTGGCCGCCGGCGCACCCCAGAACGCCATCACGGCGTCACCGATGAACTTGTCGATCGTGCCGCTCTCCTGCTGGATCGCCGCAGAGACGATGTCGAAGTAGCGCGACAGCAAGGGGATGATGCGATCGCCGAGCCGCTCCGACATGCCGGTGAAACCCGCAAGGTCGACGAACATCACGCTCATCGGCCGCACCGCGCCGCCGAGCCGCGCGCCATTGCCGTCGCTGACCAGCCGCCGCACCAGATCGGCCGGGATGTATTTGCGGAACGCGGCGAGCCCCTGCGCCATGTCGCCGATCGCACCCGACAGGTTCTCGATCTCGGCAAGGCGCGACGGATGTCGCGCGACCTTGTCGAGGTCGAAGCGCTCGACATGCCTGATCTCGCCGACCACCTTGATCAGGGGCGCCGCGATCAGGCGCTGCGCCAGCCAGGCCGACAACAGCCCCGCGGCCGCGATCAGCGCCGCGAGCCCGATCAGCAGGCTGCGGATGGTCATCCGCACCGGGCCGAGGAATTCGGATTCCGGCACCACCGTCACCAGCGACCAGCCCGGAAACGAGATCGGCGTCAGCACCGCCTGATAGGCCTGCCCGTCCCGCGTCACCTGGGAACGGAACGCTTCGCCCTCGCCGGGATCGTAGGCCTTGCCGGCCTGCCTGATCGCCGCGACCGCGACCGGCAGCAGCGGGTGGTCGGTCTTCAGCGCATTCAGCTCGTCGGCGTCCTGATCCGGCGACGCGATGACGCCGCCGTCGCGATCGAGCAGGAAGGCGCCCGCGGACTTGCCGACCGTGAGTTGCGACAGGAAGTTCGAGACCCGGGTCAGTTCGATGATGATCGCGAGCACGCCGGTGCGCTCGCCGTCGACGTCGATCGGCACCGCCAGCATCGCGGCCAGCCGCTCGCCGCGGGGCAGCGTCGTCAGCGTCGACCATTGCTGGTCGCGGGCTGCGATCGCATCGCGAAACCAGGGCTGCTCCGTGACCAGGTATTTGCCGTCCTCGACGGTGCTGCCCTTCGGCTTGATGTCGATGCCGGCATAATCGTATTGATCGGCCCGCAGCTTGCGGTCGGGCGAGATGGTCAGCATCTCGACGCCGGCGTCGCCGAGCTTGTGGGCGCCGAAAAACGAGCCGTCCGGCCAGCCGAACGCGACCCACGAGATGGTCGGTTGCGACTGCAATTGCGACAGGAACACGAACTGCCGCTTGCGCACGTCGCTCGCATCCAGCACCTTCTCGGTCAACAGCGTCCGCACCGCCGTCATCGACGAGCGCGCTTCGGTCGTGATCGACTGCAACTCGTCGCCGACCGCGGAGACGATCTGGTCGTTGATCGTGTCGGCCAGCGTCTGGCTGACCCGTTGTGCGGTGCGCCACCACAACAGATGCACGCCGACGGCGCTGACCAGGATCGAGGTCAGGACCAGGGCGGAGATGGCGCTGCGGATGCCAATGCGCATCGATGAGGTCCGGATCAGCGGTTGCTGTACCGCATTACGGAACATATCCGCGCTTGTTTCACCAGCGCTGAACGCAATGCAGCCCCCGGACACGGGCCTGTGACCATAGTTGAATGCATCTGCGACGAAACTTCTGGATTGTTGGCAGCGTACACGCCAAGACAGGACAGCCATCTTCGAAGGTTCCTTGATGCACGACATCACGATTCCGGCCGCCTTGATCGCCGGCCTGGTCAGCTTCCTGTCGCCCTGCGTGCTGCCGCTGGTGCCGCCCTACCTGATCTATCTGACCGGCGCGACCATCGAGCAGGTCAACCAGGACGGCGCCACCGCGGCTTCCAAGCGCGCGGTGATGACCGCGGCGCTGATGTTCGTGCTCGGCTTCTCCACCGTGTTCGTCGCACTCGGCGCCAGCGCCTCCATCGTCGGCGGGCTGGTGCGTGCTTGGTCGGCCGAGCTCTCGATCCTGGCCGGCATCGTCATCATCATCATGGGCCTGCACTTCCTCGGCATCACCCGGATCGGCCTGTTGATGCGCGAGGGGCGGCTGACCGCGCCCAAGCCGGTCGGGTTGTGGGGCGCCTATGTGATGGGCCTGGCATTCGCTTTCGGCTGGACGCCGTGCATCGGGCCGATCCTCGCCGCGATCCTCTCGATCGCCGCCTCCCAGGCCACGGTGACCAAGGGTGCCGGCCTGCTCGCAGTCTATTCCGCCGGGCTCGGCATCCCCTTCCTGCTCGCAGCCTTCCTGGTCGAGCAGTTCTCCTCGCTGTTCGCGCGCATGAAGCGCCATCTCGACACCGTCGAGCGCGTGATGGGGGTGCTGATGGTGGTCACCGGCATCGGCTTCCTGACCGGCGCGGTGTCGGGCGTCAGCGTCTGGCTGCTGGAAACCTTCCCGGCGCTGCAAAATATCGGCTAGCGGCGTAACAACCTGGCCTCTCCCCGCGAAACTCCTGCCAAGACGCGGCCGTAACTTTTGGTTCGTGCCATTTGACGCCGTTCGTCCTGACCGCCTGCGCAGACGGCACAGCGAGATATTCGGGAGGGGTTTCGCATGAATTTCATCGTCAACCTGCTGATCCTGCTGCCGGCGCGGATCGCCTCGCACTTTGCCTGGGCCGGTCCACTGCTCATGCGGATCATCGTCGGCTACACCTTCATGCTGGCCGGCTGGGGCAAGTTCACCAACCTCGCCCAGGTCACCGAGAACTTCGCGGGCTGGGGCATTCCCTTCCCGACCATCCTCACCCCCTTCGTATCCGGCGTCGAATGCTTCGGCGGCGTGATGCTGATCCTGGGCCTGTTCACCCGCATCCCGGCGGCGATGCTCGCGGTTGTCATGATCGTCGCGATCAAGTCCGCGAAATGGGGTGACGTCGACTCGCTGGAGACGCTGCTCGGGTTCGAGGAAGCGACCTATTTCGCCGCCTTCATGTGGCTCGCGATTGCCGGTCCCGGCGCCGCCTCGCTCGACCGCCTGCTGGTCAACCTGACGGCGGGCCGGAAGGAGCCGACCTGAGAGGCGTCCCTCACAATCCCGTGACGTGGCGAGCCCCGGTCTCAATCGACGCGTAGCTGGCACAACCAAGCGCTCACCGAGGGCCCGCCATGTCATTCGTCCGCCTCGCCGCCGTTCTCGCCGTATTGGCCGCATCGCCTGCATGGGCGGCCGACAGTCCGGCATGGAGCGGCTGGAGCCACGATCTGTTCGCACGCGCCACGACCGAGAAGCGCTTCGTCATCCTCGATCTCGAAGCGGTGTGGTGCCACTGGTGCCACGTGATGGAGAAAACGACCTACGCCGACCCCAAGGTGCAGGAGCTGCTGGCGGCGAAATATCTCCCGGTCCGCGTCGACCAGGACGCCAATCCGGACCTCTCCAGCCGCTACGGCGATTGGGGCTGGCCTGCGACCATCGTGTTCGCGCCTGACGGCAGCGAGATCGCCAAGATCAGGGGCTATATCGAGCCGGAGCGGATGCAGTCGCTGCTCAAGGCGATCATCGACGATCCCTCGCCGGGCCCGTCGGTCGGCGAGGCCTTCGCGATCAAGCCCGCCGCGTCGGCCTTTCTCGGCAAGGCGCAACGCGCCGAACTGACCAAGACCTTCGACGAATCCTACGACGAGACGCTCGGCGGCTGGGGCGAGAACCAGAAATATATCGACGCCGACAGCCTCGACCTTGCGATCAGCCGGGCCGAAGCCGGCGATGCCGCCGCGACGACGCGCGCCAGACGGACGCTGGATGCCGCGATCGCGCTGATCGATCCGGTGTGGGGCGGCGTGTTCCAGTATTCCGAGGCCGGCTCGTGGAGCCATCCGCATTTCGAGAAGATCATCTCGTTCCAGGCGCAATATCTCCGGCAATACAGCCAGGCCTATGCGCAATGGAAGGACCCGAAATATCTCGCGGCGGCGCGCGATGTCGAGCGTTACCTCACGGAAGTGCTGCTCAGCCCCGACGGCGCTTTCTATGTCAGCCAGGACGCCGATCTCAATCACGACGTCGACGGCCATACCTATTATGCGCTGCCGGATGCCGCGCGCCGCAAGCTCGGCCTGCCCCGCATCGACACGAACCTCTATGCACGCGAGAACGGCTGGGCGATCTCGGGCCTCGTCGCCTATTACGACGCGAGCGCCGATCCCAAGGCGCTGGCGATCGCCGAGCGCGCCGCGAAATGGGTGCTCGCCAATCGGGCGCTGCCGGACCGCGGCTTCCGCCATGGCGACAAGGATCGCGGCGGCCCGTTCCTCGGCGACACCGTGGCGATGGGACAGGCGCTGCTCGATCTCTACGCCGCGACCGGCGATCGCGACTGGCTGGCGTCCGCGGCAAAGGCCGGCGACTTTGTCGCGACCTTCCGCGACGAAACCGGCGGCTTCTTCACCTCGAAAACGTCGGAGGGAACGGCCGGTGTGTTCGCAAAACCTGCAAAACTGATCGACGACCAGATCCAGGTCGCGCGCTTCATGAACATGCTCAATCGCTACACGGGCAACGAAGGCACGCGCGAACAGGCGGCGCATGCGATGCGCTATCTCGGTGCCGCATCGGCAGAGATGCCGCGGCCGATGCCTGGCGTGCTGCTCGCCGATGAAGAGCTGGCCACCGAGCCGACGCACATTACAATCGTCGGACACAAGGACGACGCCCGCGCCCAACGTCTGCATGCGATCGCCCGCGCCCTGCCCGCCCGCTACAAAAGGCTCGAATGGCTCGATCCGCGCGAAGGCAGGCTGCCCAATCCCGACGTCGACTATCCCGACCTCGGCGAGCCCGCGGCCTTTGCCTGCGGCAACCGCATCTGCTCGTTCCCGGCGTTCAGCGCCGAGGAATTACAGGCGAACGTGGCACAGATGGCGAAGCTGAAGCCGGCGCGCGCCGCGCAAAACTGATTAAAATACCGACTGTGCAGTGCAGCAGGCCGATCGGCTCGGCGCAACGAAATACTCTTTGGCCGATGGTGTTTGATATGGACCGGGCGTCCAACCAGGACCAAACAAAATTTTCTTTTGAAACGCTGTAACCAAATCGCCTGATACCCCGTAGCTGATCCTGGACGAGCACTCAAATCGCGGGAAGCACCGCGCCGCGGACGCCCCTGCGATCTGATTGTTCTCCGAATGTCCATCCGTTGTGCGGTCCGGGATCGAACGATCGTCGGATGCTCACGGCGCCACGTTCATTGTTTTCAAACAATCATCGAGGAGATCGTCATGAAGTTGAGTTCGAAGTCCGGCGCAACGCTTGCCGTCGCCGCGGCCACCCTGTTCCTCGCCGGCTCCGTGGTTTCGACCACCTCGACGGCCGCAAATGCCGCCACGGGCAAGTGCATGGCCGGCAATGCCTGCAAGGGCCAGAGCGCCTGCAAGGGCGGCGCCAACTCCTGCAAGGGCCTGAACGCCTGCAAGGGCACCGGCTTCTCGCTGAGCTCCGAAAAGCAGTGCAACGCGATGGGCGGCAAGTTCGTCAAGGGCTGATCGCATCGTCCCAAGAGGGCCCGGCGACTGCGCCGGGCCTTTCCACCGCACGACGCGGATTAATGATTCCAGCATGGGTAACCAAAGCGGACCATATCCGTAGCTATCTTTGGGTGCAGCCTTCGGCCAACTCACACGGTCCGCAGGCGGCGCACCTTCAACCATCTTGCACAAGGAGACGCACATGAAGCTTACAACCAAGTCGGGTGCCACGCTTGCCGCCGCCGCTGCGACGCTTTTCCTGGCCGGAGCCGTGGTGTCGACGCAGTCCTACGCTGCCAGCGAAGGCAAATGCGTTGGCGCCAATGCATGCAAGGGCCAGAGTGCCTGCAAGGGCGGCAATCACGCTTGCAAGGGTCAGAACGCCTGCAAGGGTCAGGGCTTTGCGGAGATGACGAAGGCCGACTGCACCGCGGCGAAGGGCAAGTTCAAGGCCGGGTGAACGGATCAGACCACGCGGGGGCCCGGTGTAGGCCGGGCCTCGTTTCCATGATAGTTTTCTGAAGTTGGGCGCCACGATCCCGGCGCCGGAAGCGCGGAGCGGCCATGAACGTTGCGAGCCGATCACCGGACAAGTCGGTGCTCGCAGAGCGCCCGCTGCAATCGGCCAAGCCGCCCTTCCTCGGCTTCGGCCTCGGCCTGCGCGCGCAGCATTATGACGAGATCCTCAACGGCGATCCGCCGATCGACTGGTTCGAGGTGATCAGCGAAAACTACATGTTGCCGGGCGGCCAGCCGCTGCGCATCCTCGACCGGATCTGCGAGCGCTATCCCGTGGTGATGCACGGGGTTTCATTGTCGATCGCCTCGACCGCGCCACCCAACTTCGACTATCTGCAGGGCCTGAAGGACCTCGCACGGCGCGTCCAGCCGAAATGGCTGTCGGACCATCTGTGCTGGACCGGTGTGCACGGCAAGAACCTGCACGATCTGCTGCCGATCCCCTACACGCGGGAAGCGCTCGATCATGTCGTGAGCCGCGTGCAGCTGGTGCAGGATTTCCTCGGCCGCGCCATCGTGCTCGAGAATGTCTCGACCTATGTGCAGTTCAACAATTCCGAGATGACGGAGTGGGAATTCCTCTCCGAGCTGTCGCGCCGCTCCGGCTGCTGGCTGCTGTTCGACATCAACAATGTCTATGTCAGCGCCTTCAACCATGGCTACGACCCGATGGCCTTCCTCAACGGCATTCCACCCGATCGCGTAGTGCAATTCCACATGGCCGGCCACAGCCATATGGGGACGCACATCATCGATACGCACGACCATCCGGTGTGCGAGGATGTCTGGGACCTCTATGTTGCAGCCTTGAAGCGGTTCGGGCACGTCTCGACCATGATCGAACGCGACGACAACATCCCGCCGCTCGACGAATTGCTGCTCGAGGTCAAGCGGACCCGCGAGATCGCGGAGCAAATCCTGCCCGCGAGAGCGCCGGCGCAATGAGCGAATTCGCGCGCCAGCAGAGCGACTTTCAGCGCGCCATCCTGACCGATGACGGGAGCGTCTTGTCCGAAATCCTCGACAGCCCGCGGGAGAATCGCGAGACGCTGCTCGGTGTTTACCGCTACGCCTATGGCTCGCGGCTGGTGGAGGCGATGCGCAATGATCACGAGCTGCTGCATCGCTTTCTCGGCGACGAGATGTTCGACGACATGGGCCATGCCTACGTCAAGGCAAGGCCGTCCGAGCATCCGAACCTCCGTTGGTTCTCGCAAGGGCTGCCGGGCTTCCTGAAGTCCACGGAGCCGTACAGCAACCATCCCGTGCTCGCCGACCTTGCCGCGCTGGAGAAGGCTTTGAACGACGCGTTCGACGCCGCCGAGGGCGCCGTGCTTGCTCTGGAGGCCATGGCCGGCTTCGCGCCCGAGACGTGGAACGACCTGGTGTTCCAACCGCATCCGAGCGCTGCCCGGATCGACCTGTCGACCAATGCCGTCGCGCTCTGGATGGCATTGAAGAACGATGAGGCGCCGCCCGAAGTGGAGACGCTAGCCGGGCCTGCGCGCGTCCTGATCTGGCGGCAGGACGCCACGCCGATGTTCCGCGAGCTGCCGACCGAGGAAGCGATGATGTGGGACGAAGCCTCCGCCGGCATTCCGTTCGGCGTGCTCTGCGAGATGCTCGCGACCTATGACGATCCCGATAACGCCGCGGCGCGCGGCGCCGGCTATCTGCACGGCTGGATCACGGCGGGACTGCTGACGGCGGCATCCATTCGCGAATAGGGGCGCGGCATGAGCGCCGACATCGTCAGCCAATTCATCGAACGCCTCAGCTGGGACAAGGTCGCGCGGCACATTGCGGCTGGTCGACCGGCGATCCTGCCGATCGGTGCCGCCGCCAAGCAGCACGGTTTTCATCTGCCGCTCAACACCGATCGGGTGCAGGCCGAGTGGTTCGCGGCGCAACTGGCCGAACGCATCGATGCGCTGATCTGGCCTACCGTCACCTACGGCTACTACCCCGCTTTCGTCGAATATGCCGGCAGCGCCAGCCTGTCGGCCTCGACATTCGAAGCCGTGGTGCACGAGATCGCTGCAGGCATCCTCGACGGCGGTATCGGCACATTGTTCGTGCTCGACACCGGAATCAGCACACTGGCTCCGGTCGAACGCGCGCTGGCGCGCTTCGACCCGGCCAGGGTGACGCATCTGCGGCTCTACCAGGGCCCGCGCTTCAGCCGCGTCGCCGGGCAGATCGCCGAGCAACGCCATGGCAGCCATGCCGACGAATTGGAGACGTCCCTGATGCTCGCGCTGGCGCCGGACCTGGTCGAGCCGGAACGCGCCGAAGCCAGCCCGGTGCTGCGGCAGGAGGTGCCCGGCCGCCTGACGCCATCGGACGGCAATTCGCCGAATTACAGCCGGTCCGGCAGCTACGGCGATCCGACGCTCGCGACACCAGCCAAGGGCGCGGCGCTGCTCGCGGCCATTCTCGACGATCTCGACGAGCAGGTGTCCGTGGCGCTTGGCAAGAACGCCATGCGACCGCAGCCCGGCACGTCGCGATGAACGGCATCTCGACATATCGCGTGATCGCCGGGGCGATGCTTATCGCTGCGATCCTCATCGGCATCGCGTCCTGTCATATCAAGGCACAGTCCGAGTTCATGCGCGGCGAGGGCATGCCTTACGACGCCTTCGACCGGCTGCCGAAGACCGATCTCGATGTGCCCGGCGGCACCATCCACGTCGCCTTTGCGCCCGGCGATATGGCGCTGCCGAAGGACAGGATATTCGACTGGGTCAGGGCGTCCGCCCGCGCGGTCTCGATCTATTACGGCCGGTTTCCCGTCAGCTCGTTGCGACTGCTGATCGTGCCGGTCGACGGTTCGCGGGTTCGCGGCGGCACCACGTGGGGCTATCGCGGCGCCGCGATCCGCTTGCCGATCGGCCGCGACGCCGGCGCCGACGACCTCAAGCGCGACTGGGTGATCGTGCACGAGATGGTGCACACCGCGCTGCCCGACCTCGACGACCGCTATGCCTGGCTCTCGGAGGGGCTCGCGGTCTATGTCGAACCGGTCGCCCGCGTGCAGGCCGGCGACCTCACCGCGCAGGAGATCTGGCAGGCAATGATGCGCGACATGCCCAAGGGCCTGCCGCAGGCCGGTGACCAGGGCCTCGACAATACCGACACCTGGGGCCGCAAATACTGGGGCGGCGCGATGTTCTGCCTGTTCGCCGACGTCGAGATCCGCAAACGCACCGGCAACAAATTCGGGCTGCAGGATGCCATGCGCGGCGTGCTCGCCGCCGGCGGCAATCACGAAAAGGACTGGCCGATCGGGCGGGTGCTCGCGACCGCCGACAAGGCCGTCGGCGTCGACGTGCTGGAACGGCTGCACAGCGCATGGGGATCAAAGCCGGTGACACCCGACCTCGCCGCCCTGTGGCGCGATCTCGGCGTCACGCTGCAGGGCAACGGCGTCACATTCGACGACGGCGCGCCGCTGGCGGCGATCCGAAAGGCAATTACAGAAGCGCGTCCGCACTAGCCGCTGTTCGTCGCGGCAGCACACGGCCCAACTCCGCTGGCTTTTGGCAGCGCGATGGCGGACTATCGCGAATCGCCGCAGCCCGCGTGGGAGACCGATGCCCGAAGCTGATCCGACATCCGCCCATTGGCCGATCTTCCGTTCGCTCAGGGCGTTCAAACCGAGCGACCTGCCCGGCGACCTGATCGCCGGGCTGACGCTGGCCGCGATCGCGATCCCGGAACAGATGGCGACTGCGCGGCTCGGCGGGTTCTCGCCGCAGATCGGCTTCTTCGCCTTCATGGCGGGCTCGCTCGGCTTTGCGATGTTCGGCGCCAACCGCTTCCTGTCCTGCGGCGCAGACTCCACGATCACGCCGATCTTCGCCGGCGGACTGGCGCTGATGGCGACAGCAGGTTCGCCCGACTATCAGGCGTTCGCGACGGCGCTGGCGCTGCTGGTCGGCGTGATCATGATCGCCGGCAGCCTGTTCAAGCTCGGCTGGATTGCCAATCTGCTCTCGACGCCGGTGATGGTCGGCTTCCTCGCCGGCATATCCGTCCACATCCTGGTCTCGCAACTGCCCGGCGTGCTCGGCCTGACCACGCCGGACGGGCCGACGCTCTACAAGCTCGGAGTGCTCGCCGGGAAGATCGACCAGACCAATGTCTACACGCTGGCGATCGGGCTCGGCGTGCTAGCGCTGGTCGCCGGATCGGAGAAGATCAGCGCGCGGATTCCGGGTGCGCTGATCGGGCTTGTCGTCGCCACCATCGCTGTCGTCGCCGGCCATCTCGAAAGCAAGGGCGTCAAGGTGGTCGGCACCGTGCCGGGCACGCTGCCCAAGCCGTCATTTCCGGACATCGCACCGGAGCGATGGATCAAGCTGCTGTCGCTCGCGATCCTGATCGCCGTCGTCGTGATGGTGCAGACTGCGGCGACGACGCGCTCGTTTCTATCCGATCCGGACAAGCCGGCCGACGTCGATCGCGACTTCCTCGGCGCCGGTGCCGGCAGTGTTCTGGCTGGACTGTTCGGCGCGTTTCCGGTCAATGCCAGTCCGCCGCGGACCGGCATCGTGTCCGAAACCGGCGGTCGCACGCAGCTGTCAGGGCTGTTTGCCGCGGCCATCGTGCTCGCACTGCTCGCCTTCGGGGCAACGCTGCTGCAGCACGTGCCGGACGCCGCGCTCGGCGGCGTGCTGCTGTTCGTGGCGCTGCGCATCATCCGCGTGGCGCAGATCGTCTTGATCTTCAGCCAGTCGTTCTACGAATTCCTGCTGGTGGTGGCGACGGCCGCCGCGATCATCGTGCTGCCGATCGAGCAAGGCGTCGCAGTCGGCATCGCGCTATCGCTGTTGCACGGCATCTGGACCACGACGCAGGGCCGGCTGGTGGAATTCGTCCACGTCCCCGGCACCACGATCTGGTGGCCGACGGGCCCGCACACGTCAGGCGAGCGCAAGGCAGGCATCGCGGTCGTCGGCCTGCAGGCACCGCTGTCGTTCCTCAACGCTGAAGGCTTCTACAGCGGCGTGCTCAAGACCATCGGCGCGGCGGCACAAAAGCCGCGGCTGCTGGTGATCGAGGCCAGCGGCATGGTCGAGATCGACTTCACCGCGGCGCAGGCGCTGCGCGATCTGTTTCGCGAATGCCGTGATGACGGTGTGACGGTGGCCGTGGCACGGCTGGAATCCACCCGGGCGCAGGACGCGTTCGAGCGCTTCGATCTCTATGAGGTGCTGCAACGGGACCACGTCTTCCACAGCGTCGACGAGGCGGTGCGTGCGCTGGGCGGGCAGACGTAGATTTGATGACGTCGTAGCCCGAATTGAGCTCCGCACCGTCCGGGCTTCAGGCCGCTGATTTCGGAATATTGGAAAAGTATCCGTGAGTTGCCCGACGTGTCAAGTGGCTTGATCGAACGTCGTTTGGTCGAACGCCGGCCGCCGCCGACTGCTTTGCATGGGGTTGTTTTCGATATTTCGACAAGGCCCCCCGGGAGAGGCGCGCCGGACGTGCTGCAAGACCGATCGAGCCCGATTTCCGCTCGGGTCGAGCGACTCAAGCCTGCTCACTCTGCAGCGTCGGATGCTCCTTCAGCAGCTCCGCCTTGATCGAGCCCGCGTGGATGGCACGGAACAGCGCTCGTCCCGTCTTGATGTTGTTGGCCTTCATGCACAGACCAACGATCTCGCGCACCGCGGAGTCCCGCACCAGTTCGTCGGAGATCTTCATCGCGGTCTCCATCGCGACCTTGGCGGCGCGCTCATAGCGATCGCGCTCGATCTGCCGCTGCTTTGGTGAACGCTTGCCGGGCGAGCCGATCGCCTCGGCGCAGCCGGCCGCATGTGGCAGATCGCACGGATCCGCTGCGCAGCCTCAATGTCGCCGAGCGGCTGGGCGACGGGATCGTCCCAGATATCCGTGCGCTTGACCTTGTTGAACAACCACATTGCCGTGCCTCGAAAGCGCGGCAAGCATAACTGGCCCTGGTGCAACCTGTGAATGGCGGAGTCTGCGCGATGCCGAGCAAGCGGCGAGCTATGGCGCTAGAGCCACACCGCGCCGCCCGCTCCGCGAAATAGACGTGCGAAGCAAGAAGCCAAGTTTACACTGCGTCACACGCGGGGCAAAAAAGTTCCGCACACGGACGCTGACGAATCCTCTGCGGCGTGACGACGCCTCACGCCGCAGGAACGATCTTTCCGGGATTGAAAATGTTTTGCGGATCGAGCGCGAGCTTCAGCGCCCGCATCGCATCGAGCGCCTCGGGACCGAGCTCGGCCTTCAGATATTTCTGCTTGCCCTGCCCGATGCCGTGCTCGCCGGTGCAGGTGCCGCCCATCGCCTGCGCACGTTCGACCAGCCGATGCATGAACTCCTCACCGCGCGCCATCTCGCCCGTGTCGTTGACGTCGCAGAGCATCGAGCAGTGGAAATTGCCGTCGCCGACATGGCCGACGATCGGCGACAGCAGATTGAGCCGCTTCAAATCCTCTTCGGTCTCGGTGACGCAATCGGCCAGCCGCGAGATCGGCACGCAGACGTCGGTGGCGACGACGCCGATGCTGTCGCCGGGGCGCAGCGCCTTGACGGACCAGTAGGCGTCATGCCGGGCCTGCCACAGTCTGGTGCGGTCCTCCGGCTTGGTGGTCCAGGTGAAGTCGCCACCACCGCATTCCGCGGCGATGTCGCGGAAATTCTTCGACTGCTCGGCAACCTCGACCTCGCTGCCGTGGAATTCGAGCAGCAGCAGCGGCGTCTCGGGCAGCGACAGCTTCGAGTAGCTGTTGCAGGCCTTCACCTGCGCGGCGTTGAGCAACTCGATCCGGGCGACCGGGATGCCGGTCTGGATCGCGAGGATCGTGGCCTGGCAGGCGCCGCGTACGGTCTCGAACGAACACGCGGCGGCCGCGATCGTGTCGGGAATGCCGCGCAGGCGGATGGTCAGTTCCGAGATGATGCCGAGCGTGCCCTCGGCGCCGACGAACAGATGCGTGAGATCATAGCCGGCCGACGACTTCTTGGCGCGGGTGCCGGTCGTGATGATCTCGCCGTCGCCGCGCACCACCTTCAGCGCCAGCACGTTCTCGCGCATGGTGCCGTAGCGCACCGCGTTGGTGCCGGAGGCACGGGTCGAGGTCATGCCGCCGAGCGAGGCATCGGCGCCGGGATCGATCGGGAAGAACAGGCCCTGGTCGCGCAGATGCTCGTTCAGCGCCTTCCGCGTCACGCCGGGCTGGATCACGCAGTCGAGGTCCTCGGCATGCACCTCGAGCACCTTGTTCATGTCGCGCAGATCGATGCAGACGCCGCCCGCCGGCGCGTTGACCTGGCCTTCGAGCGAGGTTCCGGTGCCGAACGCGATCACCGGCACGCGATTGGCGGCGCAGATCCGCACCACGTCCTGGATGTCGGCGGTTTCCTGCGCCATCACGACCGCGTCCGGCGGCTGGTTCGGCAGCCACGTGGTGGTATGGGCGTGCTGCTCGCGCACCGCCTGCGACGTGACGAGCCGGTTGCCGAACCGCGCCGCCAGCGCATCGATCGCGCGCTTCAGGGCCTCAGGTTCAGGTCGCGTCACATTGCTCGAAATCGTTGTCGCCACGTCAAATTTCCTCCCGGCTTTAGCCGACCGTGGCAAAGCTTGTATAAGGGGTCAAGAGAGCCTGACTTGAAAAAGTGGCCGCCGGAGTCACAGAAAAGCTCATGCTCGCAAGGCAACGAACCGGGGATGGAAGATGACGTCAGAGACTGCCACGAGCGAGATGCCGCTTCCACCAGCCCCGTTCAGATCGTCCGTGATGCAGATCGAGCCGCAATGGATCGACTATAACGGCCATCTCAACATGGCCTATTACAATGTGATGTTCGACCGCGCCATCGACGAGATGTGGCTGCAACTCGGCATCGGGCCGGTCTACATGAAGGCACGGCACTGCTCGACCTTCACCGCCGAATGCCACGTGCGCTACTTGCGGGAAATCCATCTCGGCGATCCCGTGCAGGTTTCGGTCTTCCTGCTCGGCGCCGACGAAAAACGGCTGCACACATTCGAGGAGCTGCGCCATGCCACCGAGGGCTGGCTGTCGGCGACCTCGGAAAACCTCACGCTGCACATCGACATGGAGGCGCGCAAGGTAGCGGCATTTCCGCCTGACATCCGCGCCCGCGTCAAGGCGATCGTGGACAGCTATGCCGGCGTGCCGCACCCCGAGGGCATCGGCCGCAACGTGGCGATGCCCTCGAGAAAATAGCCAGCCTTGGCTACACTCGCGTGCGGCCGCGCGCCAATCCGACCACCGCCGACACCAGGAAAAGGATGATGGCGATGAAGAAGATCGCCTTGGCGATTTCGATCGAGGCGCCGGCGATGCCGCCGAAGCCCAAGATGCCCGCGATCAGGGCGATGACCAGGAATGTGACGACCCAGCTCAGCATGATCAAACCTCTGCTTGGTTTCCTCGCGCCGCCTTTCGCCCGGCGCCATAGCTTGAGGAAACAAATCGGCAGCGGAACGCTGGTTCCTGAGGGTGAAACCGCGAAATTTTCGCCGATTTCAGGAACCAAGCTCACACTGGACTGCTGCCAAAACCGTGACTGCCGTCGGGGATAAAACCTGTCAAAACGGCCGATCAGGCCCTATATGGCCTTCAATCCCTGCTAAGAAAGCTCCCCTTCACCGTCCCACGGTGCCATCGTGGGGCCGAGACGATTCGCCAATGACCGAGCCGAGCAAATTGCCCCATCACGGCGTTCCCGAGCACCAGCCTGCGGCTGGCGGCATCGCCGCGCGTGCGCGGGCGGCCGCCGGTCCGCAATATCTCAACGGCCTCAACCCCGAGCAGCGCGAGGCGGTCGAGACGCTCGACGGTCCCGTATTGGTGCTCGCCGGCGCCGGCACCGGCAAGACGCGCGTGTTGACCACGCGCATCGCGCATATCCTGAGCCAGGGCCGCGCGCGCCCGCAGGAAATCCTGTCGGTCACCTTCACCAACAAGGCGGCGCGCGAGATGAAGCTGCGGCTCGGCCAGATGCTCGGCCAGGCGGTCGAGGGCATGCCGTGGCTCGGCACCTTCCACTCGATCGGCGGCCGCATCCTGCGCATCCATGCCGAGCTGGTGCAGCTCAAATCCAATTTCACCGTGCTCGACGTCGACGACCAGGTGCGGCTCTTGAAGCAATTGCTGCAGGCCGAGAACATCGACGACAAGCGCTGGCCGGCGCGGATGCTGGCCGGGCTGATCGACAGCTGGAAGAATCGCGGGTTGTCGCCGTCGCAGGTGCCGGCGGGCGAGGCCGCCTCGTTCGGCAACGGCAAGGGCGGCAAGATCTACGCGACCTATCAGGAGCGGCTGAAGATCCTCAACGCCGCCGATTTCGGCGACCTGCTGCTCGAGAACATCCGGCTGTTCCGCGAGAACCCCGACGTGCTGCGACAGTACCAGAACCGCTTCAAGTTCATCCTGGTCGACGAATATCAGGACACCAACGTCGCGCAATATCTGTGGCTGCGGCTGCTGTCGCAGGCGCCTGCGCGGCAGGGTCTTCCGATCTCGGCAATCATTCCCGGCGCGACCGATGCTGAACCGGCGAAGGAAGACGCCACCGCGCAACCGGCGCCGGCTCCGCCGTCCGCACCGCCGCGCAACATCTGCTGCGTCGGCGACGACGATCAGTCGATCTATGGCTGGCGCGGCGCCGAGGTCGACAACATCCTGCGCTTCGAGCACGATTTCCCCGGCGCCAAGGTGATCCGGCTCGAGCGCAACTACCGCTCGACCGGCCACATCCTCGCCGCGGCCTCGCATCTGATCGCGCACAATGAAGGCCGGCTCGGCAAGACGCTGCGCACCGAGGACGTCGACGGCGAGAAGGTCACCGTCACCGGCTCCTGGGATTCGGAAGAGGAAGCGCGGGCGATCGGCGAGGAGCTCGAGGAGCTGCAGCGCGCCGGCGAGAACCTCAACGACGTTGCCATCCTGGTCCGCGCCTCGTTCCAGATGCGCGAGTTCGAGGACCGCTTCGTCACGCTCGGCCTGCCCTACCGCGTGATCGGCGGCCCCAGATTCTATGAGCGCGCCGAAATCCGCGACGCGCTGGCGTATTTGCGCACCATCAATTCGCCGGCCGACGATCTCGCCTTTGAGCGCATCGTCAACGTGCCGAAGCGCGGCCTCGGCGACGCCACCGTGCAGCTGCTGCATGACCATGCCCGCAAGCGCCGGATTCCGCTGTTCGAGGCGGCGCGCGCCGTGGTCGAGACCGACGAGCTGAAGCCGAAGGCGCGGGGCTCGCTGCGCGGCCTCGTCATGCAGTTCGACCGCTGGCGCGCCCAGCGCGAGGTCACCTCGCACACCGAGCTCGCCGAGATCGTGCTCGACGAGAGCGGCTACACCGAGATGTGGCAGAAGGACCGCTCGGCGGACGCCGCGGGCCGGCTCGACAACCTCAAGGAACTGGTGCGCTCGATGGAGGAATTCGAGAACCTGCAAGGGTTTCTCGAACATATCTCGCTGGTGATGGACCGCGACGGCGAGGCCGGCGACGAGGCGGTGTCGCTGATGACGCTGCATTCGGCCAAGGGCCTCGAATTCGACAACGTGTTCCTGCCGGGCTGGGAGGAGGGCCTGTTCCCGAGTCAGCGCACGCTGGACGAACAGGGCCGCGCCGGGCTCGAGGAAGAGCGCCGCCTCGCCCATGTCGGGCTGACCCGCGCCCGCCGCCGCGCAAAAATCTATTTCGCCACCAACCGCCGCATCCATGGCACCTGGTCGACCACGATCCCTTCCCGCTTCCTCGACGAGCTGCCGGCGCACAATGTCGAGATCACCGAATCCAAGGGTGGATCGGGCTGGGGCGGCAGCGGTGGCTACGGCGCCTCGCGCTTCGACAACCTCGAATCATTCGGCTCGAGCTATTCCACCCCGGGCTGGCAGCGCGCCCAGGCCAACCGCGGCCGCGGTGGCGGGGGCCGTGGCGGCGGCTTCGAGGAGCGGCAATCATCTTTTTCGTCTGATAGCTTCAGCCGCACCAAGCGCGGCCCAATGGTGATCGAGGGCGAGCTGGTGGCGAAGTCCACCGGCACGACGTCGGAATTTTCGCTGGACGATCGGGTGTTTCACCAGAAATTCGGCTACGGCCATGTGGTGAAGATCGACGGCAACAAGCTGACCATCGCCTTCGAAAAGGCCGGCGAGAAGAAGGTGGTCGACAGCTTTGTGGAGCGGGCGTGACAGAACGGCCTTCTCTGTTCGTAGCCCTTGACCCCAGTTGAATTCACGGGTTGAGATGGCCCCATGGTCCGGGGTGGGTTTTTCCTTTTTGTCGTCGCGCTCACTGCGCCGTCGCTGGCGGTCGCGGAGACGCTCAGCTTTGGCGATTCGGCAGCCGCACTCGCCAAGGCCTGCGGCGCAGACATCACCGCCAACTGCCGCGGCGTCAACCTCGACTCCAACCGCCTTAAGGAATGCCTGTCGCGCAACCGCGACGTGATCTCGCCGACCTGCAAGGAGAGCTACTTCTCCACCCTCGATGCGATCCAGAAGCGGATCGCGGCGCGCGTGACGGTTGCCAATGCCTGCACCCGCGAGATCGTCAAGGTGTGCGGCGGCTCGACCAAGGAGACCAGCAAATCGGTGCCCTGCCTGGTCGCCGCCAAGGGCCTCAGCCGCAATTGCGCCCAGGCGATCAATGACGCGGGGTATCAGTGATGCGCCGAGGCCTGCGCGATCTCGGCCTGCTCGGCACGCTGGTCTTGCTGGCGATGCCGCTCGCGCATGCGCAGACCGCGATCACGCGCGATGACGTCATCGCCAAGCTGGATCATTTCGAGACGGCTGCCGAGATCGACGTTCCCGCGCTGCGCCAGCAGGTGCTCGAACGATCACGCTCGCGTTCGAAGAACGAGCCGCCGCCGTCGAAGCGGCCACCGATCGCCCCCGACCTGAACAACCTGCCGGCATTCAATGCCGACATCCAGTTCGACGTCGACACGCCGATCGTGCTGCCGAATTCCTATCAGACCGTCGGGCGTATCGCCGATGCGCTGACGCACGCCTCGCTATTGCCGTACACCTTCCTGATCGTCGGTCACATCGAATCGACCGGCCGGCGCGAGAACAACGTGATCCTGAGCCAGCGGCGGGCCGACGCGATCCGCGACATTCTGGTCAACACCTTCAAGATCGCGCCCAAGCGCCTGCAATCGGTCGGGCTTGGCGAAGAGCAGTTGCTCGATCCCACCCGCATCAATGCGCCAGTCAACAACCAGGTGCAGATCATGCTGGTCGCGAAGGTCGCTGACGAGCCCGCCGCGCACCCAGCCCCGGCGGCGGCGGCCAAGAAGCCGCCGAAATCAATGAAGAAGCGTTGAGGCGACTTTTCCGCCACACCACAGCACGAATTTTCTGTCCGGCCGGGTGATTGCAGAACGGATTATACGTCCCTATCTGCGCTTGACCCTCACTCCGCCCCGCCGGCCCCGATCCGCGTCGGCCATCCCTCCCTCACGCCTCCGACGCTTTCATGTCGCCGATCATCTCCGTTTCCAATCTCTCGAAGACCTACGGCTCCGGCTTCAAGGCGCTGAAGGGCATCAATCTCGATATCAACCGCGGCGAGATCTTCGCGCTGCTCGGGCCGAACGGCGCCGGCAAGACCACGCTGATCAGCATCATCTGCGGCATCGCCAATCCGAGCCAGGGCACGATCAGGATCGGCGGCCACGACATCATCAGGGATTATCGCGCGGCAAGGTCGATGATCGGGCTGGTTCCACAGGAACTGCACACCGACGCGTTCGAATCGGTATGGGCGACCGTCAGCTTCAGCCGCGGCCTGTTCGGCAAGCCGAAGAACCCCGCTCATATCGAGAAGGTGCTGCGCGACCTGTCGCTGTGGGACAAGAAGGACAACAAGATCATCACGCTGTCCGGCGGCATGAAGCGCCGCGTGATGATCGCGAAGGCGCTGTCGCACGAGCCGCAGATCCTGTTCCTCGACGAGCCGACCGCAGGCGTCGACGTCGAGTTGCGCAAGGGCATGTGGGAGGTGGTCCGCACGCTGCAGGCGTCCGGCGTCACCATCATCCTGACCACGCACTACATCGAGGAAGCCGAGGAGATGGCCGACCGCATCGGCGTCATCAACAAGGGCGAGATCATCCTGATCGAGGACAAGGCGACCTTGATGCAGAAGCTCGGCAAGAAGGAGCTGACGCTGCAATTGCAGAACAAGCTCGACGCCATTCCGCCGGCGCTCGCCGCCTACAATCTCGAACTGTCCGACGACGGCCACGCAGTGACCTACGACTACGACACCAAGGGCGATCGCACCGGGATCACCAGCCTGCTCAACGATCTCCGCAACGCCGGCATCCGCATCTCCGACCTCGACACCAGGCAGAGCTCCCTCGAAGACATCTTCGTCAGCATCGTGAGGGCGCCATGAACTATCGCGCGATCCGGGCGATCTATCTGTTCGAAATGGCGCGCACCTGGCGCACGCTGCTGCAGAGCATCGTCTCGCCCGTGGTCTCGACCTCGCTGTATTTCGTGGTGTTCGGCGCTGCGATCGGCTCGCGCATCACCGAGGTCGAGGGCGTCAGCTACGGCACCTTCATCGTGCCCGGCCTCGTGATGCTGTCGGTGCTGACACAGAGCATCTCCAACGCCTCGTTCGGCATCTACTTCCCGAAATTCGCCGGCACAATCTACGAGATCCTGTCGGCGCCGATCTCGTATTTCGAGATCGTGATCGGCTATGTCGGCGCGGCCGCCACCAAGTCGATCATTCTCGGCCTGATCATCCTGGCGACCGCCGGACTGTTCGTACCGCTGCATATCCAGCATCCGGTCTGGATGCTGACATTCCTGGTGCTGACCGCGGTCACCTTCAGCCTGTTCGGCTTCATCATCGGCATCTGGGCCGACGGCTTCGAGAAGCTGCAGATGATCCCGATGCTGGTGGTGACGCCGCTGACCTTCCTCGGCGGCAGCTTCTACTCGGTGAACATGCTGCCGTCGGGCTGGCGCACCATCACGCTGTTCAACCCGGTGGTCTATCTGATCTCCGGCTTCCGCTGGAGTTTCTACGAGATCGCCGATGTCAGCGTCGGGCTGAGCCTCGGCATGACCGCAGCGTTCCTGATCGCCTGCATGGTGATCGTGGCCTGGATCTTCAGGACCGGATATCGGCTGAAGAACTGAGACCCGTAGCCCGGATGAAGCGCAGCGCAATCCGGGACAGCCTCGCGGTTTGGCACCAGAGGCCCCGGATTTCGCTTGCGCTCCATCCGGGCTACGCACCAGCTCAATAGCAATGGAAATGGCCGTGGCGGTAATAGCCGCGGCAGCGATGGCCGCGGCGGTAGCCGCGATCCGGGATGCCGAACACGCCCTTGACCGCGCCCATGGCGCCACCGACGCCGGCGCCGACGGCGCCGCCAACCACGCCGCCCACCGGACCGGCGACCCGGTTGCCCTCGTAGGCGCCCTCGTGGGCCCCGCGGACGATGCCCTGGGCATGGCCCGCATGGGGGACAGCGGCCAGCGTCAAAGCGAGGCCAGCGGCTGCAAGCAGGAGCCGCGCGGAGAGGCCCGCTGGGTGGACGGCCGCGGTCTTAACTTTGCTGTTGTTCATCTGGGTTCCTTAAAGTGCGACGCGAATGCGTCGTCGGGGCGGGATTGTGAAACGCCCATGCGGCCAAATGGTTGCGTTCGGCGGTTCATCGGGGCTGTCGTCGCACCCTGCTCGCGAAAAAGTCAGCACGTCGTGACGGGCCCGCCCGGCTTCGGCCTTGTTTGCGCCGCGCGCGGGATTAACGATGCGCGAAGTCCGCGACTGGAACCAAGTTCGGATTCCGTGCATATTGGTTGCCGGGGACGGAGAGCCGCTGCTGCGACAGGCCTGGAGGCCAAGGTAATAAAATGCGTTCGTTCCTCATTGCGTTTACGTCCGTAATGCTGGTCACCGCCGGCGCCGCGCAGGCCAAGGTCGATATCACCATTGACAAGGACAACCAGCAGATGACCGTCGCGGTCGATGGCGTCGCGCGCTATCACTGGCCGGTCTCAAGCGGCATACCCTCGCGCGAAACGCCGAACGGCACCTTCCGCGCCTTCCGGATGGAAGAGGATCACTACTCCAAGGAATTCGACGACGCGCCGATGCCGCACTCGATCTTCTTCACCAAGATCGGCCACGCGATTCACGGCACCGATTCAGTGAGCCGTCTCGGCACGCCGGCCTCGCACGGCTGCGTGCGGCTGTCGCGCGACAACGCCTCGACGCTCTACGCGCTGGTCCAGAAAGAAGGTGTGCTCAACACCACGGTGACGCTGACCGGCTCGTCCCAGGTCGCGCTGGCGCGCAATCCGCGCGGGCGCAACGGCACCGCGGTCGCCCGCCGCGCGCCGCAGCAAGACGAGCAGTATGGCACTGCCGCCGCCGGCGACCCCGTCGTCCTGACCCCGCAGCCGCGCGAATATCCGGCGCAGGCTCGCGTCGACGACGGTTACATCTATCCGGCCGACGGCAGCTCGACCGCCCAGCGCTACCCGGCGCCGCCGTCGGCGCGCCGTGCCTACGGCGCGCAGGCCTATGGCCAGCAGCAATACTACGGCAACCAGGGCTACGCGCCGGCGCCACAGGTCTACTATCAGCCGCGGCCGAACTATCCGCGGCAGCGCGATTTCTACGGCAACAGCTATCAGGACTGAGACCGGCCCCTGATCCGTCGGTGGCGCCGTCACCCTGCGCCGTCGGTTCCCGAGGCCCCCTCACCCGCTTGTGAAGGCCTGGAAAGGCCCGTGCGGCCGTGCCCCGTGGCCCGTCGTCGCGCCGTCATCTGATTGTAAGATTAGCCCGATATTCGGCGGCAATCGTCGCCCGCCTGGCCTCGGAAGGCCGATTCACGCGGAATGCCCGCTGAAATCAGAGCGAGAGGCGCGCGTCACGAAGGCAGTATCAGAGGTCGGAAATGAAACGGGGCTTCGTTGTCCTTTGCCTGTGCATCGTGGCGATGGCCGGCTATTTCACGACGGACAGATGGGCGATCCGTCACGCGACGCTGACGTTCCACGACGTGCTGCGCGACGACCGCAACGTCACGGTCGAAGTCGCGGTCCGTCGCGACCGGCAGATGCAGGCCATGGCCGAGATGATCGAGCTGCCGGTCGCGATCCTCAGCCACGGCAACACCGTCAAGAACACCGAGTACTCGTTCCTCACCAACGTGTTCGCCTCGCGCGGCTACCTCGTGGTCAGCATTCAGCACGACCTCGACTCCGACGCCCCGATGGTGACCAAGGTCGGCGAGGAATATGTCGGCCGTCGCATGCAATATAATCGCGGCGTCTTCAACATCATGTATGCGATCGACGAGCTGAAGAAGCTGTATCCGAACGCAAACTATCGCGCGCTGACGCTGATCGGTCACTCGAACGGCGGCGACATCTCGATGTTCTTCGCCAAGCAGCATCCCGACCTGGTCAAGAAGGTCGTGACGCTGGACAATCTGCGCGTTCCCTTCATCACCGACAGCAAGATCAAGATCCTGTCGTTCCGTTCCAGGGATCCGGTGTTCAAGGCCGATCCGGGCGTCGTACCTGACGACGAGACCTGCGCCAGGCTCGGCATCAAGGTGGTCCGGACCCAATTCCACCACAACGACCTCAGCGACCGCGGCCCCGACAGCGCAAAGTCGTCGATCCAGGCCGGCGTCGAGCAATTCCTCGACGAGGATGCCGGCGAGACCACGCCGACGATGCCGCTGCTCGCCGCTTCGACGCCCGCCTCCGCGGCGACGGCACCGGAAAGAAAATAGCGATCGCGCTGACGTCGACGTGCGCTCGCCGGTGATGCCGGGCAACGCCTACGCACGCGCGCTGCGTTGCGCCCTGGCAACGAGCCAGATCGCCGAAAGCAGGAAATAGAACGCCCCGAAGCCCGCATAGGGAGCGACGTCGAGAATCGTCGGCGCTACGGTGCCGATCGATCGGCTGATCATGTAGCCGCCGGCAAGCGCCGACTGCGCGCCGCTCAGGATCATCGCCCATTGCGCGCCAACCTGACGCCAGCGCCTGACGCCGGTGGCGAGTTGCAGCACACCCGCGAGGATCGCCCAAACCCCGAACACCGCCAGAACGGCATAGGTGTCGCGGCCGATCGCCGCAATCACGGCGAGCGCCGTGATTGCACTGACCGCGACATTCAACGCTTGAGATGGGTTGGCGATCAACCCGCCGTTGACCCGCGCATCAGCCAGATTGGCGGTTGCGTCCCATGCCGGGTAGATCACGAGCAGGAACGCGGCGATGCCGGCGTGCCGGCTGAACAGAACCGCGGCGGCAACCCAGGCGATCGAGAAGATCGCGCGCCCAAAGCGCGATGACGATTCGACCCAATCTCATCGCGCTTTAGCGCCTACTGCTCGCCGTCGCGCAGGCGCCGGTAGACTGCGCCCAGCACGTTCGAATAGTCGTCGGTCCAGACCCGCTGCTTCTCGTTGGCATCGGTCTCGGTCCAGACATCTGACGAGGCGAGCCTGCCGACGTCCGCTTCATCGCGCGCCGAGACCACGACCGAGGTCGAGAAGATGTACTCGTTGTCGCGGCCGGAATCCTCGCTGTAGACCCAGCTCTTCATGTCGTTGGCATCGGCGATGCCGACCACGACACTGGCCAATTCGAGATGGCGGTTCGAGACGTGCATCACGACCGCGCCCTGCGGCGCCAGCTTCTCCTTGTAGATCGCCATCGCCTCTTCTGTCGCGAGATGGATCGGGATCGCGTCCGACGAATAGGCGTCGACGATGATGAGATCGTAGACGCCGTCCGGCTCCTTGGCGAAGGTCAGCCGCGCGTCGCCGATCACCGGCTTCAGGTTCGGCTCGCAATTCTGGATGTAGGTGAAGTATTTCGGGTCGCGCGCGGTATCGACCATCGACTGGTCGATCTCGAAGAATTTCCAGTCCTCGCCCGGCTGCGAGGCGCAGGTCAGCGTGCCCGAGCCGAGCCCGATTACCGCGACTTTCAGCGGCGCACCCTTGCGCTCGCGGATCGCCGTGATCGCCCGCCCGATGCCGCCGTCCTTGTGGTAGTAGCTGATCGGTTCGGGCCGCCCGGTCACCGGCGTGCCGTCGTCGTTCTTGAACTTCTCGGCGCCGTGGATCGTGGTGCCGTGCATCAGCACGTGATACTGCCCGTTCGGCGTCACCACGATCTTGTGCACGCCGAAGAAGCTGCGCACGGTCTCGACGCGGCCGTCGTCGGACGGATAGGCGCGCAGCACCACCAGCGCGACCACGACGGTTGCGAATATCTTCCGGCGATTTGCGTTCAGCGCAAGCGCGAGCAGCGCCGAGAGCACGCCGACCGCGCCGATCACCCACACCCGGTGGTCGTCGAACCAGTTGAAGATGTCGCCGGCCGAATAGCTCGGCGCGATCAGCGCGACCGCCAGCACCGCGAGGAACGGCCAGTACCAGGCGCTCCAGCGCGGCAGCCGCTCCGCGCCCCCGGGCGGACGGCACAGCGCCGCCAGCGCCAGCAGGATCGGATATTCAGCGATCCATGAGAAGGTGAACGGCGCGATCAGCCCCGCGAACAGGCCGCCGACCATGCCGCCGAACGACAGCGCGACGTAGAAGCCGGTGAGGTATTTCGCGGCGGGACGGGTGCGCGCGAGCTCGCCATGACAGGCCATCGCGATGATGAAGAAGCAGAGCTGATGGCCGCCGAGCGTCAGCAGCAGATTCTGCTCGCCACCGACCGCGAGCAGGATCACGACGCCGGCGATCGCCAGCGGCTGTGCCAACAGCATCCATTTGTGCGGCAGCAGCGGCCGCGACTGGAACACCAGCACCCAGGTCAAAAGATATAACGACAGCGGCAACACCCAGAGCAATGGCGCCGCCGCGACGTCGGTCGAGATATGCGCCGTCACTGCGATCAGGAGGCCCGATGGCACCGCGGCAAGGAAGATCCAGCGCGCCCGCAGGCCCCAGGACGGTGCCGGCGCATCGGCGTCATCAACCTGCATGTTGAGCACGCCTGCATTGGCCGGCGACCGCAACAACAGCACGCCGCAACCTGCGATCAAAAGAATCAGCAGGCCATAGCCGCCGGTCCAGATCAGGTTCTGGGTGCGCAACGTGAACATCGGCTCGAGCAGCACCGGATAGGACAACAGCGCCAGGAAGCTGCCGATGTTCGAGGACGCATAGAGGAAGTACGGGTCGGGCCCGCTGGGGTGGCCGGTGCGCACGAACCAGGCCTGCAGCAGTGGATTGTTGGCGGCAAGCGCGAAGAACGGCAGGCCGATCGAGACCGCGAACAGGCCGAGCAGCCACACCGCATAGCCCGAGGTCGGCGGCTCGCCCCAGCCGCTCCTGATCGAGAGCGGCAAGGTCAGCAGCGCGACGACGAGCAGCACCAGATGCACCGCGATCGGCACGACACGGCGCTTCAGCTTCATCAACAGATGCGCATAGGCGTAGCCTGCGAGCAGCAGCGACTGGAAGAACACCATCGCCACCGACCACACCGCCGGCGAGCCGCCGAGCCGCGGCAGCACCATCTTGGTGAACAGCGGCTGCACCGAGAACAGCAATAGCGCGCTGACGAAGATCGCGGCGGTGTAGACAACCAGCACCAGCCGGTTTCGCGAGGCGGACGGCTCAGACGTCATGAAGGCTCCGGCATGGACCCGGCGGGCGCCGGAGGCGGACGGCCCGGCGCCACCGCACCGGGGATTTGAATTGAGCATAAGGCAGTATCACGGACAAGAAACCGCGGTCACGTGGACTTGACGACGCGGCGCTGCAGCGCCACAGCACATTGGATCTTTCGGGTTTGAGGGCGCTATCGTTTCGATAATCCGGTTTCCGCTTTTGCGGATCATGCTCTAATCACTGCTTGTTGAAGCGGACATGAACAAAACAGACGTCGTCATCATCGGTGCGGGGCATAACGGCCTCACCTGCGCGGCCTATCTCGCGATGGCAGGGCTGCGGGTGAAGGTCGTCGAGCGCCGCAAGGTGGTCGGCGGCGCCGCCGTCACCGAAGAGTTTTGCCCGGGCTTCCGCAATTCGGTCGCCGCCTACACGGTGAGCCTGCTCAACCCGCAAATCATTTCCGACCTGAAACTTGCCGATCACGGTTTGCGGATCGTCGAGCGCCGCGCGCAGAACTTCCTCCCCGCGCCCGACGGCAGCCATCTGCTGACCGGCGAAGGCCGCACCCAGCAGTCGGTCGCGAAACTGAGTCCGCACGATGCCGCCGCCATCGGCGCGTTCTCGGGGGAACTCGAAGCCATCGCCGACGTGCTGCGGCAGTTCGTGCTGCGCGCGCCGCCGAACCTCGTCGAGGGCTTTGGCATCGGCGCAATCAGCGAAGTCTTCAACGCGCTCGGCACCGCCAACATCCTGCGGCGGCTGTCGCTGGAGCAGCAGCGCAATCTGCTCGACCTGTTCACGCGCTCGGCCGGCGAGATGCTCGACGAGCGTTTCGATAACGACCTCGTCAAGGCGCTGTTCGGCTTCGATGCCATTGTCGGCAACTATGCGAGCCCCTACGCCGCCGGCTCGGCCTATGTGATGCTGCATCATGCGTTCGGCGAGGTGAACGGCAAGAAGGGGGTCTGGGGCCACGCGATCGGCGGCATGGGCGCGATCACCCAGGCGATGGCACGTGCCGCGCGCAGCCACGGCGTCGAGATCGAAACCGATGCCCCCGTCCGCGAGGTGATCGTCGAAAATGATCGCGCCACGGGCGTTATCCTCGACAGCGGCGAGACGGTTCGCGCCAAATATGTCGTCTCCAACGTCAACCCGAAACTGCTCTACACGCGCCTGGTGCCGGAGGGCGCATTGGCGGGCGAATTCCGCACCCGCATCTCGCGATGGCAGAACGGGTCCGGCACGTTCAGGATGAACGTGGCGCTGAGCGCCCTGCCCTCGTTCACCGCGCTCCCAGGCCCCGGCGATCACCTCACCGCGGGGATCATCATCGCGCCCAGCCTCGGCTACATGGATCGCGCCTGGCGCGATGCGCGCGAATTCGGCTGGAGCCGCGCGCCGGTCGTCGAGCTGCTGATCCCATCGACGCTCGACGACAGCCTGAGCCCGCCGGGCCAGCATGTCGCGAGCCTGTTCTGCCAGCACGTCGCGCCGCAACTGCCCGGCGGCAAATCATGGGACGACCATCGAGACGAGGCCGCCGATCTGATGATCGCAACCGTCGACCGCTACGCGCCCGGCTTCGCGGGCTCCGTGATCGGCCGCCAGATCCTGTCGCCGCTCGATCTCGAACGGCAGTTCGGCCTTCTCGGCGGCGACATCTTTCACGGCGCGCTGACGCTGAACCAGTTGTTCTCGGCGCGGCCCATGCTCGGCCATGCCGACTACCGCGGGCCGCTCCGCGGCCTCTACCATTGCGGTTCCGGCGCCCATCCGGGCGGCGGGGTCACCGGCGCGCCCGGCCACAACGCCGCGCGGGCCATCCTGGCCGACCATCGCGCGCTGTTCGCCTGACGCGGACCGCGCCGTCAGACTGTGGACATATCTGTCGAGAAGCTGTGGATCGACCGTGGTCAGATCTGGTGTCCCATGGCGGCAAAGCCGGTGGACATCCCGGTGGACAGCCTGTGGAACAGAGGCCGATAACCGCGGGACGACGCGCTTGATGACTTGTCGATAAGCTGCGCAAAACCCGGTGGACAACCTGTTAAAGAAAAACACCGGGCGTCACTGCCCGGTGCTTGCTTGAGAACGCCGCCTGCGAATTACTCGAGCGAACCTGCGATCGTGCTGGACGTTCCGCTCAAATTCGTGCCGATGCCATTCACCGCAGCGATGATGGCGAGGGCGATGCCGGTCGCGATCAGCCCGTATTCGATGGCGGTTGCGCCGGAGTCGTCGTCCAAATGCCTAACAAGAATAGCCCTCATTGCAGCCCTGCGCTTGGTTGTGATGCCCTGGGACGAGGGATACTGCGGTACCTAAGGTTGTTTGAATCGGGACCCTATCAGTTCTCGCGAAACTCGATTGAAATCCGGTTGAACTTTTAGCAAAAATCGCGCTAACGGCCTGCAATGACCCCATCCACACACCGCGCCAGCGTCACCCTGTCAGACGAGACGACCGCAAAGCGCGTCGTCGATGCGCTTTCCGAGCTCTTCTTCGAGGATCAGGCGGCATTTGCGGCCTTCGAGCGGCCGGATGGCCGCTGGGACGTCACGGTCCATTTTGCTGAACCGCCCGACCAGGCCTTGCTGCGCGAGTTGGTCGGCCAGGTCGTGCGGCCGGACATCGCATCGACTTTGGTCTTTGACACCATCGAGGCAAAGGACTGGGTCAAGGCCAGCTTGGAGGACCTGGTCCCGGTCGCGGCCGGCCGTTTTGTCGTCCACGGTCAGCATGACCGGCACAGGATCCCCCCCAACAAGCTCGGGATCGAGATCGAGGCGGCGCTGGCCTTCGGCACCGGTCATCACGGCACCACGCGCGGCTGCCTGCTGCTGCTCGACCACGTGCTGAAGGCCTATCAGCCGCGCCGGGTGCTCGATCTCGGCACCGGCACCGGCGTGCTCGGGATTGCCGCCGCCAAGGCGCTGCACGGCAAGGTGCTGGCGAGCGACATCGACCCGCCGTCGGTCAAGGTCGCCGAGGAGAACGCCTGGCTGAACGGCGCAGGGCATCTGGTGGACGTGATCCGTGCCACCGGCTTTGCCGCACCGCGCTTTGCCGCGGACGGGCCGTTCGATCTGGTGCTCGCCAACATCCTCGCCAACCCGCTGCGCCAGCTGGCGGGACCGATGGCGCAGCACCTCGCGTCGTCGGCGCAGGTCATTCTATCGGGCCTGCTGACCCACCAGGCGCCGGCGGTGATCGCCGCCTACCGCGCCCGCGGGCTGGTGCCGCTGCGGCATCTGAAGATCGAGGGCTGGAGCAGCCTGCTGTTACGCAGGGTCAAATGACCGCCCCCGGCAGACAGTGCGGCGACTGCACGCTCTGCTGCAAGGTGATGGCGATCGAAGAGCTGGCGAAGCCGGCCAGCGCATGGTGTCCGCATTGCGAGCCGGGGCGCGGCTGCCGGATCTATCCGGACCGGCCGGTGGAATGCCGCTCGTTCAGTTGCGTCTGGCTGGTCAACGAACTGCTGGAGGAGCACTGGAAGCCCTCGAGATCGAAACTTGTGCTCACCACCTCCGAAGACGGTCTCGAGGTCCGGTGCGATCCGGGATTCCCGGACGCCTGGCGCAGGGAGCCGTTTCGGAGCGAGTTGAGAGAATGGGCGGTCTCAGGCGAGACGCTCGACATGACCGTCGTCGTCATCGTCGGCCAGCGCATGACGCTGCTGACGCCGGAGTGCGAATTCGATCTCGGTATCGTCGGCCCCGATGAGCGGATCGTGCGCGAGCTCGATGGCACCAAGGTGGTCAACGCGACCGTGGCCAAGGCCTCGGACCTCGATCAATAAACGCGTTCTGCAGGCTGGCTACTTCGGCGTGACTGAATCGCGGCTGGTCGTCCCGACCTTGTCCCGAGCGGCCGCGCGCCGCGCACGCGCCTCGACAAAACGGTCGAGCATCTGGACGATGACGCCACGTTGCTTCTGCTCGATCGGTGCGATCGGGCCGCGGCGGACCGGCGGCGAAATCTTCTCAAACGTGAATGCAGGCATCGTGCATCTCCTCACCGTTGAGTTGAGACACTCCTGGACACTCCCCGTACGCTTGACCGGCGACGGTGGACATCGTCCGGTCACTTCCACTATGCCATGATTCAAGCATAAGTAATGCTGAAAATGTGGTCATGCCCCAGCGCGTCGGCGCGAAGATCATGCTGCATCCGGAGAGAGTGCAAAGGCGATGTTCGAAGCCCATTTCCAGACTTTCGAAGAACCCGAAGGCGGCGTTGCGCTGGCCGCACGGCTAAGCGCGCTGCGTGAGGAACTGGCGCGGCACAAGCTGACCGGATTCGTGGTTCCACGCGCCGACCAGCAGCAGAACGAGTACGTCGCAGCGTCGGAGGAACGGCTCGCCTGGCTGACCGGCTTCACCGGATCGGCCGGGCTCGCGATCGTGCTGGCCAAGGAAGCCGCCCTGTTCGTCGACGGCCGCTACACGCTGCAGGCCGGCAAGCAAGTCGACGCCAAGGCCTGGCAGGTCGAGCCGCTGGTCGAGCCGCCGCCGGAGCACTGGCTGACGAGGCATCTATCGGCCGGCGACCGCCTAGGATTTGACCCGTGGCTGCACACTTCTGCGGCAGTTGAACGGCTGACGGCGGCCTGCACCAAGGCCGGTGCCGAGCTGGTCGCCGTCGACGGCAACCCGGTCGATACGATCTGGCACGAGCGGCCGGCACCGCCGCTCGGCCCGGTTTCGATCCACGGCGCGCAATTCTCCGGCGAGATCGAGGCCGAGAAGCTGAAGCGCATCCGGCTCGAGATCAACAAGCTCGGCGTCGATGCGCTGGTGCTCTCCGACAGCCACGCGGTGGCCTGGACCTTCAACATCCGTGGCGCCGACGTCTCCCATACGCCGCTGCCGCTGTCCTACGCGCTGGTGCCGAAGGAAGGCCGGCCGCTGGTGTTCATCGATCACCGCAAGCTGTCCAACTCTGCGCGCGACCATCTCGAGCAATCCGCCGATGTCGAGGAACCGGCGGCGCTGACCGCGAAGCTCAGCGAGCTTGCCAAGCGCGGCGCCTCGATCGCGCTCGACGGCGCGACCGCGGCGGACGCCCTGAGCCGCCTGATCGCGGGCGCCGGCGGCAAGCCGGTGCGCGGCAACGATCCGGTCAGCCTGCTCAAGGCGGTCAAGAACCTCACCGAGATCGAAGGCACCCGCACCGCGCACCAGCGCGACGCCGTGGCGCTGACGCGCTTCCTTGCCTGGATCGACCGCGAGGCGCCCGCAGGCCACCTCACCGAGATCGACACCGTCGAGGCCTTGGAGACGTTCCGCCGCCAGACCGGCGCGCTGAAGGACGTCTCGTTCCCGACCATCGCCGGCACCGGGCCGAACGGCGCCATCGTGCATTATCGCGTGACGCGCAAGACCAACCGCCGCATCGTGCCCGGCGATCTCCTGCTGATCGATTCCGGCGCGCAATATCAGGACGGCACCACCGACGTCACCCGCACCATCGCGATCGGCAGCCCGACCGCAGAGATGCGCGATCGCTTCACCCGCGTGCTGCGCGGCCATATCGCGATCGCTCGCGCGATCTTCCCCGACGGCACCACCGGCGCGCAGCTGGACAGCTTCGCGCGGCAATATCTCTGGCAGGCCGGGATCGATTTCGAGCACGGCACCGGCCACGGCGTCGGCAGCTATCTCAGCGTCCATGAAGGGCCGGCGCGAATCTCCAAGCTCGGCACCACGCCGCTGAAGCGCGGCATGATCCTGTCCAACGAGCCCGGCTACTACAAGACCGACGCCTACGGCATCCGGATCGAGAACCTCGAACTCGTGATCGGCACCGACATTGCCGGCGCCGAGAAGCCGGTCAACGCCTTCGAGACGCTGACCTTGGCGCCGATCGATCGCCGCCTGATCGAGGTGAGCATGCTGAGCGAAGGCGAGTTGAACTGGCTCAACGATTACCATGCCCGCGTCGCACGCACGGTGCGCCCGCATCTCGACGACAACGCCACCAAGCTGTGGCTCGACGAGGCTACGGCGCCGCTGAGGTAGCTGGCACGCGAGCATCCACATGTTCGACGTCGTCCCGGCGAAGGCCGGGACCCATAGCCACAGCTATCTGCCGTTGCATGACGCTGGGGCCACAGCGCGCTTCAGCAATGCACGCCTGTGGTTATGGGTCCCGGCCTTCGCGGGGACGACGGTGTGCTTGTTGCGCGGGACGAAACATCGCCGCGGCGTCACCCGAAATGCATGGGCGTATGCCGAAACACCCGTATTCCGCGCGAACGGCCACGCTACAGTCGTTCCACAATGCGGAAACGGACCTGAATGCACGGCGTGATGGGCAAGCCGCGCGGCGCGGCGCAAGACAACATCAAAGACAACAACATCGCGACCTCGAAGGTCATGCTGCTGATGCTCGTCGTGATGACGGGCGTCGCGCCGATCTCGCTCTATATGCTGGTGCCGGCGCTGCCGGTGCTGGCGACCGATTTCGGCCGCGACATTTCCATCGCGCAGATGACCGTGTCGCTCTACATGGTCGGCATCGCGCTGTCGCAGCTGATCATGGGGCCGCTGTCCGACAAGTTCGGCCGCCGGCCGGTGCTGCTCGCGGGCCTCGGCCTGATGGTCGTGGCCGGCATCGGCTCGCTGTTCGCCGAAACCCTGCCGCAACTGATCGCGGCGCGCTTCTTCCAGGCGCTCGGCGGCGCCAGCGGCATGGTGATCAGTCGCGCCATCATCCGCGATCTCTATCCGCGCGAGCGGGTCGGCGCCATGATCAGCCTCGTGGTCGCCGCGCTGATGATCGCGCAGATGGTGAGCCCGCTGACCGGCGGTCTGCTGGAGACCGCTTTCGGCTGGCGCGCGATCCTCTATCTCATCACCGCGGCGTCGCTGACCGTGACCATCTTCATCGCGCTGGCACTGCCCGAAACCCGCCGCGACCGCGCCGACAGCTCGAGCTTCCGCAACGACCTCGGCAAGCTGATCCGAAGCCGCGCGTTCGTCGGCTATCTCCTGTGCCAGGTGCTGGCGTCGCAGATCATCTTCGCCTTCGCCGGCGGCGGCCCCTACATCGTGGTCACCCAGATGGGCCGCAGCAGCGCCGAGTATGGCGCATGGTTCGCGATGACCGGGTTCGGCTACTTCGTCGGCAATCTCTTGTGCGTGCGCTTCGCGCCGCGGCACTCATTGGAGAGGCTGATCTGGTTCGGCCTCGCGCTGCAGCTCGGCGGCAGCCTGTTGAACCTGATCTGGAGTTTCACTGGGGTAAACCAGGCGCCGCTCTGGCTGTTCGGCACCCAGATGATCGTGATGATCGCCAATGCCTTCGTGATGGCCAATTCGGCCGCCGGCGCCATCAGCATCCGGCCCGAAGCCGCCGGCACCGCCTCCGGCGCCATGGGCTTCCTGCAACAGGGCATCGGCTCGCTGATCTCGCAATTCGGCGCCTATCTCGGCGGCCATTCGACCACCACATTGCCGTTGACATCGGCGCTCTTTGCGATCTCGATCGCCTGCGCCTGCACCATGATCTTCGTGGTGCCGCGGCGCAACGTGGTGGTGAGCGAGGAGTTGATCGCGCAGGCCGAGGAAGATGAGCAGGGGATGATGTGACTGGCGCAATCGCGCCACGCCCTCCCTCGTCATCCCCCCGCGACAGCGGCAAGTGCGGCAGAGCCGCGCCTTACTCCTCGATCAGCTTCAGCCACTCGTCTTCGGTCAGCACCGCAACGCCGAGCTCGCGCGCCTTGGTCAACTTCGACCCGGCTTCCTCGCCGGCGACGACGTAGTCGGTCTTTTTCGACACCGAGCCGGCAACCTTGGCGCCGAGACGCTCGGCCATCGCCTTGGCTTCGTCACGGGTGAATTTGGTCAGCGACCCGGTGAACACCACGGTCTTGTCCGAGACCGGCGAGCTCTTGCGCGGCTGCTCGGCAGGCTTCACCTCGATCTGGCGCAGCAATTCGCCGAGCGCCTTGACGTTGCGCGGCTCGGCAAAGAACTCGACCACTGCGTCCGCAACGATCTCGCCGATGCCGTCGATGTCGTTGAGGTCCTGGTAGGCTTCGGTGGTGTTCTCTTCGTCCTGGCTGCCCTTGGCTGCGGCCAGCATCGCCTCACGGAAATTCTCGATCGTGTGGTAGTGCCGCGCCAGCAGCTTGGCGTTGCCCTCGCCGACATGGCGAATGCCGAGCGCAAAGATCAAGCGGTGCAGCTCGATATTGCGGCGCGCGTCGATCGCGTCGAACAGGTTGCGCACCGAGGTCTCGCCGTAGCCTTCGCGCTCCATCAATTTCGAGGTCGAACGCGCGTCCCGCTCGCGAAGGGTGAAGATGTCGACCGGCGACTTCACCAGCCCATCCTCGTAGAATTCCTGGATCTGCTTCTCGCCGAGACCATCGATATCGAAGGCGAGACGCGACACGAAATGCTTCAGCCGCTCGACCGCCTGCGCCGGACAGATCAGCGCGCCGGTGCAGCGACGCACCGCCTCGCCTTCCTCGCGGATCGCATGGCTGCCGCATACCGGGCAGGTGTCGGGAAACTTGTACGGCTTTGCACTCTTCGGCCGCTTGTCCAGAACGACGCCGACGACCTGCGGGATGACGTCGCCGGCGCGCTGCACCACGACGGTGTCGTCGATACGCAGATCGACGCCGTCCCGGATCGGATTTCCGTCGTTGCCGATCCCTTTGATGTAATCTTCGTTATGCAGCGTCGCATTCGACACCACGACGCCACCGACCGTGACCGGCTCCAGCCGCGCGACCGGCGTCATCGCGCCGGTGCGCCCCACCTGGATATCGATCCCCTTGAGAACAGTCGTTGCCTGTTCGGCGGCGAATTTGTGTGCGATGGCCCAGCGCGGGCTGCGCGACACGAAGCCGAGCCGCTCCTGCCAGTCGAGGCGGTCGACCTTGTAGACGACGCCGTCGATGTCGTAGCCGAGCGATGCCCGCTCCTCGCCGATCTTGTTGTAGAATTTCAAGACATCGTCGACGCTGTGGCAGAGCGTGATCAATGGATTGACCACGAAGCCTGCCTTGTGCATCCACTCCAGCATGCCGTGCTGGGTGTCGGCAGGCGGCTCGCTCATCTCGCCCCACGTATAGGCGAAGAATTTCAGCGGCCGTGACGCGGTGATCGAGACATCCTTCTGGCGCAGCGAACCCGCCGCCGAATTGCGCGGATTGGCAAAGATCGTGTCGTCGGCCGCAGCCTGCTTCTTGTTCAGCTCGAGGAAGTCCTTCTTGAGCATGTAGACTTCGCCGCGCATCTCGCAGGCGGCCGGGAAATTGCGGCCCTTCAGGCTGTGCGGAATGTCCTTGATGGTCCGGACATTGGCAGTGACATCCTCGCCAGTGAAGCCGTCACCACGGGTCGCTGCGCGGACCAGCTCGCCGTTTTCATAGCGCAGCGAGAGCGACAGACCGTCGATCTTCGGCTCGGCGACCAGCGCCGGAATGTGATCGGCATCGAGCTTGAGAAAGCGCCTAATGCGCTCGACGAACTCGGTGACATCTTCGTCGCTAAATGCGTTGCCGAGCGACAGCATCGGAACGACGTGCTGCACCTTGGCAAAGCCGCGGGCCGGCGCAGCACCGACAGTTTGCGTCGGTGAGTCCGTGGTGACGAGGTCGGGAAACTTCGCCTCGACCGCTTCCAAGCGGCGCCGCAGGGCGTCGTAGGCCGCGTCCGATACGGTCGGCGCGTCCTTCTGATAGTAGCGCTCGTTGTGTCCCTCGATCTCGAGCGAAAGCCGCATGTGCTCGACCTTGGCTTGCGCCTTGGTGAGCTTGTCGACGTCGACCAGCGCTTTCTTCGCCTTGGTGGCCATCGGCGAACTAGCTCGCCGCCCGGAGCAGCCGTTCCGCCGCGGCCCTCGCCTCGGCGGTGATCTCGGCGCCGGCCAGCATGCGCGCGATCTCTTCACGGCGATGGTCGGCAGCGAGCGCGTTGACGCGGGTGGCTACGCGCTTGCCCTTGTCGAGCGCATCCTTGGAGATCAACAGATGCTGGCTGGCGCGGGCCGCGACCTGCGGCGCATGGGTCACCGCCATCACCTGTACCTTGCCGGCGAGGCGCGACAGCCGCGAGCCGATCGCGTCCGCCACCGCGCCGCCGACACCGGTGTCGATTTCGTCGAACACCAAAGTCGGCGCCGAGCCGCGATCGGCCAGCACGACCTTCAGCGCCAGCAGGAAGCGCGACAGCTCGCCACCGGAGGCGACCTTCATCATCGGTCCCGGCTTGGTGCCCGGATTGGTCTGGACCCAGAACTCGACGCGGTCGATGCCCTCAGGCCCGGGCGCGGCGGCATTGGCCTCGACCTGGGTCATGAATTTCGCGCGCTCGAGCTTGAGCGGCGCGAGCTCGGCATTGACCGCCTTGTTGAGCTTCTCGGCCGCCTTGCTGCGCGCCGCCGATAGTTTTGCGGCCGCAGCAGCATAACGCTTGTCGGCCTCAGTGGCGGCCGCCTCCAGCTTTTTGAGCTGATCGGCGCCGGCATCGATCAGCGCGACGTCATTGGCGTATTGCGCCGCCAGCGCGGCCAGCAGATCCACCGGCGTCGAGTATTTGCGCGAGGCGGCGCGCAGCGCGAACAGCCGCTCCTCGATCCGCTCGAGCTCGGCCGGATCGAAATCAGTCGCCGCCAGCGCAGCGTGCAGATGCTGATCGGCTTCCTCCAGCGCATTGATCGCGATGTCGATTGCTTTCACGGCCGGCTCGATCAGTCCGGGCGCATTGGCGGCGCGCCGCTCCAGCCGGCGCACCGCGGCCGACAGCGCCGACACCGGCGAATGCGGTCCGCCGATAGCCTCCTGCGCCTCGCGCAGATCGGTCGCGACCTTCTCACCCTGCATCATGGTGGTGCGGCGGTTGGCGAGTTCGGTCTCCTCGCCCTCCTTCGGCGCCAGCGTCTTCAATTCCTGCGAGGCATGGCGCAGATAGTCGGCCTCACGCGCGGCGCGCTCCATCCCGGCGCGGTGCTCATCGAGCGCGGCACCGGCGGTCCGCCTGATATCCCATAGCGCTTCCAGCGTCACGACGTCCTTCTCGTGGCCGGCGAAGGCGTCGAGCAGCTGGCGGTGGGTGGAGGCGTCGACCAGCGCGCGCTCATCGTGCTGGCCGTGGATTTCGACCAGAACGGCGCCGACCGCCTTCAGGGTCTGCACGCTGATCGCCTGATCGTTGATGAAGGCGCGGGTGCGGCCATCGGCGAGCTGCACGCGGCGCAGGATCATCTCACCGGTGTCGTCGAGGCCGTTCTCGGCGAGGATTTTGGCCGCCGGATGCCCCTTGGGGACATCGAACATCGCGGTGACCTGCCCCTGCTCGGCGCCATGGCGCACCAGGCCGGCATCGCCGCGGCCGCCAAGCGCCAACGCAAAGGCATCGAGCAGGATCGATTTGCCGGCGCCGGTTTCACCGGTCAGCACCGCCAGGCCACGGGAAAATTCGATATCGAGCCGCTCGATCAGGACGATGTCACGGATCGACAGACGGGCCAGCATGCGAGGACAATTCCTAGCCGAGACCTATCTTCTTGAAGGTCCTGCTGATCCAGGATCCCTGATTCTCGCTCGGCTCGAGACCGCCGGACTTTACTAGATTATACGCGTCCTTGTACCAGCGGCTGTCCGGAAAATTGTGGCCGAGAACCGCGGCTGCGGTCTGCGCCTCGCCGGCGATACCGATCGCCATATAGGCCTCGGTGAGCCGGTAGAGCGCCTCTTCGACGTGACGGGTGGTCTGATACTGGGTGACCACGGTCTTGAAGCGGTTGATCGCGGCGGTGAAGTCGCGCTTCTCGATGTAATAGCGTCCGACCGCCATCTCCTTGCCGGCGAGTTGGTCGCGCGCAGCCTGGATCTTGTTCTTGGCCTGGGTGGCGTATTCGGAGGTCGGATATTTCCGCACCACCTCTTCGAGCGCCGCGATCGCCTTCTCGGTGCGGCTCTGGTCACGCGAGATGTCCGGGATCTGGTCGAAATGCGATGCCGCGATCAGGTACTGGGCGTAGGACGCGTCGGGGCTGCCGGGATGCAGCGTGACGTAACGGGTCGCCGAGCCGATGCAGCTGTCGTAGTCGCCGGCCTGGTAGTACGAATAGGCCGACATCAGCAGCGACTTGCGGGCCCAGTCCGAATAGGGATGCTGACGGTCGACTTCCTCGAACTTCTTCGAGGCCGCCTTCAGGTCCTTCTTCTCGTTCATCATGTACAAGCCCTCATTGTAGAGCTTGTCCGCGGGCTCATCGACGAACGTATCGTCCTTGGCCATGAACTTGTCCCACAGCGCGCCGGTGCCGCAGCCTGAGAGCGGCAGGGCCAGCACGATCAGGCCCGCAGCAAAACGCAGCGTGCGCGCGGCCTTGGTCAGGCCGGAGACGTCAGAAGAAGAGCGTGGTTCGAGCGCCATACGCATTGCCGACATGAATTGTAAAACCTGACGCCTTTGATGCGGTTAACGGCGACCCCACTTCACCCATGAACCGCGGTCATGGGTGTCATATCTCTCGTGCCGTTGGCGCCGTATCAAGGCAGCCGCCGGCCTGTTTAACCGAAAAATGACCGTGGACCAACCGAATACGGAGCCATTCCGCCGGGAATAAGGCGACCCGACGAAGCTCACAGTCTGCTGTGGTTATTACGGAAATTGGGCCGACCGCCTAGGCGATCAGGACTTGGGCGATCAGGACTTGGGCGATCAGGACTTGGGCGATCAGGACTTGGGCGATCAGGACTTGGGCGATCAGGACACGTCCGGGCCGTAGGCCGGGGCGACGAGGCCGCCCGCCATGCCGGCACCGGCCTCGACATGTCCGCGGACCGGCCGCCGCGCCGTCTCCGATTCGACCACGCGCCAGGCGCTGCGGTCAGCGAGCAGCGCCTTCAGCACCGCATTGTTGAGCTTGTGACCGCCCCGCACCGAACGATAGCTGCCGAGCAGCGGAAGGCCGGCCAGCGCGAGATCGCCGATCACGTCGAGCACCTTGTGGCGGGCGCACTCGTTGGCGTAGCGCAGCCCCTCGACGTTGAGCAGGCGGGCCTCGTCGAACACCACGGTGTTGTCGAAGGATGCGCCGAGCGCGAAGCCAGCGCCCCACAGCCGTGCCACGTCATTCATGCAGCCGAAGGTCCGGGCCCGCGCAACGTCGCGGCGGAAACCTTCTGGCGAAAGATCGAAGGAGTAGGTCTGGTGACCGATCACCTTGTTGGCGAAGTCGATCTCGACTTCGGCGCGGAACCCGCCGGCGAACGGACGAAGCTCGCCCATCGCATCGCCGATCTTGACCTGCACCGGCTTCAGCACCTGGATGAAGCGGCGGACGGCGGGCTGGGTCACAATGCCGGCCTGGTCGATGGCCGCAACAAACGCCGCAGCGCTGCCGTCCATGATCGGAACTTCCGACCCATCGATTTCGATCGTGGCGTTGTCAACGCCCATGCCGCGCAGCGCGGCCAGAACGTGCTCCGCGGTCGAGACCAGCGGCCCTTCGCGGTCACCCAGCACCGTCGCGAATTCGGTCGCGATCACAGCATCGGCAGTGGCGGTGACTTCGCGGTCTGCACCATCGAGACCGGTGCGGACAAAAATAAAACCCGCATCGACAGGTGCAGGTCCCAGCGTGAGACTAACAGGAAGACCGGAATGAACGCCTACGCCAGTCACGGTGGCTTGCGACCGAAGCGTTGTTTGACGGCTGAACTTCATTCGATAATGCCCACTACCCGACTTCGCTCAATTCAAGTGGCCAAACTTCCCCAAGGCCGACTCGCTTGAGCTCCCCAAGTCACGGCAGACCATAGTGATTTCCTAAACCGCGCCAACTCACGCTTCTTTACCGATTGTTACCCCATCTCTGCCGCATTCGCGCCCAAGCTTAACCAAATTGCGGCAGCGAAAACGGCCCTCGGCGAGTGGCTATCTGACCACCGAAAGAATAATTAATGATTTAAAATCAGTTGCTTGCTGGCCAAGCACAACTGCATGCCCGTCTAAGGCAGAAGGCCCCGGCGGTTCCCCGCCGAGGCCTTCTTCGTCGTCAAGGTTGTAACAAACTTCAGTTTGCCTGCCGGCGCAGGAAGGCCGGGATATCAAGATGGTCGTCGCCCTGTGGCGCCGGAGCAACAGGCGCCTGACGGCCGTGAGCATCCAATCCCTGAGGGGCCGGTCGCTTTGCATACTCCGATACCGGCTGCTCGTTCGCCGAGATCTGCTGGGCAACGCTGCGGGCCGGCTTGCGCTCGGGCAGCGGGGGCATCGTCGGCATCGCCGGACCGGAGGCGCGGGCAGCGATCGGCGGCTCGGTCTCTTCGTCGCGGCGGCCGAGGCCGACATTGGCGAGCCGCTGCAGCAGCGACAGCCGGGTCTTCTGCGGATGCTCCGCCTCACCGTCACCGCTGGCCTGGCGAATCTCGGCCTGCGCCGGCATCGGCAGATCCTCGAACTTCGGCATCCGCGGTGCCCGCACCGGCGACCGCTCCGCCGCCTGCGGGATGAAGGTCTCGGGCGGCATCGGCTCGTGCTGCTCGGCCCTGGCCGCTTCGTGATCCGGGAACAATGTCGGCTTCTGAGCGATCGGCCGCACCGTGACGTCACCGTAGGAGGCTGGCTGCATCGGCGCCTGGGCGGCCGGTGCGCTGTCAGGGGCAACCGCCGCGGCGATCGCCGCGAGTGCGGCACGTTCCACCGCCGGGCGCGCCTGGGTCGCAGCAGCAATCGGAGCGACCGTCACGCCGGTCGGCGGCTCGAGCTTCTGGGCGCGCTCGGCCATACGCTGGTTGTCGGCACGCAGGCGTGCGGTCAGATCGGCGAGCCGGCTCTCCGGCGAACCGCCCTGTTGCTGCGCGGGGGCCTGGGCACGGGACGCAATCGCGGCCTGCTCGATGCCGGTCGCGACCACCGAGACACGAATGATGCCGTCGAGCGATTCGTCGAAGGTGGCGCCGACGATGATGTTGGCGTCGGCATCGACCTCTTCACGGATGCGGGTTGCGGCTTCGTCGACCTCGAACAGAGTGAGGTCCTTGCCGCCGGTGATCGAAATCAGCAGGCCGCGGGCGCCCTTCATCGACGAATCGTCGATCAGCGGGTTGGCGATCGCAGCTTCGGCGGCGGTCAGCGCGCGCTTCTCGCCGGTGGCCTCGCCGGTGCCCATCATCGCCTTGCCCATTTCCCGCATCACGGCGCGGACGTCGGCGAAGTCGAGATTGATCAGGCCTTCCTTGACCATCAGGTCGGTGATGCAGGCGACGCCCGAGTACAGCACCTGGTCGGCCATCGCGAACGCGTCGGCGAAGGTGGTCTTCTCATTGGCGACCCGGAACAGGTTCTGGTTCGGAATGATCAGCAGGGTGTCGACCACCTTGTGGAGCTCGGAGATGCCGTGCTCGGCGGTGCGCATGCGGCGCTGGCCTTCGAAGTGGAACGGCTTGGTCACCACGCCGACGGTGAGGATCCCCATCTCGCGGGCAGCCTTGGCGATCACCGGCGCAGCGCCCGTGCCGGTGCCGCCGCCCATGCCGGCGGTGACGAACACCATGTTCGCGCCGGTGAGATGATCGCGAAGCTCGTCCATCACCTCCTGCGCGGCCGCTGCACCGACATCGGGCTGCGAACCGGCGCCGAGGCCCTGGGTGACCTGGGTACCCATCTGGATGATGCGCTGCGCTTTCGACATCGTCAGCGCCTGCGCGTCGGTGTTGGCGACGACGAAGTCGACGCCCTGCAACCCGGCGGTGATCATGTTGTTGACGGCATTACCACCCGCGCCGCCGACGCCGAAGACGGTGATCCGCGGTTTCAGCTCGCTGATGTCAGGGGGTGTCAGATTGAGTGCCATGGTTGCCTCTCTCGATTATGCGCGCGTTGGTTCGTCCCGGCCGCTGGCCGCGGGAGCTGGTGAAAATGCAGTGAGCCGGGGGGCGGTCATCAGAAGCCCTCGCGAAGCCATCGTCCGACCTTTCCGAAGTAACCGTCCGTCCCTGTCCTAAGCTGCCGCGTGCGCCGCGGTTCGACATGTTCAAGGTGAGCGTATTGCGGATAAACCAGGAGGCCCGTCGGCACAGAGAACGAGGCGCCCTTCGCCTCGTTCGGCAGCCGGCCGAAGCCGAGCGGGCGGCCGATGCGCACCTGACGGTTCAGGATCCGGGTAGCAAGCTCGACGGTGCCGGTGAGCTGCGACGCGCCGCCGCTCAGCACGACGCGCGCCCTCGGCTCTGCCGCAAAGGGGGAATCCGCGAGCCGGTCACGGATCATTTCGAAAATCTCCTCGGCGCGATGCCGGACAATGTTCGCGATCGTGGCGCGAGACACGATTTGCGGGGTCTCCCGATCATCGCCTGCAGTGGGAACGGACATCAGCTCGCGCGAATCCGATCCGCCGGTCAGCACCGTGCCGTATAAAGTCTTGATTCGCTCGGCATCCGCAATGCACGCGCCGATGCCGCGCGCAAGATCCATCGTGATGTGTTGCCCGCCGAGCGCAAATCCGGATGCGTGCACGAGGCGGCCGCCGGAATAGGTCGCGATCGTGGTCGAGCCCGCGCCCATCTCGACGACGGCAGCACCGAGGTCGGCCTCGTCGTCGGTCAGCACCGACAGACCCGCGACATAGGGGCTCGACGCCATGGCTTCGACGTTGAGATGGCAGCGCTCGACCACCAGCATCAGGTTCTTGGCGACCGTCGCATCCGACGTCACCACGTTCATGTCGACGCCGAACTGGCGCGCCACCATGCCCCTGGGATCGCGGATGCCCTTGACGCCGTCGAGCGCGTAGCCGACCGGCAGCGCGTGCAGCACGGTGCGGCCGGCGCCGGCGGCGTGACGCATGCCGGCGGAGGTGACGCGGCTGATGTCGTCAGCGGTCACCGAGCCGCCGCGGATATCGGCCGCGGCCTCGACCAGCTGGCCATGCTGCCTGCCGCCGGAGACCGACAGCAGAACGGATTCGACACGGACCTTGGCCATGCGCTCGGCCAGCGCCACGGCATGGCGCACCGCCTTCTCGCATTCGGCGAGGTCGACGACGGAGCCGGCCTTGACGCCGCGCGACTGGATCTGGCTGTAGCCGATCAATTCGACCGCATGGGTGCGGCCGCGCAGCGCCTCGTTCGGCGGCGACGGCTTGAGCCGCGCGATCATGCAGGCGATCTTGCTGGAGCCGACGTCGAGCGAAGCCACCATCGCGGTGCGCTTCGGCATCGGACGGGTCTTCGGGGTCAGATTGCGATCGAGGCCGGTCATGCGCTGTCACCGGCCTTCTTCTTGGACTTCTTGTCCTTGAACAGTTCGTCGCGCGCCTTGCCGGCTTCCTCGGACAATTGCACGATCAGCCGATCGGGCAGCCGCATGTCGACGGCGACGATGTCGCGCGAGAACAGCTTGTCGTCCTTGTCGAGCTTGGAGAGCGCGGCGAGTGCGTTGCCGACATCGTTCTCCGGCAGGCGGACGTCGAGGCCGTCCTTGAGGCGCAGGTTCCAGCGCCGCTCACCGACGAAGATCGCGGCCTTGGTCACCGCACGCACCTGCGGATAACGGTCGAGCAGCGCCAGGAAGTCCTGGGCGCGCGTGTCGGCGCCCTTGCCTACCACCAGCGGCAGGTTGAGGAAGCGGCGCGTGACGTAGGGCTCGAGCACGGCGCCGTCGGAGGCGATCACCGACAGGCGGCCGTTCTGTTGCCACAGCGCGAAGGCGGTGCGCTCGACGATGTCGATCTGCAGCCGGCCCGGATAGAGTTTCAGGATCGTGGCATCCGCGATCCAGGGATTGGCCTTCAGCTTGGCGCGCACGGTATCGGCGTCGAGGAACAGCAGCGAGGAGCGGCCATTGACGCCGCCGATCGCGAGCACCTCGTCCTGGCTCAGCTGCTTGCGGCCGTTGATGCCGACGGTGGTGATGCGGAAGCCCGCGGAATTCGCCAGCGCGTTGCGGGTGTCGCTGAGCGCCGTGGTGAATTCCTCGACATGGCCGCCCCGGACGATGCCGAAGCCGACGCTGCCGAACAGGATCGCGAGCGTCGCGACCAGCCCGATGCGGCGCGGCAGATAGTGCTCGACCATCTGGATGTAGCGGTTCGGCGGCTCGCGATCGATCAACTGCGGCCGCTTGGCGGGACGCTGCCGGCGGCGAGCGAGATGGGCGCCGACATACTCGCGCAGCAGCACTGCCGCTCCAATAGCGGCTGCTCTCAGGTCAGCTTGGGGCCCCAGCGATCGCACCGATCGGGTGAGGCGTCCTGCACCATCCATTGCACGAACTCGTCACGTGTTGTGCCCGCAAACCCTGCGGATCCCGGCACAAATCACGTCTCGGCTAGACCGGTGGGATTAGAGTGGCCCCCTGTTCCCTGGTTGCGATCCTCGAAGCGGTAATCCGCGACAGCTCACGCCCCGGCAGCCAAGCGCTACATGCGCCGCCAGCGTTAACCTTCGGGCTTCCTGGTAAACAAACGGTAAATGAGTTCGGCCTGGAGTGAATTTTGATCAACGCTTTGAGTACTTTGCCGCGAACCCGTCAGCATTTTTGCAACAGCGCCGGGTTCCATCGTACCGAGTCGTGCGGGTTCCCCACCCGTCCGGCCTTAACGTCTGGCGCGGCGGCGGCCGAGCTCGATCTGGTCGCCCAGGAAGTCGGCAAACCCGATCCCCTGTGCTTTCAAGGCCTTAGGGTAAAGTGATGCCGCGGTCAGCCCGGGCAGCGTGTTGGTCTCGAGGTAGACCGGGCCATTAGCCGACACGATGAAGTCGCTCCGCGAGTAGCCGGTGCAGGACAGCGCGCGGTGCGCCCGCAACGCATGGTCCATGATCGCGGCGCTGACCTCGGGCGCGAACCGGCCGGGACAGATCTCCTGAGTCGACTTCAAAAGGTATTTGGCTGTGTAGTCGAAGCCTCCCTCCGCCGGCACGATCTCGATCGGCGGCAGCGCGAACACTGAGCCGTCGGATTGCTCGAGCACGCCGCAGGTCGCCTCCACGCCCGAGACGAAGGGCTCGATCAGATAGTCTTCATGCTTGGCCGCGTTGCGGACCGCGACGAGGTCCTGCTGCGCGTTGACGAAGATCAGCCCGTAGCTCGATCCGTCCTTGGCGGGCTTTGCGATCAGTTTGCCGTGCTTCGCGAAGGCGTCGTCGATCTGCTCGACGCTGATGCCCTGCGGCGCGTTGATGCCTGCGATCGCGGCAAAACGCTTCGCCGACGGCTTGTCGAACGCCAGGTGCGACGACGCCGAGCCGGAGCCGGTGAACGCGACGCCGCGCATCTCGCACATCGCCTGCAATTCGCCATTCTCGGCGCGGCCGCCGTGCAGGCCGAGCACCAGCACGCGCTGCTCGGCGCTTGCCTTGTCGAGCGCCTGGTCGAGCGCGATGCCATGACCGGGCGGCCTGAAATCAACCTCGAACGGCCGCGCGTGGCCGAGCAGCTGTTCGGACGTCACCGCATGCACGGTGTCGTCGACGTCCCAGAACCAGAGTTCCGCGCCCGGCAGCGCGCGATGCAGCGCCTGCGCGCTCGCCACCGAAACCAGCCGCTCCTTGTTGGTGCCGCCGAACAGAATGGTCACCGTCATCAGCTTGTCCCGATCCGCTTGATTTCCCAGTGCAGCTCAATCCCGCTGGTCTGCTTGACCCGTTCACGCACCGTCTCGCCGAGCGTCTCGATATCGTGCCCGGTGGCGTTGCCGGTGTTGATCAGGAAATTGCAGTGCATCTCCGAGACCTGCGCGCCGCCGACCTTGAGGCCGCGGCAACCCGCGGCGTCGATCAGCTTCCAGGCGCTGTTGCCGGGCGGATTCTTGAAGGTCGAGCCGCCGGTCTTTTCGCGGATCGGCTGCGCGGTCTCGCGATGGGTCTGCACCTCGTTCATGCGGGCGCGGATCGCATCCGCATCGGTGATCCGGCCGCGGAAGCGCGCCGAGGTGAAGATAACGGACGCATCGACGCCGCTGTTGCGATAGACGAACTTCATCTCGGCATTGCCGAACGTGTGCCTGGTGCCGTCGCGACTGACGCCGGTCGCCTCCACCAACACATCCTTGGTCTCGCCGCCATTGGCGCCGGCATTCATGCGCAGTGCACCGCCGATCGTACCGGGGATGCCGAAGAAGAATTCCATGCCGCCGATATTTGCCGCAGCCGCCGTCTCGGCGACGCGCTTGTCGAGTGCCGCGGCACCGGCGGTGACGACATCACCGTCAGCACTGGTCTCGCCGAATGCGCGCGGCGCCAGCCGGATCACCACGCCGGGCATGCCGCCGTCGCGCACGATCAGGTTGGAGCCGACGCCGACGACATAGACCGGCAGCTCCCGCGGCAGGCGCTTCAGGAAGTAGGCGAGATCGGCTTCATCGGCAGGCGTGAACAGCACCTGCGCCGGGCCGCCGACACGAAACCAGGTCAGCTCGGCCAGCGACTGGTTGGCCAGCAGCCGCCCGCGCAGCTCCGGCATCGCGGCTTTCAGGTCGGGCGTGATGTCGGGGAAGGTCATGATGCGGCAATTAATGCAAGAGCTGGATTGAGAGCGCAGCGTGCTGCGATTTCCGTCAGCGCCTGGGGCTCACCCCTCTCCCCACCCCTCCCCCGCAAGGGGGGAGGGAGCCGGATGAGCGTGCTCGCCTCACCCCGTATCATGCTTCCGCTCTGACTCGTTGAGTGAGTTAGGGACGTACCAGCGGATGGGTTCCCTCCCCCCTTGCGGGGGAGGGTTAGGGAGAGGGGTGAGCCGCACGGGCGGTGTTCGTAAAGGGCGACGACCGTCATCACCCCAGCGCCTTCAATTCGCCGGGCAGTGCATAGGCCCATTGCGTGATGTTGCCGGCGCCGAGGCATACGACGAGGTCGCCGGACTTGGCGAGGCCGTGAACGATCTTTGCAAGTTCGCCCGGGTTCGGCAGCGGCACCACGTTGCGATGGCCGTGGGCGCGCAGGCCGGCGGCGAAATGGTCGCGGTCGACACCTGCGATCGGCGCCTCGCCGGCCGGATAGACCTCGGCGACCACGACCGCATCGGCGTCGTTGAAGCAGGTGCAGAATTCCTCGAACAGCGACTGCAGGCGGGTGTAGCGATGCGGCTGCACCACGGCAATGATCTTGCCGTCGGTGGATTCCCGCGCCGCCTTCAGCACGGCTGCGATCTCGACCGGATGATGGCCGTAATCGTCGATCACGGTGATGCCATTGGTCTCGCCGGTCTTGGTGAAACGCCGCTTGACGCCACCGAAGCCGGCCATCGCCTGGCGGATCACGTCGTCGGACACGCCGAGCTGATGCGCGACCGCGATCGCCGCAGTCGCATTGGATGCGTTGTGGCGCCCGGGCATCGGCAGCATGATGTCCTCGATCTCATGCGTCGCGCCGGTCTTGCGATCGCGGATCGCCACCTTGAATTTCGAGCCGCCACCCATCGGCGTCAGATCCAGCAGCTGCGCATCGGCCTGCGGATTCTGACCATAGGTGATGATGCGGCGATCCTCGATCTTGCCGACCAGGGTTTGTACCACCGGGTGATCGGTGCACATCACGGCAAAGCCGTAGAACGGAACATTCTCGACGAAATTGCGGAACGCATCCTGGATCGCCTCGAAGGTCTTGAAGTGATCGAGATGCTCGGGATCGATGTTGGTGACGATGACCACGTCGGACGGCAGCTTCAGGAAGGTGCCGTCGCTCTCGTCGGCCTCGACCACCATCCAGTCGCCGGCCCCGAGCCGCGCGTTTGAGCCGTAGGCATTGATGATGCCGCCATTGATCACGGTCGGATCGAGCCCCCCGGCGTCAAGCAAGGTCGCGACCATCGTGGTCGTGGTGGTCTTGCCATGGGTGCCGGCGATCGCAACGCAGCTCTTCAGCCGCATCAATTCGGCCAGCATCTCGGCGCGCCGCACCACCGGAATGCGCCGCTCACGCGCCGCCATCAGCTCGGGATTGTCGCGCTTGATCGCAGTCGAGACCACGACGACGTCGGCGCCGTCCACGTTCTCCGCGGTGTGGCCGACCGAAACCTTGGCGCCCTTCTTGCGCAGCCGGTCGAGATTGTAATTGTCGGACGCGTCCGAGCCCTGCACGGTGTAGCCGAGATTGATCAGCACCTCGGCGATACCGCTCATGCCGATGCCGCCGATCCCGACGAAGTGAATGGGTCCGATCTCGCGCGGCAGTCTCATGATCGTCGTTCCTCTTGGAGCGCTTCAATCGCTGTTTGGCGCAATGACAACAAGAATCGCATAGTGCTCGATGCTTCCATATGGTCGCGGGCTTCCCAGAAGACTTTCCAACGAAAAGGGCTGAAGGCACACCTGATCTATAACCGGTTGAGACAAGTCAATCGGATAAAATCCCTCCATGAGCCATTTGAAAGTTCCGGAGCTATTGCAATCAAGCCCGATCTCTTGCAGCTGCGATCTGTATTTCATCAAGTCGGAAAGGAACGGCAGATCCCATCCAAGTTGCGTATTGTAATAAGAGGTCGCGATTTCAAGGCACTTGAACTCCACCTCAGGCTTGAGCAAAACGCGTCGGCCAACAAGCCGCTGCTGCCTGCACGCATGCCCCGCGGCTTGGTGATTGAGGAGACACCATGGATGGTCCGCAGCCAACACAGGGACCATATCCGTGAAAGCAACGAACGCGGCCACGCGCATTCGTTGAATGGTTTCCGCGTGCGACGAACTGCCTTCGACATTGCCCAGCCAATCTGACACAGGCGCGGTTCCTGTATCCGTCCATTGGGTGGCGGCCCACGCTTTTCGAAGCTCCGGCGGTGCGAACGGGTTGTCCGGAGACCCAATCGACCTCAGTGAAATCATCCGGTTATCATAGGAATGGAAACCGCGGAGCGGCCCAAGAACAGCTTCAACTTCTGTAGCGTTGACCGTCATGCGCCCCTTTTACAACGCAGCTACCTTCGCCACCAGATCAGCCAGCCGCTCGGCGGCATCGAGCCGGCCGACACTGCGCGCGGCGTCCGCCATCGCGGTCAGTCTCGAGGGCTCGGCGGCGAAGGCCGAGATCTCGGCCGCCAGCCGCTCCGGCGTGAAGTCGCCCTGCGTGATGCGCAGCGCGCCGCCTGCCTGCGACAGCACGCCGGCATTGGCGAACTGGTCCTGATCGATCGCGCCCGGCAGCGGCACCAGGATCGAGGGCCGGCCGATCGCGGCGAGCTCGGCCACGGTGCCGGCGCCGGAACGCGAGATCACCAGCTGGCTCGAGGCCAGCCGTGCCGGCAGGTCGGCGAAGAACGGCGCCAGCTCGGCGTTGATCTTGAGCCGGTCGTAGACCGCGCGCACCCGCTCCATGTCCTCTTCACGCACCTGCTGGGTGACGATCAGGCGACTCCACAGCGCGGGATCGAGCTGCTCGATCGCCGGCGGCACGATGTCGCTCATCACCCGCGCGCCCTGGCTGCCGCCGACCACGAGCAGGCGCAGCGGCCCGTTCACTTCGGGCGGTGTGTATTTCACCGCAGCCGCGGCAAGGATCGCCGGGCGCATCGGCGTGCCGACGGTGGTGGCCTTGCCGGCGAGGGCCGGATCGCGATCGAGCACGCCGGGCAGCGAGGTCGCGATCGCGTTGACGCGGCCGGAGAGGAAGCGGTTGGCGCGGCCGAGCACCGCATTGGCATCATGGATGATCCCGGGAACGCCGAGCATCCGCGCCGCCACCAGCGGTGGCAAGGTGGGATAGCCGCCGAAGCCGACCACGGCCGCAGGCTTCAGCCGGCGCATCACATTGGCGGCGACCAGCGTGCCGTAGCCGAGCATCAGCACGGTTTGTGCGAGCGAGATCGGGTTGCGGCTGCGCACGGTCGCGCTCGGCACCAGCTCGATGCTCTCCTTGCCGAACAGGCCGGAATAGCGCAGCGCGCGGCCGTCGGTCGCGAGCCGGACCCGCAGGCCACGCCTGATCAGTTCCACGGCGAGCGCTTCGGCCGGGAACAGATGGCCGCCGGTTCCGCCGGCCGCCAGCAGAATCAGGGGCGGATTGTCCATAGCTTCCAGATAACTGACGCCGCAGTCACAGTCACCTACGCGTAGGCGCGCTGCGCGCTGGCGCCCTCCATCGATTCGATCTCGGTCCGCGGCCGCTGCCGGGTCAGCGCCAGCATCATGCCGACGCCGTAGGCGAGCGAGACGAACGACGAGCCACCATAGGAGATGAACGGCAGCGTCATGCCCTTGGCCGGGATCAGTTGCAGATTGACCGCCATGTTGATCGTCGCCTGCACGCCGAACAGGATCGCAAGCCCAGAAGCGGCAAAGCGCGAGAACATGTCCTCGGTGGCATAGGCCCGCGTCAGCGTGCGGATCACGATGAAGCCGAACAGCGCGACCAGCATCAAACAGAGGATGATGCCGAACTCTTCCGCCGCGACCGCGAACACGAAGTCGGTGTGACTGTCCGGCAGGCTACGCTTGGCGATGCCCTCGCCCGGACCGAGGCCGAACCAGCCGCCGTTCCAGAAGGCTTCCATCGCGGTGTCGACCTGGAAGGTGTCGCCGGAGGCCGGATTCATGAAGCGCTTGATGCGGCCGGCGACGTGCGGCACCAGCAGATAGGCGCCGAACAGGCCGGCGCCGGCGGCGCCGGCGAGCCCGAACACCCAGATCATCCGCATGCCCGCGATGAAGAACAGCGCGCCCCACACGGTGAGGATCAGCATGGTCTGACCGAAGTCGGGCTCCATCACCAGCAGCGTCACCAGCGTCAGCAGCAGCACCAGTGCCATCGAGGTCGCCGGCATCTCCGGCCGCTTGGTCGATTCCGCAAACAGCCATGCCGCAACGATCACGAAAGCGGGCTTGGCGGCTTCGGAGGCCTGGATGTTGACCCCGAGCAGCGTGATCCAGCGCCGCGAGCCCTTGACCTCGGGCCCGATCAGCAGCGTCAGCACGATCAGCGCGATCGCGACCGCGAACACGATCAGCGCGGTGCGCCGGATCTGCCGCGGCGTCATGAACGACACCCCGATCAGCACGATCAGCGACGGCACCAGGAACATGACGTGGCGGTTGAAGAAGTGGAACGGATCGAGCCCGATCCGGGTCGCGACCGGCGGGCTCGCCGCCAGCGACAGGATGACGCCGGCCAGCATCAACGCGGCGATCGCGACAAGCAGCAGCTTGTCGACGGTCCACCACCAGTCCGAGAACGGGGTGCGTTGGTCACGGGCGAGCATGGGCGTCCCCAGATGGCAGAGATAACGTCCATTCGTGGCGCAGGATGGTTTCCAAGGGGTTAACGGGTTGGGTAACTTTTGAGGGAGGTGGATTTGTCGCCTCAAGCACACTGTCGTCCTGGCGAAAGCCAGGACCCATAACCACCGCACTCAGTAATGAACGGGATCGCGGCCCCGGCGTCGCGCAACAATTGAGATTTGGGGTAATGGGTCCTGGCTTTCGCCAGGACGACACCGAACGTGTTGCGAAACCCATCCCATAACTCGGGCCCGTCGTCATTCCGGGGCAGCCCGCAGGGCTGAGCCCGGATTCCATTCATCCATCTAGCATTGGCCCGATGGATTCCGGGCTCGCGCTTCGCGCGCCCCGGAATGACGGAGAGGTTGTGCCTACACCACCGGCTTGACGCCGGGCAGCGCCTGGACGATGTCGCGAAAGGCGTTGCCGCGGATTTCGAAATTGCGATACTGGTCGAACGAGGCGCAGGCCGGCGACAGCAGCACGACGGCCTCACTCAGCCCGGACACCTCGGCATCGCGCGCGGCGCTTGAGATCGCGACCTCGAGCGTGCCGGACATCTCGTGCGGCACGTGCGCGCCGAGCGTGCCGGAGAATTCGGCCGCCGCCTCGCCGATCAGATAGGCCTTGCGGATGCGCGGGAAGTATTCGGTCAGCCCCGTGATGCCGCCGGCCTTCGGCTTGCCGCCGGCGATCCAGTAGATGTCGGCGAACGACGAGAGCGCATGCGCCGCCGCATCGGCATTGGTGCCCTTGGAGTCGTTGACGAACAGCACGTGGCCGCGGCGACCGACCTGCTCCATGCGGTGCGCGAGGCCCGGGAAGCTGCGCAGGCCGTTCTGCAGGACGTCGCTGGCGACGTCCATCGCCAGCGCGCAGGCCGAAGCACATGCGGCGTTCTGCGCATTGTGCAGGCCGCGCAGCGAGCCGATGCCGCCGAGACGCGCGATCTCGCTGCGTGCCGCACCCTGCGCACGCACGATGGTCTCGTGCTCGACATAGAGGCCGTCGGGCAGCGGGTTCTTCACCGAGATGCGGACCACGCGGTTGCCGGCACGATCGAGCCGGTCGGCGATGTTACGGCACCAGATGTCGTCGACACCGACAATTGCAGCGCCGCCCTGCTGCACGCCGGCGACCAGCCGCTCCTTGACCGCGGCGTAATGCTCCAGCGTGCCGTGGCGATCGATGTGGTCTTCGCTGATATTGATCAGGATGCCGACCGAGGGATCGAGCGACGGGGTGAGATCAATCTGATAGGACGACATCTCGACGACATGGACCCGGCCCATCCGCGGCGGCTCCAGCGACAGGATCGCAGTGCCGATATTGCCACCCATCTGGGTGTCGTAGCCGGCAACCTTCATCAGATGCGCGATCAGCGCGGTCGTGGTCGACTTGCCGTTGGTGCCGGTGATGGCGACGAACGGCGCGTTCGGCGCGTGACGGCGCCGCTCGCGGCAGAACAATTCGACGTCGCCGATCACCTCGACGCCGGCCTCGCGCGCTTTCAGCACGCTCCAGTGCGGCGCCGGATGGGTCAGCGGCGCACCGGGGGTCAGGATCAGCGCGGCGAAATTCACCCATGATACGGTACGCAGGTCGGCAGTGGTGAAGCCGGCCTGCGCCGCCCTCGCGACATTGTCGGCATTGTCGTCGGCCGCGATCACCTCCGCACCACCGGCCTTCAGCGCGTGGCAGCTCGCGAGCCCCGAGCCGCCGAGCCCGAACACCGCGACCGTCTTGCCTGCGAAGGAGGTGACCGGGATCATGGCGGGGCTCAGCGCAGCTTGAGGGTGGAGAGACCGGCGAGCGCCAGCATCACCGAGATGATCCAGAACCGGATCACGATCTGCGGCTCGGTCCAGCCCTTCTGCTCGAAATGATGATGCAGCGGCGCCATCCGGAACACGCGTTTTCCCGTGAGCTTGAACGAGGTGACCTGCACGATCACCGAGACCGCCTCCAGCACGAACAGGCCGCCGATCACAGCGAGCACGATCTCGTGCTTCACCGCGACCGCGGTGGCCCCCAGCATGCCGCCGAGCGCAAGCGAGCCGGTGTCACCCATGAAGATCGAGGCCGGCGGCGCGTTGAACCAGAGGAAGCCCAGGCCCGCGCCAAGCACCGCGCCGCATAGCACCGCCAGTTCGCCGGTGCCGGCGACGTAATTGATCTGCAGATATTCCGAGAACACCGCGTTGCCGGTGAGATACGAGATCATGCCGAAGCTTGCCGCCGCGATCATGACCGGCACGATGGCGAGACCGTCGAGGCCGTCGGTCAGGTTCACCGCATTGCCGGCGCCGACCATGACGAAGGCACCGAAGATCACGAAGAACCAGCCGAAATTGATCACGAGGTCCTTGAAGAACGGAATCACGAGCGAGGTCGAGGACACGTCGCGCCCGAGCCGGACCAGCGCGTAGGTGGCGGCGAGGCCGATCACCGCCTCGATCAGCAGGCGGAGCTTGCCGGCGAAGCCGCTATGTGACTGCTTTGTGACCTTCAGATAGTCGTCATAGAAGCCGACGAAGCCGAAGCCGAGCGTCACCGCCAGCACGATCCAGACATAGGGATTGAGTGGATTGGCCCAGAGCAGCGTCGACACCACGAGCCCGGACAGGATCATCAGCCCGCCCATGGTGGGCGTGCCCTTCTTGGAGATCAGATGCGACTGCGGGCCGTCGGTGCGGATCGGCTGGCCCTTGCCCTGCCGCAGCCTCAAATGATCGATGATCCAGGGCCCGAACAGGAACACGAACAGCGCGCCGGTCACCATTGCGCCGCCGGTGCGGAAAGTGATGTAGCGGAACACGTTCAGGGCGCTACGGAATGCGCCAAACCCCGGAACGGTGTTGGACAGCTCGATCAACCAGTAGAACATTCAAAGGGTCCTATACCGCTTCTTCGTGCGCGGGTTTGTCGGGGAAGCGCTTTTCCAGCGCGCTGACAATGCGCTTCATCTTCGATCCCAGCGAGCCCTTCACCATGATCACGTCGCCGGCACGGACCGCGGCGACGGCCTGCGCCTCGAGTGCCGCCGAGCTCTCGGCATAGCCTCCCCGCTTGCCGGTGGAAAGGGCATCCCACAAATTCCGCATCAGCGGACCACAACAATATACGAGGTCGATGCGGTTGGCGGTCACGGCCTCGTTGAGGTTACGATGCAGCTCGGGCCCGGTCGGCCCGAGTTCGAGCATGTCGCCGAGCACCGCGATGCGCCGACCATGCGCCCCGGTCGGGGCCTGGCCGAGCACGTTGAGCGCGGCGCCCATCGAGGCCGGGTTGGCGTTGTAGCTCTCGTCGATCAGCGTCGCCTCGCCATGGCCGACCTCGAGCGTGCGACGAAGACCGCGGCCGGTCGGCGCCTCGAGTTGCGACAGCGACAGCGCCGCACGCGCGATATCGGCGCCGAGCAGCGCGGCCCCCGCGAGCACCGCGAGCGAGTTCATCGCCATGTGGCGGCCGGGCATGCCGATCTTGTAGGTGATGTCGTGATCCAGGATATCCGCATGCACCGCCGAGCAGGTCGCGTGCAGCGAGAGGTCGATCAGCCGCGCTTCGGCACGCTTGTCGGCACCGAACGAGACGATGCGCGAGATGCCGGCCTTCTTCGCCTGCTTCTGCAGCCGCGCGAATTGTCCGTTGTCGCGGTTGAGCACAACGGCACCGTCCGGCTCGAGTCCGGAAAAGATCTCCGCCTTGGCGTCGGCGATCGCCTCGATGCCGGCGAAGAATTCCAGATGCACCGGCTCGATCGTGGTGATGATGGCGACGTGCGGCCGCACCATCTTCACCAGCGGAGTGATCTCGCCGGCATGGTTCATGCCGATCTCGAACACCGCAAAGCGCGTGCTCGCCGGGCAGCGCGCCAACGACAACGGCACGCCCCAGTGATTGTTGAACGATGCGACCGAGGCATGGGTCTCGCCCTGTGCCGATAGCACGCGACGCAGCGCCTCCTTGGTCGAGGTCTTGCCGACCGAGCCAGTTACCGCGATGATCTTCGCATTGAGCCGCGCGCGCGAGGCATGCGCGAGTTCGACGAGGCCGGCGAGCACGTCGTCGACCACCAGGAGCGGCGCCTCGGCGGGAAATTTTTCGCGTTGCGCGGCTTCGACCACGGCAAGGCCGGCGCCGGCCTTCAGCGCCGCCTCGACGAAGGCGTGTCCATCATGGACGTCACCCTTGATGGCGAAATAGGCCTCGCCCTTTGCAATGGTGCGGCTGTCGATCGAGAGACCGGTGACGCCGTCCGGCAACGCGCCTTGCGTCGCGGCGCGCATCGCGGTCGCCATCGCATCCGAGGTCCACAACATCGTGCTCATGCGCCCTCCTCGGCCAATGCTTTTGCGACCGCTTCATGATCGCTGAACGGCAGCGTGGTGCCGCCGACGATCTGCCCAACCTCATGGCCCTTGCCGGCCACGACCAGCGCATCGCCCGGCGCGAGGCCGGCGATCCCGGCGCGGATCGCTTCGGCACGGTCCCCGATCTCGCGCGCGCCTTTTGCGGTCGCCATGATCGCAGCACGGATCGCCTCGGGCCTCTCGCTGCGCGGGTTGTCGTCGGTGACGATGATTTGATCGGCATTCTCGGCGGCGATCGCGCCCATGATCGGACGTTTTCCCGCATCGCGGTCGCCGCCGGCACCGAAGATCACGACCAGCCTGCGCTTGGCATAGGGCCGCAGCGCCTGCAGCGCCTTGGCGAGCGCATCGGGCTTATGCGCGTAGTCGACGAAGATCGGCGCGCCATTGTGCTCGCCGACCAGTTCCAGCCGGCCCTTGGCGCCTTCGAGATGTTCGAGGCAGCCGAACACGTCATCGGCAGCGCTGCCGGTGCCGATCGCGAGACCTGCCGCGACCAGCGCGTTCTCGATCTGGAATTCCCCGACCAGCGGCAGCCGGATCGCATAATTGCGTCCGCGATGCGCGATCGCGAGCCTCTGGGCAAAGCCTTCGATCGCGGCGTCGGCGAGCCTGATGCCCTCGCCCGCGTCCGCGTTGCGGCCGACGGTGATGATGCGCAGGCCGCGCGTCCGCGCCGCGTCGATCACCTCGGGCGAGCAATCATGATCGGCCGAGATCACTGCCGCGCCGCCGTCGACGACGAGATCGCGGAACAGCCGGAGCTTGGCATTCAGGTAATGCGCGACGTCGGGATGATAATCCATGTGGTCGCGCGACAGATTGGTGAAGCCGCCGGCCTGGATGCGCACGCCGTCGAGACGATACTGGTCGAGCCCGTGCGAGGAGGCCTCGAACGCCAGATGGGTGACGCCGTCGCCCGCGATCTCGTCGAGCTGGCGATGCAGCGCGATCGGATCCGGCGTGGTCAGCGAGCCGTAAACAGTGCGCTTGTCGGAGACGAGACCGATGGTGCCGATGCTTGCGGAGGAGTGACCGAGCCGCTGCCAGATCTGGCGCGTGAAGGCGGCGACCGAGGTCTTGCCGCTGGTCCCGGTCACCGCCGCGATCGTCGCGGGCTGGCGCGGATAGAACGTGGCGGCGGCGAGCGCCAGCGCGCGGCGCGGATTGGGCGTGACGACGAATGGAACGCGAGGCGTGCCCTGCGGCCGATGGTCGCCGGCAATCGCAACCGCGCCTGCGGCGATCGCCGCATCGACGAAGCGCGCGCCATCGGTCTTGCTGCCCGACAGCGCGAAGAACAGATCACCCGGCTTCACCGCACGGCTGTCGACCGCAAGCCCGCCGACGACCGTGGCATCGGCACTTGGATCGCCCTTTGGATCGATCGTGGCATCGGCGCTGAAGAGGTCGCGAAGTCTCATGATCTTCCAGTCTGGCCGGCGCCGTTCTGGCGCCGCGTGTTTATACGCCTTACTGGGTTGCTCTCGATGCCGCAAGAATAAGGCGGTCGGACGGCGGCAGGTCGAAGCGCGGTTCGACGCCCAAAAGCGGCGCAATTCGGGCGATCACATTGCCACCGGTCGGCACCGCGTTCCAGCCCGAGGTTATGAAACCATAGGTTTCCTTCAGGGGCTGCGGCTCGTCGAGCATGATCAGCAGCTGGTATTTCGGATTGTCGGCGGGCAGGATCGCGGTGAAGGCGTTCAACACGCGCTTCTTGGCGTAGCGGCCGTTGATCACCTTCTCCGCGGTGCCGGTCTTGCCGCCGATATAGTAGCCCTTGACGTCGGCCTTCTTCGCGGTGCCGATCTCGGCGTTCAGCCGCATCAGATAACGCATCTTGTCCGAGGTCTCGGGCTTGATGACGCGTCTGGCCAGCGCCATCGCCTCCTGCTCGCTGCGCTTCAGGAAGGTCGGCGGGATCAGATAGCCGCCATTGACCAGCGCGTCGATCCCCATCACCGCCTGCAACGGCGCCACCGCGATGCCATGGCCGAACGAGATCGTCACCGTATTCAATTCGCCCCACTTCTTCGGCACGATCGGCGAGGCGCTCTCCGGTAGTTCGGTGCGCAGTCGCTCGAGCTGCCCCATCTTGCGCAGGAAGGCCTTGTGCGCGTCGACCCCCATCGCCAGCGCGATGCGCCCGGCGCCGATGTTGGAGGAATAGTAGAACACCTCCTTCATGTTGATCATGCGGCCCATGTTGTGATCGTCATGGATCGCAAACTTGCCGTAGTGCAGCGGACCGCGCGCATCCCACATCGAGTTGAGGTCGAACCGGCCGGAGTCGAGCGCCATCGCCAGCGTGAACGCCTTGAAGGTCGAGCCCATCTCGTAGACGCCGGTGGTCAGTCGGTTGATACGGTCCGGATCGTGCGCCTCCTTCGGATTGTTCGGATCGAAATCCGGCAGCGACACCATCGCGACGATCTCGCCGGTGCGCACGTTGGAGACGAGACCCGAGGCCGCCTTGGCCTTGAATTTCTCCTTGGCCTTGATCAGTTCGTCGCGCAGCGCGTGCTCGACGCGGAGGTCGATCGACAATTCGACCGGCTTCTGCAGCCGGTCGGTGGCGAAGCCCGCGCGGTGCAGATCGGCCAGACCGTTATTGTCCAGCCACTTCTCCATGCCGGCGATGCCCTGGTTGTCGATGTTAACGAGGCCGATCAGGTGGGCGACCTCGTTGCCGGTCGGGTAGACGCGCTTGTTCTCGCGCAGGAAGCCGACGCCGGGAAGACCGAGGCGGTGGATGTCGAGCTGCTGCTTCGGTGTGATCTCGCGCTTCAGCCAGACGAAGCCCTTGCGCGACGACAGGCGGTCGCGCACCTCGCTGGTGTCCAGATCGGGCAAGGCCCCGGTCAAGAGCTCGATCGCCTCGTCCTTGTCGATCAGCCGGCGCGGCTCGGCGAACAGGCTCGGCGCCTTGACGTCGGTCGCGAGGATCGCGCCGTTGCGATCGGTGATGTCGGGCCTGGCGGTCGCGATCGCGTCCTGCGAGGCGGTGCGCCGCGCACCATGGCTGTCGGCGCCGACCGCGAACAGCATGAGCCGCCCGGCCAGCACGCAATAGACCGCGGCGAAAGCGAGGATCGCAAGACCGACGCGCGCGCGCGCCTTGGCGGCACGGTCGACATTGCTGCCGTACAACAGCGAGCGGATCAGCCGCTGGCGCAGCGGCTCGGCGGATTTCGCTGCCGGTTTGTTGGCGGGCGCCGGATCGATCATGGCTGGTCCGGTCATTGCTGGTCTCCGCCGCCCTGCCCGGACTCATCGGACGCGGGCTGGTCGGCGGCTGGCTGGTCGGCCGCCGCCTTGTCGATCGATCCGGTCGTGCTGTCGGGCGCGACGGCGGCCTCGATGGTGTCGATCATCGCGCCGATCGGATCGCGCGAACCGGGCCGCGTGAAGCTCGGCGGCCGCTCCGGCAGGTTCTTCAGGGAATCATACTGGTTGGCGTTGACCGGCTTCAGCGGCAGATGCCGCTCGGCCAGTCCCTGCAACCTGAGCGGCGCATCGAGCTTGGCCCATTCGGCGCGCAGGGTGGCGATCGCGTTGCGCTGCTCGCGGATCTCGGCATTGAGCTGCAGCACGCGTTCGACGCGCGCGGTCGATTCCATCTTGATGCGGTAGACGTAGGACGCCGCGAAGATCAGCATGCCGATGACGAGGAGATGAAGGAGGCGCATCGTCAGCCTCCTCGCTTCAGGTCGGCGAGGCGCGGCCAGGACGGCAAGTCGTCGTCCGCATGCGCCGGCGTCGCGGTGCGTTCGGCTGCGCGCAGTTTTGCGGAACGCGCGCGCGGATTGGCCGCGATCTCGGCCTCGCCGGGCACCACCGGACGCTTGGTCAGGATCTGAAAGCTCGGCGCCGCCTGTGCGACCTCGGGCAGATGCCGCGACCCGGCCGAAACCTTGCCGCGCTCGCTGAGGAAATTCTTGACGATACGGTCTTCAAGCGAATGGAACGAGACCACGGCGAGCCGGCCGCCGGGCTTCAGCACGCGCTCGGCCGCCGCGAGCGCCAGATAGAGCTCGTCGAGTTCTTCATTGACGAAGATGCGCAGCGCCTGAAAGGTCCGCGTCGCCGGATGGATCTCGTTCGGCTTGGCGCGCACGACTTTCGCGACAATGTCGGCCAGCGCGTCCGTCGTCGTGATCGGCGCATCCCTGCGCGCGGCGACGATGGCGCGTGCGACGCCGCGCGAATGGCGCTCCTCGCCGAAGATGTAGATGATGTCGGCGAGCTGCTTTTCGGTCGCGGTGGCCACCACGTCCGCCGCGGTCGGGCCGTTCTGCCCCATTCGCATGTCGAGCGGGCCGCCCAGGCGGAAGGAGAATCCGCGCTCGGCCTGGTCGAGCTGCATCGAGGAGACGCCGACATCCATCACGACGCCGTCGACCGTCTCTGCGCCCTGCGCGGCGCAGACCTCGGCAAGATCAGAGAAGCGCGCCTCGACCAGCGTCAGGCGGCCGCCTGCACCGTCGACCAGGTCGAAACCGCCCGCGATCGCGGTGCGGTCGCGGTCGATGCCGATGACGCGGGTTCCTGCGAGATCGAGGATCATGCGGCTGTAGCCGCCGGCGCCGAAGGTGGCGTCGACATAGACGCCGTCGGCGCGCGGCGCGAGATACGCGACCGCCTCGCGGCCCAGCACCGAAATGTGGCGGGGCGCACGCTCGCTCATGCGCCGCCCCCGGACGGGGCCGCGTAACTGGCATGCAAGCTGGCTGCGCGCCGACTCATTGCGTCTCGAATCCTCGCGCCTTACCCGACCATTCCGGTGAAAAAGCCGCTGCGTGATCCCAGCGCCAACTCCCGTCCTCGGCCGCAAATCCTGATATCCGACCGGAATTGGGAGGGTTTCCATGGGATTTCGCGCAACAGCGGACCTTGGCCGTCCCCCGAGACCGGTTCGGCACTTCACCTCTCAGTAACGGCACTTAACGTTAAGAAAACGTTGATGATCGGTTAGCGGAATCGCGCGACTTTGATCGGCTTTCGAGTGATAGCCTCGGCGTTCGCTCCGGGCATCCAGCGCGCGGGCAACCTGCAGCCGATGGAACCCGAGAGGCCGATTGCGCGGCCCTGCACGGTAAAGGAATAGTAAACGCCTATTTGTTTATCGATATGTCAAAATGCGTACTCCAAGTTTGGGTTTGAGTGATTCGTATGGCTTCTGGTTCGTCCTCGTCCGGCAACGCTGATTCGAAGCGTCAGCGCGTCCTTCCTGTTCCGAAGGGCGTGGCCGACGTGAAGACGTTCACGCCGGATTCCTCGATCGCCTCCGACGTCATCCCGTCGGTCAATTTCGGCGACCGCGCGGGCGACCGGCAGCCCGACATGATCCTGCTGCACTACACCGGCATGCCCGATGTCGAGGGCGCAATCGCCCAGCTCTGCACCGCCGGCACCGAGGTCTCGGCGCATTACATCGTGCTCGAGGACGGCCGCATCGTGCAATGCGTGCCGGAGAGCAAGCGCGCCTGGCACGCCGGCGTCTCCGCCTGGGCCGGCGAGGAGGACATCAATTCCTGCTCGATCGGCGTCGAGATCATCAATCGCGGCCACGATTGGGGCTATCCCGACTTCCCGCTGCGCCAGATCGCGGCCGTCATCGCGCTGTGCCGCGGCATCATGCTTCGCCGCAGGGTGGCGCCGCATCGCGTGCTCGGCCATTCCGACGTGGCGCCGGGGCGCAAGAAGGATCCCGGCGAGAAATTCCCGTGGCACTCGCTGGCTAATTCCGGCGTCGGGCACTGGGTGCAGCCGGCGCCGATCGTGCGTGGCGACGCGCTGCAGCTCGGTGCGATCAGCGACAACGTCTCCAACATGCAGGCTGCGTTCCGCCGTTACGGCTACAACATCCCGACCAACGGCAAGTTCGATGGCCCCACCATGGAGGTCGTCACCGCCTTCCAGCGTCATTTCCGCCCCGAGCGCGTCGACGGGATCGCCGACCGCTCCACCATGGCGACGCTGCACGCGCTGCTCGAGAGCCTGCCGCCGGATGCGGCGGCGCAAGTCGCGGCGAAGGCGAAGTAGCACCAGCGATCGCGCGCTCCATCGTCATTGCCAGCGAAGCGGCGAAGCTATGACGGAGAGTGACGCGACGATCACCCCAGCTCGGCGATCCGGCGTGCATAGAGCCGCCGCAGCGGCTCGAGTTGCGTCGCCGCGGTGGCCGCGAGATACGCCTGCCGCGCTTCGTCCTTGCGGCCGAGGCGGCGCAGCAGGTCGGCGCGCACCGCGGGCAGCTGGTCATATCCCTTCAAGGTGCCGCGCGCATCCAGCGCATCGATCAGATCGAGCGCGCGCGCCGGACCGTCGACCATCGACACCGCAGCGGCGTGATTGAGCTCGATCACCGGCGATGGGCTGATGCGGAGCAGCACCTCATAGAGGCCGGCGATCTGCGGCCAGTCGGTGTCCTTGTAACTTGGCGCACGCGCATGCAGTGCGGCAATCGCGGCCTGCACCGCATAGGATTGCGGCCGGCCCGGCAGCTGCAGCGCCGCCTCGACCAGCCTGACACCGTCGGCGATCTGCTCTACATCCCACAGCGAACGGTCCTGCTCCTCGAGCAGCACGATGTCGCCGCCGGCGGTCTGGCGGCCGGCGCGGCGCGCATCATGCAGCAGCATCAGCGCCAACAGGCCCTTGATCTCGCCCCGCGCCGGAATCAATCCATCGAGCAGCCGCGCCAGCCGGATCGCCTCGCGCGCAAGATCGGGCCGCATCAGGTCCTCCCCGGCGGTCGCGGCGTAGCCTTCGGTGAAGACGAGATAGATCACCGCGAGCACGCCTGACAGCCGCGGCTCCAGCGCCTCGCGCTCCGGCACCTCATAGGGAATGCCGGCGAGCTTGATCTTCTGCTTGGCGCGCAGCAGGCGCTGCGCCATCGTGTCTTCGCTCACCAGGAAGGCGCGCGCGACCTGCGCCGTCGTCAGCCCGCACACCGTGCGCAAGGTCAGCGCAACCTGCACCTCGGCGGCAAAGGATGGGTGGCAGCAGGTGAAGATCAGCCGCAGCATATCGTCGTCGAGCGTCGCATCGGCCGGCTCGGACGATGGCTCCGCATCCAGCAACAATTGATGCGTCAACTCCTGCTGCTTGCCGCGAAACGTCACCGCGCGGCGGACGCGGTCGATCGCCTTGTTGCGTCCGACATTGACCAGCCAGGCGCGCGGATTGGCGGGGAATTCACCGATCGGCCAGCGCTGCAGCGCGACCGCGAAGGCATCCTGCAGCGCATCCTCGGCCAGATCGAAATCGCCGACGAGGCGGATCAGCGTGGCGAGCGCCCGGCCCGCCTCGTCGCGAAACACTTTTTCGATCTGGCTCGGGGTCATGACCATCGATCGTTGCTCGGCGGCCGCGCCCGGCGACGCGACCGCCGTGTTCATCGGAGATGACGGCGCTATCGCGGGTTGTCGTAGATCATGACAGGCCTGACTTCGATCGAGCCGGTCTTGGCACCGGGAATCCGCGCCGCGAGGCCGAGCGCAGTGTCGAGATCCTTGGCCTCGACCAGATAGTAGCCGCCGAGTTGTTCGCGCGTTTCGGCGAACGGCCCGTCGGTCGTCAGCGTCTTGCCATCGCGGACCCGCACCGTGGTCGCCGTCGACACCGGCTGCAGCCCGTCGCCAGCCTTGAAGTGCCCGCTCTGGATGATGGACTGGGTGTAAGCGCCGTACTCCGCCGTCACCGCCTTGCGGTCGTCGGCATTCATACGGCCATATTCCGCGTCGCTCCGGTAGATCAGCAACAGGTACTGCATCTCATCTCTCCTCTTGATCGGCTGGATCGCCGACACCCAGTCGAACGGGCGGCAGGCGGGACGACTGTTCAGGATAAATTATTTTGGCGGCCCTGGCGGGGCTAATCCGGCTTGACGGGACCGCCCGAAACGCCCATGCCATGGACGTCAGTCGGCCGGACGGCCGCTCCCGCTGGTGCCGAAAGGCCGCGGGGGAGGAAAGTCCGGGCTCCATCGACATACGGTGCCGGATAACGTCCGGCGGGGGCAACCCCAGGGAAAGTGCCACAGAGAACGAACCGCTCCCTCCTCGGAGGAAGTAAGGGTGAAAAGGTGCGGTAAGAGCGCACCGCGTGTCCGGCAACGGAGACGGCATGGCAAACCACACCGGGAGCAAAACCGAATAGGGACGGCAACGCGGTTAGTTCGCGCATGCGCGATAACACCGCAGGGCGATGTCAGGCCCGCTGTCCGGGTAGGTTGCTCGAGGCAAGGTGCAAACCTTGTCCCAGAGGAATGGCCGTCACGTACCATTCGAAAGAACGGTGCCCTACAGAACCCGGCTTACAGGCCGGCTGATACTTTGGAGTATGAGGGGCCCGGCGCAACACGCCGGGCCCCTCGCCATATCCGGCACCACAATCGCGCCTCATCTGCTAGACTACCCGCTTCGCGGAGGATCGCAGATGGATCTTCAGAAGATCATGGCGAAGGCCCGAGACGTCGCCAAGAGCACCGGCACGATCACGACCGAACAACTCAACGGCCTGTGCCCGAACAGTATGGAGCCCGAAGACATCGCGACTCTCTTCGCGGCTCTGCGGACCGAGGGAATTCGCCTCAAGGACGACGAAGCAGAAAAGTAACAGCCACTCGCTGGAACTGGACGTGTCCGTCTGCCCGAGATTCAAGAAAATCAAGAGGAGGAATGGTAATGTCTGTCGCCTGCAAGTTCGAACGCAGCATTCTCAGCCACGAGGAATACGAGGCCATCCGCCTGACACATCACCCCGCCATCTACGGCGTCGAGGTGGCTGAGCTCGAGGCGATGCGACCCCGCTTGCGCAAGATGCGCGACAAGGAGCGAACGGTCGGCCGCCACAAGCAGCGTGAGAGCCGCGGCAAGACCGAGGCGCGCGGGACGAGCTTTCCGGGAACCGCCGCGCATGCTTCGGAACGGAAGCAAGTATTTGCGGCGGCGCTGAAGCGGGTGAACACGGAGCTCAGGCGCCAGCACAATCTGGCGACCCGGACGGCGCATGTCGAAGCCGCCCGTAAGGCCCTCGCGCTGCACCGGGCCGCGAACTTCACGACGCGTCCCCCGGCCGGTGCCACCGCGAGCGAAGGCATGGCGCCGAAGCCAAGTGAACGCCGACGAAAGATCATTGCAGGCACGAAGATCGGACGGGTGTCGCAGGCGACCAAAGTCGCCCAAGCCGTGCGCGACGCGCGTGGTGCTTGACGCCGTCTTGTTGGTTCCGGGCGGTGCCTGGCATCGCTCCCAAAATTGCGGCTCGTCAGGACACGATCTCCTGCAGCGTTGGCCATCAGCGCCTCGGGCGCGGTGACGTTCGGCGAGTGGCTGGCGTCGATCTCGAAAGAGCGCCAGCCGTCGCCGTCCTGCGTCGCCAGGCCCATCTGCGCGGCGGTCGGCGCGTCAAAACGACCCGAACGCGGTGCCGATTGCGATCACCGCGATGAGTGCGATGACGGAGTTCATGATCCCGACCATGACGATGTCGAGATAGCTGTCGCGATGCGTAAGGCCGCAGATCGCGAGCAGGCTGACAACCGCGCCATTGTGCGGCAGGATGTCCAAAGTTCCGGAGCCAATCACCGCCACACGGTGCAAAAGGCCGGGCTCGATGCCTGTCTGCGCGGCAAGTTCCATATATGTCGGCCCCAGCGCATCGAGTGCGATCGTCAAGCCGCCGGAGGCCGATCCCGTCAGCGCGGCAAGCATGTTCGTCGCCACCGCAAGTGACACCAGCGGGCCGCCTTCGATTCCCAGCACCCAGTCGCGCACCGCGCCGAAGGCGGGCAGCGACGCGATAACCGCGCCGAAACCAACCAGGCTCGCAACGCTCAACGCCGGCAGGACGGACGCATTGGCGCCGGCGTCCATGGTTCGCCGCAGCGCGGCCAGTCTCGTCCAGTTGCACAGGATGACGGTTGCAATCGCGGCCGCCAGCGCGACGACGACCGACCAAACGCCGGCGACCGCCGGCAGCGACGTGCTTCCCCAGCGCTGCTCGGCCAGGAATGCGAAATCAAGCCGCGGCAGGATGAGAAGCGACATCGCCAGGTTGACGGCGACGACGACGATCAGGGGCAGCACGGCGTTGAAGATCGGGACGGCCGCTTCGCTGCGATGCCCGTGGCGTATCTCCGCCGGGTCGAATTCCCGCGCCGTCGTCGCCCGCTCGCGCACCAGCTCATCATCGGCTGCGTCGCCGGACGCCGGCGGCGGCTCGGCGCCATAGCCCTCGTTTGCGCGGCGGGCCGTCTTCTCCGCCCGCAGCAACCACCACAGCCCGATGCCGAGCATGACGATCGCGGCCACGATGCCTAGGCCGGGCGCCGCGAACGGCGTCGTGCCGAAGAACGGCATGGGGATCGCATTCTGGATCGACGGCGTGCCCGGCAGCGCCGACATCGTGAAGGTCGAAGTTCCGAGGATGACCGCCGCCGGCACCAGGCGGCGCGGAATCCCCGCCGTGCGAAACAGCGATTGGGCCATCGGCACGATGACAAAGAACGCCACGAACAGGCTGACGCCGCCATAGGTGACCAATGCACCGGCAAGCACGACCGCAAGGATGACTCGGCGCTCGCCCAACCGCTCGGTCATGAAGCCTGCGACCGCTGCCACCGCGCCGCTGTCGTCCATCAGCTTGCCGAACACGGCCCCGAGCAGAAAAATCGGAAAGAACTGCGCGAGAAATTCCGCCGCGCTGGTCATGAAGGTCTGCGTCCAGCTCGCGAGCAAGGGCTGACCGCCGAATGCCGCGGCCACCAGCCCACAGAGCGGCGCCAGCAAGAGGACACTCCAGCCGCGGAACGCGAGACAGACCAGCAGGCCGAGCCCGACGAGAATGCCGAGAAGCCCCATCGCCTCAGCACTCCGTCAGCAGGATGTCGAGATCGGCCGTCGAACGCTGGCCAATATCCACGCCGTGCGCATCGAGGAATTCGCCGGCGGCGCGCCGTCCTTCCTCCTGCAGCTTGGCGACGAATGCCCATTCTGCATTGAGCTTGGACGACGAACCGAACGTCGCGAGCAAGTCGCTCTTGATCCGATGTGTCTTCATCTGCGCCCAGCGCGCCCCCTCGCCGGTGCCGGGATCGGCGACCTGACGGAGCAGCGCGATCATCCGCAGCTCCTTTGCCAGTGGCGAATTGAACGAGATTTCGTTGAGGCGGTTGAGGATATCAGCGGCGGAGCGCGGCTCCTCCGGCCGCTCGGTCGGATTGATCTGGACGACGATGGTGTCCCGCGCGTCGGTCTCACGGACCAGCGGCGTGATCGTCGGGTTTCCGGCATAGCCGCCGTCCCAATATGGCTCACCGTCGATCTCGACGGCCCGAAACATCGTCGGCAGGCAGGCCGACGCGAGCAGGACATCGGCGGTAATCTCCGCATTACGAAAGATTCGTCCGCGCCCCGTCCGCACGCGCGTGGCGGTCACGAACAGCTTGATCGGTGCGCGCGCGAGGCGCTCGAAATCGATGCTCTCTGCCAGGATCCGGCGTAGCGGATTGAAGCCGAGAGGATTGAGATCGTAAGGCGAGAGCACCCGCGATATCAAATCGGTGAAGAAATAGGCCGGAGAGTTGTCGAGCGACCATCGTCCCATCAGGCGGTCGAGCGGCGAGCGTTGCAGCGGACTGAACGCGGCGGCACGCGAAACGCTGCGCCAGTATTTTTCGAGGGCCTCGCGCGCGCCGGTGGCGCCGGCCGCGGCCCAGCCATCCGCCAGCACGGCGGCATTCATTGCGCCGGCCGATGTTCCGGAAATGCCCGCGATCTGAAACCACGGCTCTTCCAGCAGCCGGTCCAGGACGCCCCACGTGAACGCGCCATGCGATCCGCCACCTTGAAGCGCCAAGTCCACGAGTACGGGGCTTCGGTTCATCGGTCCACGCCCACATCGTTTCACGCCGCGCTCGGATTATGTCGCAGATCGCCTGAACAAGCGAGATCAAGTTGCCGTCGCCGTTGACGTCAAACGATGGTTCGTGACATCAGCTTTGCCCGACATTGTTCAAAAAAGCGACACACGGATACGGCGTCGGTAGACCTGCTGCTACCCAGCCTGGGCCGTGATCTCCTCGAGCATCGCCATCAGCGCCTCCGGCGCGGTGACGTTCGGCGAGTGGCTGGCGTCGATCTCGAAGTAGCGCCAGCCGGACTCGTGCTTCGTTCGCCTGGCAAACTGGCCGAACGTGTCGGCCTGCGTGGCACGGGTGGCATAGATATAACTGCGCGGCAGGTCGGTCTCGCCGCGCTTCAACTGCAGCTTCTGCTCGAAGCATTTGATCGGCATGTCGACCCTGCGCGCGGTCAGCCATTCGACATCTGCGGGAGACGTGTCCGGCGGCGTCGGCATCGGCGGAATGCGCCAGCCGTCGCCGTCGCTCGCGAGTTCACGCATGGTCTCGATGGCCGCTTCGTTGAGATCGAACAGCGACTGGCCGTCACGCGGCACGAAGGCGTCGATATAGATCATCTGCGCGATACGCTCGCGCACCCGGTCGGCGACGCCGGTCGCGACCATGCCGCCATAGGAATGGCCGACCAGCACGATGTCGCGCAGGTCTTCGTATGAAATGACGTTGAGCACGTCCTGGATATGCGCTTCCAGGTCGAGCGCCTGATGCGCAAGGTGCGCGCGCTCGCCGAGTCCGGTGTAGCTCGGCGTGATCAGCCGGTGCCCGGCGGCCTGCATCAAGGGATGCATCTTCTTCCACGCCCATCCCGCCGACCAGGCGCCGTGACAGACCAGAAAGGTTTTTGGCGGGTTCGCAGTCGACACACTTGCAGTCATGGGCACGCTTCCATTCCGATTATCGTTGATGAGCCGCGATTTTGAAGTGTACCCACAGCCACCGTCGTGTAAACGTCCCGGCAACGATCATAAGAACGAGATGAGGAATGACCACGGCGAGCTACGCCATACTGTTCTTCGGCGCGCTTGCCGGCGGTTTCGTCTCCGGTCTCGCCGGCTTCGGTACCGCGCTGATGGCACTCGGCATCTGGCTCTATGTGCTGCCGCCGACACTTGCGGTGCCGCTGGTGCTGGTCTGCTCGGTGATCGCGCAGGTTTCGACGCTGCCGTCGATCTGGAAGACGATCGACTTTCGCCTGGTCTGGCCGTTCGTCATCTGCGGCCTCGCCGGCGTGCCGATCGGCATTTTGCTGATCGCCCGCGCCGACCCCGACGTCTTCAAGCTGACGATCGGCGTCTTCCTGCTGGTGTTTCCGACCTTGCTGTTCCTGCAACGCAAGCCGATGTCGATTTCGTTTGGCGGCACATGGGCCGACGGCGCGATCGGATTTGCCGGCGGCATCCTCGGCGGCCTCGCCGGATTGTCCGGCCCGCTGCCGATCCTGTGGGCGAGCGTGCGCGGCTGGGGCAAGCAGCAGCGCCGCGGCGTGTTCCAGATCTTCAACTTCACGATCCTCGCCGCCGCGCTGCTGATCCAGATCGCAAGCGGGCTGGTGACGACGGAACTGATCTGGCTGACGGCCTGCGCATTTCCGGGAACGCTGCTCGGCGCCTGGCTCGGCTCGCGGCTCTATCACGCGCTCAGCGACCGCAATTTCTCCGACGTCGTGCTGGTGCTGCTGTTCCTGTCCGGCGTGGCGCTGGTGTGGAACGGGCTGGCGCCGCGATAATCAGCCGCCGTCGCAGATTGGCTGAGCCGGTCATCCGACCGGCTCGAGACCAGCGCGCTCCGGAGTGGCTTCCCGCGCCGGCGGCGCGAGACGCTTGCTGAGTTCGCGACGCAGCAACCACAAGCTCAGACCGGCCTGCAGCCACGTCGACACGATCGACAGGTACCACACGTGCTCGATCCGGAAGCCGGCACGCGTCGAGAGCCAGATCACCGGCACCGCATAGGCGAAGAGGCGCACGAACGAGCTCAGCAGCACCGGGCGGGTGTTGCCGAGGCCCTGGAACATGCTGTTGCAGGTAAAGACCAGCCCCTGCGCCACCAGATTCATGGACACGAAGTGCAGGAACTGGGCGGCGACCGCCATGGTCTCGCGATCGTTCGAGAAGCCGTCGAGCAACAGCCCCGGCTTCCACTGCGCGAGGATCGTGATCGCGATCATGACGACGGTGCCGATCGACACCGCCTTGATGAAGGTCTCCCGCACGCGCCCGGCATTGCCTGCGCCGAAATTCTGACCGGCGATCGGGCCGGCAGCGAGCGCGACCGCCAATGCCGGCATCTGGATCAGACCGAGCACGCGCGTCCCGATGCCGAAGCCGGCCTGGGCCGCCGGGCCGAAATCGCGCAGCACGTAATAGATCACGCCCATCCAGGCAAAGATCAGCGCGAACTCGCCGCCGGCAGGCAGGCCGACATTGAAGATGCGCGTCCACTGGCGGAGTTGCGGGCGCCACTGCGCGGGATCGAACCCGACATAGCGCTCCAGCTTGCGGAAATACGCGAACAACATCAGCACGCCGATGAGGACGGCGATCGAACTTGCCAGACCAGCCCCGGCAACGCCGAACGCATGACCGGTGCCCCAGCCCGCGATCAGCACCGGCGCCAGCGCGATGTTGATGATGACCGCGACCGCCTGCACCAGCATGCTGGGCCGCACGATGCCGGTCGCCCGCAGCGCTGACGCCATCACCTGAATGAGGAACTGCAGCGCCAGCGCCGGCATGAACCACAGCAGATAGGTGGTGCCCGCGTCAACGGTGGCCTGGTCGGCCGCGACCGCGCGCATGTAAGGGCGCGACAGCACGACGCCCGCGACCAGCGTCAACAGCCCGCACAGCACCGACAGCACGATCGACTGATTGAACACAAGATTGGCATCGGCGCGATCGGTGCGGCCCACGGCATGCGCGATCAGTGCGACGGTGCCGACGCCCAGCACTTGCATCAGCGCGTTGACGAGAAAACCCGCATTGCCGGCTGCCGCCACGCCCGCCACGGCGGCATCGCCGAGACCCGCGACAAAATAGAGGTCGACCAATTGACAGATCATGATCGTGATCATGCCAACCACGATCGGAGGCGCCATGGTCAATATGTGGCTCACGATGGAGCCTCGCGTGAGGTCTTTCATTACAATTCCAATCTCAAATCGATTCTCGTATCAATTCCGGCGCGTGGCTGAAGAACATGAGCCCATCAGCCACGCGCCCTTGCATCATTCCGCCGCGACCTCGCCGAACTCGGTCGCCTGGCGCTCGAACAGGCCGCGGTAGATGCCGCCCGGCCGCGCGGCAAGCACCTCGTGCGTGCCCTGCTCGACGATCTGGCCGCGATCGAACACCAGGATGCGATCCATGCTGCGCACCGTCGACAGCCGGTGTGCGATCACGATCGAGGTCCGGCCCTTCATCAGCCGCTCCATCGCCTGCTGGATCAGCGCCTCGGACTCCGAATCCAGGCTCGAGGTCGCCTCGTCCAGGATCAGGATCGGCGCATCCGCCAGGAAGGCGCGCGCCAGCGCCACGCGCTGCCGCTCGCCGCCCGACAGCTTGACGCCGCGCTCGCCCACCAGCGTGCCGTAATCCTTCGGCAGCCGCATGATGAAGTCGTGCGCATTGGCAAGCCGCGCCGCCTGCTCGATCGCCGCCATGCTGGCGCCCGGCCGGCCATAGGCGATGTTCTCCGCCAGCGTGCGATGGAACAGGATCGGCTCCTGCTGCACGATCGCAATCTGACTGCGCAGCGATTGCTGCGTCGCCTTGGCGATGTCCTGACCGTCGATCAGGATCTTTCCGCCGGAGACGTCGTACAGCCGCTGCACCAGCTTGACGAAGGTCGTCTTGCCGGAGCCGGAGCGCCCGACCAGACCGACGCGCTCGCCGGCATCGATGTCGACCGACAGCCCGTCATAGAGCGGCCGGCGATGGCCGCCATAGTGGAACGTGACGTCGTCGAACACGATGCGGCCGCCCTGGATGTCGATCGTCCCGGCATCGTCAGCATCGACGATGCCGAGCGGCTCGCCATGGATCTGCACCAGCTCCTCCATGTCGTTCACCGAACGCTGCAGGTTGTTGATGTGCATGCCGACATCCCGCAGGTAGGCGTGGATGATGTAGTAGCTGGTCAGCACATAGGTGACGTCACCCGGCGTGGCGTGGCCTTGCGCCCACAGCAGGATTGCGCCGCCGATCACCGACGCGCGGAAGCACAGCAGCACCACGAGCTGCGCCGTCGAGGTGTGGTTGTAGCGGAACCAGGTCCGCCGCACCCGCCGGCGCCAGCGGCTGATGACGCCGTCGAGCCTGCCATCCTCGCGCGCCTCGGCGCCGAACGACTTCACCACCGCGTTGCAGGTCAAGGCGTCGGCCAACGTGCCGCCGACCTTGGTGTCCCAGGCATTGGAGACGCGCGCGGCCGGCGCGACGTAATACACCTGGAACAGCATGGTCATCGCGACATAGATCACCGAACCGACCGCGATCACCGCGCCGAGCTGCGGCCAATGCATGCCGAGCAGGATCATCGAGCCGACCAGCACGATGAGCGACGGCAGCAACGCCATCAGGATGGTGTCGTTCAACAGATCGAGCGCCCACATGCCGCGTGTGATCTTGCGCACGGTGGAGCCCGCGAACGAATTGGCGTGCCAGTCGGTCAGCAGCGACAGCGCGCCGAGGCCGACGATGGCGCCGAACGCCAGCATCGCCGCATGGCGCGCCATCGCATCGGTGGCGCCCGCGGTCAGCGCGTCGACCAGATGGCCTGAAAATACCGGCATGAACAGGTCGGCAGCGGTCGCGCCGAGGAAGCCCGCGGTCACGGCGGAGGCGCGGAACGGCTGTTCCAGCCAATGGCGGAACACGAATGGCAGCACGATCCGGATCGCCGCCGGTCGCTTGGTCGTTTGAGTGGTCATGGTCCATTCCGGCCACGCTTTTGCAGCGCAAGCCGGCTCCATCTGGGGCAACGCGCGGACAGAATCCGGCCGCAGGCGTCGCTGAAAACAATCGGTAATGTGTTGGGAAGTTTGGATGATCGGGCATCGAGCCCGATCAGCGCCGGGACCTAATGCGCGAGAGCGCCCAGCAGCAACGAACGCGGGCGCACGGTCTGCGAAACAAACGACATCATGTGCATCTCCCCGGTTCGTGAAACGATGGCGCTGCTTATAAATGCATCATGCGCGATTGGCAAGATGACATCCGCGTGAGTGCGTCAATGTGTCGACGATGTCGGCTATTCACGCCAACGGGTGCACGCCGCGATCCACTCAATGCGCGTCGCCGCCGCCGGCGGCCATCGACGGCGGCTTGTTGACGAACAGCACCAGGAGGCTGAGCGCGACGTAGAACAGCGACAGCATGAAGAAGGCGTCGCCATAACCCATCACCGCGGCCTGGCGGTGCACGAGCTGCGAGAGCTGCTTCATCGCCATCAAGGTGGAGTCGCCCATGCCCTGCAGGCGCTGGGCGAAGTTGTTGAGGGTCTCCACCGCCATCGTATTGCCCCAGGTCACGCGATCCTGCAGCCGCGAGATGTGCAGATCGGTACGATCGTTGAGCACCTCGTTGATGACGGCGAGCCCGACCGCGCCGCCGAGGTTGCGCATCAGGTTGAACAGGCCCGACGCATTCTTGACGCGGTCCGGCTGCAGCGTCGCGAGCGCGATGTTGTTGGTCGGCACCATCGCGCACATCATGCCGATGCCGCGCAGGATCTGCGGCAGCAGCAGCTCGTAGAAATCGTACTCGCGGGTAATCCAGGTCATCTGCCAGGAGCCGAGCGCGAAGGTGACGAGGCCGAAAGCGATGATGTAGCGCAGGTCGACCTTCTGCATCAGCCGGCCGACCACCGGCGCCATGAAGAACATGGTCATGCCGGAGATGAACATGGTCTCGCCGATCATCAGCGCGCTGTAGCCGCGGATCTCGGCGAGATAGCGCGGATAGACGTAGGTGAGGCCGTAGAGCCCGACACCGATGCAGAACTGCAGCACGCAGCCGACCGCGAAGTTGCGGTTGGAGAAGGCGTAGAGATCGACGATCGGCTCCTCCGCGGTCAGCACCCGCCAGAAGAAGGCGATCGCCGAGACGAAGCAGATCGCGGCGCAGATCGCCACCGAGGTGTCCTGCAGCCATTCATATTGCGGGCCTTCCTCCAGCACATATTCGAGCGAGCCGAGGAAGCCGCCCATGAAGATCAGGCCCCACCAGTCGAAGCGGTCGAGCAGCGCGAAGTTGGGCTGATCGAAATCGACCAACGCCAGCACGCCGACGGTGATGATGACACCGGGCACGATGTTGATGAAGAACAGCCAGTGCCACGACATCAGGTCGGTGATGTAGCCGCCGACGGTCGGGCCCACGGTCGGCGCCAGCGTCGCGACCAGCCCGATGACCGGCGCCACGATATAGAACTTGGAGCGCGGGAAGATGGTGTAGGCGGAGGCGAACACCGTCGGGATCATGCCGGCGCCGAGGAAGCCCTGCAGCGCGCGCCACAGGATCATCTGCTCGATCGAGGAGGCAAAGCCGCACAGCAGGCTCGATGCCGTGAAGCCGAACGCCGAGATTGCAAACAGCAGCCGGGTGCCGAGCGCGCGCGACAGGAAGCCGGACAGCGGGATCGCGATCACCTCCGCGATCAGATAGGCGGTCTGCACCCACGACACTTCGGTCGACGACGCCGACAGGCCGGCCTGGATCTCGGTGAGCGAGGCCGAGACGACCTGGATGTCCAGGATCGCCATGAACATACCGAACACCATGATGATGAAGGCAAACAGCCGCTTTGGCTGGATGCGCTCGGAATCCGAAGCGCCGGTCATCATCGAGGGCGAGGCAGTGGTCGCGTCGGCCATGGGCTCATCAGGCTCCGAGCCTCGGACTGCGTCCGAAGCGTCAAGGCATCATTGCGGATGGATCATCATCGGCGAGTCGAGGTCGGTATCGGCGTCGGCATCGGCCGCGCCCTCGCTGGTGTCGACCGTGGTGTAGACCGACATGCCGGCGCGCAGCAGGCCCTGTTTGGCGACGCTGTCAGGCACGCGGATGCGGACCGGCAGGCGCTGCACGATCTTGGTGAAATTGCCGGTCGCGTTGTCGGGCGGCAGCAGGGTGAACACCGAGCCCGCCGCCGGCGAGATGCTGTCGACGATGCCGGTGAACTTGCGGAAGCCGTAGGCGTCGACCTTGATCGTCACCCGCTGTCCGGTGCGGATGCGCTTGAGCTGGGTCTCCTTGTAGTTGGCGTCGATGAAGACGCCGGCGAGCGGCACCACATTGCCGAGCCGCTGCCCGACATTGATGTAATCGCCGGTGTTGACCAACCGGTTGGAGAAGGTGCCGTCGACCGGCGCGCGCACCTTGGTGAATTCGAGATCGCGCTCGGCCTTGGCGAGCTGGGTCTGCAATTCGGCGAGCTGGGCGCGGGCCTCGGCCTGCTGCGCCTTGGTGACATCGACGTTGCTCTTTGCGGCGTCGTAGGCAGCCTGCGCCGACCGCACCGCGGCCGCGCCTTGATCACGGCCCGCTTCGGAGACTTCGAAGGTGGCGCGCGAGGCAAAGCCCTTGGTGCTCAGCGCCTGCTGGCGATCGTAATCGAGATCGGCGCGCTTCAAACCGGCCTGGGCGGAGACGAGCTGCGCCTGCGCCTGCTCGACCGAGCTTTCGGCCGCCGCGACCTGGCGACCGATGCGCTCGATCGTTGCCTGCTGGGTCGCGATCCGCGTGCGCGCGGCATCGACCGCGATGCGATAGTCGCCGTCATCGATCCGGAAGATCACATCGCCGGCCCGCACCAGCGCATTGTCGCCGGGCAGGATCGCCGCGATATGGCCCGCGACGCGCGCGCCGAGCATGGTGTTGTTGGCGCGGACATAGGCATCGTCGGTCGAGATGTAGAAGCGCCCGACCATCAGGTAATAGGCGGCATAGCTTGCGGCGGCGAGCGCGAGCAGGCCGACAATGCCCATCAACACGAATCGGCGCTTGCCGGATTTCGGCGCAGCGGTGGCGGGCGAAGCCGCCGGCTGCTCGGGCGCAGCAGCGGGTGGCGCTTCAGCCGGGCTCTTGGCTTCGTCGGCCCTCGCCTGCTCGCCGAGATCGGCCGATGCGTCGCGCGCCATCGCGTCCCCGGCCATCTCAGGCTCGGAACGAACAATGCGTGCAGCCTGATCTCGTGCTGCGGCCATAACCGAGGCTCCCCACAAAAAATCTTGAGGCCCGCGATGGCGGAATACGGGCCGTGCGGCGCATCGCCACTCCTTCCAATACCATTGACCGAACGGTTCGGTCAATCTATATTCCTACCCGGCGGTTTATAATGGTTCGATTGTCCCGTTGGTTCATTCCGGGTTGAGTTCTTTCGCGAGAAGCTAAATCAATGGTTGCAGCCCCCCGAACCTCGCTCCAAGCCGTCGGCGAGGAGGAATCTTCGAAACGCCGCCAGATCCTGGACGGCGCCCGCAAGGTATTCCTGGAGCTCGGCTTCGACGGTGCCAGCATGGGCGAGATCGCCCGCGCCGCCGCCGTCTCCAAGGGCACGCTCTACGTGTACTTCCCCGACAAGGCCGGGCTGTTCGCGGCGATCGTCGAGGAGGAAAAGCTCGAACAGGGCAAGGTCTCCTTCAACTTCGACCCGGCGCGCGACGTCGACACCACCCTCCCCGAGTTCGGCCGCGCCTATATCGCCTTGCTGTGCCGGCCCGGCGGCGGCTCGGCGATCCGCACCGTGATGGCGATCGCCGAGCGGATGCCCGAGCTCGGCAGCCGGTTCTACACCCATGTGATCGCCCACACCGTCGACCGCTTCGCCGCCTATCTGGAGGCGCGCGCCGCGCTCGGCGAACTCGTGATGGACGACACCCAGCTCGCGGCCTGGCAGTTCATGCAGATGTGCCAGGCGACGCTGTTCCAGGCATTCATCTTCCAGGCCAATCCGTCGCCCTCACCGGAGCGGATCGCGACCGTCGTCGACAGCGCGACGCGCGTGTTCTTCGCAGCGTACCGGCCGAAGCAAGCGAACTGATCTCTTCGTCATTGCGAGCCAACGGGTCGTGCGAACGCGCGCCCGATGGCTCGCAATGACGGGGACCTAAAGGCGCGCTACCATGGCCGAGCCCGACGCCAATTCGAGGTGATCATCTGCCATGAACGACCTCACCATCCGAAACATGCGGCCTGACGAGATCGCACTGGCGGTCGACTGGGCCGCGGCGGAGGGATGGAATCCCGGTCTCGCGGATGCGCCCTGCTTTGCCGCCGAAGACCCGCAGGGCTTCTTCATCGGCGAGCTCGACGGCGAGCCAGCGGCCGTGATCTCCTGTGTCAATTACGGCGCGCAGTTTGCCTTTCTCGGCTTCTACATCGTGCGCCCGGATCTGCGCGGCCGCGGCCATGGCCTGAAGATCTGGAATGCGGCCATCGCGCATGCGCGTCCGCGCGTGATCGGGCTCGACGGCGTGGTGGCGCAGCAGGCGAACTACCAGAAGTCAGGCTTCGCGCTGGCTTACGCCAATGTGCGCTACGGCGGCACGGTTGCCGCACCGTCGGCAGCAAACCCCAACATCGTCGCGCTCACCGATTTGCCCCTGGCGCAGATCGAGGCCGACGACGCCACGGTGTTTCCGGCCCCGCGCCCGGCCTTCCTGCGCGCCTGGATCAACAATTCGGGACATGTCGGGCGCGCGTTGATACGCGACGGCAGGCTCGCCGGCTGGGGCGTGATCCGTCCGTGCCGGAGCGGCCACAAAATTGGTCCGCTTGTCGCCGACAATCGCGCCGGCGCCGAAAGCATTCTCTCCGCATTGCTCGCGAGCGCGGGCGGCGGCGAGATATTCCTCGATGTCCCCGCGATCAATCGTGATGCCGTTGCGCTCGCGCAAGGCCTTGGGCTGTCACCGGTGTTCGAGACTGCGCGGATGTACACCGGCGCGATTCCTCCCTTGCGGATCGACCGCGTGTTCGGCGTCACGACTTTCGAGCTCGGCTAGCGCCGCCTGTGCGTTCAAATGACGCAGGATCGCAAACACGGTTCCTGTGAAGCCGCTCATAACGCGGTTATTCGACAACGCAATATACTTCTGGTTGAGCGAAGGAGCCAGCCCGGCGCACTTCCGCGCACTGTGCTCGTCCGCAAGGAGGTGTCATATGGCGTTCCTGTTCTTCAATTTCCGCAGCATGAGCCTCAGCGAGGCGCTCGCCAATGTCGGCGAACTCAAGGGCGTCGTCGCCAACACGCTGAAGCAGAGCGGCTTCACCGACGTCGTCAACACCCAGTCGGAGGTCGCCGGCAACAAGAACGGCGTTCGCGTGTCCATCCTGCATCTGCACAATGTCGATCGGCAGTTCTGGCAGGTGTTCATGGCCGGCGGCGATACCGCGGCTACCAAGCAGACGCTCGACGACGTCGTCAACAAGGTGGAGCACCTCGCCTTCCTGTAGGGCTCCCGGCTCTGATTGAAGCAAGACGTGCGAAATCCCCGCGGGTCAACCGCGGGGATTTGCGTTCCCTAAAGCGCGATGAGATTGGGTTGAATCGTCATCGCGCTTTAGCTCCTTGTTTGAGCATGATCTTTTCGGAAAACCGCTTCGCACTTTTCCGGATCATGCTCTAATTCGCCGCCGCGTTGACTTGCGGCGTGGCGACGTTGTCCTGCTCCACCTCCTCCGGCAGTCCGGCGAAGCGGCGCAGCGCCTTCGCCATCTTCACGCGGCCGGCGACGCCGGTGATGATGACGTCGACCATCACGAACGACGAGTGGAAGTGGCCGTTGCCCTTGAGTTGCTCGACCTTGACGCCGGCTTTCGCGAGCGCGTCGCCATAGGCATTGCCCTCGTCGCGCAGCGGGTCGAACTCCGCCGTCGCAATGAATGCCGGGGGCAGGCCTTCGAGCTTGCCGCGCAGCGGCGCGACGCGCGGATCGGTGCGGTCGGCCGGAGAGCAGTACAGGTCCCAGAACCAGAACATCAGCCCCCGAGTCAGGAAATATCCGGCTGCGTTGTCGACATAGGACTGGCGGTCGAAGGTCGAGTCGGTGACCGGGCAGATCAACAGCTGGCCTGAGATCTCGGGTCCGCCGCGATCGCGCGCGAGCTGGCAGGTAACGGCCGCGATGTTGCCGCCGGCGCTCCAGCCCGCGACCAGCACCGGCCCGGGCCTGCCGCCGAGCTCGTCGGCGTGGGCGGCGATCCAGCGCGTCGCCGCATAGCCGTCCTCGGCCGCGGCCGGGAAGCGATGCTCGGGTGCGTGGCGATAGCCGACGCTGACGATGATCATGCCGGTGCGCCGGCACAGATCGCGGCAGAACGGATCATCCGACAGCTCGTCGCCGAGCACCCAGCCGCCGCCGTGGAAGTACACCACGATCGGATGCGGCCCGGCCGTCGCCGGCCGGTACAGCTTGTAAGGCAGCGGCCCGTCCGCGCCCTGCAGCATGCCGGTGCCGACCTCGCCGACCGGTCGTCCTGCAGGACGGCCCTTGTTGAACTCGGTGAGGAAATCGCGCGCGCCCTGCGCGCCCATCGTCTCGATCGGCGGCAGGTTCATCTCCGCCAGCATGCCGAGCACAAGCCGCACGTCCGGCTGCAACCGCACCACCTCGCCGTCATTGCACTGCTCGGCAACGCCGGGACCGGTGAGCCTGAAGCCGAGCATGCCGCGGCCGACCACCTCGTTGCAGATGCTGCGATACGGGCCGACGCCGCCGGTATAGGGCATCACGCCCTGCGGCTTGCCGGGCACGTTGGCGCCCGTGTACCAGGTGTTGGCGAGCCGGTGCAGCGTCAGCGTCGCGCAGTCGGCCATGTGGCGTTCCCAGCCGGCCTGCGCGGTGTCGGTCGCCTCCATCGTAGTGAAGCCGGCGTCGCGCAGCGCGGCGATGCGTTCGACCACCCAGTCGACATGCTGCTCGATCGAGACCGCCATGTTCGACAGCACCGATGGGCTGCCGGGGCCGGTGATCATGAACAGATTGGGGAAGCCCGCGACGGTGACGCCGAGATAGGTCTGCGGTCCGTGCGCCCAGACGTCCGACAGCGACTTGCCGCCGCGGCCGGAGATCGGATGCACCGCCATGATCGCGCCGGTCATCGCGTCGAAACCGGTGGCGAAGACGATGACATCGACATCGAAGCTGCGCTTGTCGGTCGAGATGCCGCTCGCCGTGATCGCCTTGATCGGCTCCTGGCGCAAATTGACCAGCGTGACGTTCGGGCGATTGTAGGTCGCATAGTAATTGGTATCGAGGCAGGGACGCTTGGCGCCGAACGGATGATCGTGCGGGGCCAGCGCGGCGGCGATCTCCGGATCCTTGACCACGGCACCGATCTTCTCGCGGATCAGATCGGCGACCACCTTGTTGCCGTCGACATCGACCGCCTGGTCGGCCCAGAGCTGGCTCAAGATGTGGACGAGGTCACCCGCCGCCCACGCCTTCTCGAACCGCTCACGGCGCTCGGCGTCGCTCAATTGCCAGCTCACCACGGTCTGCTGCGGATAGGGCACGCCGGCCATCGACCAGCGCGCCTGCTCGCGGTAGGCTGCGCGATCGCTCTCGAAGAACGCCTTGCGATCATCCGGCACCGGACCGTTGCCGGCAGGCAATGCGAAATTCGGCGTGCGCTGGAACACGGTGAGTTGCGCGGCCTGCTCGGCGATCAGAGGGATCGACTGGATGCCCGACGATCCGGTGCCGATCACGGCGACGCGCTTGCCCTTGAGATCGACGCCCTGATGCGGCCAGCGGCCGGTGAAGTAGATCTCGCCCTTGAAATCTTTGACGCCGTCGATCTCCGGCGGCTTCGGCGACGACAGGCAGCCGGTCGCCATGATGTAGTAGCGGCACGAGACATTGGCGCCGTTATTGGTCGAGATCAGCCAGCGCGACGTCGCATCATCCCAGGTCGCCTGCGTCACCTTGGTGCCGAACCTGATATCGCGACGCAGGTCGTAGCGGTCGGCAACGAAGCCGAGATAGCGCAGGATCTCCGGCTGGGTGGCGTATTTCTCCGACCAGGTCCACGCTCGATCGAGCTCGGGATCGAAGGTGTAGCTGTAGTCGATGGTCTGGATGTCGCAGCGCGCGCCTGGATACCGGTTCCAGTACCAGGTGCCGCCGACGTCGCCGCCTTCTTCAAGCGCCACCGCCGAGAAGCCCGCCTTGCGCAAGCGGTGCAGCAGATAGAGACCGGCGAAACCGGCGCCGACCACCGCGACGTCGACTTGCTGCGTGGTTCCGCTGTGGGTGGAGTCCGAAGCGCGTGCTGCAACTGCTGCGTCTGGCATGCCATTCCTCCCGTATGTTTTGATTTGACGGAAGGCTAGCCCTGCCCTTTCAGTTTGTCATCACGACAAACGCAATCTGAGGTCGCCGCAATTGTGACGCCCGCGGCCTGTAGCAGGATGCGCAGCGTGTGGACGCAAGTGGCGACGAAGGATGTGGGGAGCGCAATAAACGGCGTCACACACTACAACGTCGTCCCGGCGAAAGCCGGGACCCATACTCCGTCGCGGATGTTGTGGGCGAGACGCGTCGTTCCACCGGCGCGCAACAATGACCATCGGTGGTTATGGATCCCGGCCTTCGCCGGCACGACACCGAATATTCAGTGCCGGTCGTGATCAAAAACTCACTTGCTCTAGATGACGGGTTGGGCACACGCCCTCAGATCGACCGCATCAGACCGCCATCGACGCGGATGTTCTGGCCGGTGATGTAGCCGGCGCCGTCGGAGACGAGGAAGGCGATGGTTGCCGCGATCTCCTCCGCCTTGCCGTAGCGCTTCATCGGCACGGCGTCGCGCCGCTCCTCGGTCGCCGGCAGGCTGTCGATCCAGCCCGGCAGCACATTGTTCATGCGGACATTGCTGGCGGCGTAGCTGTCGGTGAACAGCTTTGTGAACGCGGCGAGCCCGGCGCGGAACACCGCTGACGTCGGAAACATCGCGCTCGGCTCGAAGGCCCAGGCGGTGGAGATGTTGACGATCGCGCCGGACTTCTGCGCCTGCATGTGAGGTGCGACCAGGCGCGTCGGACGGATCACGTTCATCAGATAGACGTCGAGGCCGGTGTGCCACTGCTCATCGGTCAGTTCGAGCACGCCGGCGCGCGGGCCGTGACCGGCGCTGTTGACCAGCGCATCGATGCGGCCCCAGCGCGCCATCACGCCGTCGACGGCGCGCTTCAGGTCGTCGTTCGAGCGGTTCGAGCCGGTGAAGCCGAGGCCACCGAGTTCACTCGCCAGCGCCTCGCCCTTGCCGGACGACGACAGGATCGCGACGCGAAAGCCATCCGCAGCCAAACGCCGCGCCGCCGCTGCGCCCATGCCGCTGCCGCCCGCGGTGACGAGTGCGACCTTCTCCAAAGCCATGATCTGATTTCCCATTTGATGACGAAGTTGACGCAAGGTCTATCATCTGGGATCAGGCAGCGCGACACCCGGCCTGCCGCACGATGGCGCACTACTTCCTGAACACCTGTTTCGATCCGGCGTCGAACCTGGCCACCGGCCGGTCCATCTGCCACAGCTCGATGTCGTGGGCGTCGACGAGACGGCCGGCCGACGTGATGGCCTGGTCGTCGTCGGCGCAATCCATGTTGACCACGCCGATGGATCGGCTGTGTTGCCCAACGATATATGCGCGATAGGTCGTCATCTTCGTTCTCCGGCCGTTGCGAACTCCGCCGCAGCGATGCCCGAGCGCGAAGATGAGCTTGAGGATGTATGAATTCGAGAAGGTCTGCTTCGACTTCTTATAAGCGCGGAATAAGTAGCGGCCGCGTCACGGGCCGATCGAATCAGCCGTCAGGCCGGCGCGCCGTTCTTGAGCAGCTTCGCGATGGCCGCAACCAGCTCATCGGGCGAGAACGGCTTGTTCAGCAGCACGCTGTCCGGCACGCCCCTGGTCGGCCACTCGTCGCCGCCACCGCCGGTGATGTAGAGCACCGGGAACGATGGATCGATCTCGCGGGCACCACGCGCGACACGCCAGCCGTCGAGCCGGCCGAGCAGGCGGATGTCGGTAACCAGCGCGCTGTACTTGGTGCGGAATGCCTTCAGCAACGTCAACGCTTCCTCGCCCGAGCCTGCGATCGCCGGCTCGTAGCCGCCGTCCTTCAGGGCGTCTTCCACCATCATCTGAAGATCACGATCGTCTTCGATGACGAGAATGATCGGAGCGTCTTGCAAAGCTATCCCCCAGAAATCAGCCGGGCGCGCTCCCGGCTCCGAAGCATATGCAGCATAAAAGTGGCCACCGTTTGCACGGTGTCACCCAGTAAAAATACGGGTATCAGACGCGTGTCTATTCGTCGGCGAATTCGTCTTCTTCGTTGACCCCCGCTCTACCCCGCGGAGCCGGCTTTCTGCCGCCAAGCGATCCTGTGACATAAGGTTCGCGCGTTGCATAGGGGTTACGGCCGCCGGCGCGCGCCGCGACCTCTTCGCCGGAGACCGCGGCGGGCTGGCAGATCAGGCGCCGGCTGGCCCGGCGCATCAGGTCCACATGGATGTGGTCGTAGTGATAGACGTTGGAACCCGGTGCCAGCACGGTGGTGAATTGCTGGCAGGCGGCGGCCTGGACATCGCGCAGGAAGCCCTGCTCTTCCGGCAGGCCCTTCCAGCCATCCTTCACCGAGACGCGGCGGCCATCGGACAGCGTGAAGGCTGCGATGTCGAGCGCATTGCCGAAGGCGTGCTCAGAAATATGCGCGTGCGAATTGCCGTTCATGCCGCGGCACGAATAGGCCGAGATCTGCTTGATCTCGACGACGCGCGCGCCGAACCAGCGCTGCGCCGCCGGCTGCACGGAATCGGCGAGCCAGCGCTCGAGCACGGAGACGATCGGGCACGCCAGTGTCGCCGCCGGCTTCACTGCGACCGGGCCGACCGTCATCACCGGATTGCCGTTCGACGGACCGAGCCGCGGCGGCGATGGCGCGCCGGGCGGCTGCTGCGAATAAGGCGCCGGTGAATACGGCGCGGCTGCGCCCTCGCGCTGCGGATTGCGCGGCAGGCCTGGATAATAAGGTCGCTCGCCGCTTGCCTCGGGCGACCCGTCCGGCGGCAGGTCGATCTCGCCCTGCTGCGGCGGCACGCCGGGCGCCGACAACGAGACCGGCCCGTTCGGCTGGCTGCCATAGTTCGGCTGGCCGACGGCCTGATCGGAATATGGCGCCTGCGCGGGCCCCGGACTGGGCTGACGGTTGATCGGCCAGCGCGGCTGGCCACCGACCGATGCCGGCGGACGCAGACTGTCATCGGCAAATCCATAGGCTGAACTGGTTTCGCCGAGGGCTGCGACCTTGAGCGGGAATTCGGCGCCGCAGACGCCGGGGCCGGAAATCGGATCGATGCGGACGAGGTCGGGCCCTTCCTTGACCGCACCTGATTTCAGGCAAGCGGCCTCGGCCTCGGCCCGCCACGGTTCGCGCTCGGCGGTCTGGAACAGACCACGGCCGCAACCAGCAAGCGACACAAGGACAAGGGAGCCGACGAGATACAAACGAACTCCACGCGTCATGGCGCGGAGGTTCTGCGAATTTGATTAAAGACTCTTCAACGCATTTCGACTGAATGATTTCAGCTGCTTTTAACCATGCGCGGCTTGCGGCGTAATGCTTGTTGCGTCAACCACTGACACGCGCTCTGCATCACGACGTAGAAGCGCAAGGAGATCGCCGCTCGTGTCGCGATGGAGAATGCCTTGGCATTCAGCATCCGTGTCCGGCGCAGGAAATTCATCTATAGGTAGCAGTTCCTGCCACAACAACCCGGATCGGGAACTGACAGGCGGTATCCGGTACTGCTGGCGCATACGTTCTGCGCAACGCCCTGGAAAATATTTGGTGCCGCTTCAACGCCTTGATTCGGCATCCGTTTGAACCGCACATCGCAATGCGGCATCGCTCGGAAACTCCGGCCGGACAGCACCGCTGACTTTATCCGCCAGGAACCACTTGCTAGCTTTTGCGTTAATGCGGGCAGCGTTGTGAACCAAGGGAGTTTCCCAATGGATTTCGCGAGTCCTCTGCTGAGCAAGCTGAGCATTGTGGCCGCGTACATCGCGTTCGCCTTCGTTGGCGCCATCATTCTCGGCGTGTTCTAGACAATCAGACAGGCGATGAGTTCAGCGCCCGGCGGCCGTCCCCCCGCCGGGCGCTTTGCGTCACCGATGAAGGCATCCGGTTACAAATTTGGACAGCTGCGCACTCAGGTGCGCGGCTCACCCCGGAGCTGCCCCTGCGTGATCACCCGCGCCCGCGAATGCCAGACGCGGACCCAGTCGACGCCGCTGCAATAGAAGCGGCCGAGCACGCAGGATTCGACGCGCAGTTTGTCCGCGCCCTGCACCGCGATCGTGCCGTAACGGATGATGCCGCTGTCCTGGCTGTAGACACCGCCCTTCCAGCGCGCATCCTGCTTCGGCTTCATGTTGATCAGCACCGCTTCGCCGAGATCGCGCGTGGACCTGTCGAGCGCGTAGCCGCACAGCGCGTTGCCGCAGAGGCGAATGCGGACCAGGTCGTTGGCTTCGGTCTGCCAGTCGCCGATCGGGCCGTCGTCCGGCTCGTCGACCTCGCGCGAGACTCGGATCAGCGGCGGCACCGGACCCGCAGGCACGGCGGCCGGCGGCGGAGCTGCGACGGCCGGCGGCGGCTCGGGCGTCATCACGCGCGTCGGCGCCGGCGGTGGTGGCGCGGCAACAGGCGGCGGCACGGCGGGAGCGGGCTTGTACACAATGATCGGCGGCGGTGCTGGCGGCGGGCTTGCGGCCGGCGTAACCGGGATCGCTGCGGGCGCGGGCACCGGATTCAACATGCGACCGTTGTCGCCACCATCGTCGCGCCTGGATCTGTCAGACACCGAGACGCAGGAGAGCGAGCGACACCGCGCCGAATCGAGATGGACGCGGTGGCCGCCGATCGAAAACGAGAGCCCCTCGCCGGCATAGGCGAACGGCGCGAACAGGGTCAGCGCGACGAGCAGGCAGGTGCGCTTCATCGAAGCCTCCAGAACATCCGACGACGCTTAGGGATGCGGTGCTCACGGCGCAGTGACTTGCATCACCATGGCAATTTCTCCCCGCCGCGGCGCGCCTTCGGCTGCGTCCGCCGGCGTGATGTGGATCACAGAACCTGGCCGCGCGGCCGCGTAGCGTCCGGACCAATCGATCCACCCCGCCCCACGCCACGGAGACCCAGATGAAGAAGCTCGTTGCGATCGCCGCGCTGCTGATGGCCACCACATCGGCGCATGCCGGCGGCACCGGCATAACCTTCGAGATCGACGGCCAGCGCGTGCATGTCGAGGCGCCGCGCAATTGCAGCGCGCTGTCCTGCATCCGCATCTCGGCGCCGGGCTATAGCGGCACGATCGGCGGCATCAGCAAGAACTTCGGCTCGAAGTCCGATGATGCTGAGGACGTCGCCGCGACGAGCTCGCCGCCACCGGCGCCCACCCCCGCGCCGGCTCAGGTCGCAGCGCCGCAGCCGGCCGCGCCGGTCGCCGCCGCGGTCCCGCCGCCTCCTCCGCCCCCGGCAACGGTTGCGACCGCCGCCCCTGCGCCGGTCGATGCCACCCCCGCTGCGACCGCACCGGCCCCGGTCGCAGCGCAGCCTTCGCCGCAGCCGCAGGCCGCGCCGGTTGCCTCAGCGCCGGCAACGGCGCCGACCGGACCGATCGGCGTCTGGGCCACGGAGGAGAACAAGGGCAATGTCCGCGTCGAAGCCTGCGGTGCCAGTCTCTGCGGCTATTCCGAGAAGACCAACGAACGCATTCTGATCAACATGAAGCCCGACGGCGGCAAATGGAGCGGCCGCATCCACGATCCCGACTCCGGCCGCAACTACGACTCGACGATCGCGATGAAGGGCCCGAATGCGATGCGCGTGCAGGGCTGCGCCTTCGGCGGCATGTTCTGCGGCGGCCAGACCTGGAAGCGGGTCAGCTGAACCGCAACTGACATCAGATTTTTGTGGTTGCCCCGGCGGTCGCTTCATGCGGACCGCCGGGCGCGCTATAAGCGTCGCAGTGTCGAGGTTGATTTGAACCTGCAGGCGGCTTGCGATGGCGATGACGGCTCTTGAACTCGGTCTGCGAGGCGCGGTGGTCGCGCTGTTCCTGGTGGTTTGCGCGGTGCTGCTGCTGCGCTACGCGGCAGTCAATCGCGCCGCAAGCCTCGGCGCCGCGATGGGCGCGGCCGGCGCGGCCTATGCGATTACGACCGCCCCCTTCTTTCCCGCATCATCATTCGGCTGGAGCTCACCGTTCGTCGCCTTCGCGATGGGGTCTCCGGTGATCTTCTGGCTATGGGCGCGCGCGATGTTCGAGGAGCGGTTTGCCCTGCGCCCTTGGCACGCGGCGGTGTGGACGCTGGTCGCCGGCCTCGGCGTCGTGAGCCATAGCGGCTGGACCATGTCGCCCGCGCTCGCAGCAGGCTGCGGCCGCACGCTGGCGCTGGCGACGATCGTGTTCGCGCTGCTCGGGATGGCGCAGCTGCCGAGGGGATGGCGCACGGCCGTGACGACGGCACGCGGGCGGCTGTTGATCGCGCTGGTCGTCGGCATCGGTCTCCAGATGACGTTCGCCGCCGCGGCCGGGTGGGCAGCGCTTCCGACCCGCTCGATCGACCTCAGCGCCGCACTCGCCCTTACCGCATTCGCGCTGATCGCGATCTGGATGATGCTGTTCGATCCGCCCGAGAACCAGCCGGCCGTCGCCGGCGCGGGAAACGGACCGGCCGCGCGGCAGGCGCGCCCGCTCGCGCATGCCGGCCCGCCGGCCTCGAGCCAGGCCGCGCTCAATCACCTCAGGCATCTGATGGCGACCGAGCGAACCTATCGGCAGGAGGGGCTGACCATCGGCGTGCTGGCGGTCAAGCTCGGCATGCCGGAATACCGATTGCGCACCCTGATCAATGACGGGCTCGGCCACCGGAACTTCAATGCCTTCCTCAACCGCTATCGGCTCGACGAGGCCAAGGCGGCGCTCGCCGATGCGGGCCAGGCCGAGGTACCGGTGCTGACGATCGCGCTCGATGCCGGGTTCCAGTCGTTGGCGCCGTTCAACCGCGCCTTCAAGGCGGACACCGGGCTGACGCCGACCGAGTTTCGCCGGCAGGCGATCGCCGGGCAAACCGCGGATGCGGCGGAAATCGCGCGGTCGGGGTGAGAATTCGCTCCTCGATTTCAGAAATCGATAGGCTTGCAGCCCCACAATCTGCCTAGCTGCTCCGACGCAGGCGCCGCGTCGCGGCAAGGCGTGATCAGGCATGACAAGGCAAGCGGAGCGCGACCACCGATGAAGCATTTCCTCACCGCGGCTAGGCTGCTGGCCCTCGACCTGGCGTCGACCCTTGTCTTTCTCGTTCTGTTCCTGGTGACCCACAACACCGCGCTCTCGGTCGGCCTCGGCATCGCGTTCGGCGTCGTGCAGATCGGCCTCCAGATCATGCGCGGCAGGCGGATCGATACCATGGAATGGCTGAGCCTGTTCCTGGTGGTTACCGCGGGCACCGCGACGCTGCTCACCAACGACCCGCGCTTTGTGCTGTTCAAGCCCAGCGTGATCTACGCCATCGTCGGCGTCGTGATGCTGAAGCGCGGCTGGCTCAACCGCTATCTGCCCGAGATCGCACAGAAAGTCGTGCCCGATGTCGCCGTCAAGGTCGGCTATGTCTGGTCGGGGCTGATGTTCGCCTCCGCCGCGGTCAACGCCTTCGTCGCGCTGACCTGCGAGATCACGACCTGGGCCGTCGTGATGCCGATCTTCGGCATCGTCAGCAAGGTCGTGGTGTTCCTCGGCGGCTTTGCCGCGCTCCGCCTCACCGCAAGGCGCCGCATCCGCGCCATGCCCGAGGCCGAACGCGAAGCCGTGCTCGCGCTCGAGCGTGCTCCGGAGGCCCGCGCTGCCGTCACGGCCGATCTCACGCCGTCCGCGAGTGGTTAACGAAACAAACCGGCGCGCGACGAAACCATTTTGCCGGGCGCATGAAGAATCGCTGAAACCAAGCCTGCCTAGTGATGCTCCCGACGACGCGCTGCATCGGCGCGATCACCACAAGGGGGACAAGATGGCTTTCACCGCTTCCGCGCTCCGTCACGGCAAACTGCTGGCGGCAACGGCGTTCACGCTCGGTCTGTTGACGTCCGCGTCCTATGCCTACACCGACGAGCAGCAGCAGATGTGCACCGGCGACGCGATGCGGCTGTGCAGTTCGGAAATCCCGGATGTCGATCGCGTCACCGCCTGCATGGTGCGCCAGCGCGCGCTGCTCAGCGACGGCTGCAAGGCCGTCTTCCACTACGTGCCCCCTGCGGCGGCCGCGCAGCCCGCAAGCTACACCCCCGCGGCCAAGCCGGCGAAGCCACTCAACATCACTCCTCACAAGCGCGGATAACCAAAACCCCAAGCAGCGACCGGGCACCGCGCTTCCTGTCGGGGGCGCGGTGCTTGATCGTTCTGGTCCGCCATGACAACAAGGCAGGACCGTTCATTCGGCATTCAGCCTGACGCGGCTCAATTGCCGATCCCCAAGGCCTCCCCGGGAATCGATGGTGATGCGCCGCACCTTTCTCTTTGCGCTCCTGCTTGGTGCCGGCGTCGCCATGGGTTGGCATACAACCGCCGATGCCGCGCCCGAGCTGACGCAGCTTGCACAAGCACAGCCTGCTCCGGCCCCCGCTCCTGGCGCGGCGCCGAGCGCGACGCCGGCCGCGCCCGCAACCGCTGCTCCGGCCGCGACGCCGCAGGCCACCGCGCCCGAGCCGATCGGCAACGTCGCCACGCTGACCGGAACCGCGACGGTCACGCGCAACAACACCACGACGCCGCTGCAGATCCGCGACGACATATTCGCCAATGACGATGTCGCCACATCGGCAACCTCCTCGCTCGGCATCACCTTCAACGACGGCACCACCTTCAACCTGCGCGCCAATGCCAGGATCACGATCGACAATTACGTCTATGAGGATGGCGGCCAGCAGAACAGCGCGCTGTTCAACGTCGCCAAGGGAACGGCGGCGTTCGTCGCCGCCGCCGTCGCCAAGACCGGCAACATGAAGATCTCGACGCCGACCGCAACCCTCGGCATCCGCGGCACCACCGGCCTTGTCGAAGTGCCCGAAGGCGCGCGTGCGACCAGCAACAATGTCGGCATCAAGCTCTATCCCGACGCCGACGGACATGTCGGCCGCATCGAGGTCAATGACCGCAGCGGCGCCTCGCTCGGCGTACTGACGCGCGGCGCCAGCGGTTTTGCGATTCGTCCCGGCACCGGCGGCGCGCGCTTTGCCGCGGTGCCGTTGACGATCTCGCCGCAGCAGATGACGCGCGACCAGGGTTTCGTGCGCGCGGTGCATTCCGCGCAGACGCTGGGCCGCCAGGTCGTGACCGAGCAGCGCGACTTCCGCAGAGCCAATCCCGATTTCCGCCGCACCAATCCGGCCGCGCCCTATCCGAACCGCGGCCAGCCGGTGCAGCCGAACCCGCAGCGCCAGAACGGTCTGCCGGGCCAGAACCGCAACGGCCCGCAACCGCCGGCTCAGCAGAATCGGCCGGGCCAGTTGCAGCAGCCCGGTCAGCCGAACCGTCCCGGCCAGCCGCAGCAACCGGGCACGCCCGGCCGCCAAGGTGCGCAACAGCCAGGCTCGCAGCAGCCGGGCACGCAGCAGCAAGGCGGCGCACGGCACGCGCTGCCCGGCCAGCCCGGCGGCACGACGCTGCCGCATGCGCCCGGCGTCCAGACGCCGGCCGGCCAGCAGCCTGCTGGACAGCAACCGGCGCGACAAGGCGGCGCCACGCAACCCGGCGCTCAACAGCCGCCGGCACGTCAAGGCGGCCAGCAGCCCGGACGCACGCAGGCGCCGGGCGGCGTGCGCCAGCCCGTGCAACCGGGCCTGCCGCGACAGGGCACGGCCCAGCCGGTGCCGCAGTCACCTGGCCAGCCGCGACCCGGCCTTCAGCAGGCTGCACCGGGCGCGCGTCCGGACCTGCAACGGCCCGCAGCGCAGGCGCGTCCGGCCTTCCAGCAACGGCGCGCACCGCCACCGCGCGCGGCAAAGCCGCCGCCCAAGAGCAAGCGCCACAATTGATTGGAAGCGCGCCGCGTCAGGCCGCGCGGCGCAGCCAGTCGCGCACGCGTTCGATCAGGTTCTTGCGCAGGATGGGCTGATCGGCCGTGGCCGCGGCTTCGATCTCGCGCGCGGATGACGGCTGCTCATCCGATGCAGCGACCGCCACGACATACTCGGTCTCCACCACTTCGCCAGCATCCGCCGCATGGTTGGGCACCATGGCCGGCCGATCCGGCTCGGCATCGACAGTCGGTGTCTCCGCGAGATCTGACGGCTCCGGGGTGACTGACACGTCAACTGGCAGTGACGTGTCAGCCGCGATCGGCGTCTCGGCGACCTCGGGCACTTCAGTGAACTCCGGCAGTTCAGTGAACTCCGGCCGATCAGCGATCGCAGGCGTATCGACGACGACGGGTGCGTCAACGGCCGGCTCTTCCGCGGCAACGCGCGCGCGGCGGCGTTCGGCGGCGGCGACCCGCAGCCGCGCACGGCGCTCGCGCTCCGCCTGCGCCGCAGCCTGCAGCGCGATCGGGCCGACATTCTCCAGGAACATGCGCTCATAGCTGCGCGACAAACGGTCGAGCGCCGCGTCCAGCGGCAGCCAGTCGACTTCCCTGATGTCGCTCATCAACTCGCGCACCGGTCGGCCGCCGGCATCCATGCGCCAGTAGTGCACCACCTTGGAGCGCCCGCCGGACTCATAGACCAGCGTGCCGAGGAATTCGTGCACCTCGACGGCGTGGCCGGTTTCCTCCAGCACCTCGCGCTCGGCCGCGGCGCGCGCCGTCTCACCGTCGTCGAGCTTGCCCTTCGGCAGCACCCACTCATTGCGCTTGCGCAGGCGCACGACGGCAAAGCGCGGCGGCGTCTCCCGCCGCAGCACGATGCCTCCCGCCGCCAGAACAGGCGTCCGCGCCATCTCATATCCCAAAGGTTTGCGATTTAGGATCGTCGCTCGACGATCAACGCCATTCTAAAGCATGATCCGGAAAAGGGGAAACCAGTTTTCCGGGCAGATCATGCTCAAACAATGACACGCGAGGGAAAAACCCGATCAAATCACAGGCTTTCGCAGCAGCGGTTCGCCGCATTTGATCCGCGTTCCCTCAACGACATTGTCGCAGAACTCGAAATTGCCGGGCGCGAGCACGATGATGGTCGAGCCGTGCTCGAACCAGCCGAGTTCATCGCCTTTCTTCACATGCGCGTCGCAGGTGAAATCCACCGGCCCCCGCGACTGCGCGTTCAGCGTGACATCGAGGAAATGCAGGCGAAGGCTTGCCACCAGGATCGCGGCGACCGGAACCAGGGTCAGCGCCTCGCCGGTCGGCAGTTTTGCGCGCAGCACCGCGCGCTCGTTCTTGCAGAACAGCCGCTCGACCCGCTTCAGCGCGATCGGATTGACGTTCCAGACGTCGCCATGGATGAACGTCACCTTGTCGATGGCAAGATCATACGGTGCGTGGAAGCGGTGATACATGCTCGAGGTCAGCCGCAGCGTGACGAAGCGGCCGTTCTTGTGCTGCTCCACCAGCGCGGGATCGCCGAGCAGATCGAGCAGCGAATAGGGCGCTCCCTTGACCTGGAACAATTGAGTGTCCTCGATCCGGCCATGCGCACCGATGATGGCATCCGACGGGCTCGCGATGATGGCAGGATCGGCCACCGCCGGGCGCAGGCCGGGCTTGAGCTCGCGGGTGAAGCAATCGTGCAGGCTCTTGAACTCGGTCTTCTTCGCTTCCGACAGATCGAGGTCGGAGAACAGCTTCCAGCAGGCGATCGAGGCATCGCGCACCAAGGGATTCTCGACCTTGGAGAACCAGCCCATGAAGCGGGTCAGCGCCGCCCGCGGAATCCGGTTGGTTAGCAGGAAATTGAGGTCCTCCTGCTGGGTGAATGCCGAGATCAGGCCCTTGACTGTCATGAATTTGTTAGGTGCCGAGGCTAGCGCTTCTGTCATGGAAACATCCCTTCCGATTCTCTCGCTGTCCGCCGCCGCCCTTGCCGGCGCCGCCGCAGCCTTCCCCAAGATCCAGGCCCGCATCGCGCTGTCGCGCGCCAAGCACCGCTCGCTGACCGGACATTCCAAGATGTCCAAGATGGTCGCGCGCATGGTGCCGCACTACGAATTCGACATCGACGAGTTCTTCTGCTCCGACGGCGCGCCGAAGAACATCGCGATGCAGCGCCAGGACGGCTTCTTCCGCCTCGCCGGCCTCTACGGGGATCGCTACCCCAAGGGCCGCGCGCTCACCGCCGAGGTGACGGAGCGCATCTCCGACCTGCAGTTCACCGAATCCTACCGCGTGCCGTTCCAGTACAGCCGCCTGGTGCGCGAGCATCTGAACACCTCGGCATTCGTGCAGGCCTCCAGCGGCGTCACCGTCACCGACCTTGACGGCAATGTGGCCTACGACCTGACCGGCTCCTACGGCGTCAACATCTTCGGCAACGACTTCTACAAGGAGTGCATCGCCGAGGGTGAGAAGCGGGCGCAAGCGCTCGGCCCCGTGCTCGGCCCCTACCACCCGATCATCGCGGACAACGTCAAGCGGCTCTGCGAGCTCTCCGGCCTCGACGAGGTTTCGTTCCACATGTCCGGCACCGAAGCCGTGATGCAGGCGGTGCGGCTCGCGCGCTACCACACCAAGCGCACGCACCTGGTGCGCTTCGCCGGCAGCTATCACGGCTGGTGGGGCGAGGTGCAGCCCGGCGTCGGCAATCCGGTGTCGCCGCACGAGACCTACACGCTCGCCGACATGTCCGAGAAGACACTGCATGTGCTGCGCACCCGCAAGGACATCGCCTGCGTGCTGGTCAATCCGCTGCAGGCGCTGCATCCGAACTCCAACGCGCCCGGCGATTCCGCGCTGGTCGATTCGTCGCGCAGCTCGAAATACGACCGCGCCGCCTACACCGAATGGCTGAAGAAGCTGCGCGAGGTCTGCACCGAGCGCGGCATCGTCCTGATCTTCGACGAGGTGTTCGTCGGCTTCCGCCTCGCGGCCGGCGGCGCCCAGGAATATTTCGGCGTCAAGGCCGACATGGTGACCTACGGCAAGAGCCTCGCCGGCGGCCTGCCGGTCGGTGTGGTGTGCGGCCGCAAGGATCTGATGCGGCGCTTCCGCGACGATCGTCCCGCCGACATCTGCTTTGCGCGCGGCACCTTCAACTCGCACCCCTACGTCATGACGTCGATGGACGAGTTCCTGAGCCGGCTGGCCAGCCCGAACTTCCGCTCGATCTATAACGGGCTGGACGAGACCTGGAACGGACGCGCCAAGGCGCTCAACGACCGCCTCACGGCCGCGGGCCTTCCGGTTCGCGTCGGCAACATCTCGTCGATCTGGACCGTCTATTACACCGAGCCGTCCCGCTACAACTGGATGCTGCAATATTACCTGCGGGCCGAAGGCCTGGCGCTGAGCTGGGTCGGCACCGGCCGCCTGATCTTCACCCTGAATTACACCGACGCCGACTTCGCCGAGGTCAGCGATCGTTTCGTCGCCGCCGCCGAAAAGATGAAGCGCGACGGCTGGTGGTGGCACAAGGAAGGCCTCACCAACAAGAACATCAAGCGACAGATCCTGAAGGAGATGGTCGCCGTGAAGTTCGGGCGCTGACGGCTGGCGCCGTCCGTTTGCTCCCTCGCCCCGCTTGCGGGGAGAGAGTCGGGGTGAGTGGGACTCTCGACGAGAGCACCGATAGACGGACTCGCGGAGAGTCCCCCTCACCCGGATTGCATCTACGATGCAATCCGACCTCTCCCCGCAAGCGGGGCGAGGTGAAGTCAGCGCGTGGTCGAGAAGATTCAAGGCGAAGCCGTCTTCTTGCATGGCCCTAAGAACGGTGATGCCCGGGACGAGCCCGGGCATCACGCAGTTTGAAGACGCTGGGAGCAACGATCAGGCGTGCCTGACGTGCTTCTCGAGACCCGGATCGATCAGCTCGCCCTTCATCAGGAACAACGGCGCCTTGTGATAGAGCTTCAGGTCGTGGAACGGATCGGTGACGATCTTGGTCATCCAGACGAGGCCGGTCTCGACGTCGCGGATGAAGAACAGGTGGATGGTGCGGAACAGCAGGCCGCCGACGCCGACCGCAAGCCAGATCTTGGCGACCTGACGGGTGAAGTCGCCCATCGTGACCCAGGGCTTGAACAGGCCGAACAGCGTCGGATCGAAATACAGCACCATCGGCGACAGCGCCCAGATCGCCATCAGCACGACCTTGCGCTGCAAATTGTAGCCGACCTTGATGTCTTCCTTGTGCTCGTGGGTCGCCTGGTTGACGTGGTCATACCCCTTCGGCTCGAAGAAGAAGTGACCGGCCTGGCGCGAGGTCATCGAGACCAGCCAGCCGACCAGCGCCGACACGACCGGATCGAAGAACAGCATCACATAGGCGAACAGGAAGCTCAGCGCGCTGACGAAGTGCAGGCTCTGGTTGATCCGGCTGTGATGGTAGAAGCGATGGTCATCCCAGCGCTGGGTACGCAGCTCTTGCAGAAAATTCTTGATCATTGGTTCCCCCAACATCTTTCGGGACAGGATTTACAGGGCTTCGATGTACCGCGTGTGACATCATCATAATGACATATGACAATGCGGAGCGACACCTTGACGCGACTGGAGAAGGTCTCGCCTCATCCCGGCGATTTGCGCGGATGAGGCGGAGGGTATCGTAGCCTCCCGGTTCGGACCCGCGCTGTGCGCGACCTCACCCGGAAGGAGCTGCCTGGCCTCAGGCCGCCTTGGCGACGTCCGCCTTGCGGAAGCGGACCAGCGAGAAATGGCCGAGCGGCGGGATCAGGCGGCGCTCCGCGAGCTCCATGCCGCGCGCGCCGGCCAGCCACTTGGTGTAGCGCGACCAGGCGAATTCGGCGGTCCGGAACCCGAGCGGGCGCACCACCGGCTGCAGTGTCTGCTCGATGAAGCGGCGGACGCCGGCATCGGCGCTGACGCGGGTCAGGATGATCAATTCGCCGCCAGGCTTCACCACGCGCGCGAACTCGTCCATCGCGGCTTCCGGATTCGGCACCGCCGACAGCACGTACTGCGCCATCACGACATCGAACGAATTGTCGGGAAATTCGAGCTTCTCGGCATCCATCACCGCCAGGCCCTCGACATTCTTCAGGCCCTGCTCGGCGACGCGCTTCTTGGCCTTCTCCAGCATCGCCTCGGAGATGTCGGTGCCGAAGATGCGGACGTTTTGGCCGTAGAGCGGCAGCGAGATGCCGGTGCCGACACCGACCTCGAGCACGCGGCCGCCGATCTTGTTGGTAGCCTGGATCGCAGCCTGCCGGCCCTTGCTGAACACGCCGCCAAACACGAGGTCGTAGATCGGCGCCCAGCGGTCGTAGGCCTGCTCGACCGTCTCGCGGTCGAAGTCCATGGAACGGTCGGCGCCCAGCTTGATAATTTCAGCCATAGAGAGTCTCTCGTCTTTCGTTCGATTGAGCTGTTAATTCGGAACCGCACTGCGGCCGGCGACGCGGCGGGCGGGCCGCGGCGCGCGGCTCGGCTGCAGCGTGGCAAGATTGCCGATGAACTGACGCGCACTGTTTTCCCAGGAACGCTCCAACGCAAAATTGCGGCAGTCCGCGCGCGACATGTTCAGCGCGCGCAGGCAGGCGCTGCGCAAATCATGGTCGATCGCGCCGATCGGATGGTCCGATATGACGTCCTTCGGGCCGGTCACAGGGAACGCCGCGACCGGCGTGCCGCAGGCCAGCGCCTCGAGCTGCACGACGCCGAACGTGTCGGTCAGGCTCGGGAACACGAAGACGTCGGCGGCAGCGAGGTGCGAGGTCAAATCCTGGCCCTTCTTCTCGCCGAGGAAAATCGCGTCGGGATATTTCTGTTCCAGCGCCGCCCGTTGCGGGCCGTCGCCGACCACGACCTTGGAGCCCGGCAGCTCCAGCGACAGGAAGGCGTCGAGGTTCTTCTCCACCGCGACACGGCCCATGGTCATGAAGATCGGCCGCGGCAGATCGAGCACGGCCGGCTGATCCGGATTGAAGATCTTGGTGTCGACGCCGCGGGTCCAAGAGCCGAGCCTGCGGAAGCCGCGCTCGGCAAGCTCGGTCCGCAGCGAGTCGGTCGCAACCATCGTCATGGAGCCTGCGGCATGGAAGTGCCGCAGCACGGCGTAGCCGACGCTGTCGGGAATTCCGGTGCGCACCGAAACATATTCGGGGAAGCGCGTTGTATAGGACGTGGTGAAGGCGAGCTTGTTGCGCTGGCAATAGCCGCGCACCGCCCAGCCGATGGGCCCTTCGGTCGCGATGTGGATCGCCTCGGGCGCGGCCTCCTCGATCCGGCGCGCGATCTCGCGCCGGTTCGGCAGCGCCACCCGAAGCCCCGGATAGGTCGGCACGCCGACCGAACGGAAACCGTCGGGCGTCAGGAATTCGATCTCGGCGCCCAGCGTCGCTGCGCTGCGCGCCAGCGACGTCAGCGTCCGGACCACGCCGTTGACTTGCGGATGCCAGGCATCGGTCGCAACGAGTATGCGCATTGCAGGAGATCCAAACCGTTAATCTTGATTCTGCTCGCACGACGTTCTGACATGGATGTTTCAAACGTATGACGTCATCGAAATGTTAGGTTGTTTTTCGGGGCAAACGGCCGGTTTTTCGTGTAACGTGACAATCAGATGTCAGAGCAGAGTGAAAATCCCGGCACCACGCGCCGCAGGCTCAAACGACGAAACTCGTCGCTCCTGATCCTGGCGATCGGCATCCTTGTGTTCGGCGGCGCCGCGGGCGCGCTGCTCTACGCGCTACGTCCGGTGACGCTGTTGATCGCGGTCGGCCCGACCGGCAGTGAGGACGTCAAGCTCGTCCAGGGCTTCGCCCAGGCCTTCGCGCACAGCGGAAGCCCGGTGCGATTGAAGCCGGTCCCGACCCAGGGCGCCGCCGAAAGCATCGCGCTGTTCACTGCCAACAAGGTCGATCTCGCGGTGGTGCGCGGCGACCTCAATCTGCCAGCGAGCGCCGAGTCGGTCGCGGTCCTGCGCAAGAATGTCGTGGTGCTCTGGGCGCCCTCGGGCGGCAAAGGCAAGCGGCGGTCCGCCAAGATCAAGAGCATCGACGACCTTGCCGGGCACAAGGTCGGCGTGGTCGGCAGCACTCAGGCCAATGTCACGCTGCTGCGCGTGATCCTGACCGAGTCCGGCGTCAACCCCGACAAGGTCGCGGTCAGCCAGTTCGCCGTCAACAAGATCGCGGACCTCGCGCGCGATCCGTCGCTCGACGCCTACATGACGGTCGGCCCGCTCGACAGCAAGGTGACGGCGGAAGCGATCGCGGCGACGGCGGCCGCGCGCGGCGAGCCGAAATTCATTCCCATCGAGGTCTCCGAAGCAATCGCGCAGAAGCATCCGCTCTACGAATCGGAGGAGATCGCCGGCAGCATCTTCTCTTCGTCGCCGGCCCGTCCCGAAGACAAGGTCGAGACCGTCAGCGTCAACCACCTGATCATCGCGCAGCACAGCCTGCACGAGGCAACCGTCGGCGCGCTGGACCGGCAGCTGTTTACGCAGCGCCTCCAGGTCGCGCGCGACCTGCCGGCGGCAGCCAAGATCGAGAAGCCGGATACCGACAAGGACGCCGCATTGCCGGCGCATCAGGGCGCTGCCGCCTATATCGACGGCACCGAGCGCACCTTCCTGGAAAAATACTCCGACTATATCTGGGGCGGCATCCTGCTGCTCTCCGGCCTCGGTTCGGCCGGCGCCTGGCTGCGCCACTACATGAAGCGCGACGAGCGTGAGCAATACATCACCCACCGCGACAATCTGCTGACGCTGATCGCGCGGGTGCGCGGCGCCGAGACCGCGGAGCAGCTCGCGGCGATGCAGAGCGATGCTGACGCGCTGCTGCGCGAGGCGCTCGATTGCTACGACGACGGCGCGATCGATGAAGGCGACTTGTCGGTGATCGGGCTGACGCTGGAGCAATTCCATCACGCCGTCGCCGACCGCCGAGCCGCGCTCAACGGCGACAGGCCGGGCCTGCCGCGGATGCGCACCGGCTAGCGCACAGACGCCGATTGCACCGAGAGCAATGTGCACCGAGAGCAATATTTGGATTGCACATGCATGCGCGCGTGGCCATGTATGAGCACGACCACAACGCTCCGCACCACACCATGATCACGTCCATCATCACAGACCTGCCTGCGCCTTTCGTGCTCGCGGTGGCGCTCGCCGGCGTCTTCCTGATCGCCTTCATGAAGGGCGCGTTCGGCGGCGGCTTTGCCATCGTCGGCATCCCGCTGCTCTCGCTGGCGATGGATCCGATCGCGGCCGGCGCGCTGCTCGCGCCGCTGTTCGTCATCATGGACATCACGGCGCTGCGATTCTGGCGCCCCAATACGTGGTCGCGGGTCGACCTCGCGATGCTGCTGCCCGCGCTCGTGGTCGGCATCGGCCTCGGCTATTTCGTGCTGCGCGATCTCGACCGCCATGCCGTCGAGATCGTGATGGGCGTCGTGACGCTGGTGTTCGCCGCGCTGTGGTTCATCGGCGGCGGCGAGATCAAGCCGCGTCCGCGCTCGACCTTCAAGGCCGCGGTCGCCGGCCTGTCTTCCGGTGTCACGACGATGGTGGCGCATTCGGGCGGGCCGCCGCTTGCGATCTATCTGCTGCCGCTCGGCATGTCGAAGGCGCTCTACGCCGGCACCACCAGCCTGTTCTTCACGGTCGGCAACCTCCTGAAGGCCGGTCCGTGGCTCGTGCTCGCCACGCCGTCGCGAAGCCTGTGGATGCTGATGGCGCTTTGCGTGCCGGCCGTGCCGGTCGGCGTCTGGGCCGGTTGGCGGCTGCACGAACGGCTCGACCAGCGGGCGCTGTACCGCCTCTGCTACGCCATTCTCGTCATTACCGCGGCCAAGCTGCTGTGGGACGGACTGGCCGGATACATCCACCTCTGAGGTCGCCCGCTTGCCGGCAACCCGCCCTTAACCCTGCGACGAAACACGAACGAAACAAAACCCTAATGCCACGAAACCATTTTGGCGATTTCGTGCAAACGTCCTGAAACGCCTCCCCTGTATTGGTTTCCTCAACGATGCGCCGAACTGGCGCGCAGGGCGCAAACAACAGGGGTCGACAATGTTCAATTCCATCATGCTAAATACGCGTCTGGCTGCCGCCGCCTTCGGCGCGCTGGCGATTGGCGCCGTTGCCTTCTCGAACTCCGCCGCGGCCGCTCCGCTGCCGATGTTCCCCTTCATCCTGACGCCGCCGACCGCGGCCGTGCAGCCCCCGGTGCAGTCGATGCCGCAGGCGCAGGAGGAAGACCGTTCGGTTGAATTGCCCGCGCGCTTGCGCCGCCAGGTCGTCGCCTATCCGACCCGCGAGGCGCCCGGCACCGTGATCATAGACACCCCGCACACCTATCTCTATCTGGTGCTCGGAGGCGGTCAGGCGATGCGCTACGGCATCGGCGTCGGCCGCGACGGCTTCACCTGGTCGGGCACCCAGACCATCACCAAGAAGGCAGAGTGGCCGGATTGGACCCCGCCGCCGGAAATGATCGCGCGCCAGCCCTATCTGCCGCGTCACATGGCTGGCGGCCCCGGCAACCCGCTCGGCGCCCGCGCCATGTATCTCGGCGGTACCGTGTATCGCATCCACGGCACCAACGCGCCGGAGACGATAGGTACCCATGTCTCCTCCGGTTGCCTGCGCCTCACCAATGAGGACGTCACCGACCTCTATTCGCGGGTCAGCGTCGGCACCAAGGTGATCGTGCTGCCGATGACCGACCGTCGCGCCGCGCTTTAGCCGGACATTTCCAGACATCGACGACGGCTCCGGCATCTTGCCGGGGCCGTTGTCGCGTTCATATTCGTTAACGACCAGATCGTTAACGTCTGAGTGATCCCGGGCGGGCCGCCGGCCCCCGCCCCCGAAGCAGCGTGATCCCGCCACACTGGCGCCCTCGTCGGGGGGCCTGTACAACCCGTCAAGTTGATTTTCATCCGGGGGGACGATGCGTCTACCGATGCATCCAAGGACGATCGCGCTCGGGCTCACCGTGGTCCTCGTCTCGTTCGCGATCAGCCTCAAAGCCATGGACTGGCTCGCGCCGAGCGTCACCGTGCAGACGCCGCCACTGGTACAATTGCCGCCGCTGCCGCCGTCGCCGCGCTCCTCGACGGTCGTGGCGCAGGTCTCGGTCGCGCTGTCGGCGATCCGCGATGCCGCCGAACGCGGCGCGCCCAAGACCTTCGGCGGCAAGGCCGACAACCCGGTCCAGCAAATCCTGCAAAATGCCGACATCGGCTGGACCGCGTCGCGCGGGCCGATCGCGGCCACCGGCGCGCAGGACGTGCTGACGCTGACGACCCCGATCAACGGCACGCTCAAGGTCACCGGCTCGCTATCGGACAAGGCGACCGGTGCCGTCACCAACGCGCTCGGCAGCCTGCTCGGCGGCAATGTCGCCAGGCAGATCGGCTCCGTGAACATCAAGAACGTCAACGCCAACGCCGACATCAAGGGCAGCGTCACGCTGACTGCGCGGCCGAAGCTCGGCGCGTCCTGGCGGATCGAGCCGAACCTGCAGGCGCAGGTCAATCTCGGCGACACCAGCCTGTCGGCCGCCGGCGTCCGCATCAGCGTGCCGGCCCAGGTCAAGCCGGTGATCGACAAGGCGGTCGCCGACCAGATTTCCGTGGTGGAGGCACGGTTGCGCAACGACCCGGTGTTCCAGAACAGCGCCCGCGCGCAATGGGCCAAAGCCTGCCGGTCGATCCCGCTGCAGGGCACCGGCGGCACCTCGTCGATGCCGCCGATGTGGCTCGAGCTGCGGCCGACCCGCGCGATCGCGGCCCAGCCCAAGGTCGATGCGTCGTCGGTGATCCTGACCATGGGAATCGAGGCCGAGACGCGGATCACCGAGGCACAGACGACCCCGAACTGCCCGTTCCCCGACAAGCTCTCCATCGTGCCGCCGATGTCGAGCCAGGTCGCGATCGGCCTGCCGGTCGACATGTCCTTCACGACGCTGACGCAGCTCGTCGAGGCGCAGCTGAAAGGCAAGACTTTCCCCGAGGACGGCTCCGGCCCGGTCGACGTCACCGTCAAGAGCGCGAGCATCGCCGCCTCCGGCGACCGGCTTCTGATCTCGCTGCTGGTGCACGCCAAGGAGAAGAAGAGCTTCTTCGGCCTCGGCGCCGAGGCGACCGTGCACATCTGGGGCCGGCCGCGGCTCGACCAGGCGGCGCAGACGCTGCGGCTCGCCGACGTCGAGCTGGCGGTCGAGTCCGAGGCTGCGTTCGGCCTGCTCGGCGCCGCCGCGCGCGCCGCGATCCCGCATCTGCAGCAGGCGCTCGCCGACCGGATGGTGGTCGACCTCAAGCCGTTCGCGAGCAACGCGCAGCGCAAGATCGCCGCCGCCATCGCCGACCTGCAGAAGAACGAGGAAGGCATCCGGGTCGATGCCGACGTCACCAGCATCCGCCTCGCCAGCATCGCTTTCGATTCGAAAACGCTCCGCGTGGTCGTGGAAACCGACGGCACCATCAAGGCCGCCGTCACCGCGCTACCGGCGCTGTAACTTGGCTCTCCCTCTCCCCGCTCTTTGCGGGGAGAGGTGAATGGCGCCCGCCGTGCCTCGCTCCCCCGCCGCATGCCCAAAAAGTCGCCTTTGCGACAGGTTGCCGCACCGGATAGAAGGTGCCCGTGGAAGCAATCTTCGACGAAAAACCAGGGAGAGAAACACGATGAAATCGCTCTTGGCCGCAGCGGCGGCCAGCCTCGCGCTTGCGGCCTCCGGCACCGCGGCCAACGCCCAGATCTCCGACGACGTCGTCAAGCTCGGCGTGCTCACCGACATGTCGAGCCTCTATGCGGACGCCACCGGCAAGGGCTCGGTCGCCGCCGTCGAGATGGCGGTCGCCGACTACGGCGGCAAGGTGAAGGGCAAGCCGATCCAGGTCGTCGTGGCCGATCATCAGAACAAGCCCGACGTCGGCGTCAGCATCGCGCGCAACTGGTACGACAACGACAAGGTCGATGCGATCCTCGACGTGCCGACCTCATCGGTCGCGCTGCCGATCTCGGCGCTGACGCGCGAGAAGAACAAGATCCACATCAACTCCGGCGGCGGCTCATCCGACATCACCGGCACCGCCTGCTCGCCCAACACCGTGCACTGGACCTACGACACCTACGCGCTGTCGAACGTCGCCGGCAAGGCGATGGTCAAGCGCGGCGAGGACACCTGGTTCTTCGTCACCGCCGACTACGCTTTCGGCATGGCGCTGCAGCGCGACGCTGCCAACGTCGTCAAGGAGACCGGCGGCAAGGTGCTCGGCGACGTGCGCCATCCGCTCAACTCGTCGGACTTCTCGTCCTTCCTGCTGCAGGCGCAGGCCTCCAAGGCCAAGGTCGTGGCGCTGGCCAATGCCGGCGGCGACACCACCACCGCGTTGAAGCAGGCCGCAGAGTTCGGCCTGGCCCAGGGCGGCCAGAAGCTGATCGCGCTGCTGATGGAGATCACCGATACCCACGCACTCGGCCTGAAGGCGACGCAGGGCCTGATCGTCACCGACGCCTTCTACTGGGACATGAACGACGAGACCCGCGCCTTCTCGAAGCGCTTCAATGAGAAGGTCGGCCACATGCCGACCATGATCCAGGCCGGCCTCTACTCGGCGACCATGCATTACCTGAAGGCGATCGAGGCCGTCGGCACCGACGAGGCGCCGAAGGTGATGGAGCAGATGCGCAAAACGCCGATCAACGACTTCTTCGCCAAGAACGGCCATATCCGCATCGACGGCCGCATGGTGCACGACATGTACCTGTTCGAGACCAAGAAGCCCGAGGAATCCAAGAACGAGTGGGACCTCTACAAGCTGATCGCCACCGTGCCCGGCGACGAAGCGTTCCGCCCGCTCGACAAGGGCGGCTGCCCGCTGGTGAAGTCGAACTGACGCACGCCGCGGCAAGCGGCCGGGTCCGCTGCAATGCGCGCCCGCCAAGAGCCAATGAAAACGCGCCCGGCCATACCGGGCGCGTTTTTCATTTCGGGCCGTCAGCCCGCGCTATTCGCCATTCGCACCTGGAATCATCCAGGTCGAATAGGTCTGCCAGACGCCATCGCCCAGATTGCGTTGATAGGCAATGAAGTCGGCATGGTCGCCGTGCACGAGTTCAAAGCGATAGAACCTCGAGAGGTCGTCGATCTGCTTGGTCATGGAACGTCTCCGTCATAAGGGAAAGTCCTGTATTTCGACGTAGTCGGCGCAAGCTTGCGATCAATAGGATGACAATCATCATTCAATCACAGATTCGAGAGCCTCAGCGCCGGGCACGATGCGAAATGCGGCGCGGCGCCTCAACGACGCCGATACCGCTTTCCAGCGCCTGGAGCCTCTGCAGCACCGCCGGCGGCTCGAGCACGAGCTTGGCGGCAGGCGTCGGCGCACCGTTGTTGAGCACGTCCCGATACGGATAGAGCGCCTGGAAGGCGGCTGGCTCGGAGATCGCGGCCTGGGCAGAGGCCGCCGTCGCCGCGATGGCCGACAGCGCCGCAGCCAGCGCGATGGTTTTCAACGTCCCGGCGAGATAGGAAATCCTGGTGGTCATGGTAACGCTCCTGATTTACATCGTACACGATTAATTCGCTCGCGCTTGATAAAGGGATGGCGCGGCCAGCCTTCAAGTATCCCGATTTAATCGGATGCGATTTATTCGGGTGCCAGGGCTTCAACTATCCGTGTGATCGGCGCGGCCATGCGCGGCCGGCAAGGCCGGTTTGTTCGCATCGCACCGCTCGCGCCGACGTCGCATCAACCGGCAGTGATCGCAATCGCTCTGGAACATTGAAACGTGATGGCAGCAGCGAATGCGCGCGCAGTTGAACCGGACAGATTCGAGCAAGATCGGACAAGCGGCCGAGGTTGGCAGGATTTAACATCCGCGCCATAGTGAATGACTATCCTGGTCATGAGCCAATGTGGGGTCAGCTATGGACGTGTCACCTTCTGGTAGCGAGAGCCAAAGCACGCCGCAGCCGCCACAAGCAACGCCCCAGGAGAATGTGCACGCCTCAACGCGCATGCCGGCGATCATCGTCGGCGTCGTTGCCGCCGTCATCGTCGCGCTGTCTGCCTATTATCTGCTGCGGCCCGAGCCGCTGCTGGTGCAGGGCGAGGTCGATGCGACGCGGCTCGACATCGCCGCGCGCGTCGACGGTCGCGTCAAGAACATCCCGGTCGAACGCGGACAGAACGTGACCGCGGGTGCCGTGCTGGTGCAGATCGACAACCCGGAAACGCTTGCCAAGCAGGACCAGATGCGAGCGGCAAAGGCCGTCGCCGATGCGCAGCTCGCCAATGTGCTGGTCGGCACGCGGGTCGAGACCATCGCCGCTCGCAAGGCCGAGATGGAGCGCGCCGAGGCCGCGCAGGTGCTGGCCCAGAAGACCTACGATCGCGCCAAGACGCTGACCGAGCAAGGCAACGCGCCGCAGGCTCGCCTCGACCAGACCACCGACGCATTGCACGAAGCCGAGCGCGGGCTCGATCAGGCGAAATCAGCCTATGAGCAGGCGGTCAACGGCTACACCAAGGAAGAACGCGCGATCGCGAAGGCAAACGTCGAGAAGGCTGAAGCTGATATCCAGAGCGTCCAATCGGTCATCGACCAGCTCGCAGTCTACGCGCCGGTTGCAGCGCAAGTCTATCAGCGCAACGTCGAGCCGGGCGAGTTCGTCTCCCCGGGCGTGCCGCTGGTGACGCTGATCAACCTGGCCGATCTGTGGATCCACTTCGATCTGCGCGAAGATCTGGTCAAGGGGCTGAAGGTCGGCGACAAGTTCGACGTCCGCATTCCGGCGCTCGATGACCGCCATGTCACGGTCGAGGTCAAGCTGATCGCGACCAAGGGCGAATATGCGAGTTGGCGCGCCACCCGCGCCACCGGCGATTTCGACTTGCGGACATTCTCGATCCGCGCCTATCCGGTGCAGCCGGTGCCCGAGTTGCGGCCCGGCATGAGCGCCTATCTCGACTGGCGGTCGCGCCAATGACGCTGGCGTCGAAGCCCGGATTCTGGCGGGTCGCACAGCGCGAGTGCCGGTGGCTGTTGCACGACCGCGTCGCACTGCTGCTGATCTTCGGCGTGCCGCTGTTTGCCTTCGCGGTGCTCACGACCGTGTTCAGCCAGCCGGTCATCCGCGGCCTCGGCGTCACGATCGTCGACACCGACAAGTCGGATACCTCGCGCGCGCTGACGCAACACGTGGCGGCGTCTCCGAGCCTGAAAATCGTCGACGATTCCGGCTCGCTCGCCACCGCCGTGCAGGACATCCGTTCCGGTAAGGCGATCTCGGCGATCTTCATCCCGCCGAACTTTGAACGCGACCTGAAGGCCGATCGCCGTCCGCAGGTGGTCGGCTTCTACAACCAGCAATTCCTGACCGCGGCCGGCATCGCCTCGTCGGGCCTCAACGATGCCCTGTCCGCCGCGGCGAACGCGGCAGCGCCGGCCAGCCGCGCCGCCCCAGCGCCGGCGTCGATCGGCACGCTATCAGCAGAGACCATCGCGCTGGTCAATCCGCAGAAGAACTACGCCCAGTTCCTGCTGCGCGCGCTGCTGCCGACCATCATCCATGTTGTGATCACGCTCGCCGCCGGCTACTCGGTCGGCTCCGAATTCCGCCGCCGCAACGGGCGGGAGTGGCTCGCAAGCGCAGGCGGCGATCCGGTCGCAGCGCTGGCCGGCAAGCTGGCGCCGCTGTTCTGCATCTTCGTCGTGATCATGCTGGCGGTGACCCTCGTGCTGGAGGGCGCACTGCAGATCCCGTTCAAGGGCGACATCCTGCTGATGATCGCCGCCGGCTCGCTGCTCATCATCGCCTATCTGTCGATCGGTGCGCTGTTGCAGCTCGCGGTCGGCGACCTCGCGACGGGGCTGGGACTCGCCGGCCTGGTCGCCTCCCCCGCCTTCGGCTATGCGGGCGTCGGCTTTCCGACCATCGGCATGAACACGTTTGCGCAGGTCTGGAGCGCGATACTGCCGCTGCGCTGGTACATGGCGGTGCTGATGGGACAGGCAGCGCGCGGGTTACCAGTCTCGGAATCCGCATTTCCCTTCGCTGCGCTCGCCGGGCTCACACTGCTGTTTGCCGGTCTTGCATGGCTGCGCATGGCGAGCCTGACGCGCAAGGGCTTCTTCGAAATGGCTCAGCCTGCCGAAGCGCCGGAGCGCGGCCCGACGCCGCCCGGCATCGGCGGCGCCTTCCTGGGGGAGTGGCGGCGCGTGCTCGGAACGCGCAGTGCGTTCACCTTGCTGTTCCTGGCTCCGCTGATCTACGGCATCTACTACCCGCAACCTTATCTGAACCAGATCCTGCGCAAGCTCCCGATCGCGGTCGTCGACAATGATCTCAGCGATCTCTCCCGCCAGGTCGTCGAGACGCTGGATGCCAGCGGGACATTGAGCGTGACGGTTCGCGCACGCACGCTGGCGGAGGCGCGGAGCGCGATCGATCGCGGCGAAGCGTTTGCCGCGGTGCAGATCCCGCCCGGCACCGAGCGCGACGTGCTGAAGGGCATCACGGCGCATATCCCGGTCTACGCCGACGCCACCTATCTGTTCATCTTCCGCTCGACCGCTGGCGCCGTCGCCACCGCGATCGGCACGCTGACATCCGAATTGGTGTCGCGCGGCGCCCGCGCCGACGGCAGCCTTGTCAAGGCCAAGCTGGCGAGCCTCAGCCCGGCCAACGTCCTGCTGCAACCGATCTTCAACCCGGTCGGCGGCTATGCGAGCTATATCGTGCCGGCGGCGTTCATCCTGATCCTGCAACAGACGCTGCTGATCGGCGCGGCGATGCTGACCGGCACGGCGCTGGCGAATTCCCGCAACACGGTCGCGGGCGTGTTCGGGCGCGGCGTGGCCCACCTGACGATCTATCTGCCGGCGCTCGCGCTCTATCTGATCGTGCTGCCGCGGATCTATGGTTTCTCGACGCTCGGGCATCTGCCGCAGATCTTCGCGCTGGCGAGCGTGTTCCTGCTGGCGACGAGCTTCCTGGGACAGGCGATCGGCGCCTGGTTCACGCGGCCGGAGAACGCCACCATCCTGCTGCTGGCGACCAGCCTGCCGCAATTCTTCACCGCCGGCTTCGCATGGCCGCGCGAGGCGATCCCCGCTGCGGCCACCGCGCTCGGCCGGCTGTTCCCGGCCGACTCCGCGATCGATGGCCTCGTGCGCATCAACCAACTCGGCGCCAGCATCTGGGAGGTCTCGCATGACTGGCTCAGGCTGTGGTGCCTCGCCGTGGGCTATTTCGCGCTCGCCGTGATCTCCGCGCTGGTGTTCAAGAGAGGACAGCAAGATGCCCAACGCTAGGCGCGTCGCCGTCATCGCGATCCCCCTTGCGCTCGTCGCAGGCACGCTGATCTATGCAAGCCGCGCGACGCCGACGCCCGCGATCGTCGGCGTGGTCCGCTCGACCGAGGTCAGGATCGAGCCGGAGGTGAACGGCCAGCTGGTGTCGATCGCGGTCGAGAAAGGCGCGCAGGTGCACGCCGGCGACGTCCTTGCCAGGCTCTCCGCCGTCGAGCTAACCGCGCAGGCGGATCAGGCGCGGGCAGCGCTCGCCGCCGCGGTCGCAAGCCGCAACAATGTCTATGCCGGCGTCCGCCGCGAGCAGGTCGATTCGCTGAAAGCGGCGATCTCCAAGGCCAACTCGCGCCTCGACTATGTCGAGACCCAGTTCAAGCGGATCAACACGCTGGCAGGCCAGAATTTCGAAACCCAGCAGGCGCTCGACCAGGCCGAGAATGACGTCGCCGCGGCGCGCGCTGGCGTGGCGGCGGCGCAGGCGAATTACGATGCCGCGGTGGCGGGGCCGACCAAGGAGGAGCGCGCCATCGCCGACGCGCAGGTGCAGGCCGCTGCGGCCGCCGTCGCGGTGCTCGAACGCCGGCTCGACAAGATGGTGCTGCGCGCGCCGGTCGATGGCGTGGTCAGCGTGATCGCTGCGGAACTGGGCGAGAACGTGCGTGCGGGTCAGCCGATCATGGCGGTCGCGGCGGCCGGCGGGCAATGGCTCTCGTTCAACGTGCGCGAGGACCATCTCGACGGTCTTGCGATCGGAAGCACCGTGAACGTCAACCGCAATGCCGGCGGCGGCGCGACCAAGGCCCTCGTCACCGAGTTGCGGCCGCTCGGCGTGTTCGCCACCTGGCAGGCCGAGCGCGTGATCGGCGATCACGACCGCAACACGCTGCGGCTGCGCCTCGACCCCGCCGGCGCCGCAGAAGGTCTCGAACCCGGCATGAGCGTCCGGATCGAACGCTGATACGCGGGACGCCGGCCCGTTGTCCGCCCGCGCCTGCCCAACAGTCATCGGACTGTCAGAAGATTGAGACAAGAAGATAGCCGCGTCGGCCCGGTTCGGCTCGGCCGTTGCGGCATCGCCCCGATGCCGCACAAGAGATGGAGACTTGGCCGTGAAGCACATTCGTTCGGGACGGAAACTACATTTTGCAGCGATGCTGCTCGGTGCGGCCGTCCTGCTGCCGTCGATGGCGTCGGCGCAGACCGGCCCGGCACCATCAGGCGCAAAGCCCTTCCTGACCGTCGACGGAAAGCTGCCGCTCGTCATCGGACATCGCGGCGTGCCGGGCCTGGTGCCGGAGGAGACCGAGGCCTCGTATGAGCTGGCCGCCGACCTCGGCACGGACTCGCTCGAAGAGGACCTGCACCTGACCAAGGATTGCGTGCTGGTGGCACGCCACAATCCATGGCTCGGCGACAACACCAACGTTGCCGAAGTGGCAAAGACCAACGCGGAGGTCGCCAAGCGCAAGCGCACGACGCCGGGCGTGCCCGTCAAGGTGAAATGGGCGCAAACGCCGACCAGCGGGCCGGCTGAGTATCCGAGCGACCTCGTCGATCCGGCCGATCCGAAGTCGGTGCTGAAGGCGCTGATCGTCGACGGCGACGATCACACCAACGATTGGTCGATCACCGATTTCACCATGGCCGAGCTGAGGCAGTGGATCGCCGGCACCACCTATGATGCGGCCAACGAACGGCCGAAGCTGTTCAACGGCAAATTCCCGATCATCAGCTTCCAGGACATCATCGACATCGCCAGGGCCAAGAGCAAGGCGACGGGGCGCACGATCTCGGTCTATCCGGAAACCAAGAATCCGACCTGGAACAACGCGCAGGCGATCGCCAACGGCTGCGGCGCGCCCGGCAGCCATCCGCTCGAGGATGCCCTGATCAAGATCATCAAGGAGAACGGCCTCAATGCGAAGGACGCGCCGATCATCGTGCAGAGCTTCGAGCCCGGCAGCCTGAAATACATGCGCAGCCACGGACTGGAAACGCGGCAGGTCCAGCTGATCGACGGCAACGGCGTCGACTTCAAGACCGGCAAGGTGCTGCTCAACAACATCGCCAATTCCCGTCCCTATGACTGGACGGTTGCCGGGGACAGCCGCACCTTCGATGCGATGCTGACGCCGGAAGGCCTCGCCGAGATCAAGACCTATGCCGACGGCATCGGCCCGTGGAAGGCCTATATCGTGCCGTACAAGATCTCGCCGTGGAAGGACAGCAATGCCGACGGCACGCCCTACAAGGGCTCGACGGCAGACGCATCGACGCAGGACGCCACCAGCGTCATCGCCGACGCGCACAAGCTCGGCCTGTTCGTCCACGTCTTCACGTTCCGGAACGAGAAGAAGTACCTGGCGGCCGACTATCGCAACGATCCGAGCCTCGAGTACCTGAAGTTCTTCCGTCTCGGCGTGGATGGCGTCTTCACGGACTTCACCCACACCGGTATCGCCGCCCGCGCGGCCTACTTGCGTGAACTGGGCTGGTGAGACCGGCACCAGACGCGGATTTCATGCAACTGGCGACAAAATGCGCCCGGCATCGCCGGGCGGATTCGGCGCCGGCTTGCCAGCATCGACGATGGCAGTCGGCAGATGGTCGACATCCTCAACGCGGTGCTGACCGACGGTCTGCCGGCGGTGGAAGCCGCCTGTGCCGAAGCACTCGGCCACGGCGTCCACTCTGACGACGTCGTGCTCAACATCCTGGCCAGGCAACGCGAACCCGCTCCACCGGCAAACATCATGACGCCGGCTGCGCTAACGCTCCGCCATGCGCCGATCGCCGATTGTGCCCGTTACGACAACCTCCGGAAGACCAACTGATGGAACGAACTCAAATCTTCGACCTCATGGGCGAGCTCAAGCTCTACGGCATGAAGGCCGCCTTCGACGAGATCATGGCAACCGCCATCAAGCGACAGCATGAACCTCAGCGCATCGTCGGTGACCTGCTCAACGCCGAGATCAACGAGAAGCAGGCCCGGTCGATCAAGTACCAGCTCACCATTGCAAAGTTGCCGCTCGCCAAGGATATCGCCGACTTCCAGTTCGACTGGCACACCGATCAACCAGACGCTCGTCAACGACCTTGCTAGCGGCGGCTTCATCGCTCAGCAGCGCAACGTCGTGCTCGTTGGCGGTACTGGCACGGGCAAGACCCATCTGGCCATCGCAATCGCCAGAAGTTGCATCCGATCCGGCGCCCGTGGCCGCTTCTACAATGTGGTCGACCTCATCAACCGCCTCGAGACCGAGACCCGCAACGGACGGCAGGGCCGGCTTGCTGAGCATCTCACCCGGATGGACTTTATCGTCCTGGACGAACCTGGATATCTTCCCTTTGCCCAGTCGGGTGGCCAGCTTCTCTTCCATCTCATCAGCCGGCTATATGAGCGCGCCTCCGTCATCGTCACCACCAATCTCGCCTTCGGCGAATGGCCGAGCGTGTTCGGCGATGCCAAGATGACCACCGCGCTGCTCGACCGGCTGACCCACCACTGCGACATCGTCGAGACCGGAAACGACAGTTGGCGATTCAACAGCCGAGACGACGATCACATCACCCGCGCTCGTCTCGCCTCCGCTCTCCCGGCCAGCTCCGACGAGACGAGCGCTACCAGCAAACCACGCCGTGCAAAGGGGGCAAAATTGGACGCCGATGAGGGGGCAGATTTGGACGCCGGTTGACAAGGCGTTCGCTGCGGAGTGAGCGACAAACGCATTAAAACACTCGGATTTGCAGCGCCACTCGATCGGCGCCACTCTTGCGAGGCGTCAGTTCTCGGGTAGCCCGGCGGCGACCATAAGGCTTATCAGTCGATCGGTGGCCTTGAGATAAACCGGGCTGGTATTCTTGGTGGGAGGCGGCGCGGTACGCGCCGTCGAGCCCGGCCTCAGTTCCAGCGCCTTTGCCATGGCTGCACGCGCCTCGGCGGTCTGACCCAATTGCTGATAAGCCGCGGCCAGCAGCATATGAGTGCGTCCGCTCGCCGGGGTGATCGCGATCGACCGTTGCAGCCAGGGCAATGCATCCGCAGGACGGTCCAAGAGCAGACAGGTCCAACCCACCCCGATCGCCCAGGTCCAGCGCGCGACCTGAGGCGTATCGAACCGGTCCGCCTGCTCAAACGTCGCGAGCGCGTCATTGAAACGGCCGAGAAAGACCTGGGCGAGCCCCATCAGATAGAGTGCGATCCCGTCCCATGGATCGAGAGCGAGCACTCTGTCGCACACCACCAGGCTTTCGACGAAGCTATTGGTTGCCGACAAAAACCGGCACTGGGTCTGGAGCACCGGAATATAGTCGGGCCGCGTGCGCAACGCGTGCTCCATGATCGCGCCGATCCGAACCTCCGTCGGTTCGCGCTCTGCGGCAGGAAACCAGGCCATCTGAATTCCGCGCAGTTGGAATGCCGCGAGCGCAACTTGCAGATCGACATTGCCGGCATCGGCGGCAAGAGCATTTTCAAGCATCGCCAGCGCTGCGTGATAGCGCTCCAGCGTGGTGCGGTTGATCGCGGCCGTCGCCTGGTCGATAGCGGCCTTGGCGCTGCCAGAGGGCAAGCCATCGGCCGAGCGATTGCCTGACCTCAAAAGCGCGTTGATGCTCAGTGCGAGCGGGTAGCCCGTGCCGGCTACGAGGCGGGTCTGCTGGAGTTGCATGTCGTCGCCGGCGAGAGCGACCGAAAGCGCCGTCGTCCATCTCACCGTGCCGGTGGACGATTCGGTCAGGCGCGCGCGCAAATTCCAAGCCGATTCGGTTTTTTCGAGATCGCCGTTGACGACGAAATCGGCGCCTTGAACAACGCCCGGCGCCGTCATCACGCGGATCGTCTCGATTTTCGCCAGACCGTCCGCCAGTTCACGGATTACACCGCTCGCCATCCGGGCGGTTTCCGGGTCGTTGCTCACGGTTGTCATGGGGATCACGGCCATGGTTGCCGGAGAGCCAGCGAAGAAACGCGGGAGCAGGGTCGTGGCCGCCGCCAAAGCCGACACGCCGCCCCCCATGGCCACGAGGGCGGCGCGGCGGCTCATCCTGAACCCAGGCCGGCTTTCGGCTGGTTCGCTTATGGTTTCCGGGGCGACGGCGTCGGCGTCCGGGAGCGGCTTTGCAGGAATGTCGGCGGCGTCCGGCGGACCGGACACATCGGCCTCCAGCAGATAGCCTCGGCCGGAAACGGCTCGGATCAACTGACGCTTGTCATCGCCCAGGGCGGCGCGAAGCTCCCGGATGGTCTGGAACAGGCTATCGTCGCTGACGTGGACGCCCGGCCACACCGCCTCCATCAGTTCTTGTTTGCCGATGATTCGTCTCGGGTTGGCCGCGAGCAGCGATAGCAGGGCGAACGCCTTCAGCCGCAGCTTGATCGTCTGGCCGCCGGGACCGCGCAGTTCGGAACGCTGCCGATCGATTTCGAACCCGGCGAATCTGAGCACTCATCCCCCCTCTTCCCAGCGAAGCCGCAGAATCGCGGCATCATGCCAAAAGCACACAGAATCCTCAAAAATCATGTGAATTCCCTCGAAATCAGAAATTATCAGCGAAATCTCAGAACTCCACCGGCCCTGCTTCAGGACTGTGCCGAGACGCGCTGACATAAGACGAAGAGACAACGAATATGATGCGGGGAATACGGTCGCAAAATGCGCGGGCGAAGGCAGGGGCCTGAACACGCACGGAGCCGCACCCCTCGCGTTTAGGCCGGGGGACTGGTTATAATGGCTTCACGAACGATTTCGGCTTCGCCGCGTGGCGTCATGGACGGCCTGTTCCGCGCGGCCTTGTTGGCCTCGACCGCGCTGACGGTCACCGGATACGCAGCGCGGGCGCAGACGGCGGCGTGGAGCACCACTCCGACCGGTGGCAACTACGCCAACGCCGCCAACTGGAACGGCGGGGTGGTGCCGAACGGAGAGACCGCCACGGCCGTTTTCGGCGCCTCGACGCAATCCAACCTGGTGATCACGCCAGGCACCCCGACAACTTACGCCATCGCCGGCTGGACCTTCAGCGCAGGCGCGCCGAACTACACCTTCAACCTCAACAACAACGCAACCCTCGGCTTCTGGGGCACGGGCATCACGAACAACGGCACCGGCACGATCGCCGTTACCAACAACGGCAACGTGAACTTCTTCGGGAGCAGCACTGCCGGCCCCGCCACGACCACCATCACCAACGGCAGCAGCGGCTACCTGCGGTTCTACGACACCAGCACGGCTGGCGGCGCGAATATCACTAACAACAACTACATGTGGCTCTACGGCAACAGCACGGCCGGCAGCGCCACCATCACGAACAATTTCGGCCTGACGTTTTTCAACAGCAGCACGGCCGGCAACGCCAATATCACCAACAACAGTTATCTGTATTTCCAAAACAGTAGCACCGCTGGCAGCGCCAACGTCACCAACACCGGCACCCTGAGGTTCTACAACAACAGCACGGGCGGCAGCGCCGCTATCATCACCGGCGCGGGCGCCACCACCGATTTTTCGACCAGCACCGGCCCCAACGGCGACGGCAAGCTGAGCGCCGGATCGATCGCGGGCGGCGGCAGCTATATGCTCGGCAGCAACCAATTGACTGTCGGCTCGAACGGGCTCTCGACCGAGGTGACCGGCGTCATTTCGGGCACCGGCTCGCTGGTCAAGACCGGTTCGGGCACGCTGACGCTGTCGGGCATTAATGTGTACAGCGGCGGCACCACGATCAACGGCGGCACATTGCAGATCGGCACCGCCGCCAACACCGGCGCGGTCTCGGGCGCGGTGACCGTGAACGCAGGCAGCACGCTCAACGTCACCAATGCCATCACCTCCTGGATCACCGGCATCACGAACATCGGCACGACGAACTTCCAGACCGGAACCAGCGCAAGCAGCATCGCTTTCGGCAACAGCGGCTACCTGAACTTCTACGGCACGAGCGGCGCGGGCAGTGCTGTCATCACCAATAGCGGCTACCTGTATTTCTACGGCACCAGCGCGGCTGGCAGCGCGACAATCACCAACAACAACGGCCTGGCTTTCGTCGACGCCAGCACGGCCAGCGGCGCCAATATCACTAACAACTTCGGCCTAGTTTTCAAAAACGCCAGCACGGCCGGCAGCGCCACCATCACAAACAACGGATACGTGCAATTCTTCGGCACCAGCACGGCGGGCAGCGCTGCTATCAACAATAGCAATGTGAATGCCACCGTCGATTTTTCGAACAGCATAGGACCGAACGGCGACGGGAAGCTGAGCGCGGGGTCGATCGCGGGTGGCGGCAGCTATGCTCTTGGGGCCAACCAACTGACAGTCGGCTCGAACAATTCCACGACCGAGGTGAGCGGCATCATTTCGGGCAGCGGCGGCTCGCTGGTCAAGGTCGGCACCGGCACGCTGACGCTTTCGGGCGCCAACACCTATAGCGGCGGCACCACGATCAACGGCGGCACGCTGCAACTCGGCACCGCCGTCAGCGCTGGCGCCATCCAGGGCGCGGCGACCGTGAATGCGGGCGGCACGTTCAACGTCGTCAACGCCGACACCAGCGGCATCGCCACCATCACGAACAGCGGCATCACCTTTTTTAGAAACGGCACGAGCGCAGGTAGCGCCACCGTCACCAACAATCACTACCTGTATTTTCTGAACAGCAGCACGGCCGGTAGCGCCAACATCACGAATAATTTCGGCCTGTTTTTCAACGACAGCAGCACGGCCGGTGGCAGCGCCATCACAAACAACGGCGGTCTGAATTTCAACAACACCAGTACGGCCGGTAACGCCACCATCACCAACAACGGCGGTTTGAATTTCAACAACAGCAGTACGGCCGGCAACGCCACTATCACCAACAACGGCAATCTGAATTTTAATAACACCAGCACGGCTGGCAACGCCGCCGTCGCCAACAGTGCGGTGGCCGTCACCGACTTTTCGAGCAGCTTCGGCCCGAACGGCCATGGCAAGCTGAGCGCGGGATCAATCGCGGGCGGCGGCACCTTTAATCTCGGGGCCAACGAACTAACGGTCGGCTCGAACAATCTATCGACCGTGGTGAGCGGAGTCATTTCGGGTAGCGGCGGTTCGCTGGTCAAGATCGGCACCGGTACCCTGACGTTGTCGGGCGCGAACACCTACACCGGCGGCACGACGATTTCGTCGGGCACGCTGCAAGTGGGCAACGGCGGTGCCAGCGGTTCGATCGTTGGCGATGTACTCAACAACGGGGTGCTCGCCTTCAATCGCAGCAATACAGCGACCTTCTCCGGCGCTATTTCCGGCAGCGGTGCTGTGCAGCAGATCGGTTCGGGCACGACGATCCTGACCGGCGCGAACGGCTACACCGGCAACACCCTCGTCTCCGGCGGCCGGTTGCAGTTCGGCGATGGCAGCGCGGGCGGAAGTAACACGCTCGGCGGCAACCTGACCGTGACCGGCGGCACGCTGGCGATCCAAACGCCCGCGACCGTGAATATCGCGCGGGCTGTGACCTTCGCCGACAACACCGCGCTCTCGATCGTCGCGGGCACCAACAGTCCGGCGCTATCGGCGGGCAGCGTTTCGATCGGCAGCGGCGTCACCTTCAACATCGGCGGCATCGACAGTGCGAGCCAGCTCGACAAAGTGCTGATCGACACCCGTTCCGGCATCAGCGGCGACTTCGCCAACGTCACCGTGGGCGGCTTTAGCGGCACGGTGGACTATCTCACCGTCTCGACTCACAAGTCAGCCAACAATTTGCAATATCTCGCCAGCTACGGCCTGAGCTGGTTCGCCGGCAACAATCTCGCCCGCGGCACCTTCACGCTGACCAACGCGACCGACACATTCACGGTCGGAACAGCGCTCACCGACCAGGCCGCCAATCCCGCGACCGGCTGGAACGGCTCGTCGCTGACCAAGGCCGGCGCGGGCACGCTGATCCTGACCGGCACCAACACCTATACCGGCGGCACCACGATCAGCGGTGGCACGCTGCAACTCGGCAATGGCGGGAACACCGGTTCGATCCTTGGCGATGTCGCCAACAACGGGACGCTCGTCTTCAACCGCGGCAACACCATGATCTTTTCCGGCGACATCTCCGGCAGCGGCGCGGTGCGGCAGATCGGTGCGGGCACGACCATCCTAACCGGCACGAATAGCTACTCCGGTGGAACGACCATTTCCGCTGGCGTTTTGCAGATCGGTAACGGCGGCACGAGCGGTCTGATCGCGGGCAATGTCGTCAACAACGCAACGCTCGCCTTCAGCCGCTCCGACGCGGTGACTTTTTCCGGCGCCATTTCCGGCAGCGGTTCCGTGATGAAGCTGGGAACGGACACGCTCACGCTGTCGGGAAATAACAGCTACACGGGCAGCACGACGGTCGCGGGCGGTACGCTGAGCATTTCCTCGGACGGCAATCTCGGCACCGGCGGCACGCTCGCCCTTCTGAACGGCACGACGCTGGCCTTCACCCAGGGCGGCGTTTACACTCACGCGATCACCGTCGGGGGCGATCCCACCTTCGATGTCGCCGCGGGCCAGACCGTGACGCAGAGCGGCGTGATTTCGAATGGGTCGAGCCCCGGCGATGTCGTCAAGACCGGCGCGGGCACGCTGACCTTGATCGCGAACAATACTTATACCGGCGGCACGACGATTTCGGCGGGCACCCTGCAACTCGGCAATGGAGGGAATACCGGCTCGCTTCTTGGCGATGTCGTCAACAACGGCACGCTCGCCTTCAATCGCTCGGACATGGCGACCTACTCCGGCAATATCTCCGGCACGGGCACAGTGCAGCAGATAGGCATGGGCACCACGATCCTGACCGGCACGAACAGCTACACCGGCGACACCCTTGTCTCCAGCGGGACGTTGCAATTTGGAAACGGCAGCGCGGGCGGAAGCAACAATCTCGGCGGCAACCTGACCGTGACCGGCGGCACGCTGGCGATCCAGACACCGGCGACCGCAAATGTCGCGCGGGCTGTGACCTTTGCCGACAACACCACGCTCTCGATCGTCGCGGGCACTAAGAGTCCGGCGCTATCGGCGGGCAGCGTTTCGATCGGCAGCGGCGTCACCTTCAACATCGGCGGCATCGACAGTGCGAGCCAGC